>ERZ1292633.539-Hain-H41-02um-R1-539-length-43530-cov-9_pt2 | contig 28474 bp, 28 predicted proteins | sample MGYA00564406_ERZ1292633 | MGnify/ENA primary metagenome ERZ1292633 (study PRJEB36523, sample SAMEA6512639) | groundwater metagenome | collected 2019-01-08 | study: AquaDiva: Metagenomics assemblies of 32 groundwater samples | reverse complement strand
GAATGATGCGCGCCTTGTCGCCCGGCAGCACTTCCGCGATCACTTGCATGATGCCGAGTTGCGCAGCGATAGCATGCGCGGTGCGCTGGTTGTCGCCGGTCAGCAAAATCACCTCGATGCCTGCTTGCTTCAGGGCAGACACTGCTTCCTGCGCCTCTGGCTTCAGCGTGTCGGCGACGGCGATGATTCCTGCGAGTGCGCCGTTCATGCCGACCAGCATGGCGGTTTTGCCTTCGGTTTCTAGGCGGGTCATGGCGGCCTCGGCGGCGGATACATCAATGTTCTCGCGTGTGAACAGGCGGCGGTTTCCGAGCAGCGCAATCCTGTCATCGACGCGGCCGCGAATGCCGTGGCCGGGAATGGCCTCGAAGCCCTCTACCTTCGGCAACGCAAGTTCACGGTGTTGCGCGGCACGTACGATCGCCTCACCCAAGGGATGCTCCGAACCGGCCTCGACCGCAGCGGCGAGGCGCAGGATTTCTTCTTCTGTTGCCGCGCCGAGCGCAACGATATCCGTGACGTTGGGCTCGCCCCGTGTCAGCGTGCCTGTCTTGTCGAATACCACGGTGGTGAGTTTTTCCGCGCGCTCCAGCACTTCGGCGCCGCGGATCAGGATGCCGGCTTCGGCCCCTTTGCCCACGCCCACCATCAGCGCCGCCGGCGTGGCGATGCCCAGCGCACAGGGACAGGCGATGATGAGCACGGCGATAAAGGCGAGCAGTCCCTGCGGAAAATTGCCGATCGCCCACCAGCCGAAAAAGGCCAGGACTGCTACCGCCACCACCGCCGGGACGAAATACGCGGTCACCTTGTCGGCGAGGCGTTGCACGGCTGCAGTGCTGGCCTGGGCGTCTTCCACCATCTTGATGATCTGGGCCAGCGCCGTCTCGGCCCCGACGCGCGTCGCCTTGAAGCGGAACAGGCCGGTGCGATTAAGCGTGCCGCCGATCACCGCGCTGCCCGCTGCCTTTTCCACTGGCATGGACTCGCCGGTGAGCATGGATTCGTCCACCGAAGAGTTGCCCTCTACTACCTGGCCGTCGGTGGGAATTTTCTCGCCGGGGCGTACCACGATAATCTCGTCCAGCATCACCGACTCGGCCGGCACCTCCATCTCGACACCCTCACGGATAACGCGGGCGGTCGCCGGCTTCAGATCCAGCAGCTTCCTCACCGCCGCCGAAGAGCGCTTCTTGATGATCTCCTCCATGTATTTGCCCAGCAGCACGAAGGCGATGATGACGGCGGAGACTTCGAAATACACATCGCGCTCTTCCACTTTTACCGGCAACACTTCGGGAAAGAACAGCACTGCCACGCTGTAGAAATAGGCGACCGAGGTGCCGAGCGCGATGAGAAAATCCATGTTGATGCTGCGGGTGCGGATGGCGTTCCACGCGCCCTTGTAGAAGCTCCAGCCGCCGATGAATTGCACCGGCGTGACCAGCAGGAACAGCCACATGCCCCAGGTGAACCAAGGCAATTGCGGAATCGGCGCCCAGGTGACGATGGTGGCGCCCGTCGCCAAGCCCAGAAACGCCCCCGCGCGCAAAATCGCCAACGCCAGCACGCCGGTGAGCGCAATCGTGACGCGCGTCTTCATCGATTTGAGTTCTTGCTCGGGCGATTCGAACGTGCGCTGACAGCCCACGCTGCAAAAATAATAAGCGCGCCCCGCACGCTCGGTTTTGAGCGCGGTGGCTTTGTCCACGACCATGCCGCAAATAGGATCTTTGGCCATGGCCTTGCCAGATTTTTCCGGCTGCGCGGGTGCGGCCGAATTGGATGCGCCAACGAACTGCGCGGGATTGGCCTGGAATTGGCTGAGGCAACGAGTGGAGCAAAAATAATACGTCTGTCCGGCGTGGCTGGCGCTGCCCGCCGCACTTTTTTCGTCCACCGTCATGCCGCACACCGGGTCGGTCGCCATCTCAGCCTCCTTGATTTTCCAACCCAGCCGCGAACACGAAAATAAACTCGCCGCCGTTGATATTCACTTCTAGGTTAGCGCCATGGCTTTCGGCGTATGCGCGCCAGCCGGGCTGATCGCCGGTGCACTCTTGCACGTCCGGATAACCCACTTTGTTTTTTCCGTCGAACCAAGCGACCAGCATCGTTTCCCCAGCGGCTTTTTCGGCGAGGGCAGCGGCGAGAAGATGAGCGGCGGCGTAATCCAAGGCCACACCCTGGACGCTGACATCGATCGCCTTAATTTTTTCGCGCGGGTCCTGCGCTAAAGGGGAGACAGGGCAGACGGTATTCATGTTTTTCTCCTGTACAAACCTTAGCCAGCTTTCATCGCGATAGGCGCCATCCCGCACTTCATCGCCACCATCTCGCGCAAAGTTTTTTCCTCGGCGCTGAAGGCCTCCACCGCCTGCGGATCAAACTGCGTGCCGGCTAAGCGCACAATCTCCACCTGCGCCGCGTCAAAGGACAATCCCTTGCGGTACGGCCGATCGGAGGTCATCGCATCCAGCGTGTCGATCACCGCGAACAGCCGCGCCGCGAGTGGAATGGCCTCACCCGAAAGGCCGCGCGGATAACCTGTGCCGTCGAAACGTTCCTCATGGCAGAGCACGATTTCCGCGGCTTCGGCCATGAACGGCACGCTCGCGAGAATGCGCTGTCCGATCTCGGGGTGCGTGCGCATCACCAGCCACTCGTCTTCTGTCAACGGCCCTTGCTTCTGCAAGATGGCGTCCGGGATGCCGATCTTGCCCAGATCATGCAGCAGCGCGCCCCAGTAAATCTGCCGTAGCCGCTGCGGATCTTGCGTGAAGCGCCGCGCCAACACCTGGGTATGGCAGGCGACGCGCTGCGAATGCAAACCGGTCTCGTGCTCGCGCGCATCCAAGGCCGCTGCCAAGGCCTCGGCCAGGGCGAGATAGGCACGGTCACGCTCCCCAGCCAGATCGGCTAGGTCATGCTGCTCCCGCTGCTTGAGGAAACAAGCCTCGCAGCAGAACTGGTCATCCTCGCGCGCGAATGGCGCGGCTGGAATGGCACGACCACAGTGGTGGCAGACCGGCGCGGGGTTCTGTGCTTGCGGCGCATCGGCGGTGAGCGGCTTGTGGACATGCATCGCATTCCCTCCAATCCTGCGGGTATTACGCTTCCAAATCGCGCCGTTTCTGCTCGAATTCGGCTTGGTCTATTTCGCCGCGCGCGTAGCGTTCCTTGAGAATATCGAGCGCGGTTATCTCCTGCCTGTTGCTGCCCGAACGATTCATCCACGTCACCAACGCGACGATGCCAAGGATGGGCAACACCAACCACAACACCATCCACAATCCACCCCAGGCCATAGCGCCTCCCGAATCGAAGTAGTGCATATCAAGTCCTTTCGCTAAGGACGGGGGATTCCCCCATCCTCTGCTTTACTTGGCGGCGGGCTGCCCCTTGGACATCTGCTCCATCATGTCCATGCGCTTTTCCATCTTTTGCATGCGCTCCATCATGGCTTCGGGCCCCATCCCTCCTTGGCCCATGCCACCCTGGCCCATCATGCCCATGCCCATGCCGCCGCTCATCCCGTCTTTCATCCCTTCTTTCATCATAGGACAGTCCATCATGCCGCCCATCATGCTTTTCCCCGCCATCATGTTTTCCTGCATGGTCTGCATATGCTCCTGCATCAGTTTCTGGCGCTGTTTCGGGTCTTTGGACTTGGCCATCTGCTCCAACTGGCTTTGCATTCGCTTGGTATTGGCCTGCATTTTCTGAATCGTCTGGTCGGTAGCGGGCGCGGCCACGCCGGCTTTTTGATCGGGGTGGTGCGCGTCATCCGCGAGAACCGGCTGCATCGCCAAGGCGGAAAACATCAGAGTGGCAAACAGTGTGTGGCGTTTCATGGTGAACTCCTTTGCGTGGGGGAAATGAGTATTACGGTGTGACGACTTCGAGCTTGGTCACGGTGATGACACCTTCGACTTTCTCGGCCAGAAACCGAATGCGGTCGCCCGGTTTGACCTTATCGAGCGTCGCGGCATCTTTGACGCGGAATATCATAGTCATAGCAGGCATGCCGAGATTATCCAAGGGCCCGTGCTTGATGGTGAGCTTGCCGGCAGCCTTGTCGATCTTTCTGACTTCACCCTCGGATAGCGGCGCGGCTTGTGCCACGACTTGGGCAGCGGTATGGCTCGTATGGTCTCCCGTGGCCAGCGCGTAGGGCGATGCCCATACGGCGACGGAAATGAAGGCATAAGCGATGAAACGTTTCATGGAAATCCCCTGCATGGGTTGCGTTAGCGGCGTACTGCGATTTGGCCCTGCATGCCCGCCTCGAAATGGCCGGGCACCAAGCAGGCGAAGTCGAATTTGCCGGCCTTGGTAAAGCGCCACACCAGCTCACCCGTCTTGCCTGGCTCCACGCTGATGGCGTTGGGATCGTCGTGTTCCATCTCTGGAAACTTGGCCATGGTCTGGGCGTGTTCCTGCAACTCGGCGAGGCTGCCCAGTACCATTTCGTGTTTAAGCTGACCTGCATTCTTCACCCGAAAACGGATGGTCTCGCCCCGCTTAACGACGATATTGGCCGGCGTGTAGCGCATGGCGTCAGACATCACAACCTCAACCGTGCGCGTGACCTTGGCCGGATTGCCTGGCTGGCCCAGCGGCGACGCGTGACCTTCATCCGCATTGGCTTGAGTGACGCCAATTGCCATTAAACCGATTAGTATTGCGCTTGTGACTTTCATGGGTTCCTTTTGTTGTCGTGGTTTTACAGCGCTTGCATTCAACTTACATTCATCTTGGCTCAGGCATCCCGACCGAAAGCTGACACGCCGCTTACAAGTTTGTAATCTATCGAATCGCGCAGTCTCGAAGCAGACAATAAGAGCCACTCACTGCGCAGGAGCGGATTCAAAGTGAAAATTCTCATTATCGAAGATGAACCCAAGACCGGAAGCTATCTGAAGCAAGGGCTCACGGAGGCTGGCTTCGTCGTCGATCTCCTACGCGATGGGTTGGACGGCATGCACATGGCCTTGAGTGAGCCCTACGAGTTGGTGATTCTGGATGTCATGCTGCCAACGCTCGACGGTTGGCGCGTGCTGCAAAACCTCCGCAGCGCCGGTAAAGAAATGCCGGTGCTCATGCTCACTGCACGCGACGGGGTGGAAGATCGGGTCAAGGGCCTGGAGCTCGGCGCGGATGATTATCTGATTAAGCCTTTCGCCTTCGCCGAATTGCTCGCACGCGTGCGCACCCTATTGCGGCGCGGCGGCAAGAGCAAGGAGCCGGAGCTGCTTTTCGCAGCCGATCTGGAGTTGAATCTCCTGCGTCGGCGGGTGACCCGCAAGGGCAAAAAAATCGACCTGACGGCCAAAGAATTTTCCTTGTTGGAATTGCTGCTACGCAGGAAGGGCGAAGTGCTTCCGCGTTCGCTCATCGCATCTCAAGTATGGGACATGAATTTTGACAGCGACACCAATGTGATCGAGGTCGCCATGCGGCGCCTACGCGCCAAGATCGACGACGACTTCGAACCCAAGCTCATCCGCACCGTGCGCGGTATGGGTTATGTGCTGGAGATTCCGGAGCGATGAAACGACAACCTTCCATCACGCTTCGCCTTACCTCCCTGTTTGCGCTCGCATCCGCAGCAACCATCATTTGTGTCGGCGGCTTTGTCGCATGGGAGATGAACAATCACTTCAAAGAAATGGATGTGGACGAACTCGGTGGCAAACTTGAACTCATTGCCCACGCCATTGGTGAAACACGCAGCATGGCGGCGCACGATACCCTGCCGGGCCGGCTCACCGACGCCCTGGTGGGCCACCATGCCTTGTCGGCTCATGTCACCACCCAAGGCAAGCTCGTGTTCGCCACGGGCAGCGCGCGCTTTCCCGAAACGGTGTTGGCCTCGGCCATGGACTCGGAGAAAATCACGCGAACTTCGTTGCGCACATGGAACGATCGAGGTGACGATTACCGCGGTGTGGCGGTTCGCTTGCCTTCCGCCATGCCAGGTACGCCCCCCTACACCGTCGCGCTCGCGATAAATATCGCCGTGCATCAGCGTTTCGCGCACTCGATCCGATGGGCCATTTGGGTAGCGGTTGGCTGCGCCATTCTGCTAACCAGCTTGCTCGCGTGGTTCACGGCACGGCGCGGCTTAGCGCCGCTGCACGACATCGCACAAGTTGCCAAAAACATGTCGGCCGAACACCTGAATGCACGTCTGCCCATCGAGTCCGTGCCGGTCGAACTGAACGACCTCGCGCATTCTTTCAACGATATGCTGTCCCGGTTAGAAGATTCTTTCCGGCGACTGTCTGACTTCTCCTCCGATATCGCCCATGAGCTGCGCACGCCCGTGAGCAATCTCATGACGCAAACGCAGGTAGCCCTCTCGAAGGCGCGCGATGCCGAGGAGTATCGGGAAATTCTCTACTCGAATCTGGAAGAATATCAGCGCTTGGCGACCATGATCGCCGACATGCTATTCCTGGCGAAGGCTGATAATGGCCTCATCATCCCCTCGCGCGAGCCGGTCGATCTCAGGCAGGAAGTTGAAGGCCTGTTCGCGTTCTACGAAGCCCTGGCCGAGCACCAAGGCGTTGGGCTTGCCACGCGGGGGGAGGGAAAAGTATTAGGTGATCGGCTCATGCTGCGCCGGGCGCTGAGCAACCTCTTGTCCAACGCGATCCGCCATACGCCGCAAGGCGGCACGGTGTCCGTCGCTATCGGTCCCGCCGCAAATGGCTACGTGTCGGTCATGGTGGAAAATCCGGGAGAACCCATTCCAGCAGAACATCTGTCGCGCATCTTCGATCGCTTTTATCGGGTCGATTCATCGCGCCAACGTACCAGCGAAGGCGCGGGGCTGGGGCTTGCCATCACCCGCTCTATCGTAGGGGCCCACGGCGGACAGACGCGGGTATTCTCTGACACGAGCACGCGTTTTGAGCTCTTGTTGCCCGGATTGGCCGCGCCGGCCATTCAAGCCGGTGCGGCGCAACCCACTGCTCTAAATCGCAGGAATATCCCACGCTAGCGGGCGCGATTCCTCAGGCCAACTTGCTGATATCGGCCACCCGGTTCATCAGGTCGCCCAACGTGGCGAGCAAGGCGAGACGATTCTGGCGCACCAGCGGTTCTTCGGTCATCACCATCACATCGTCGAAGAAGCGATCCACTTGTGCGCGCACGGAAGCCAGTTCGCGCAGGGCATCGGTGTAGTCTTCGTTCGCCACTAATGAGTTAACTTTGGGCGCCAGTTGGACTACCGCGTCGAACAGCGCGCGCTCGGCGTCTTCCGCAAACAGCGCCATATCGGGCGTTTGCGTGACCGCTTCGGTCTTCTTGAGAATATTTTGAATGCGCTTATTGGCCGCCGCGAGCGCTTCGGCTTCCGGCAACAATTTAAAGGCGCGCACCGCCTCCATACGCGGCAAAACCAGATCAATGCGCGCTGGGCTTTGCGACACCACGGCCTCGATCTCGTCCGGCTCGAAACTGCGCTCGCGCAAATAGCCCTTCAGCCGTTCCAACATAAAACCATGTACATCCTGCGCAACACTTTCCGACATTTGCTCGGCGGCGAATTGCGCACGCGCGCGTTGCAGCAGTTGCATGAGATCCAGCGGCAAGGACATTTCTATCAGCATGCGCAACACGCCCAGCGCAAGACGGCGTAGGCCGAACGGGTCTTTATCGCCGGTGGGGATCAGGCCGATGCCGTAGATGCCCACCAGGGTGTCGAGCTTGTCGGCGAGCGCGACGGCCGCGCCGATGTTGTCACTAGGTAACTCATCACCGGCGAAACGCGGCCGGTAATGCGCTTCGATCGCGCTGGCGACAGGTTCCGGCTCGCCGTCATGGCGCGCATAGTACTGGCCCATCAACCCTTGCAACTCCGGGAACTCGCCCACCATGTCGGTGAGCAAATCGGCCTTACACAAATAGGCGGCGCGCGCCGCGTGATCCGTGTTGGCGCCGAGTTGATGCGCGATCTCGGCGGCGAGCTTTTGAATGCGCTCGACGCGCTGCAATTGCGTGCCGAGCTTGTTGTGGTACACCACGTTGGCCAGCTTCGGCACGCGCGTGTCGAGCTTGGTCTTTTGATCTTGTTCAAAGAAAAATTTAGCATCCGATAAGCGCGCGCGCAGCACGCGCTCGTTGCCGTGAATGATGTGCTGCGGATCAGCGGTCTTGAGGTTGCTCACCACGAGAAACTTGGGCAGCAGCTTGCCCGCGCGATCCAACAGCGGGAAATATTTCTGGTGCTGCTTCATGGAGAGAATCAAGCACTCTTGTGGCACCGCCAGAAACGCCGGATCGAATTGCCCGGCATACACCGCAGGCCATTCCACCAGTGCGGTCACCTCATCCAGCAGCGCCTCGTACTCCACCGGCTGCGCATCGCCCGCCGCCAGCAGCAAGCGCATTTCGATCTCGGCACGACGCGTGACGAAGGACGGCATGACACGGCCCCGCTCTTCGAGAATAACTTCGTAGTGATTGGCGTGATCGATGGTAAGCGCGCCCTGCCCCATGAAACGATGTCCTTGGGTCACGTTGCTGCTCTCGATACCTAGCACCATCCCAGGCAGTTCAGCTTTGCCATGCATCATTATCAACCCATGCACCGGGCGCACGAACTGATGTTCGCTGTCACCCCAGCGCATGAGCTTGGGAATTGGTAATGCTTTAATCGCATCCTCAACAATGTGGTCGATACACGAAATAAGGGCCGTGCCTTTGGCAATGTCCGAATAAAACAACATTTCCGCTTTGCCATCCATGCGCCGCTCGAAGCTGGCAATGCGCTCGGGAGCAATGCCCTTGGCTTCCAATTTTTTCAGCAGTGCTTGGGTCGGCTTGCCATCAGCATCGAGCGCTACCGCCACAGGCATCAGCTTCTCGGTAAACGCCTGATCCGGCGCTTGTTCGCGCACCTCCATCACTTGCACCGCCAAGCGGCGCGGCGTGGCAAACCAGGAATAGCCCGATTCGGCATCGACCAACTGGCGCGCGTGCAGATCCAGCACGATTTTTTCGGCGAAGGCCTGGCCCAGGCGCGCGAGGACTTTGGGCGGGAGTTCTTCGGTGAGTAGCTCGATGAGTAAGGTGTTTTTCATGATCATTTTGTTTTGAGCATCGGGAAACCCAGCGCTTCCCGTGAGTTGTAGTAAGCCTGCGCCACCAGCCGCGCCAGGACGCGCACTCGGCCGATGTAGGCTGCGCGCTCAGTGACCGAGATCGCGCCTCGCGCATCGAGTAGATTGAACGCATGCGAGCATTTCATCACTTGCTCGAAACCGGGCAGGGGCAAGCCCGCTTCCATCAAGCGCTTGGCTTCCGATTCGAACATATTGAATTGCTCCAACAGCCAATGCACATTGCTGTGTTCGAAGTTGTATTGGGATTGTTCGACTTCGTTCTGGTGATAGATATCGCCGTAAGTCACACCCGGCGTCCAGGTGAGATCGAATACGTTTTCCACGCCTTGCAGATACATCGCTAAACGCTCCAGGCCGTAAGTGATCTCACCCAGCACCGGTTTGCAGGTGAGCGAGCCGACTTCCTGAAAGTAAGTAAATTGCGTCACTTCCATGCCGTTCAGCCACACCTCCCAACCCAGGCCCCAAGCGCCGAGCGAGGGTGATTCCCAATCGTCCTCGACGAAGCGAATATCGTGCACTTGGGTATCGATGCCCAAGGCGCGCAGCGAATCGAGATACAGGTCTTGAATGTTTTCAGGGGAAGGTTTCAACACGACTTGGAATTGGTAGTAGTGCTGCAAGCGGTTGGGGTTTTCGCCATAGCGCCCGTCCTTGGGCCGACGCGAGGGCTGCACGTAAGCGGCCTTCCACGGCTCGGGGCCGAGCGCACGCAAGAACGTGGCGGTATGAAACGTGCCCGCGCCCATTTCCATATCGTAGGGTTGCAGGATCACGCAGCCTTGTTTGGCCCAATACTGCTGCAGGGTGAGGATGATTTCCTGAAAGGTTTGCATGCTGAACTTTCTAATCGGGGAATTGCGCGGCGAGAGCGCTAAAAACGCTTGATTTTACAGTGTTTGGCCTATGATAAAAAGGCTAGATCGATGCCGATTCCAATCAAGCCGCATCGTCGATAGTCGCGCTGATATAAGATACTCAACTTGCCTAAGGAGACCTCATGACTATTGTTCGCGCATTTATGTTGGCATTAGCCCTATTCGCCACCCCGACCCTCGCCCAGCCGGACGCGCCCTGGGGCCGCGCAAAAGCCATCGAGAAGGAATATAGCAAGCAGAAAGTTGTTTATGACGTGGCGGTCGATTCGGTACAAAAGCTCGACCGTGTGCTCGATCGAGTGAGTTATTTGAACCTGCTCAATGGCGCCGACCCGTTCGATAATAAAATCGTCATCGTGCTGCATGGCGACGAAATTCCTTTTTTTGCGATCAAGAACCACGCCAAATACAAAACGCTGATGCAGCGTGCACAGAGTTTATCGCTAGACGGCATTATCGAGTTTCGCATGTGCCGTGTGGCGGCGCGTGGACACGGCCTGCAGCCGGAGGACATTCATGGTTTTGTGAACATCGTGCCGATGGCCGATGCGGAGATCATCGAATTACAACGGCAGGGTTTTGCCTATATGCGCTGACGCCAGATGAGCGCGGCCGCCAACAGCGTGGCCGCCAGCGTCAAGAAGGCGCCATTGCCCCAACGTACATACGGTGTCGCACCGGCCCGACCTTGCACTTGGGCGTGTAACGCGGCTTGGTGAAATACGGGCGCTTGCGCAGTGATGCGCCCCTTCTCATCCACGATCGCGGTCATGCCGGTGTTGGTGGCGCGCAGCATGGTACGCCCAGTTTCCAGCGCGCGCATTTGCGAAATTTGCAAATGCTGGCGCGGCGCGATGGAGTCGCCGAACCAGGCATCGTTGCTCACATTCGCGAGCAGGGTGGCCTCGGGTAGCTGTCGAATAATTTCTTCGCCGAACACATCCTCGTAGCAAATATTCAGCGCGACTTTCTGGCCGGCCACGGCCAGTGGCCGTTGCAGCGGTGATCCGCGCGCAAAGTCGGTCAAGGGAATTTGCATCATGTCGATGAACCAGCCGAACACCGGCTTCAGCGGCACGAATTCGCCAAACGGCACCAGATGCTGCTTGCGATACACCTGGGACGGCGCACTGCCCACGCTCAACACGCTGTTGTAATATGCGCGGCGTTCAATGTCGCGCTCCGGCAAGCCAACAATGATATCGCCACCTTTATCCCGCACATGCCGCGCCAAATTTTCCAAATAGGCGGGGGGGACTTGATCATAGAACAGCGGAACCGCAGTCTCGGGCAAGATGACCAGCTGGCTCGGGCTGCTCAGCACCAGATCACGGTAGGTAATGAGCGTCGACATCAGCCGGTCTTCGCGCCACTTCATGTCTTGCTCAATATTACCTTGGAGCAAGCTGACCGTGACCGGGCTGCCGACGGGCTGTGTCCAGGCGATGGTTTTCAGTCCCGCGCCCACACCCCACAACACCAGCAGCGCAGCGAATGCAAATCCGGCTTGGCGGCGTTTGCCGCGCCAAACGTGGTAAATCAATGCGCACAGCCCCGCGCTTAAGGCGAGCAACAACGAGACGCCATACACGCCCAACAGCGGCGCGTAGCCAGCGAGTGGGCTGGCCGGCGCTTGCGAATAGCCCACGGTCAGCCACGGAAAGCCGGTAAACAGCCAGCCGCGCACCCATTCCATCAGCGCGAAACTGGAGGGCAAGATGAGCAACAAGCGCGCTGCTGCACTCCCCCTGAACCACGCTTGCACGTAACCGAGCAGCGTCGGATACAACGCGAAGAAGGCAATAAACAACAGCGTGGCGAACGCAGCGAGCGGCAGCGGCAGCATGCCGAAATCGTGCATGCTCACATATACCCACGACACCCCGGCGCCGAATAATCCTAAGCCGAATGCAAAGCCAATTAATGATGACGCGCGGCGCGAACCGGCGTGCAGCCACAAATGAAACAACCAGGCCAACGTCATCGGGGGCAGGAAATAGAAATAAAACGGCGCATAACCGAGAACGGTAAATGCGCCGAGGAGGAAGGGAAGTGCGACGAGCTTGAGCCGCCCGGCGCGCAAGATGATCGCCGTACTTTGGGTCAAGCCGTTCCTTGTAGCGGGTTGATCATATCGGTATCTTGCACGCGCTCCACCAGCAGCGAGTGCAGGCGCCGGCTGTCGGCGCGCAGCACTTGGAATTTCAGGCCTTCCAGGAAGACGCTCTCGCCACGCTTGGGCAAGCGTCCGAATTGGCTCACGACCAAACCGCCCACGGTGTCGAAATCCTCGTCGCTGAATTGCGTGCCAAGCGCTTCATTGAAATCAGCGATCTCAGTTAGCGCCTTGACGCGATAGCGGCCGTGGCGATCACGCAAGATGTTGTCTTCGTCTTCATCGAAATCGAATTCATCCTCGATCTCGCCCACGATCTGCTCCAGCACATCCTCAATCGTGACCAAGCCCGCCACGCCGCCGTATTCATCCACCACGATGGCGATGTGATTGCGGTTGCTGCGGAATTCCTTGAGCAGCACATTGAGACGCTTCGATTCGGGAATGAACACCGCCGGACGCAGCATGGCGCGCACGTTCACCTCTTCGCCGGCGTAATAGCGCAGCATATCCTTGGCCAGCAGGATGCCGATTACGTCGTCGCGGTCTTTGTCAGTGACGGGGAAGCGCGAGTGCGCGGTGGCGATGACGAAGGGCAGGAATGTTTCGGGCGGGTCATTGATGTCGACCACATCCATTTGCGCGCGCGGAATCATGATGTCGCGCACTTGGGATTCGGAGACTTGCAGCACGCCTTCAATCATGGCGAGTGCATCGGCATCCAGCAGATTCCGCTCGTAAGCGGAGTGTAATAATTCAACGAGTTGTTCTCGATCTTCCGGTTCGCGCATCAACAGCGCGCCGAGCCGCTCGAGCCAACTCGGCTTGGTACTCGCATCATCCATATACAACGGGTCCGCCTCCCTGGGGTAATAAATAACGAATAATCGGGTTATTCGTTATGCATCACCTAATAGGGATCAGGGTAACCGAGCTTGATGACGATTTCGGTCTCACGCGCCTCCATCGCTTGCGCCTCGACATCAATTTCGTGATCAAAGCCCTGTAAATGCAGGGTGCCGTGCACGATCAGATGCGCATAATGCGCGTCAATCGTTTTGCCTTGGTCTTGCGCCTCGCGCTTGACCACCGGCGCGCAAATCACTAAATCGCCCTGTACCGGTGTGCTGGAATAAATAAAGCTTAGCACATTGGTTGCGTAATCCTTGCCGCGATAGTCACGGTTGAGGCTGCGACCTTCTTCCTCGTCCACGAAACGCACGGTGATCTCCGCATCAACCGCCAGCGCGGCTTTGGCCCATTTACGCACTTGCGCGCGGGTGGGCAAGCCCGCCGCCTCGGCCGCGTATTGCACCGCGAGGGAAAGTTTGGGCACGGCGCGGGCGAGGCATGCCTCGCCCCTACTGGGCTTTGTTTTTTTCGTAGCGTTCGTAGGCATGAACAATGTGCTGCACTAAGGGATGACGCACCACATCCTCGGCCAGGAAGTGGGTGAAGCCAATGCCTTTTACGTCCTTTAGCACCTCTTGCGTTTGCACCAAGCCACTCGTTTGGCCGCGCCCCAGATCGATTTGGGTGACATCGCCCGTGATCACCGCCTTGGTGCCGAAGCCGATGCGGGTGAGGAACATTTTCATTTGCTCCGGCGTAGTGTTCTGCGCTTCATCCAAAATAATAAACGCGTGATTCAGCGTACGGCCGCGCATATAAGCCAGCGGCGCAATTTCGATGGCGTTGCGCTCGAACAATTTAGTGACTTTATCGAAACCCATCAAGTCATACAACGCGTCATACAATGGACGTAAATAGGGATCTATTTTTTGTGCCAGATCACCAGGCAGGAAGCCTAAACGCTCGCCCGCCTCGACCGCCGGCCGCACCAGCACGATGCGCTTCACCAAATCGCGCTCCAACGCATCCACCGCGCTCGCCACGGCGAGATAGGTCTTGCCGGTACCGGCGGGACCGATGCCGAAGGTGATGTCGAATTCCTGAATTTGGCGCAAATAAAGATTCTGGCGCGCGGTGCGCGCATGCAAGTCGCTCTTGCGCGTCATCAGCACCGGCATCATATCGACGGTGCGCTCACTACCCACAGCAGGCGTATGCGCAATCTCCACCAAGCCGAGTTGCACCTCTTCCACGCTCAAGGCGCGCTGGGAACGCTCATAAAATTGCTTCAGCAATTCGGATGCATGCCGGGCAGACGTAACCGCACCCTCCACTCGAAAATGCTCGCCCCGGCGCGCGATTTTTACCCCGAGCGCGGTTTCGATTTGACGCAGGTTCTCATCCAATACCCCGCATAGATTGGCGAGGCGTTTGTTGTCGACGGGGGTGAAGGAAATGTCCATGTATTCTCAAGAAACCACTGCTTCGCCGCGCAAACTACGCGCCGAAGCTTCGGTGATTTTCACATCGGTATAGTGATGAATCAAACGTGGATGGCCGGCAAAACTCACCACGCGATTGTTGTCGGTGCGGCCAATCAGGCGACTGCCGTCTTTGCTTGACACGTTTTCTACTAACACGCGCTGCACGCTGCCGAGCATGGCTTGGCTTATCGCCAGCGCCTGCGCTTCGATGCGCTGTTGCAAGCGGGTGAGGCGATCGGCTTTTACTGCCTGCGGCGTGTCATCTTGCAAGGACGCGGCAGGCGTGCCGGGGCGAGCGCTGTAAATAAAACTGAAGCTGGCGTCGAAACCGATTTCGTCGATTAATTTCATGGTCGCTTCGAAATCGGCTTCGGTCTCACCGGGGAAGCCGACGATAAAATCCGAGGACAACACCATGTCGGGGCGCACTGCGCGCAGTCGGCGCACTTTCGCTTTGTATTCGAGCGCGGTATAGCCACGCTTCATCGCCATCAAAATACGGTCAGAACCCGATTGCACCGGTAAGTGCAAATGCGATACCAGCTTGGGAATGCGCGCATAGGCCTCGATCAATCGATCGGAAAACTCCAGCGGATGCGAGGTGCTATAGCGGATGCGCTCGATGCCGGGAACCGCCGCCACATACTCCAGCAGCAACGCTAAGTCGGCGCCCTCCCCCTCATGCATCTCGCCGCGATAGGCATTCACGTTTTGACCGAGCAAGGTAATTTCTTTCACGCCCCGTTCGGTAAGCTGCGCCACTTCCGCCAGCACGTCGTCAAACGGACGCGATACTTCTTCGCCGCGCGTATAGGGCACGACGCAAAAGCTGCAATATTTGCTGCACCCTTCCATGATCGATACGCAAGCGCTCGCGCCTGTCACCTGGGCCGGCGGCAGGTGGTCGAATTTTTCGATCTCGGGAAAAGTGATATCCACTTGCGATTGGCCGGTACGGCGCCGCGCATCGAGTAGCTCGGGTAAGCGGTGCAAGGTCTGTGGGCCGAATACGACGTCTACGTATTTCGCACGCTTCACAATAGCGGCACCTTCTTGGCTGGCGACGCAGCCGCCCACGCCGATCATCAAATCGGGATTGCTTTGCTTGAGATGTTTCCACCGACCGAGCGCATGAAACACTTTCTCCTGCGCCCGCTCGCGCACCGAACAAGTATTGAACAAAATAAGGTCGGCCTCTTCGGCTTTTTCCGTGCGCTCGAAGCCTTGCGTCGCATGCAGCACATCCGCCATTTTGTCCGAGTCGTACTCGTTCATCTGGCAGCCAAAGGTCTGGATGAAGAGTTTTTTGGCCACAGGGGGGTTAATAAACTACTGGGAAAGACGCGCGATTTCTTCCGGCGTCAGAATCCACAACTTGATCACATTGCCCTGCTGATCAAGCTTGAACAATACCTTGCCGGTTTTCGGCGCGGCATTGGGGAGCACAATGCGGTTGAACGTGTCGTATATCCGCCCGCCCGGCGCCAGCCGATAGGTTCGATCATCGATGCGCACATAGGGATATTCCACGCCGCGCAACTCCGCAGGCTTCACATTGGGGGGGAAATTGCGTTCGGCGTGGGCCGGGGCGATCAGTAAAAAAAACACCGCCAGCAAAGGGAACAGGTAGTTCTTCAGCGTCCGCATGAGACCTCCCGAGGCAAAATCGGCCGCGCAAAGCGGCCAAACTTAATAAAATCCTGGTGGTGATAGGTGGACTTGAACCACCGACCCCAGCATTATGAGTGCTGTGCTCTAACCAACTGAGCTATATCACCAAGGGGCTGGATCATAGCCGAAAGCGCACCCGTGCGTCAATGGCGACAGCACAAAAAGTCAATGAAAAGAATTGCTTGGCGAGATTAATATGTAACTTGCGAAGCAAGCCTAAGCCCCTCTCTCCCGCTTGCGGGGGAGAGCTAGGAGAGGGGGAAACGGTCATGGCGAGCTTTATACTCGGGGCGGCCACTGCCATGACCGTTAAGGCGTCGCCAAATTGGCCAAGCTATTGAGCCGGTTCAGTAGGCTGCTTTGCGAAGACTGTGCGGCTTCGCCTTGCAACAGTAGGCCGTTCAGGGTTTGGTCGGTTTTATCCACGGATCGCACCAGCCCACTCAATTGACCGTACTGGTTATCGAAGCCATTGGCTTGCAGGCTGATCCCAGAAGCCGATCCGGATTGGCGTGCTTGCTCACTGCGCGCAGCATCGCTTAAGCGCGACACCTCGCGACCGGCCACTTTCAATAGATCATGCGCCACTGCGGCAAATAGATCGGCGAAACCCGCGCCGTCGTTGGTGAACACTTTCGTGACCGCATCGCGATCCGCGCCCAGAGCGGTTTGGAATGCGGACGTATCGAGCTGCAAATTTCCCGCCGCATCGGATTGAATACCGATCCCGCTCAAGCCGCCGAAAACGCCGGCGTTGCGGTTGGCTGCTTCCAGCGCTTCGTTCAGTTGGGTTTTGAGATTGCGTACCACCGGCGGAAACGATACCTCTCCCGCGCTAGGCTGCTTGAGTTGTGCCTGCAGTTCATTGAAGGCGGAAATGAAATTGCCTACTTTCTGCGCAATGACATTTTCCGGATTATCGCCCACCGCTAATTGTGCGTTGCCCACACTTCTCAGCTTAAGCGTCACACCCTCAACTGCATTCGTCACGGTATTCGAGCTCGCCGCTACCGTGACGCTATTGACCTTGAGCTGCGCATCCTGCGCCGCGACCGTGCGCGTCACCGCTTGCGTGGTATTTTCTGGCGTGTAAGTAAGATACTTCTCCAGCACCTCATCGCCGGAAGCGCTCAGCGTAAAACCATTCTCCACCCCACTATCTTCGGCAGAAAATTGCAGTTGATAGCTATTGCCATCGAAAGTGACAGCTGCGATCACGCCCACATCCGCCGCATTGACCGCAGCGGCAATGCCATTCAGGGTGTTATTACGCGTATCGATCGTGACTTTTTCCGCTACACGCGCGTCGTCGGCAGTAAATTTCGTGCCGCTACTCACGCCGAATTGGACGCTGAGCGTGGTCTTCTCGCCGCTGCCGAGCAAGTTATTGGGACTGACCTGGGATGAGGTGACAAGCGTTTGCGCGTTTGCAAGCTGCAACACTTCAACATCGAAGGAACCACTCACCTTATTGTTGGTGAGATTTGCACTCACCACCGAAGGATTACTCGATGCCGCGACATAGAAGCCAAATGCAGTCGGGCCGCTCAGGTCGGATGCGGCCGATTGCAGCCGATCTAAGGCAGCACGAATCTGTCCATAGGCTGAGATCTGGGTGGTATAGCTCGACTGCCGCAGTTCGACACGGCCCGTTTCCTGGCCATTGGCCGAGGACGCCGGTTTACCCGTATTCGAATACTGAATCAGTTCACTAGATTGTATGGCGGATATCGCCATCGCCTACTCCTTCATAGAAAATCCAAGCTATCTACAAGGAGCCGACGTGGCAGAAGGCAGAAGCGCAGCGGGCGAACCCCCTCGCGCAAACATGAACCACTGCGTTCTCTGGTAATCCCGCTATCGTAGGCAATGCCCTTAGACCGGAAATTTTGTGCCCTTAGCCTTTCGACTAAGTTTACCCTTGCAGATCACGACTTCAGTCTAGGCTGCGTATCCTCGAAGTCAATACTAAGACCTCACGCCAAACGTAGGCATATCCAGGGGATAGCTACGGCTTAGCAATACCTCAACCCTTATACGTTGAACAAAAAATTCAGTACGTCACCATCCTTGACGGCGTATTCCTTGCCTTCAGATCGCATCTTGCCCGCTTCCTTCGCACCCTGCTCACCGTTACCCGCGATAAAGTCGTCGAAGGCAATGGTCTGCGCGCGAATGAAGCCGCGTTCAAAATCGGTGTGAATGACGCCTGCGGCTTGCGGCGCGGTGTCGCCTTTATGGATGGTCCAGGCACGGACTTCTTTGACACCGGCGGTGAAATACGTCTGCAAGCCCAATAGGTCATAGGCAGCGCGGATCAGGCGATTCAAGCCCGGCTCTTCCATGCCCATGTCCGCTAGAAAGAAGGCGATGTCTTCATCGGATAAATTGGCGATCTCGGCTTCCATTTGCGCGCTGATCGCCACGACCGGCGCGTATTCGGCTTGTGCGTATTCTTGTACACGCGTGAGAAAAGGATTGTTCTCGAAGCCGTGTTCGTCCACGTTCGCCACATACATCGTTGGCTTGAGGGTAAGCAGACACAGCGGCTTCAATAGCGCTAACTGTTCTTCATCCAATTTCAGCCCGCGCACTGGCTTGGCTTGATTCAGTTGTGCCAGCACCGGCTCCAGCACCGCCACCATTTTTGCCGCATCTTTATCGCCAGAGCGCGCCGTTTTTTGAAACCGATGCAGTGCTTTTTCTACACTGGAAAGATCGGCCAAGGCCAACTCAGTGTTGATGGTTTCGATATCGGAAATCGGATCGATCTTGCCCGCCACATGCACGATATCGTCGTTCTCGAAACAGCGCACTACATGCGCGATGGCATCGGTCTCACGGATATTGGCCAGAAATTGATTGCCCAGCCCTTCGCCTTTGGAGGCGCCTGCTACCAGGCCGGCGATATCCACGAACTCCATCACCGCTGGCTGGGTTTTTTGCGGCTTCACAATGGCTACCAATTGCGCCAGCCGTGGGTCGGGCACTTCGACGATGCCGACGTTGGGCTCGATGGTGCAGAAGGGATAGTTTTCCGCCGCGATGCCCGCCTTGGTGATGGCGTTAAATAGCGTGGATTTACCCACATTGGGCAGGCCGACGATGCCGCATTGAAGACTCATGATGTTCTCTTATAGTTTAGGTTTGGTATGCAAGCGGTGCATCGCGCCCGCCATGTCGCCCGCCGCCAGTAAAGGCAGGATGCAGAGGCTTTCATCCAACGCTGTGCGAATCAATTCTTCTTCTGGCTGGCTCGGCCGATGCAACACAAAATCGGCGACCGCATCTTTGTCGCCGGGATGGCCGATGCCGATGCGCAGCCGCCAGAAATCCGGGCCCGAGTGCGCGATGATGTGTTTCAAGCCGTTGTGGCCGCCCGCGCCGCCGCCACGCTTCAAGCGCGCACTACCCGGTGGCAGATCCAGCTCATCGTGCACCACCAATATTTCTTCCGGCGTGATCTTGTAAAAATTCGCCAGCGCACCCACCGCTTGGCCGCTGAGGTTCATGTAAGTTTGCGGCTCGATCAACCAGACTTCTTGTCCCTGCAAATTCACGCGCGCTGCCATGCCATGAAACCGACTCTCGGCGCGCAAGCTCGCCCCCGCCTTGCGCGCGATTTCGTCAACAAACCAAAAGCCCACGTTGTGGCGGTTGTCGGCGTATTCGCGGCCCGGATTACCGAGGCCAGCAATGAGGCGAATGGGGGTCATGTGAAAAATTGAAAATCCAAATTGTAACCAGCGCGTAGCCTACCCTACGGGGTGCAAATGAAAAAGCCCGTCCCAGATTGTCTAGGACGGGCTTTCTCTAGACTACGACGCCGAATCAGGAAGCCTTCGGCGCAGCGGCTGGGGCAGCGGCAGCAGCGGCAGGGGCCGCCGCAGTTGCAGTCGCTTCTTCCTCGGCCACGCCGCGCGGTATGACGCACGCCGCGATGGCTTGGTCGGTGCCGTGGGTCAGGCTCACGAACTCTACGCCCTTTGGCAGGGTCACCTCGGACAGGTGCATCGAATGGCCTGCGGTCATTTCGGACAAATCGACCTCGATGAACTCGGGCAAGTCTTTCGGCAAGCACGACACTTCGACTTCGTTCAAGATGTGCGTCACGTTGCCGCCACCCAGCTTCACGCCAGGGGACAATTCGGCATTTTTAAAATGCAGCGGCACTTTCATGTGAATCTTTTGGTTCGGATTCACGCGCTGAAAGTCGATGTGCAGAATTAATTTCTTCCACGGATGGAATTGCACATCGCGCAACAGCACTTGTTCCTTGGCGCCATCCAGATTCAGCGAAAGGATCGAAGCATGAAACGCTTCCTTGCGCAGTTGTTGCACGATGCTGTTGTGATCGAGTTCGATGTTCGCGGCGGGCTTGTCCGCGCCATACACGATGGCCGGTACTTTGCCCGCAAGACGCAGACGGCGGCTCGCACCCGTTCCCTGCAAATTGCGCGTATTGGCATTCACTTCAAATGACATGGTGACACTCCTAATAATGAGCTTGTCCGCGACCAGGCAAGCTCGGGTAAATGCCGGGGCAGCACCCCGACACGAAAAACTATTCGGTAAACAGCGAGGACACCGAATCCTCGTTACTGATGCGCTGCATGGTTTCGGCCAGCAACTCGGCGACCGACAACTGACGAATGCGGCCGCAAAGTTTTGCCTCATCGCGCAGCGGAATGGTGTCCGTCACCACCAACTCATCCAAGTGCGAGTTGCTGATGCGTTCAATGGCCGGGCCGGATAATACCGGATGGGTACAGTACGCGACCACGCGCGCTGCGCCATTATCTTTCAAGGCTTGCGCCGCTTCGCACAGGGTGTTGGCGGTATCCACCATATCGTCCATCAGCACGCAGGTGCGGCCATCCACTTCACCGATAATGTTCATCACCTTCGCCACATTGGGCTTGGGGCGGCGTTTATCGATAATGGCCAGCTCCGCTTCCATACGCTTGGCCAAGGCCCGCGCCCGCACCACGCCGCCCACATCGGGCGACACGACGATTAAGTTTTGATAATTCTGTTTCCACACATCGCCCAGCAAAATCGGCGAGGCATACACATTGTCCACCGGAATATCAAAAAACCCCTGGATCTGATCCGAGTGCAAGTCCATGGTCAGCACGCGATCTACCCCAGCGGTGGTCAGCATATTCGCCACCACCTTGGCGGTGATCGCCACCCGCGCCGAACGCGGCCGGCGGTCTTGGCGCGCATAACCCAAATAAGGGATCGCAGCGGTGATGCGTCCGGCGGAAGCGCGCTTCAACGCATCCACCATCACCATCACTTCCATCAAATTATCGTTGGTCGGCGTGCAGGTGGATTGGAGCACGAACACGTCGCGGCCGCGCACGTTCTCCATTATCTCCACCATCACTTCGCCGTCGCTAAAGCGTGCGACTTTGGCCTTGCCCAACGGCAGGTTGAGCTTACGTGCAACGTCCTCGGCCAACTTGGGGTTGGCGTTGCCGGTGAAGATCATCATGCCGCTGTGAGCCACGTCAGCCTCTTTCCGCAAAAACAAAAAAGCGTGTAAGGGTTACACGCTTTAGTCTCTATGTCTGGCTGGGGAGGTAGGGATCGAACCTACGAATGCCGGAATCAAAATCCGGTGCCTTACCACTTGGCGACTCCCCAATATCGCTACTACAAATCGTGCAAGGGATGCCGATCGAGCCCCCGTGCCACAAAACCCTCAATTTCTACTGGTTTCCCCGCCAGGACGTCGCGCGCTTCGCGCTCCGTATTAAACGCGGCAAACACACACGCGCCAGAGCCGGTCATTAGAGCATCGCCATACTGTTTCAGCCATTTTAGGTGTTGCGCGACAGCGGGGTATCGCGCGCTCACCACCGGCTCCAAATCATTATGAAACTGCCCGGCTAACTGCCCGCCTGAAAAGGCCGACATTGTGACGGGAAGCGTGTTTCGTGTCAATTCAGGCGCGGCGAAAACCTCGGCGGTTTGGACACTTAGCGGCGGCACCAGCACCACGTACCAGGCGGGCGGCAAGGCGATCGGCACCAGCTTTTCACCCACCCCCTCGGCCCAGGCATTCTCTCCCAACACGAATACCGGTACATCAGCGCCTAGCTGCAAGCCTAATTCCATCAAGGCCGAACGCGACAGGCCTGTTCCCCAGAGTTGATTCAGGGCCAGCAAGGTTGTTGCCGCGTCGGAGCTGCCGCCGCCCAAGCCGCCGCCCAGGGGTAAGCGCTTTTCGAGTGCAATATCAACCCCTTGGCTCGTGCCGCTAGCGGTTTGCAACAGGTGTGCGGCGCGGTAGCACAGGTCTTTTTCCGGCGGCACGCCCGGCAGGGGGTGGGTTAAAACGATTTGGCCGTCCGCGCGCGACGATACGCTTACCGTGTCGCCGTAATCGATGAAGCGGAATACGGTTTGCAGCAGGTGATAACCATCACTGCGCTGTCCTGTGACATGCAGAAACAGATTCAACTTGGCTGGGGCGGGAAAGGCTTGGGGGTTCATGGCGCGGGCACCTGCCATTCATCGACGATCAAGCGCAGCTTCACTTCTGCGTTTTCCATAAACACTTTGCCGGGCAATTGCAGCGCGCCCACGGAGCGATAGGCGAGATAGTCGATCTGCCAGCCTTGCTCGCTGAGTTGATCCAGCGTGCCTTCCGGGTTGTGGCGCAGTTGCGCCGCCGGCCCAATCGGCTGAGCCTGCACCCAATGCGGCAAACCCGACAGCGGCAAGACGAAACCCAGGGTAGATTGGGTGAGCGATTCCGCATCCTGTGCCCGTACGATCGCTTGATCCGGCGTCTCCAAGCTCACGCCCGTCGCATTTTTGATAATGCGCGCCACGCCTTGGCCGAGCGGAGTCAAGATCACGAATTCGTCTTCTTCATTTGCATGCCGCCAACTGAGATTGCCGGAAAAGCCTTCAGCACCATGCCGCACCGATATGCGCCCGGCGATTTGGAACGAGGTGAGCAAGGGTTGCGCCAAAGGAGGAACGACGGACGCTGGCTCCAATGTGGCGCAGCCGGCGAGCAAGGCCAAGGCAGCGCACAGGAAACGGCTCATTACTTAGTTTTGAATTTATGCACGGTGCCGGTCAACGCTTCATGGCCGGGGTTGTCTTTGAGCGCGCTGTCCCACACTTTTTGCGCTTCGTCTTTTTGGCCGGCGGCCCACAGCACCTCGCCCAAATGCGCGGCGATTTCCGGGTCGGCGCGCACGCTGAGCGCTTGGCGCAGGGTGTTGATGGCTTGCGTATAGTCTTTCATCCGGTATTGCAGCCAGCCCATGCTATCCAAAATAAAAGGATCGTCTGGGGCTAACTTCACTGCTTGCTCCAGAAGCTGCTTGGCTTCCTCATAGCGCGTGGTGCGATCGGCCAGGGTGTAGCCGAGCGCGTTGTAGGCATGCGCATGATCGGGTTTCACTTGAATCAGCTTCTTCAGGCTGGATTCCATCACATCAATCCGATCAATTTTCTCTGCCGCCATCGCGTGGTCGTAAAGCAATTCGGGGTGGTTGGGCAATTTCTCCAAGGCTTTATTCAAGACATCAAACGCCTCTTTGAGCAGCTTCGCGTCGCGCAGCAAGCTGGATTCGGCCGCAGCCACTTGCGCGCGCTGTTGGTTGGTGGTGACAGCAATCTGTTGCAGGTATTTGCGCGCTTCGGGCAAATCGCCTTGCCGCGCCATCACGCCAGCGATGCGCACTTTGGCCGCAAAGGCCTGGCTACCAGTCACCGCTTCATACCAGCGCTTGGCATCGTCCCAGCGCTTGCGCTCCTCACTCAGTTGGCCGAGATAGAAACGCACCGCGTCGTCGTCCTTCACCCCCGCTGCCAAGGCTTGGCCCAGGTAAGTCTCTGCCGCGTCGTACTCGCGCAGCTGCATGGAAATCAAGCCAATTGCCAGCGGCACTTCCGGGTTATTGGGAAAATCGGCCGCCAGGCGTTTGAATTCCTCGCGCGCTGGTCCGAATTGCTTTTCCTGCACCAAGAGACGCGCATAGGACAGGCGCATTTCGCGCGACTGGGGAAATTCGCGCAAATACGCTGTGTAATACTCGATCGCGGTAGCAGTGGAAATGCTGTGCAGCACCTGCGCTTTGAACAGCGCAGCGCCCTCCCAATTCGGCCGCAGCGCAAGCCCATCAGTACTGGCCTTGACCGCCAGATCCTTTTCACCCGCGCTCCAAGCGGCGCGCGCCACGGCGAAATGCGCCTCGGGCAATTGCGGGTAATCGCGCGCCAAATCCTGCACCAAATTTAATGTGGCGACCTTATTCGAATGCCGCGCCAGCAGATTGTTGAGGTGCAAGAAGCCGTAGCCGAGATTGGCTTCCTCGGCCGCGAGGATTTTTTCCAAATGCGGCCGCGCCTCCTTGAGCTTGCCCTGGGTCACCAGCACGCCGGCCAGGGTCTGGCGCGCACCGATCGACTCCGGCTCCAATACCAGCCAGCGCTCCGCAGCGAGCAGCGACTCATCCGCCAAGCGGGCATTGAGGGCGAGTTGGGTGGCGCGTTCGGCGATACGGTAATCCTGAGTCTGCTGCATCAAATCGAGGTAGGCGCGCACGGCCAGCTGCGCATCGCCGCGTTGCATGGCGATCTCCGCCAGCAAAATCTCATACAGCACTTGATCGGTCAGCGCTTGCTTCGGCGGCTCAGGACGCTTGGTTTCGCGCGCGATCGTTGGGCGCGGGTCCGGGGCCGGCTGTTTAGTTTCCGGCACCCCGGCGCAAGCGCCGAGCAAACTCGTCGCGCACAGCGCCGCTAAAACTTTGTACTGCATTGCATGAGACATGAACATAACCCGGTCAATTAACGCCGCCCGCAAGCGACTACATCGAGTCAGCATAATCAGGTATATTCGCGTTGTCTAGCGCACCTTCCGCGCCAAAAAAATCGAATGACCGAATCAGCCGACATTACCCTCTCCACGCACCGCTTGACCCGCCGCTATGGCAATGCCCTCGCCGTGGCCGACCTCGATTTAGAATTGAAACGCGGCGAAGTGCTGGGCCTGCTCGGCCCCAACGGCGCCGGCAAAACCACCACCATGCAGATGCTGACCGGGAATCTGGCGCCCAGTTCCGGCAGCGTAAGCATCTGCGGCATCGATTTACTGGAAAAACCCCGGCTAGCCAAGGCCAAAATCGGCTATCTGCCGGAAACCCCGCCCTTGTATCGCGAGTTGACGGTGGATGAATTTCTGACTTTCTGTGGCCGCTTGCACCGCGTGCCGCGCGGCGAATTGTCACAAGCAGTAAAGCAAACCAAGGCGCGCTGCGGCCTGGATGATATGGGGCGGCGCCTGATTGCGCATCTTTCTAAAGGCTATCAACAGCGCGTCGGCATCGCCCAAGCGATTTTGCATCAACCGGACGTGGTGATTTTGGACGAACCGACCGTGGGCCTGGACCCGAATCAAATCCGCGAGATTCGCGCCTTGATTCGCGAGTTGGGCGGCAGCCACAGCGTGATTCTTTCCACCCACATCCTGCCGGAAGTGGAAGCAATCTGCGACCGGGTGCAGATTATGCATCGCGGCAAAATCGTGTTCGCGGACAGCATCGACGGCCTGCGCCGCTCGCGCCAAACGGAGAACCTGGTGGTGGGCTTTATGCGCCCGCCCACGCTCGAAGCGCTTAAAGCCATCACCGGCGTGAAAGATGCCCAAGCCATGGAAAATAATTTAATCAGAGTGCTTTGCCATCAAGACGTCCACCCGGCGGAAGCGATCACCCGCTCGGCGGCGGAAAATAATTGGGGGCTGACCCAGCTTTCCCCCGAGCACACGAGCTTGGAAGACGTGTTCGCGCAATTAACCCGGCAAGAGGTGGCGGCATGATCGGCGTCATCGCCTGGAAGGAATTCCGCTCGCTGTTCGCCTCGCCCTTAGCCTGGATTATTCTGGCGATCATGCAAGTGATTCTGGCCTGGGTGTTTCTGTACCAATTGAGCGGCTATATGGAAAACCTGCCGCGCATCCAACAACTCGCCAATCCGCCCGGCATCACCGAGATCGTGTCTTCCGCCGTATTCGGCTTTGCTGCGATTTTGCTTTTGATGGCGGTTCCGCTCTTGACCATGCGCCTGTTCAGCGAAGAGCGCCGTAATCAAACGCTGACGCTGCTGCTCTCCGCCCCTATCTCCAACCTGGAAATCGTGCTCGGCAAATTCGCGGGGCTGATGCTGTTTCTCGCCTTGGCACTCGGTTTGGTGCTGTTGATGTCCGCTTCGCTCGCCCTGGGCGGGCCCATTGATTGGGGCCTGATTGGCGCGAATAGCCTGGGCCTGCTGCTCTTGCTCAGCGCGTTCGCAGCGCTGGGGCTGTTCATCTCCAGCCTCACCCAGCACGCAGTGATCGCCGCCTTTGCCAGCTTCGGCGCGCTGCTGCTGCTGTGGATTTTGAACGGCATGACCCAAGACCCCAACCATCCGCTGGTGTATGTGTCTTTGATGAAACATTTTGAAGGCTTCAATCGCGGCCTGATCGGCACGGCGGATGTGGCTTACCTACTATTATTCGCAGCGACGTTCCTGATTTTAACCATGCGTCAGTTGGATGCGAAACGCTTGCAAGGTTAACCATGGAACTCAACCGCAAAGTTAAATTTCAGCTTCAGTTTCATCATTGGGTATTCGTGCTGTTGCTGTTACTGCTCGCCGGATTGCTCGGCGCGGCGTCACGCATTTATCACAAGAGTTGGGATGTCACTTTCAACGCCCGCAACAGTCTGAGTGCGGGCAGCATCGAGTTGCTCGGTAAACTGAAACAGCCGATCTCCGTCACCGTGTATGCCGCAGCAAATGGCGAAACCGGCAAAGCAGCCACCGATTTCCTCACGCCCTACCAGCGCAGCAAACCCAACATCAAACTCAGCTTCATCGACCCCAGTGAGCAGCCGATGCTGGCGCGCCAAGCCGGGGTTCAGCGCGAAGGCGAGATGATCGTGCAAGTCGGCAAGCGCAGCGAGCATTTAGCCAGTTACAACGAATCCGCCTTCACCAATCTGCTGATGCGCTTGGCACGCGACAAAGAACGGCTGGTGCTGTATCTCGACGGCCACGGCGAACGCAAGCTCGATGGCCAGGCCAATCACGATTTGGGTGATTTCGGCGTACAACTCGCGAGCCGCGGTTTTAAGAGCGCGCCCTTGAATCTGTCACTGGCGCAGGAAGTGCCGCACAACGCTTCGGTGCTGGTGATCGCCGGCCCGCGCGTGGACTTGCTGCCGGCGGAAGTGGATAAGCTAAAACAATATGTGCAGCGCGGCGGCAATTTATTATGGCTGGCGGATCAAGAGCCGCTGCATGGCTTACAGCCCTTGGTGGAACAATTCGGCATCGCGCTCACGCCCGGCACCGTGATCGATCCGCAAGCGCAGGAAATGAAAGTGGCGGCTACCTCCGCCATCGGCGCGGCCTACGGTCGGCACCCGCTATTGGCAAATTTCAACGTCATCACCGTGTTTCCCTTCGCGCGTGAAGTCGTCGCGTTGGAAGGTGAGCGCGGCTGGCGCGCCACGCCACTGATTCAAGTCGCGGCGCGCGGCTGGCTCGAAACCGGCAAGGTGGATAACAGCGTTGCCTTCGACAAAGGAAAAGACAAAGCCGGCCCGATCACCATCGCCGTCGCGCTGGAGCGCAGTGTGGAAAGCCGCGAACAACGCGTAGCGGTGATCGGCAACGGCCACTTCCTCGCCAACCAATACCTCGGCAATGCCGGCAATCTCGATCTCGGCATCAACCTCATCAACTGGCTGGCAGGCGATGAAAACCTGATCGCGATTCAGCCGCGCACCACGCGTGACGCACAAGTGGAACTCTCGCAGAACGCCACGCTATTCATCGTGATCGGCTTCTTGATCGCACTGCCGATTGTCTTCCTAGTCGCGGGTGGCCTGGTTTGGTGGCGCCGCCGCAGGCCATGAGTTCCCGGCTCTGGGTCAACCTGGCGCTCGCGCTTGCGGTAGCGGCTTTGGCATGGTTGGTTTTTTTTAAACCCGAGCCGATCGACTCTTCGAAACACAAACTCTCCACTCTCGCCCCTGCCAGTATCAATGAAATCACCATCGCCCCGGCACAGCGGCCGCATGTGGTGCTGACCAAACGCGCGGGCAACTGGTTTGTCACTGCACCTTTCGCCGCGCGTGCCGATGCGGTGCGAATGGATAGCCTGCTGGGGCTGCTTTCCGCAGAGAGCGGACAACGCTTCGCAGCGCAAGATTTAGCGCGTTTCGAGCTTGATCATCCGCTCGCTAGCGTCAAAATTGGGTCGCAGGAATTCAGCTTCGGCGGCGTGCATCCGCTCAGCAACCAACTGTATGTGCT
>ERZ1292633.1194-Hain-H41-02um-R1-1194-length-28478-cov-12_pt1 | contig 28478 bp, 8 predicted proteins | sample MGYA00564406_ERZ1292633 | MGnify/ENA primary metagenome ERZ1292633 (study PRJEB36523, sample SAMEA6512639) | groundwater metagenome | collected 2019-01-08 | study: AquaDiva: Metagenomics assemblies of 32 groundwater samples | reverse complement strand
CCCTTTCAGGGGTTGTAGTTCCTATCTTTGTGTTGACCCTCGCGTTGTTGCGAATGGAAGCAGGCGATTGCATCGTCAAGCAAGCAAATGTGAAGGTGTCTCGTACTGTGTGGGTGTGCGATGTGAGTGGTGTGGCAACACGGCCAGGGCGAAAGCAAAAGTCATCGTGTGTAGCTGGAGAAAACACTTTGCCTCTTTTCCCCCGACGCAAAGCTGGTGGCGGAAAAACGCCTTTTCAGATGGATTGAGGGAAGTGAGAGAGAGAGCAGCACTAAAAACAAACGTAAATTTCCCATCCGGCGGCACCTATCCCCTCCGCACGTGTACCGTACGGAGGTCTCTCGCACCGTGAGAGAGGAGTACCGTACGAGCGACCGCCATGGGTTGTGGGTCAGCTGAATCCTAATCGAGAGTGCGACATCGGGGGTCTTTCCCTTTCTCACGACCGTAAGACGCCGACAGGTGCGTGTGATATCCTTTCGAAAGATGCAGCCAACAGGCACCGTCCAAGACGACCACCAGATGGCTCGGCAAGAATCATCGGACGAGAGTCGCAATCCTCTGTGCAAGAAAGGGAGAAGTGGCTTATCCGACCGTCATTTCGCGTTGCGGATACTGGCAGATTACGTGCTCCCGTTCGTGCAGGAAGAGCAGCTGGTGTTCGCCGTCGCTCCGACCTGCTCCTGCTGGAGAGAACCGACGGCGCAAATGATCGAGGAGCGTCGCCGCGCGCAGAACTACGCCGCGTTCACTCACCGACAGGACCTCCCGCGTCCTCCTGTGTGTGTGGCCGCGTTTTGCGGCGATATCGACGCGCTGCGGCGAGCGACGCCGAGCGAAATGGAAACGATCACCGCGGTGCACAACTTATCGGTGACCCAATGTGCCGTTCTCGGGGGCCACTCGTTGGACGCGGTGCAATACTGCCTGGACCATGGTGGTGGGAAGCTCGGCCGCGTGACGAGGTATGGGGCCACATCGACGCACGTCGCGGCGTGGAGTGGGAGCCTTCCGATGCTTCGATTCGTTTTGGCAAACGGCGGTGGGGCCCTCACGGCCAAAGATTCATTTGGTTCCACCGCGACGCAGTACGCCGCTCAAGGTGGCAGTGTCGCGATGATCCGGCATTGCGTTGCCAACGGCGGCGGGGCGATCGACGCCGCGGACAACAGTCGCACCGCAGCCATTCATCACGCGGCCGAGGGCGGCCACCGAGCCGCGATGCAGTACTGCGCGGAACATGGAGGGACATTCGATGACGTGAACAACGACCGGACATCGGTCGTGCACTACGCCGCACGCAGCGGAAACATTAACGCGTTGCACTTCGCACTGCAAAGTGTGCGAAACGGCGCGTTGATCACGGCGAAGAACAGCAATGGCTGTGATGCGCTGTGGTTCGCGCGGCGTAGTAACAACACAGAGACCATCGCATACTGCGAGGAACTTTTGAAGGAGCACCCCACTGCTGCCCCGATGGCATCCGCAGCGGCAGCGGCTGCTTGATTGATCAGAGAAGAGAAGATCATGACGTTTTTGTTTTTTGACCGCCGCTATTTCGGTCCGAATCGAATGCTGTTCCGCAAAAAAAACTCCTCCGACTCAAAAATGGAGCCAAGACCCCGGTTTTTAGCCGGTTCGAATCCGGCACAACCTACGCCTAGTCCGCGTAGACGTGTCTATCGAGATTTTCCGGGTCATCAAAAAAAATGGCACACGCAAACATTTTCTTTCCTTTTTCGTATTTCAAAACATCAGTGTTTCTTCTTTTCTAGTTGCCCCCCATTGAGATGTTGGTAGGCTGCATCAAGGGTGGGGGGGGGCTTTCCAAATTTCAACTTCAATTGTAAAACGGAGATACACTTGATCTGATAAAGTTGAATGTAGAACGCCCTCTCTCTCGACACGGCCAACAAAAAAATATGGCTTCGGTGACGAATGACGTGGACGAACGTCGCCTCGCTCAGCCTCCTACCGAGGAAAGCAGCCGCCGCGGTGGCGAGGAGGCAGCAACAATGGATTCAGCCACCGCCACCGCCGTCGAGAGGGACATGGTGGGTCGGTTTCGCGACACCGAGAAGGAGGCAGCGTTCCTGCAGTTCTACATGACGACGTCGCTCGCGACGCCAGCCGCGGCATCGGTCATTGGGGGTTGCACGTTCATCGCGCTGCCGCTTGTCGTGGACGGCTTCGTTAATCGCATCTCGCTTCCGGACAGTGTGGCCGCGGTGTTCCTCAGTGTCACGTTGTGGATGCTTGGACTCATCATCTTCGTGCAGCTTCGTCGGCGTCGATGGGGTTCGCCGGCCGCCGTCGAACGCGTGAATCTCATCGTCTGCACGTTGGTAAGCGTGGCGGCCGCTACCGCGTCGTTTCTCTGGAATTGTATGCCAATCAAGCGTGTGGGTGGTGGACCGCCCATCGGTGCGGTCGGGCACTGCACGTCGCCCAACCAGGCAGCTTTTCTTTGTTCACTTTCTTTTTTCGTTCTCCATTTTCGGTTCATTTGGACGCCATTTCCAGCGTTGGGAACGCTCATCGGTGTTGGCGTGATATGGACCGCACCGGTCGGTCGTTATCAAGTCAAGTGGTTGGACTTGCTCTCTCCGATCTGTTTCGTCATGGCGATTTCATTGGCGTACATATGCGAACGCATCGCGAGGGAGCGCTTCTTGCGCTGGGAGCACATGGCCGATGATATCCGGCGACACAAGGCGGCGCGCCGGCAAGTCGATCTGATTTTGAATCGGATGATACCGCCGAGCGTTATGGACGCAGTTCAAGAGGCGGCGAGCGCGGCGGCACAATCCGCAGCGGCCGGAACGACCGAGGAGCCCTCAGCTGGAGGAGGTGGGGTCGAGTTCGTCCATGCCACTCACACGATCCTCTTGATATCGTTTCGTTCACATAATGGCGAAAGCGGCCGCTTGCTTCGCCCTCGCGACGACCAGCAGAATGGAATCGTAACGAACTCAGCGACCGCTGCGCTGTCTTCAGTGGCGTCGACCGCAGCGGCTCCTGAAGCGTCGACGACAGACTTTACTGTCAGCGCCGTCGCCGTGGCGGCGTCAGCGGCGACACACCTGAGCAGAAGCACATCGACTTCTCCTCACCCACGGGATACATCTCAAAATACGGCCATCGTCGAAGCGGCTCGGCGGGCGCACGTCATCTCAAAGGTATGGACGGCGCTTGATGAGCATCTCACGGTGGGCGACAAGGTGGCGGTGCCCGCGGTCGGTGGCGTCTACGCCGTCAGCTTTGGGCCGCTGGTGACCGGCGACGTAGCGGCGCAGCACGGCGGCTCGCACATGGCGGCGGCCCAAGCGTGCACAACGGCGGTGGTGTTGCGCGACGTTCTGCGGTCCATGTCGGTCGACACGTCGGAATTCGACGAAGCTGTGTCGGCAGCTCCAACGGCCACGGACGCACCCCGGCCGCTTTCGCAGCACCTCGGGTGGACGATCGGCGTGTTTACGGGCCCCATGTCGGTGACCGTGATCCCCTCACAAATGGTCGCGGTGCAGCTGTGCGGGCCGTTCGTCGACGGAGCGCTGCGTCGGCTCCTGGCCCCCCCTCAGGAGTTCGCGTCAGGGCACGCTCTCGTCTGCAACACGACCTTGGCGACGCTCCCGCGGTGCAACTCGTCTCACCGCCCGCTGTTATCGAGCGACCTCAAGATCCTAAACACCATCGACGTGGTGACGTCCACTGACTTGGCCCACGAGCTGTTGATGGACGTCAACTCGGAGGCGGCGTCGGTCGTGGGCTCGTCGAACGCGTCCAAGTTGTCAATGTGGCGCCAGCGTCACGTCTTGCAGGAGGCGCGTCGACGACGGCTGATTCGGAACAGGTCCCGGACGTACAAGGCGGTTACTGGTGGTGCCGGTCAGACAGATGAGATGACGGGTCAAGCGGCGATTGTGTCGGACCTTTTCGCGCTGCGGTCAGTGCTCGTCGCGCAGTCGTCGCCGTTCACCATGGTGTTCCGGGACGCCCAGCTGGAAGCGCAGTATCAGACTCAGCAGCGCCGAACATTCAACCTTGGCCTACGCCCAGCGACGTTGGCTGCTGGAACCTTTCTTTGCTCGTCGTATCGCTGGCGCTGGACCTCAAGCGGGGCGCCCCGCCGGCTTTTTTCGCCCTCTTGGCCTTCGCGACCGTTGACGCTTTCGTGGTTGCCGCGTTGATGCCGCGGCTACCTTTTGCCATTGGGGTATTGCACGTGTCTTGGAGTTTCCTCCTCGTCACGATCGCCGTTATCGTCTTTCCGATGGCGTCGTTGGCTGAGGCGCCCAATTACCTCGTCACGGTGTGGTGCATTATCTACAGCGCGCGTGGTTCCACCGGCTTGTCCTACATTACGGAGTGCTTATTGAGCCTCTATGCGGTCATGGCACTCTCTGTCGTGCAGTTTGCATTCGTGAACCGCATCGGTTTTCAAACCGTTCTCGTTTACCCTATCTTACGAACGTGCACTCAACTCACGACGAACTATCGCAACATGCGGCAGTCAAGGGGAGCTTTCTTGGATGCCCACGTGAGCGCCGTCGCGCGAATTGGCATCGCGGAAGAAGCGAGCAACGTGTCCGAGTTGCTATCGCGATCGGCACCGCCTCACATGATCGCCGCGCTGATACGTCGTCGCCAATTGGATGCGTTAAGTCGTAGTTCGCCGCCGCTCGGTCACCATCATCATGGTCACGATCATGCATCATCGACCAACGCCTCATCGATGACTTGTGATGCGGCATTAGACATCTCGTCGTCGCGAGCCGCCGCGCGTCTTGTGGATTTCCTGATCGACCCCGTCACGTTGACACCACTCGAAGGCGGTTGTGGCCGACGACAAGTCTCGCCTTATTCGAACGGGCCCATTCATGCCACCGATTCGACGGCGACACCGACGGGTCCAACCGAGGAGGTGACAGATAACAGCGGACGCTTGCGGCTGCTCTTGTTGTTCTGCCACGTCGGCTTTTTCGACAGTCCGTTGGACGCCGCCACCTGTCAGCCGTGGCGGCTGCAGAGCGAGAAGCTCTTGGCGGTGTTGCAGCGAATCGTCAATTCGCAGCAGGCGTCGTGCTGCTCCAACGAACCGCCAACGCCGAGTGGAACGCATCGCGAGGCCACACCCCGTGAGGAGGGACCGAGCGCCGCTAATAGCAACGCGCTCGTCGGAGGAACACCCGGCCATGAGCACCCGCACCCTTATGCCCCTCACCGTCACGCCTTCATTGTCCGTGCGACCGCCACGCTCTTCGTCATCGCGGCCGTCGTTCCAGCCGCAGAATCTGCAACTGGTCGCGGAGGGACCGCCGACGATGTTTTCTCGGACATGGAGGGCGCCGCCGGTGGATCGTCGAGTTCGTGGCGGAGTCGCAGCAGCACATCCCTTCCTTCTGAAGACGATGCGGCCGTGGCCAGTGGCCCTCCAGCGGCGGCCAGGACGAAAAGTGAACTGCACAAGGCCGTCCACACCGCCTTCATCGACACCCTCTCGGGGGAGTACCCGTTCACTATTCTCGCTGAGGTCAGTGATCCCCACACGGGAGGGTGCGTTGGCTGCATCCCTGGCGAGGCGCGCTTGGCGTACGACGTGATCGGGCCGGACGTCACGCGCGCGATGCAGCGGCTGCTCGAAATGATCACCGACGCGCGGACGTTCGGGGGCGTATGGATGGGTCACCCTCGTGCAGTGCCATCAATCTACTGCGGGACTGCACGCCCTCGAACGCGGCCACGAAGTCCATCAATTTGTCAAAAGACAATTTCGGTGAAGCCGCAACAATGGAGACGACCTTGGTGCGCGCCGCGTGACGCCCCCACCGAAAGGATGAAAGCGTCGTCGTTCGGATGATGTGCGATGCAAAACATTGGTTACCCTTTTTTCCCCCCCACGCAGAAACCCTCGCACCGAATCGGTTGTGAAAGTCAGGAGGTTCTCACAGCAAAGCAACACAACGCGCGACATCTCGGGAGTTACCTTTGTTCCGTTAACACACTATGTCATCGAATAGTCGTCAATTAAAGTCACACAGTACCTGCCTGTGCTCTTGGTGCATTCGCTCTCTTCTTCTTTCTCTCTCTCTCTCTCTCGCTCTCGTGCTATGTCTTTTCTTTCTCTAGTTATTCACACACGCCCTTCTTGCTCGTTTCATGCCATGCCGCTCATCGTACTAATTATCTCCCGCACTCTCATTCGCAGATGTCGATCACGCACCCCTTGAACGCGCCAAAGAGGAGCCACCATGTTCACAAAGACCCAAAGTGTAGCATCATAGTTTGACCCGAAAAGTATCTCTCGACGAGAACCATCCCCCTTCTGCATTGATTCCCTTGGTCTCTGATTTTCTCTCATTTCTTTGTTTTCCGCCCTTTTCGTCCGATAACGTCCACTCTTTAATTAAAAGGCCTGGTCAACACACACGTCGCGTGCAGATTAAACTCTCGTTTGAAGCTCAATCGATGAAAAACAGTTGTTGCGCGTGAGGGAGTAGCAATGCACGGTGCTTTTTTTTTTACGAATGAAATGCCGACAAATAAACATTTCAGAAATCAATTCCGGTAAACGATTCACGCTCTCTCGTGGTAGATATGGCGTCGTGCGCATCGCCACGCCGCCGCTGCACCGGCTCGGGATCGGTGCGACGTGTCAGCGCCAACGACGTTGCGTTCCGGACCTTAAAAGTGTTCGCAATCGTTTCCGTGTTAATCTCCTCGTCGATAGCCGGCGACGGTGGCATCGTCGGCACGGACGCCCTCGGCATCAAAGTGCTGGCCAGGGCAGAGGAATGCTTCTCAGAAACGGTGCCCCCAGGCGCGACGCTCAACGTGGCCTTCACGGTGACACACGGTGGGAAGAACGATATCGATGCCACCCTAACCGCACGCTACGTTGAAAAGGCCACCTTGGCGAGGGCCTCCGCGGGTGGCGCGGCGTTGCTTTCGTCCGCTGCTGGGCACGCGGAGTCGCTGCTTATTCAGGACGCCAAGCTGATCAATATTAAGTCGTTCACCGCCGTGACCGATGGTTCGGCCGAGTTCCGCTGTCCACGAACCGCCGCCGGGGGCGCCAAAGTGACGCTCTGCCTTAGCAACCGCATGGCGCGATGGACGCCGAAGTGGGTGAACTTTGAATTCTATCGCATGCCGGCGGATAGCGCGGTGTATGATGATCACGAGAAGGAACATACGCCCATTCATCGTAACGACAGTCCCAATGCGGCGGCGGCCAAGCCGTCGACGGCGGACGAGAGCACCAAGTTCGAGCAGGAAATTGAGGAAAGTTTGCACAAGTACGCGAATAGCGTCTATCAGCAAAGACAGTCGCGAGACACGATGCGTCAAACGGAGACGCGGCACCGCGATTTGGTGGAGTCCACAAATAGCTGGCTGCTGTTTGGCACCGTCGCGGAGTCCGTTTTGGTCGTTGTGATGGCCTTGTTTCAGTTCTGGTACCTGAGGAAGTTCCTTTCGGTGCGAGGGTCGATTCGGCCCGTCTAGCGCCGGAGACGCAAGGAGGGGGGAGTGAGCGAACACAAGACCCATTTTTTTGTTATTTTTTGCGTGCGTTGTGGTGTTGTGTTTGAGAGAGGAGTCGGGGGGTGAATGGCGGATGTAGGTTCGCTCTACGCAGCTCCGTCCAAAATAGACACGTATATGGTTGTCCCGTGTATCGATCGCGTGTCGATCGTGATGAGCGAATGATGTGATTGGTTGTTTGGTGTTTTCCCTCTTACCTTTTTTCGACGAAAGTTTTTCTTATTTTTGCTTTCCAAAACTCTCCGCCAACAATTTTTTGCAACCGGAGCGGCAACTGCCTCCATTGTCTCTCAATCACAACACAAAACCACTGACGCCACCCGCGTTTCACCAAGGGAAAAAGCAGAGATATCGAATCGAGGGGGGTTTTCCTGGCCTTCTTTGAACGTTGATCTTCGCCTTTCGTCGATCACTTCGTTCTCAACGACACAACAAACAACCACAAGCAATCGTCGCGAAGCAGCCTTCCGGGGAGCACAATCGTAGCCGGGGCACACACATTTGCATCCAATCCAACAATGGCAAACAATGGAATCGTTCCGCGCGGCAGCAGCGTGGAGTGCGTGCTGTTATTAGTAGTGGTTCTCGCCGCCGCCGATTTGGCCGTGGCCGCGGTGCCGACGATCACCAGCGTGATGCCGAAAACGGGATCGCTGCTCGGCGGGACTCGGCTTACCATGACGGGGACCGATTTGATGTCCTCCGGTGCGAGTAGCGGCGTCGCCGTCTACGTGGGTCAGGCCGCGACGAATCAGTGGGTCATCTGCGACCGCATTGCTCATTACAGTTCCAGCAAACAACTCGTTTGTGACACTCAAGCGACAGACCTGCGCGGCGACGTCGCGGCGTTGATCGTCGTGGATGGGGTGCAGGCGGATTGTCTCGCCGCGGATGGCTGTACGTTCAAATTCACCGCGGACGCGACCCCCGTCGTGGCGTCTGTGCGCCCGGAAGTCGTCGTCGCCGCCCCGCAGGCCACGATTACGGTCGCAGGGTCGAACCTGCACGGGGACAGCCAACGGTCCTTTTCCGTCGATCGCGACTTCAACGTGTTCATCGGCGACGGCCAACGCTGCGCACTACCCAATCCAACCGACCTCACGGACGATGGTTTTCCTTGCACGATCGACGCCTCGGTGTCGGCAGGGTCCGCTGACGTTTCCGTCACGCTCAGTCAACTTGGAAAAGCCGCTGCCGTTGTGGCAGTTGGCGATGGGGCCGCGGCCGCCGCCGCCGCCGTTCCACAACAGTCGCTGGCGCTTATTATTCTCCCTTCCGTCACGCGAGTCGATCCCCTGACGGGCAGCACCAACGGCGGTCAGACCATCTCCGTCTTTGGCTCCGGCTTCAGCACTGTGCCGAAGGAGAATGAAGTTGCGGTACATGGCGTAGGATGTGCCGTCGTGAAGGTCGAGCAAGATCACTTGATATGCGTCACATCTCCACATAGCGAAACGGAAGCGACCTCGGCGGCATCACCCCTCCTGATTTTTCCGTCAACGGTAACGGTGGACTACTATGCGAATTTGGAGGCCGGGGCCACCGTTCAAGACTCCTTACTCGCGCGAGCCTTCTACTACCAGCAACCGACCGGCTCTGCCGCCGCCACCAAGACCGCCGCCTCCTTCGGCGGGGACATCCCATTTGTGATCGTCGACCCCAACGCGGCATTGCGCTTCACGACCCACTTCGTCGCTCCGCAAAACGGATACTATATCTTCGAGCTCTTCGCGGGCAGTGTCGGGGAGCTATGGCTGTCGAATAGCAGTTTTCCCGTAAAGTACGAAGAACAAATGGTGGCGAAGGAGCAAGTGGACGTCTCGACGACCACCTCTTCCTTACTAACGACGCCTTCTTGGGCACCCATTTTCCATCGCAACCGAATCGCCTTTCACGTCTCTCCGCGAAGCGGCTTTGGTCAGGAAAAGACCCAAACAAGCCCTCGCATCTATCTGCAGCAAGGGCAGTCATACTGGATGCGCGCGTTCTTAAAACGGAATAACGGGCAAGGCATAGCGTTCAGTGTCCGCGTCACGTTGCCAGATGGGAGCAACGTCACGAATCCGACAGGGTCCCTTATCCAGACGGAGGAAGCGACGTCGGCCGCCCCATCGAGCGTCGTAGGGGCCCATCCGCTTTCGACCGTCGTCGTCAAAGTGAAGGGGATTACAGCCATCTGCGACGGCGCTTGCCTCTCTCGGGCGGCAGCGTTTCAGTACACGAGCGCCTCGACGCCTCGAGTCGACACGGTCACTCCAACGACCGTTGCGGCTGGAACCGCGATCACGATCTCAGGCAGTGGCTTTGCCCCCAACGTCGACGTCACGGCGTCCGGCGCGGGCCAGGTGAGCGTGGCCAGTTGCGCCGTCACCTCCGTGACGGGCAGCAGCATCGTATGTCTGTTCCAACAGCCGTTATCCGGCCCCAGCTTGCTGCGCGTCAACGTGCGCCCGGTTGGCGATGCCAGCTGCACCGCGATCGTCACGGGCGCTATCACGGTCACCGCTGTCTCGCCATCCTCGGGATCCATCGCGGGCGGCACGCTCATCACGTTCACCGGGACCGGCTTTGGAAGCGACGCGACCGCTCTTTCGGCGTCCATCGGTGGATCCCCGTGCGCACCGATCGTTTCCGCCGCGCCGACGTCCGTGGTGTGCCGCACGACGGCGCATGCCGATGGCGCGGCAACGGCCACCGTCACATACCTACGAGGCATTTCTACGTCGATTTTCAACGACGCGGTTGCCTTCCAGGGCAACTACCTCCGTCCAGGAGCACCCAAAGCGAGCCCAACTCGCGTTTCTCCCAAAAAGGGAGGGGTGACGGGCGGTACTTTACTTGAAATCTGGTTGTCGTCGACGGTGCTGACGGCCCCGTTGACCGCTACCACAGACGTCTCCGTCGCCTTGATCGGTATCGTCGACACGACCAGCATCGCGAATTGCGTCGTGCAATTGGCTATGGTGAACCGCATTGTGTGCCGCACCGAGTACCACCGGCCCGAGAAGGTTACGGTGCGTGTGACCCTCGCCGGGCCACCACCTTCGGCGCCGCTCGATGTTGGCACCTTCGAGTTTGTTCAACGAGTGACGTCCGTCAACGCAGGCGCCTTTAGCACCACCTACGGAGGCAATTATGTGGAGCTCGGCGTTGAACTTTTTGGCCGTCCAAAGCTGCATGAATTACAACTGACCGTTGGCGGAACCCCGTGCAGCTCGCTCAGGATGCCTAGTAGCACGATGCTGCAGTGCTATGTGAGCAGCGGGAAAACGACGCAACCGTTGCCGACTTTGTTCACCGGTACTGTGGCTGCGGACCACTTAATGCTCGACTTTGAGACCTCCCCGACAGGGGCTATTACCGTCGCCACTGTGGGGTCGCAGCAAGCGTTCCGAGTTCCAACGGGTTCGTACTTGATGACCCGTCGGCGCTTTGCCACGCCCTTCGTGATCACTGCGAATGTTCTCCCAACGCAATCGAACAAGTGCGTCTACATGAGAGCCTTTCCCGCCGACGTGGCCTCGCAGTGGACGGGATATGTTGGCTTCGCCGGACGTGGCGGTCAAGGAAGCAACCTTGGTGCGGGCTCGCGTGGCAGTAGCGGGTGGGCCCCGGACGGGCCAGATCAGTTCACCGCGCCGCGAACGGCCAATGTCGGACTGGACACCACGGCGTTTCGAGAATGGAAAATGGAAGTCCGGGACAGTGGTGTGTCCTTTTTCATCGACAACGTCTTCGTTGGTAGTCAAGATGCCGCCGCTGGCGTGGCCGCCATGGAGGGTGGCTCGGTCGGCTTCGGATTCAGCTGCCAAGACATCTACGTGAAGGACTTCACGGTGCGTGCTTTGAGCCCAATGGCGGTGCAACTGACCTATCAAAACACCGTCATCTCAACGCATGGATTTGATGTGCGATACAATGAGTATCCAACTCTGTCCGTCGTGAGCATTTCCAAAACGGTCGTCAAAGGCGGCGATCGCGTGAGTTTCACCATGTCGTCCATCGAATCGGTGTGGCGCTTCACCGCCGTGGCAAACTCCGTCGTCGTATCATCCTCCCCGGTCGACTGGAGTCGTTTTCCAAACTTCTGTGGCAGTGGATTCGTTAACGTGGAGGACATCTTCAACAGCCCGGACAAAAATGGCTACCCGGTTTACACCAAAGATATTCAATGCACAGTCGATGCCAACTTGCCTGCGGGATCATACAACGTCTATCTGCGAGATAACTATTCTGGGTTTCTCGCGAACGTGTTCACCGTGCAAGTCGTGCCCACTATTGATTTGGTGTCGCCGAGCGACGTCAGCCCCGCGACGGGTGCCATCCTGACGATCACCGGACGTAATTTTCCGAACTTGATGGGTCCTTCTTCGGGCTCAACACCGCCCATGATGTTTACTATTGGGGGCACGAGCTGTTCTCCGATCGAAATGGTCGCCAATCGCGCCCTCTGTGTCATCCCTGCCGCCTCATTGACGCCCGCGAAGCAAGTCAGTGTGAGTGCCACCTTCGATAGTACGACGGTCCTTTGCGTCCCGGCCTCCGCCACGTCATCGGCTAATTGTCAAGTCAACGCGTCGATCGACACGCCGCCATCGATGTCGAGCGTCGCGCCGACCACCGTCACGCGCATGAGCCAAGACATAACCATCACCGGCGCAGGGTTCGTGTCCTCCTCGAACATCGTGAGAGTGACGGTGGGACCGTATGGTTGTGCGGTTCAATGGGCGGATGCCACTCGCATCGTGTGCCGTCTGAGTGACATCATGCCCGTGGCCGGAACGTACTCGATTGCGGCGTGGACCGTCAACGGAGGTGTTGCAGCTAGTGCTGGCCCGCTTACTGTGTCTATCGCGTTCGACACATCCAGCGTCGCCGCAGGAACCATCATCTGCCATACTGGTGGTGATGCCGACGTGCGCCTCGAAGGATTTTACGACACCGCGTTCGGCTCCATGACGACCATTTTCAGCGAAGACTATAGCGTTCCGGCGACGACGACCACCACGTTGACCGGACCATTCGTCCCCGTCATTCACAATCGCTGCCCATGGCCATTGGGCAGAGTACTGGGCACCTTCGATCGCGACACGGCGTTGACGAAGGTCTTCAACACCGGTCTCATCACCACGACCACTCACGCGACGCTCTGGATACGCATCGTGGCGGCCGTGGTGGATGCTTCCAGTGTAACGTCTTTCAACGTTATCGTCGACGGCGTGACGCATCCAGTGACCGGTGTCGCATCGTGCGGCCTGCTCTCAAGTTGCGGCCGTTCCGACACACGTGATTGCATGGTCACCGTGGCGCTCAACGTTCCTCACACCGCGTCGTTGGCGGCCGTGGTCGTCAAGGCGCCGACCGTTTACGACTGGTCGTTATCCTCCATTACCATCGGCGTCACCGACGCGGCGTCGCCCTATTCGGCGTCCGTGCTTACCGACGGCGGATCGTTTCCATTGACCTTCGTGTCCGGCACCTCGACGGTACTTCGCTTTGCCACCCCTGTGGGCGATAGCACGTGGATCACGACCACCACTTTGGTGCCCGCGGTGACGGCCTTCAAGTCGGGTAATCCTATTTCTTGTGACAATTGCGTTCTGGAGAGCCGCGCGACGGCGTGTCCGACGGCCACCGCATTCGCCGTCGTCCCAACGGTTGCATCTCCGGTGCACGGCGTCCATTGGATCAGTTCCGGTCCGAACGTCGAGCAACACAGCAGGTCGTCGTCATCTCCTTCCGCCCCTACGTCTCTGATTCGCGTGGGCGGTTCCGCGACCTGGAGCGAAGGTGCCCACAGCGCCGAGACATTTTCCCCGGCCACGTTCGCCGCCGTGACGTTTCGGTTCTCGCCCCCGATGGCCACCAATTGTCACATGATGTTCGGCCTCGGCAGCGGAAGGGCATCCGCCTTCGACTATAGCGCCATTGACTTCGCCATTTACTACGATAACGGAAACATCGCCGTCTATGAAGAAGGAACGTACGTCGCGGGTGGACCTCCATTATCGCGAGCGGCGGCGCCGTCGTCCTATTTCTCGATCCGCTGCGCCTCGCCGACGTGCGATGTGATGGAGTACGCCGCGGACGATCGCGTCTTCTACCGCTCGAGGCGAACCGTCACTTTCGACGTGCTGCACCTATCGGCGTCGCTCTATGAGACCGGCTGCGAGATCACCGACATCAACGTAGTCATGCCTCCGAACGCTCCGACGCCCACGACCGCATCGGTTGTGGTGGCGTATGCGGCGGTGCAGGACGCGTTACCCTTGTCGGCGGTGGAAATGGATTCGGTCAACTGCCCGGTGGTGCTTCAGTCGGCAGGACTGGTCGTGGTCACCTGCGCCACGGCCCCTTCGGCGACCACGTTGAACATTTATCTCGCAAGCAGCGCGGGCAAGGCAACCGCATCCGTCAACGCGCAGCCATTGCTACGCAGTCTTTCTCGCGCGACGGGTAGCACCAACGGCGGCCAGCGACTTCAAATCAAAGGTGCCGGACTCTCCGCCGTCGGCCTCGACTTTTCCCCCATTTGCGCATCGGGAACGGTGTCGATCACCGACTCGGAGCTCAACTGTCTTACCATTGCCGCTGCCGATGGCGCCACGATCACGACATTCAGCCCCTCGACGGGTATGCTGTCGTGCTGGGGCGCATCGCCTTCTTCTTCTTGTCTGCAGTATCAGTGGAAGACCACCAGCACACCGTCTCTCACCGGCATTTCTGTTCAACAAGCTGGCCTCAATGTGAACTTCGTCGTCACCGGCGCCGGTTTTGATAGTTCAAGTCTCATTCGGCTCAGCAGCTCGTTGTCGTGCGTCCCCTCGACAGCGGTGACCGCCACACAGTTTGCATGCACCTTGACGGCACCACCGGCCGGGGTCTACACGGGAGCGTATGTCACCAGCCTCGGAGGCGCCACTGGGACCCAATCGGTTACGATTCCGTTCGTCGTATCGTCCTTTTCGCCGTCGACGCTTGGCACGCTGGGCGACGGGCGACTGGTCTTGATCGGCAGCGGTCTCCATGGCGCATCGCCCACCTTGACGGCGGCAGATTCCACGCCGCTATGTGCGTCGATCACCGTCTCGTCCACAGGGAACCGTTTGACCTGCATCACCAGCGCTTTTTCACCCATTCCCGCGGGACCCTACACGCTCACGGTGAACGGCGTCGCGTCGACCCTCTCCGCATCGTTGACGATTTCCGCTTCCGTGAATCCAACGTTGACGGGTGTCTTCCCAACGGGGCCAGTGGCGGGTGGGGATACGATCCGTTTCACGGGCACCCAGTTGGAGAACGGTGCCGTCATCGCCGTGGGCAGCGGCAACGTCCCTTGTGAGGGCGTCGTGGCCGCCGCCGACGGCCAAAGCGCCACGTGCTTCGTGAACGGCGTGTTGACGTCTGGTTCCGCGCACGCCGTCTCCGTGAGGACGCGAGCGGGCTTGGGCACGGCCGGCGGAGTGTCGGTCACCGCCCGGTTCGCCGTTTTCGCATTGTTCTCGTCCACGCCGACGGCCACAGGGCTCGATCTCGTCGTGCAGGCGAGCGGCTTAGTGACATCCACTGCCTATGGCGCCGTGGTCGGGAAGCAGTACCCTTGCACGGTGACCGCCGTCACGACGACGACCATTTCATGCAGCGCCACGGCCCCTTCCACATTCATCCCGACCCGCTTTGGCATTTCCGTGTGGGAACCAGCCACGACGAGCGCGACGGTGGCGTATACCTACAGCGCTTCCCTATCGCCCACGATTACAACCATTGTTCCCTCGAGCGGCAGTGCCGGGGGCGGCGCGAGTGTGACGATCACCGGCACCAATTTCAACATCGATTCTCAGCAGAACGACGTCACCATCGGCAACGCACGGTGTCTCGTCCAGTCGGTGAGCGACGCGCGCGACTCGTTGGTGTGCGTCACGGAAGCCAACGCACCCAACGCCGCCGCCGTTGTCAACGTGATGGTGCTGCCCATCGGGTCCGCGACGGGAACGGTGACTTACAACTACCAACTCGAAATCACCTCGCTCGCGTTGGAGAACGCGGCTGCTCAAGCTAGCGTGGAGGGTGGCCTCCCCCTCGCCATCAATGGCATTGGGTTCCAAGATGTCACGTCGCTCACCGTGACCGTTGGCTACGCCGCTTGCAGGCCCACATCGATCACGCCTACCGTTATCACGTGCCTCCTCCCTGCCGCGGTAAGGCCGAACCCCAACGCCAATGTGTTCTTCTCACGTCAGCCGCTGCAGCCGGATTACACGCTCCGCGCGGATACCACGTCCGTGGTGCGCGTGAGCGTCAACGGGATCCTGGCCACCATCGACGACGCCACGCTGTCCATTGCGTATGCCCAGAGCGCCACGCCTCGCATTACCGCTGTTTCGCAAGATGAGCAGACGGCAAGTGTGCCAACGTACGCAGGGGACATCATTACGATTACGGGCACCGGCTTCGCCGCAACGGGCAACGAGGTGACGTTGGTGCATGTCGCAACGGGCGGGACGTCAACGTGTGGCGTTCAGACGGAATCGACAACGTCCGTCACGTGTGTCGCGTCTCCGACAAAGTTCGGTCGCAGCCGCGTTGCCGTTCGCGTCCCTGGCAGTGGGCTCGCCTACACTGGCCGCACGTGCCCCACGGGTACCTTTCTCATGTGCGACGGGCAGTGCTTAACGGATGCCGATTGTCGCCGCGCGGCCTGGGGCCGCTATGGATGCCAAGACATTGTCGATTACATTTACGACGAAACGTTTTGCCATGCGAATGGCGGCTCCGATCGCGTGAACAGCCCGTTGCGCCTCGACAACGGAAAAGTCTTCAACGTCAACTGCCCTCTGTATCACTGTGAAGGAGGGGACTGCAACATGACCCTCAACTACGCGCAGCGCACGAGTCGCATTAGTACCTGTGGAGTCGATCCCAACGGAGTCGTTCTGGACGTACATCCTGAGATCACCGGGATCGCCGGCGCCCGCAATAGCAGTGTGCTTGGTGGACAAGAGTACGTCCTATCCGGGCGAGGTTTTTCTTCCGACGTACGAATTCTCCTTGGCGCGGTGCCCTGTGTTGTCCAATCGGCGACGAACACGGAGGTCACGTGCCGCACTGTTGCGAGCGGTGCGGATGCGGTGAACGTTACCCTCACGTTGACGAGAGACGGTGCGCCGGCGACGTGCAACACCGATTGCACTGGCTTTGGATTCCTCACGGCGCTCGTCCCGATGGTCACGGCCGTCGCGTATGACCGGACGACCTCGGCCCAACGTGTCACTGTCAGTGGAAGTGCCCTTGGTACGAACGCGGTTGTGACCGTCGGAGGCGCAGTCTGTGGCGCGGAGACCACCACGGACACGCTCGTCACGTGTCACGCGCCCAACCTGGCGACGACGGCCGCGAACACCGTGTTTCCGATCACCGTGCGTGTCCCAGATGTCGGTTACGCCTACATCCCGGCCGCGAGCACGTCGATTCAGTACAAGCCGGTCGTTTTTAATGTCGGACTCCCGGTCGTTTCCGGGTCGACTTTGGCGGGCACGACGGTGTCGGTGACCGGATTCGGCTTTCCCACTTCCACGTCGACGGTCATCGCCACCTTTGGCGGTTGTTCGACGGGGGTGATCTCCGTGACAACGTCGCTCGTCGTCGTCAAGACCATTTCACCGTGCGCTGCGGGGGCGAAAACCGCTTCGGTTAAGTCCTATGGCACCTCGAGTGTGTGCGCCGCCGGGGCGGGGCAGTCCTGTACGTTTACGTACGCGACAGGATCCACGCCGACGTTCACGACCGTCACCGGTGCCACGGCAGGGTCGGCCATGGCCATCTCCGGGGGCAATTTGCTCGCGACCAATGGGGCTGCGGATATCACGATCACGGTGGGCAATGAGTCCTGCCCTGTGACCTCGTTCACTGCTCCCGGAACAGTAACGTGCACGGTTCCAAGCGACAACGATGCTGGCGCTCTTTCTGTCAACGTGCACGTCGCGAATGCCGCTGGCTTTGCCAGTGGGCCGGCGACGACAGTGTCCTACGCGGCCACCGTCACGTCCTTCTCACCTACAAGCGGTTCACTTGCCGGCGGCCAACTCGTCACGATCGTGGGCACAGGCTTCCCAACCGACGCAACCGCCGTCTACGCCCTCGTGGCCAGCGTGCCCTGTCGCGTCACCAGCAGCACGCACACGGCCATCATTTGCGTCACAGGGGCGTCCGCCGCCGCCGTTGACGTCGTCTCGGTGAGCTACTGGGCTACAGGACCGCTGACGACCGTCGCCAGTTACACGTACAGCTCGGCAATGACGCCCACGGTGTCGTCGATTACGCCCAGCCGCGGCAGCACCGCGGGCGGCACGCGCCTCACCATCACGGGAACGGGTCTCTCAGTGTCGAAAACGGTGACCATTTCCGGCGTCGAGTGCACTCAATCCGGGGCCGAGCAGACGCTCACCACGGCGGCAGCAGGCAGCGCCCTCTACTGCACGACTGGCCCTCACGCGTCTCAGTTAACCGCCGGGGAGGTAGTCGTGACGGAAAGCAATCAAGGCAACGCCGCCATTACTCCCACGGCTTTCTATCAATACGTGGATTTGTGGTCGCGCCGCACCACTTGGAGCGGCTACCCGCCGCCGATTGCGGGTGGCAGCGTGGTCATTGGCCCGGGCGAGACGGTCATGTTGGACTACAGCCCGCCGAAGTTGATCCTCATTATCGTGCAAGGCCACTTGATTTTCGACGACACCGTCGATATTACGCTCGAATGTCAATACATTGTCGTCAACAGCGGCCGCTTTACCATTGGAACGCCGGAGAAGCCGTATGCGAAACGGGCCATCATCCGCTTGTTCGGCGACTGGTTGACGCCTGAAATTCCGCTCGCGGGCGCTAAGTCCGTTGTCGTCGCGCAGAACGGCACCTTGGATTGGCACGGCATTCCTCGCACGACGTGGACGCATGTGGCTGCAACCGCCACCGCAGGTTCCACGTCGTTGGTGCTGCAAGGGACGTTGGACTGGGCAGTGGGCGAACGGATCGTCGTGGGGCCGACCGACTTTTATTTCCTCCACGCGGAGGAGCGCACCATTACGGCTGCGGCGACGTCGACGTCCGTCGGCGGCCTGCCAATTACGACCGTCACCTTCACCGAGCCGCTTCGCTGGGACCACTTTGGCGAACGGCAGTGCTGGACTGCGGTCACGCCCTCAGACAAGTGCATCGACGAGATCGCCGAGGTCATCTTGCTCAGCCGGAACATTCTCGTCACGGGCGACGACACGACGGACCTCTCCGGCTTCGGCGCCACGACCATCTTCATGAGACCGTTGAATCACGTCCGCATCGGCTATGTCGAATTCACGCGTGTGGGTCAAAAGTTTCAACTCGGTCGCTACCCGGTTCATTTCCACTTACCGGGCGATTGCCCGACCTCGTGGATCGTGGGTAACTCGGTTCATCATTCCCACAATCGCGCCTTCACGATTCACGGCGTCAACAACGTCACGTATCAGAAGAATGTCGTCTATGACACCTTCGGGCATAGCTTCTTCTGGGAAGATGGGTCCGAGCGACATAACACCGTGGAGGACAACGTGGTCTTCGTGACGCGCGTTTGCACGTCGTGTTTGAACTCCGACACGACGCCTGCGAATTACTGGCTGACGAATCCACGAAACTACCTACGACGCAACGTCGCGGGCGGAGGGCAATTCTATGGCTTCTGGATGTCCCCGATGGTTCCCTTTGCGACTGGGCCGTCTGGCAGCACGAGCATCTGCCCGCAGTTCGAACCGTTGGGAGCCTTCGAGGACAACACCGCCCACAGCCAGGGCAACTACGGGCTGCAATTTAAACCCGACTGGTTCCCGAAAACGGCCAACTGTGACGGGGGCTCTGCCGACGCCCCCGCCGTGATGAAAAACTTCTTCAGTTACAAAAATCAAATCCATGGCATCAATTTCTTCACCGCCGGCGCCGTGTCCTTTTCCAATTTGACCATTGCGGATATTGGCACGACGGATATTGAGTCGTCCTTGTTGTGGACGGAGCACGTCGACGCCGCGAATTTCACCTTTGGTGTCAATGGGGGCTTGTTCGTCGCGTTTAGTGCCAACCAACCCTATCATCGAAGCGACGTCCGCCGTGGCATCAACATGCCATTGAGTGACAATTTCTTCGCCCATGACATCACCTTTGTCAACTTTGTGAATGAAAACTGGGCCTTGGAACCATTCCGCCGGCAGCAGCGCATGTCCTTGGACTACCCATGGGGCTGGGAATACGTCACCCGCGGCTTGACGTTCATCAACTCGGCGCAGCGTTTGCGTTATCGGTTCCAACATCACGCGGTGATCAATGACATGGACGGCTCGTTGGCAGGTCCGACGCCCACGACGGGTGTCGCGGGGACTCAAATTGTGCCCGCGACGCCGTTTTTCGATCGTACCAAGTGCCAAGCCGTCGGCGGTTTCACTTCCATAGTTGAGCTTTTGCGCTGCGCTGGCGACTACAAGATCCGCCGACTTGGCAACGCCGCTTCCGAACGTGGCGGGGATCAGAATTGGACCATCCAAGGGGTGAGTGAAATCGTCTACCGGCTCAAGGGTATGTATGTCGTCACCGTACCGATTGGCAACGAGGCCTTTATGGAGTGGATGGAGGCCGAAGGTCCCAACAATTATTACAACTTATTCCAAAGCCGGTACATGCGCTCCACGGAAAGAATGCTCTTCCGCATTCACCACAAGGAGGACCGTTGGTACATCAACGGCACCGTTGACGGCGTGCAGCTGCCAGAAAAGTCCGAGGTGCCCTCGCTAGCCGACGCTTCCAGCGGTTGGAATTTCACGCATTCGACGAATGTCATTTCGCTCATGGTCGCGAGGCCGAATACATGGTGGGCGACGCAAGCGTTCCGCTGCCCGCCGATGGGCTGTTTGGCTCCTGGCGCGCCACCTCCATTGGATCGCGAGTGCCAGCCCTTCGCCCTCGCCACGTCGTGGTACAGCGGCGTCGTGCCAACCTACGACGTGCACGTGACGTACAACGACAGCATTTGTCTCGACAATTCCACGGGCACTTGGCCCAACTACTACCTTGGCTCGTTGCTCATCGAAGGAAGGCTCCAATTCAAGAATGCCTTCTGCCCGCCAGGAGGCGCCAATAACACTGTCCGTATTTACGTCGACCGCTGGGTGCACATCCGCGGCGGTGAATTTCTCATTGGCAATGAAACGTCGGCGATCAGCGATTGCCGCGTCGAAATCATCATCGCGGCCGTTGATTACGACAACCTGACGGATGTTCGTTCGAAGTCCCGTGGCCCATGGGGTTCGCGAGCGTTCGCCGTCGAGTATGGCTCCCTCGGTATGCACGGTGCGCGGAGCACGACGCCGGTGGCTCGTTTGAGCGCCATCGCAGCGGTAGGAGCGACGACCCTGAAGCTGGACACGGCGGTTGATGGAGAATGGGCGGTCGGCGACGTCGTGGCCATCGCACACACTCGGCGCAATACCATGTTCATGCCAGCGAGCGAGCGCCGAGAGGAAACGGAGAAGCGGAACGTCACCGCCATCAGCGCAGACCGAAAACAGATCACAATTGATGTGCCGTTGCTTTACAGTCATCACGGTGAAGCGCCGCAGGTGATCGACGGCCGAACGTTCAACATCGGCGCGGAAGTGGTCCGTCTGACGCGCCGCATCACCGTTCACGGCGATCACAATCCTAATGTGATCACCGCACCGATCCCATGGAACGCAGGGTGGCAACTGGCGATTGGCTGTACGCCGTTTATCAAGGAAGGCTGCGCGGGGGGTACGACGGACGCGGCGAGCGTGTTCCCAATGAGCGCATCGCGGCCGGGTGTGATTCATCTCGACAGCGTGGAGTTCCGGGACGTCGGGCAAAAAGGGAAGCGTTCGGGTGGCATCGAGTTTGATGGGCTCCGGGGCGCCCCGGGTAACCGCAGCTACATGGTCCACTGTTCCGTTCATCGCGCCCTCGCGGTCGGCGTTTCCCTGCGCGACACGAGCGACAGCGTCGCACTCGAGAACAACGTCGTCTACGATTTCCAAGGCGATGGCATTCGTGTCGCGTCAAAGAGTAACAATTTGACGGCGAACGTCGTCATGCTGCAGCGCATTCCGACCTCCTTTTGTGGTGAAGTGTACCAGCCGCACAACGTTGAATGCTGGATCGCCATGTACCGCATCTCGCAGGGCAACACGTTGATCGGAAATGTCGCCGTTTCTGGCGGTGGTATTGGCTACATGACAGAAGGAACCGCGTGCAGTAGCAGCGCCACGACGACATCATCGTCAGACAGCGCGTCATCCTACTGGCAGAACAACGTGGTCCATGCCACGCGCGATGGTCTGATGGTCCTCGACAACCCCGCGTTAGCCGATTACCGGTGGCCAACGAACAATTTCGCGTGTCGCAAAGTGGGCGGCGTCATTGCCTTCTCCGTCGCGGACAACGGCGTGGCGATTTGGTTCGCGACGGGAAACCTTCAAGTCGCCAATGTCGTCGCGGTGGACAACGCCGTCGGCATGAGCAGCATTCTCATGCAGCGTGGCGCCACCGACGCGTCCGGGACGGAAGAGCTCTCCTTGCAACTTTCGCAAAGTATTTTCGCGGGCTATTGGAACGGTCAGAATTGCACCGCGCATAAGTTCATGTGCCGCATGACGAAGGTGGACGACCGACCTTGGTGCGAGTCGTTCCAAGACAAAAAGCCGTTCGTCGGCAACATGGGCCTTCTGGAGACGATCTTCGTCACCGCCGACGTGGGCGAAACGCTCGGAGAGAAGTACTTCATGTGGCAAGAGGGCGATGCCTACGCAACGATCAAAGCCAAAGCCACGTACACTGACCTCTACTTCACCAACTTCAACGGAGCAAACAACTGCGGCACGAAGACGCTCGCGTTTTATCAGAATCCGTACCACAACGACACCTTCCATCAGCACATTTTCACCCGCGTCCGTTGGGGTCCGAACGTGCTGAATGGCGGGGACCTCTATGCCAAGACAACGTATGGCGCGATTCCAGGTCATCTGACCGACAGCGGCGTCCTGACGCCGGAGCAGACGTACTTTTTGGATTTCGACAACACGGTGCATGGTGCCTTCTGGCCGGACGCGCCCAACAAGATGTGGATCGTCGACGCGGATGGCTCCTTCACCAAGACCGGAACAAGAACACACATTTTGTCATCGCAGACGCTCACGCGGAACTCCTCCTTCGACTCCATCGGAAAGTTCAACGGTCTACGGGGAGGGAAGACGGTCAGCGACATTGGCACCGTGAGACCCAGTTGTCAATTCCAGCCCATGACGAATGTCTTCTTCTGTCAGGACCGCATGGAGTTTCTGACGTTGAACTTCGAGAGCACCGCCGCCGATGCGCTCACGCGGAGGGTCGCACCGGTCGTGCTCTGCAAAGGTGATGGGATGGTCAATTGGCTCAACGAGCCGCTTTGTCAAGAAGGCGTCGTTGACTTCGCCGCGGGGCCCCTTTCGCACAGCGGCGGCCACCGCTCGCTGCAATTGCGTCTTTCCCGTTGGCGGTTCGTCGTGGAGAACAAAGGAAACTACACTGTGCACTATCGCGGCACTCCGCCCGCCGCCAGTCGCTGGTGGTTGACGAACTACGAGTACGCCGCCCCGGCGAAACTCGCGAAGGATTTTGGCATTGTGATCAACACCAGAATTTACGGCGCCAATAGTCACAGCCGTGTCGTCATCGCCGTCGATGGCCGAAGGGAACGGCCGATGTTCGGCTTCGGGTATCCGTATGAATATGGCTTCGAGTGGCCCAAGCCGCTGGACGTCGCAGGCACGCATTACCATGATAAGTACATTACCCCGACGCTTCACCGCAACGTGTTCAGCTTCACGATGCGGCCCGTGGTGACGATCGATTTATCCCATGAGCCGATCATCCAACTCACGATGACCGTGGCGATTACTATGCAGGAGTTTTGGAGCCGGCAGGACATGTTCGCCATCGCGCTCGCCAGTGCGCTCAATATCCCTCCCGAGACACTGAAATTTGTGCAAATTGTCGCGGGTTCGGACCGACGCCAAGCGGTCGCGTCGACCACCACGGCCACTGCCGAAATCGATGGTGGGAGCGTTGCCCTCACACAATCGTCCTCGGATCGCATTATTGCCCGCGCACGGGCCCTCTCGGCCGACAAGACGGCTTTGAACCAAGTGTTCAACGCGACGGTGTTGTACTTCGAGGCGGCCTACTTGGCGATTGAAGCCGTGGAGCCTCCGATCAACGTCGCCTACGGCACCCCATACGTCCTCTTCAACGTGTCCTACGCAAATTCCATCACGACGTCTGAGTTGAAGCAGCAGATCAATCAGGCGTTCATCATCACGGTCGTCAACAAGGGCAATCACACACTCCACCGCGCCGCTACGACCTCGGACGTGCTTCTGGGAAACGTCTACCAGTCCCAAAACGACACGGTCGCCAACGTCGCCAAGTCACGCTTCACCGTTTCGTACAACTTCGACAACGCGACGGCCAATGCATTCGCCATGTCGGATTTGCTCTCCCTTTTGGCGTCAGCATCGACGCTCACCGCGGCGGCGACCGCTGTGCAAATGCCGGCGGCGTATCGTTTGGAAAAATGGACTTACTATCGCAACGATCGGCCAAAACCGGCGGCCGTTTCGCCGCCACCATCAGCACAACCGAAATCCAATGGCACTTCAGTGGATACCAATAATGTCACATCACCAATTCCGCCGACCTCGGGTGGGGCGAATGGCGACGGCTCCACGGGAGCTGTCAAGAACCAAACATCCGGGTTCGGCGATATCAGACTCAACTTCGACTCTATCGTGATCGCCGTCGCGGTGACGGCAGCAGTGGCCGTGATTGTCGTTGCCCTCGCCGTGTTCGGCATCGTACGTGCAATCTTGTACGTGCGGCACCAGCGGCAGACGAAGTCCCACGTCACCGCCGCAGCCGAAGGTGGTGGGGATCCAAAAGGGAGTCCCCACAAACTGCAGAAAGACGCCGCGGGTGGAGATGGGCCAAAGCGCCGGGGTGGCGGGACGTGCTACATTGATGATCACGGCGACGTCGACGTCAACGCACCCCAACAACCGCACGACGACGATGTTCACACCCACCTGCAACACGACGACAACGTCACATCCTTTGGTTCATCGCGAAATAAGTCGCCAACCCCTTTCGGCGCCTCGGACGTTGCAGAAAAGGAGTTCGACAATCTGCGAACCATGAACAGCACGTCTTCCAATTTCCTCCGTCGTCACCGTCCGTCCGACGCCGTTGCATCGTCCGTCGTGGTCGTCATTCACGACCGTCCGGAAGCGCCGTTTGACATACCGCGACACGAGCCCATGATGGAGGACGTCAGGGATGTTGGAAGGAGCTATTGCCCCAAGCCATCGTCATCATCCGCGCTGTCCTCCCGCAGCGTCGCGGTGAGTGACGAAGAGGAACCATCGGCCGCGGAAATGGCGTCCGCGCAGAACCGAAGCCGCCGTCGGTCGTCTGCGGTCTTCGCCCTCCCTCATGCAACGTTTGGCTTCAACGACGTCATCGCCGACGGCCACGCCGGAGGCGACGGTTCCTCTCCGAGGGTCATTTCCACCACCGAGGTCGTCGAGGGCGTGGGCGACGATCAAATGTCGCCGCGTATGTCGATGGAGAGCATATCGCCGTCGGGAACTCGTCGACGACGCTCCCTGGCGAATTTAATTGTGGCACCATCGACTGTAGATGCGGATCCCGAGTCAATGGGGCGATCGGAACCCTTGGAGTTCAGCGCGCCGAAAGCGTGACAAACAAAACCACGAAAAAAGTTATCTGGCCACTGAATGCTGGTTTGCTCTTTTCGCACACCGGTTCCGGCCCGCGGGGCAAGGAATTTTCCACTTTTGCTTCCTTCCTTTCGTCTCTTGTCCACCCCCGGGGAGGAGCTGCGGATGTACTTGTCCTCTTTTTTACTTCACTGCCTTCCACTCGAGAGATGACGAGCAACCACCAAAAACAAACCGGAATGGTCAATCAATGTTTTGATGGTATTTTGCTTTTTCGTCGGGATCTCACGTTTGCTGCTTCCGTTCATCACCACCCTGACACCGGGGTGGTTTGAACATTGTCACTCATCTTCCTTTCCTCTTCTTTTGGATGGTTCTCATTTCCCTCAATCTCTCCAGTGTCGTGAGGTCGTATGGATTGACCCCCAGACAGACAGAATCCTCTCCCCCTTCCTTTCACACATCTCGTTTCTTTCCGCCTTTTCTCACCAGTCTCTCTCTCTCGTCATTGGCCACCTGTGAATTGTTTCGGCTCAGGGTCAGCACCGTTTCCGCAGCTTTCGTTTCTCTTCTCTCTCTCTCTCTCTCAGCGCGCCCCCCGTTCTCCGTTTGTGGTCGAGAGCCACCTGCCTTGCTTGCCTTCGTGGAATGCCCGAAAAGCGATTCTCGAAGGGATTCGGAATTTGGGATGAAATATCCGCGGTGGAAGGGATCCCTCGGATCTAAGGGCACTTCACGTTAACTAACGAGCGAAGAATCGTCTACCTCACTCCCTCTTTTTTGTGTTGTGTCACGTCGCTACCGTGCGCAGTGAACGTTGTGCTGTGGTTTGAATTGTTGTTTGCGCTTCATCGTTTGTTGTTGTCCACCTCCTCTCTCTCTATCTTTGATCGCGAAAAGTGTTGTGGAGCTGTTTTGTCTGTAAACGACGTTAACGATGATGCGATTCGCTGCTCTGCGTAGCGCGGCCTCTCTCCGCCCGACCGTCGCGGTCGCTGGGGCAGGCCTCCGCTTCTCCTCCGACATTGTCGGTGAGCTCAAGCAGACCTTGTTGAAGAAGAAGGCGGACCTCGACCCCAAGATCAAGCTGCTCAAGGAAAAGTTTGGCGAGGAGAAGCTGAGCGACGCAACCGTTGACAAGGCGTACGGCGGCATGCGCGACATCATCGGTCTCGTGTACGAGCCTTCGTTGTTGGACAAGGATGAAGGTATCCGCTTCCGCGGCCTTTCGATTCCAGAGTGCCAAAAGGTACTGCCACGCGCGGCGGGGGGAACGCAGATGCTTCCTGAAGCCATGTTTTGGCTGCTGCTCACGGGCGACGTGCCCACCGCCGCCCAATCGACCGCCCTCAACGCGGAGCTGCAGAAGCGCGCGGACCCCGAGGCGATTGCCACCGCGAAGAAGGCCCTCGACGCCCTTCCCACGACGATGCACCCGATGACGCAGTATAGCATCGGCGTCTTGGCGTTACAGCATTACTCCAAGTTCGCCTCCGCGTACGCGAGCGGAAAGGCGAACAAGTCCAATTATTGGGAGCTCGCGTTGGAGGACTCGCTCGACTGCGTGGCGCGCTCTCCCACGGTCGCAGCCATGGTGTTCCGCCGCTTGACGACTGGAAAATCCGACGTCGCGGCCGCGCTGGATCCCAGTCTTGACTGGGGCGCTAACTTTGCCAACCAGATGGGCAAGACGGACAAGGCATTCTGGGATTGCATGCGCCTATATCTCTCCATCCACGTCGATCACGAGGGGGGCAACGTCTCCGCGCACACCACGACCCTCGTCGCTTCCGCCTTGTCGGATCCCTATCTTTCCTTCTCCGCTGGCCTGAATGGCCTCGCGGGTCCGTTGCATGGTCTCGCCAATCAAGAGGTCCTGACGTACATCTTCGAGATGCGTGCCAAGTGCCAGGCGTCTGGTGTTGACATGAACAACAAGGCCGAGCTCGTCAAGGCGCTGACAACCTTCACGTGGGACTTGTTGAACGCCAAGCGCGTCGTGCCTGGATATGGACACGCCGTGCTTCGCAAGACCGATCCCCGCTACACCTGCCAGCGTGAATTCGCGCTTGCGAACTTCCCCGACGATCAGCTCTTCAAGCTCGTGGACACGATCTATGAGATCATGCCCGACATTCTGACGAAGCACGGAAAGACCAAGAACCCCTTCCCCAACGTCGATGCGCACTCCGGTGTGCTGTTGCAGCATTTTGGCCTCACTCAGCAAGAGTATTACACGGTGCTCTTTGGCGTCTCTCGCCAGCTGGGCGTCCTGTCGGGTGTCGTTTGGGACCGTCTCCGTGGTTTGCCCATCGAGCGGCCGAAGTCCGTCACCACGGAATGGCTGCTCAAGAAGTTCAAGGTGCACCAGTAACCTGTTAGGAACAACGAAAGTAGTGCGCGCAAAAACGCAGTGTTTTCGGCAAAAACCCGCACGAAATCGTGTATGTTGTCCCCCTTATAATCGCTGTTTTCTTGACACGTCACAACTCTCCAAGGTGGAAGGGGGTGTGTAGGCCAGCAAAGGATACGTCGGAGGATACTGATGGGGGAGGGGAGACAGGAAGTATCACATATCTTGGCGCTGAGTCGACCGCGAGCGTACTGACCCCCTTTTCGCTCCCACGCACGACGCTTCGATTGGGGCGTGTCATTCAGTTTCCCCGGGTTGAAAATTTTTTTTTGGCGGTTCAATAACAGAACAAATCACAACTCCCGATGTCCTTCATTTGGTCCTTTCAATAACAACTTTGGTTTTCTTGATTAATGGCCGCGGCAGACGGATCATCGAGAGACGTTTGGTTCCGGTGTGGGGAAAGGATGGCCACTAAGTTTGGCCGAAGCCGCTTTCGCTTATCCGTTGCTTCACTTCTTCCGCCGCTTCCCGTGGCATGGGCGCGATAGCGCGCGCGGCGGTGGTTTGTCTTTGATTCGACAACAGAAAAATAAACTGCTCTTCTTGCTCGAACCTGCCGTCGTGGTACGCCATGAAATGCGACAACAGGGGGGCCCAAATATTCGACCCCCTGCGCCGTTGACGTCAGCAGCCAAATCATCGGCGCGCTGCGGATCCATAACATATCCTTTGCGTTGCCACTTGAGTTGCAGTGATGGCTGTGAAAGATTCGGACC
>ERZ1292633.1192-Hain-H41-02um-R1-1192-length-28505-cov-60_pt1 | contig 28505 bp, 26 predicted proteins | sample MGYA00564406_ERZ1292633 | MGnify/ENA primary metagenome ERZ1292633 (study PRJEB36523, sample SAMEA6512639) | groundwater metagenome | collected 2019-01-08 | study: AquaDiva: Metagenomics assemblies of 32 groundwater samples | reverse complement strand
GAAGCAAATGCCCAAATGGGACACCTTCAAAAAATACTTTATCGGATGCAAAGCCGTCGGCCAGATTTATCCGACTCCGGACGGAATTATGTTTCGCAGTTTCACGCATATGGGGGCTGAATAACCCGCAGCCATAAAACGGGTTTATAAGTCCCTCTCACCCCGGCCCGAATGACCATTCGGACGGGCTTCCCTCTCCCCTTAGGGGAGAGGACCAAGTCCAGCCCCTGCGTGCAGGGGCTGAACCAGCCCTTATCCGAAGGGCTGGGTGCGATAGGTGAGGGGAAGGCGGCGACCTCGCTCCGATGCTCACGAACGGAGCGCCCCGTATCCCTTCGGGGCATCGGGACGCAATGACAGCGGGGGCGTTTCGCCGGAGTTCAGTAAGATGCAAAGGAGCGATGATTCAATGAAAGCAAAATATATCACGTTGTTTTTCCTTATCCTGCTTGGGCTGGCCTTCATAACCAATTATTCCCCGGCCGCCGACGACAATATCACGAGAGTATCGGAACGATACGGCTTTCTCGGCCCGGAAACAATCAAAATCGGCTCCAATATGCAGAACCTCCGGGCCCTGGATTTTGACGCGGACGGCCGGATGGATTTTATGACGGTTAAGTTTTCAGAGCGGAAGGTCTTCATTTCATACCAGTCCGGCGAAGCCGCGGCGCCGGCCGGCGGTCCGGCCCCGGAATCCAAACTGAAATTCCAGACCGAGTCGTTCACCGTAGAAAAATCATTCTCCTACCTCAGCGCCGGCGATATTGACGGCGACAAAAAAGCGGATTTGGTTTTCCTGGATAGCCAGAATAAATTAAACATCCTGTTCCATAAAAAGGATGCCCGGGCTTTTGAACCGCCCCAAGAGATTCCCTTAGACGATATTAAGGGCGGCCTGCTCAAACTGGTTGATTTAAATAACGACGGCGTCAGCGAAATTGTCATCCTGAACGAGGAGAATCTTAACATAATCAACTGTGACGCCGAACGCAACACCCGGAAACCGGTAAAATATGAAAATAACTCCAAGAAAATAGTCGATTTTGAAATAGCCGATATTAACGGAGACGGATTAAAGGACATCATCCTGGTTAATTCCGAGAAGCAGAGCATCGCCTTCCGGCTCCAGCGGGCGGATGCGACCTTTGCCCCTGAAATCACGCAGAAAATAGAAGACATCAATATCGGCAATTTTGCCGATATCAATAATGACGCCAAAGATGAATTGCTCGGCCTGCACTCCCAGACCAATGCCCTGAAAATATTCCGGTTTCTCTCGTCCTCCGAATTCAAGACCACCCCCAAAAAGAAATTCCAATTCAGCCAGTTGCGGGATTATCAATTCAAGGGCGGCACGGCATCATCCTGTAATCTGGCTATCGGCGATTTAAACGGCGACCAGCGCGCCGATATTGTAACGGCCGACAGCAGCCGCGCCGAAATCAACCTGTACCTGCAGGGGCCATCAGGCGAACTGGAGGAAAAACAGGTCTTCCCGTCATTGATTGATACCAGGGCCGTGGCCATCGGCGATTTGAATAACGACCGGAAAAACGAGGTGGTCGTCCTGAGCACTCAGGAAAAAACCATCGGCGTCATAACCATGACCGCCGAAAACAGGTTATTATTCCCCAAGCCGCTTTTCCCGATTGACCTGGCGCCGACGGCCCTGGTTCTTGCCGATGTTAACCGGGACAATAAAACAGAAGTGATTTACAGCGCCCACGACGAGAAAATGGAAAAAGGGTCTATCTTCATAATGTTCCTGGACCAGAAAAACATCTGGAGCGCCGGCCAAAAAATAGAACTTAATTCCAAGCAGGGCATTGTGGTTGAGCAAATCAAGGTTGGGGATGTCAACAACGACAATATGCCGGACCTGATAGTTTTCTTTGAAATAAATTCTCCGGTAATATTCATCCAGCAGAAAGACGGCAAATTCCTGGATGCCACTGCCGAAAACCAGGCGCTAAAAGGACTGCTCAACAAACTCAGCCCGGAAAACATTACATTCGGAGACCTGCCGGACCAGGCGATTGTTAGCCGGAGCAAAACCAGCGCGTTATTAATATGCCGCAACAATTTCGCCCGGTCCTTTGCCTGGCAGAATGGCAACCAACTGGAGATTATTGACCAGTATAACGGCAAATCCACCGAATCAAGCATCAAAACCGCGGTTACCCTGGACCTGGACAGCGACCGGATTCCTGAAATCGTGCTTTATGACAGCCAGTCCAAGCAACTGGCCATCCTGAAGAAAACCGGCAACAATGCCTATGAAATAGCCGAAAACGTGGACGTGGGTCATTTTAACATCAAGGAAATATTGGCCCGGGACATTAATAACGACGGCATAAAAGACCTGCTGCTATTCGGGCAGGAGCGCTTTGGCATCCTCTATGCCGGAATCACCGACCCGCAATTTGAATCATTAGCCGGATACATCACCGCCATCAAAAGAGGGATTTACACCAAATATGCGGCCGGGGACGTTAATTCTGACGGCGTAAAAGACATCGCGGTGATTGAAGGCAAGCGGCACAACCTGGAAATCCTTTCCATAAACAATAAAAATGAACTCAAGCAGGAACTGACCTGGCCGATATTTGAAGACCCGGAAGCCGACCTTTTAGACGAAGAACTGGATGACTACCGCTGGCGGAACCTGCCCACCAGCGAGCCGCGTGAGATAAAAATCGTAGACATCAACAATGACGGTAAAAGCGACATACTGCTCCTGGCGCACCGGAATCTAATCATCTATTTACAGGAATAGGGCGGGCCAAAATCGCATCCGGAAAGATGTTTGCTTTACCGGCAGTGCCCCCCCCAGCGGGGGCCGGCGCGACAGCGCTCTAAGCAAAGCCCCGTTAGAAAGACCTGTAATTGAGCAATAAACTTGTGTCATAGTTATAACCATATCTATAGAACTTTCTAACGGGGCAAAGCGTGAACTCAAGCTACTGCGAACTCCGCAGAGACCGCGTCCAGCGAAGAGACCGGGAATAGCGAACTCGCTACTGCGAGACCACGAAGCACAGCGGAGTGAGCCATCAGCGACTCCGAGAACACCGCAGTGACCTGTCTGCGTGCAACGCACAGGCAGGCCGCGAAGCGAACACGAAGTGGACGCAGGACAACTCCGCAGAGACCCCCGTCATACGACGGGGCAGGCGCGATAGCGAATCCGAACTAAGCGAAGCGTGAAACGGAGCACGACGTAGTCGCGCGCACGGAAAACACCTACCGGCGCGCAGGTTAAATTGGTACGTGTCCCCAGATTACCAGGCGATGCCACCCTATCCCCTATGGGGGGATACCCTATTGGGGGAGAGACCATACCCTATCCCCCCTCCCCCTATACCCTATGGCGGGGTCCACTATACCCTATCCTGCCTGACCCTATATCCCATAGGGTGGAGGACTATACCCTATCCCCCCTCCCACTATACCCTATAGGGGAATCCACTATACCCTATCCATGCTCACCCTATATCCTATGGGGTGGGGGACTATACCCTATCCCCGCCACCCGGATAGGGTGGTAATTAGAAAGAGTGATTATTTGTTGCTTTTAGAAAAGAGATGAGTATTATTACGATATATCCATAAAACTGACCAAAGAACAAGCCAAAAGGAATCTTGCTAAGTTAATCGTCACGTATCAAAGTGAATTTGACGCAGATAAACTTAAGGATTATAACGAAGAAGCCACTAAGCTCAATTTTATTCAGCCGTTATTAAAGGATGTACTTGGTTGGAACGTTAACAACCGCGATGAAGTCAGCCCCGAAGAAAATGTTTCACGAGGTAGAATTGATTATGGGCTGAAAATAGACGGTAGGATTAAGATATATGTGGAAGCAAAGACACCCACGGACGGTTTAATTAATCACGTTGAACAGGCGTTAAGATACGGTTATAGTAATAACAAGAACGGTCCGCCTTTTGTCCTGCTGACTAATTTTACCGAGACCTGGTGTTTTGATGTTACCCTTAAAATCAATCCTAAAAATCCTCGCTCAGGTAGAAAAGTAGAATTGAAATGGGACCAATACCTTGAAGACCACAATTTTGATGAACTCTGGCAACTTTCAAAGGAATCAGCGCTTAATGGCGAACTTGACAAACTATTATTAAAGAAGTCGGGATTAGAAAAACTACCGGTTGACAAATCAATCCTTAATAACCTTAAACAATGGCGTGAATCATTGGCAAAAGACATATATAAAAACAATCCCAAACTTTTCAATTCAGGTGATAAAGAAAGCAATTCTAAATTGCTTAAGGAAATCACCCAGAAACTCCTTGACCGGATTGTTTTTATCCGTTTCTGTGAAGACCGCAAATTAACGTACCGGAAATCACTAAATGGCATCTTCGGCGAAAGAACAGATACGGTCGGCACAAAGACAATGCTTTTCCTTGAGCAGGAATTCAAACATTATGACACCAACTTTGACAGCGACTTATTCAGTCATAAGGAGTGGGAAAAGGATTTAGCCATTGATTGGCTGGTAATGGAGAAAATTATTGATGATGCCTATAATAATCCTTACCAATTTGATGCGATTCCGTTGGATGTCCTGGGTAATATCTACGAGCAATATTTAGGCGATACTATCCGCTTGACTGATTCACAGGTCAAATATGAAATGAAGCCGGATGTCCGGAAGGCCGGCGGGGTTTATTATACGCCTGAATATATCGTTGACTATATCGTCAAAAATACCATCGGTAAGTTACTCACTGAACTACCACATAACAAAGTTAAGGAATTAAAGATATTAGACCCGGCTTGCGGTTCAGGTAGTTTCCTTATCAAGGCGTATGATGAGATGATTGTGTATTATCAGTCCCAGCAGAAAAAGCCGTTAAGTGTAGCGGAGAAAAAAGACATTCTATTAAAACACATCTACGGCGTGGACTTGGACGAACAAGCAGTAGAGGTGACCAAACTTTCCCTGATGCTAAAGATGCTTGAGGGTGAACATGGATTGGTTTCTGCGCACGCTATCCTGCCGATGCTTGATGCCAATATCAAATGCGGTAATTCGCTGGTCTCAGGTGATATGTTAGAACTAAAGAAGTATTTCGGTAATGACTGGCATAAAGTAAAACCATTTAATTGGGATAAGGATATATCTTTTGCGAGAATAATGAAGCGCGGTGGTTTCGATGTGGTAATCGGGAATCCGCCGTATATTTTTGCACGAGATGAAGGATTCACACAGGCGGAAAAAGATTACTTTTATCAGACCTACAAGTCAGTCCAATACCAGTTAAACACCTACATAATGTTTACAGAAAAGGCATTTAATCTACTAAACTCAAATGGTCATTTTGGCTTTATTATTCCTAATAATTGGCTCACTATTGATACAACATCTGACTTCAGGAAATTCCTAATCACTAACGCCAGGCAGATACAAATAGTTAATAGTTACGATAAAGTATTTGAACATGCGAATGTTGATACGACTATTCTATTATTCGGTAAAACCGGTGATAGTAAAATTACTTTTTACGAGATGAGAAATAAAACCATTGAATTGGTTTCTAAACAAAGTAGTAGTAATTTTACAGCTGGTAATAACTACATAATCAATTACGAACTATTAAAAGCAGATGATAAAATAGACCTATACAGGAAAATTGAACAGGGAAGTGTTCCTCTGGAGAATATCGCGACTGCTAGGGTTGGAATAAAAGCATATCAAACGGGGAAGGGAAAGCCAAAGCAAACAGAACACGAGAAGAAAAATAGAGTATTTCATAAGACAGAGAAAACAAATGACAATTATTATAAATATCTTGATGGCTGTGACGTCCAAAGATATTTCTTGGGTTGGAGTAAAGAATATATTAATTATGGAAAACACTTAGCAGAACCAAGGGCGCTTGACCTTTTTAAGGGTGAAAGATTATTGATTAGGCAAATCCCTGCGCAACCACCTTATTCTATCTTGAGTAGTTATATAGATAAGGTTTATATCAATGACCTCAATAGTATGATAGTGAAGAAACTTGAAAATCAATATAGTATTAAATTCTTGCTTGGCGTTATTAATTCACGGCTTATTTCATTCTGGTTCTTTTATAAGTTCGGGAAACTACAAAGGAAATTATTCCCCCAGTTTAAGATAAAAGAACTTTCTATTTTCCCTATAAGAGAAATTAATTTCAAGGAGACAGCAGAAAAGAAACTCCACGACAAGATAGTGTCATTAGTGGATATAATGATTGACCTGAACAAGAACATCCAGACCGCCAAGGGCAATGAAAAGGAGCAAGTTCAAAAGCAGATAGACCAGACGGACAATGAAATTGATACACTGGTCTATAAACTCTATGGACTTACGGACAAGGAAATCAAGATTATTGAGGAATCAGCTAAGTAGTTTATACAAAACTAATCATTGCGGAATTTAACTTGCCGGTGATATAAATAAAAAGGAGTGTAGTATGAAGGATGAATATAAACCGCCCAAGACCCGCAGGATGACATTCCTTTTTGCTAAAATAAACCTCCTTGACCTTTTCGGCAAAAAGCAAAAAGATAAATTCTATGAAAACCTTTTGGCGATGCAGGAAAAGAAATCCGAGGTTAAGAGATTTTTCTGGGCGTTAGGGGATATCGGAAAGGACAAGTGTGATGGGATTGAGATTGTCTATGGGCGATTCGGGAAGACCCCTACAGAGAGATTCAAGAAGTCATACGACGAACAAAAACATTCTTATGATGGCCTGGCTGAAGATAGAGCGTCTGATTGGGCTAATTTTTTTATCGTTCCTAATTATGATATTATTGCCTTTGAGGAGAAGGCGACCATTGTCAGGCGACAGTTTGCAAGACGATTTGGTGATTTGTGGAGAAAAACCACCGGTTCTGAAATCGCCTTAGAGTTTTTGGTAAATAAAGAAGAGGTTCTAAGGATAATTAAAAGTTGGGATAAGATAACCTGGGCGAGTTTTACTTTACGACGGAATCCGGATACCCCAGATGAATATAAAGAATTAGACGGCCTGATAATAAAGACTAATTCTCGTAAGACCAAAATTGCCTTTGAGAATACAAGAGAACAAGATGGATTGAATCTTCAGAAGACCATAGTAGGACAAGCGTTTTCTATGGCAATCGGCGGGCATGGAGAATTCCGGCTAAAAGGTAAAAAAGGCGATGCCACCGAAAAAGTTACCACTAAAGAAACGTTAATTACTAAAGAAAAAGACCTTGTTGATGAATTACCTGCGATATGTGAATGGATAGGTAAGGAATTACGTAATATTATAAAAGGAAAACAGAGCGGTTAATCCAACAACGGAAACCGACTATTAAATAATATGGTTTATATAAAAATACCAGGATGGGCAAGGGCTGGTAAATGGTGTGATGTCCTGAAAATATTAGAGTCCACCGAGACCGCTGGTGAAAAGATAAAGATTTTAGAAGAATTCTATAGTGCAGAAAATAAAGAGAAGAAACCTAACCGTCATTATATAGGCGCATCAGCCCACTATTTGGCTGACCCTTACAGGGGTATAAAGAATGAGCCGAAAGCCGAAGAGTATTATAAGGTTGCCAAGGGCTACTATACAGAATTGTTAACCAATTGCGTTGCTATTATAAATAAGAAAAACAAATCAGCAGCGGATATAGAGGAAGTGCAAAACGACCTTGTTACTCTTCTCCCTGATTTATTACGATTATTTAGAGAGCATGACAAATCGTGGGGAATCAGGAAGTTGCTTCATTTATGGGAAAATATACGCAGTGAGATTCATATCCCATTACCAATAATAGCAGCGGTTGACCATCTAAAACGAAAAGAGAGCAAGACCAAAGACACCATTGATGAGGTATTGCGTGATGTGGTCGGAACAGACCCTAAATTCACTAAGGAATTGTTCCGTGCTTGCATAGTGGGTAATTATAATGTTCCCGTATTAATTCTTGGCGAAACTGGTACGGGTAAAGAAATTATTGCAAAAACAATCCGCTTATTCAGTAAACGTGCGGACAAACCGTTTATGGCGGTTAATTGCGCTACTTTATCTGAAACTCTAATGGAGTCGGAATTATTCGGCCATAAGAAGGGTTCTTTTTCAGGGGCTATTGATGATAAGAAAGGCAAATTTGAGGTGGTAAATGGGGGGACTTTATTCCTTGATGAAATAGCCGAATTACCATCTAAAGTACAAGCAGGTATCCTGCGGGCCATTCAGGAGGGTGAAATTACACCGGTCGGCAGCAACGAAATTATTAAGGTTGATGTGCGGCTTATATGCGCCACGAATGAAATATTGTCCGATAGAATAAGAGATAACAAATTCCGCAAAGACTTATTTTATCGTATTGCAGTTTACATAATAAATTTACCATCTTTAAGAGAGCGCACGAATGACATCCCTTCAATCGCTGGATTCTATGCGAATAAGTTTGCCCAGGATTTATTAACGACCGGCAATGTTAAAATTGAACCCGGAACTATAGAAAAGCTGCAAAAACATCCCTGGCCAGGGAATATCAGGGAATTGCAGAATGTAATCATAAGGGCTATAATTAATTATGATGGAGAATCTATTAAGCCGGAAGATATTATCTTTGATGATATTATGCAGGTTCAATCTTCAACGGTAGCAATTAGTCCGTTAAAAGAAATGGAAAAGGCATACATTACAATGGCGCTCCGGCAGTGTAATGGTAATAAAACTCATACCGCTAAAAAGCTATTGATATCTCGGAATAAACTTCTAAGTAAACTAAAGCAATTTAAGATAATCGTTTAATCTATTTAATTATTGCATAGCACTATGCAATTTCTGCATAGTAAATCCCTGCACTCGTTAAACGCCACCCTCGCCCGTAAATAATAAATATTGAAATAACCCCATAGTTCATAAGGGATTCTGCCTAATCAATCAAAATATTCATCGTATCTCCTCATTCTGGCACGCTATTTGCATATCTATAGAGTGTCGGGCAATTAAGCCCGGCAAGAAACGGAGGCAGATATGCCGAAGTTAATATCTGATTTCTGGAAACGGGTTATCCGGACGGTGATTGAAATCGTCCTGACTCTAATCCAGAAGAGGATAAATAAATAGTCCCAACGCATGCTGACGCATGTCGGGATAAGAGCCAGTAACGACTGAAGTCTAACTGGCTCTAATAAAAACAACGGTTCCGGAGGGGTTGTCATTAGTGTCAGGTGTGCCGGCATCCTGTAGATGCCGGCCTTGAATAGCACCAGCAGGACACGATAACCCCTCTGGGCCGATAAAGATAAGGAAAATATATGATACACACGAAGATTATTGTGCCGGTTGTGGCGCTGCTCACGCCGCATCCGGATATGTCCACCAAACGGGTGGAAGGACTGCAGAACAACGCGGAACGGATGAACGAGCACCGGAAGACCCGCGTTCCGGACGACGGAACTTTCGGCCAGTTGATTGCCTCGCAGTCAGCCGATAAGTTCAAGGACCGGGTTAATTTCACCACGGTCGGGCCGAGCGACCGCGATGCCGCGGACATCTACACGATGCAACGCGGTAAAATCCTTAAGGCGTATAATAAATACAACGACGGGTTGGATTATGCCTTTGAGGAAAAGGACGGCGTCTTCGCTAAACTGTTCAAGGATGCGGTTGAAGCCAAGGCGTCTAACTGGGATGAAGCCGTAGCGCTGAGCACCCTGCGTTTCACCGGCAGCCGGGCCAGGGGCCGGCAGGTGGCTTCCATTATGGGTTACTGGCTGACCGGCGATACCCACGCCACCCAAAAACTGCCTGAGGGTTCCCAGGTCTTGGCCGGCGGACCCTATGATGTCTCCGCCGCGGGCTTGAAATCACTGCTCAGGAGCGGATTGACTCAACTGCTGGTCCAGACCGGCGTGCTGGTTACCGAGTCGGGTTACGAGCCGACCATGCTCGCCAAACACAACGGCAGAATCAAGGATTTACTGGAGCGGTTGTCAGACCCGGTTAAGGCAAATAACTGGGTGGCCACCATAACCCCGGATAAGTCCTATTGCGCCTGGTTCGTGGAGGACGGGCAACTGAAACTGGAGACCCAGATTTACACGGTGTAAATTCACCCCTCACCCTGCCCTGCACCATCTGGTGCAGGGTAAGGGCAGAGGGAGAAGATTAATAATAATGAATGCCCGCCGACGCTGAAGCTTTGGCGGGGTCTAAGAGCCAGTAACGACCATAGGTCTAACTGGCTCTAAGAAAAGGAGTAATTTATTATGGCAAGAATACTTTATGACCGGATTAACGAGATTAAATCAAAGCACCTAAGCCCGCAATCGGTCACGGGCGATAAGATAGCCAGCGATGCTATTGAGGAGAAACACATCAAGGACGGCGTAGTCACCAAGCGTAAGATTGCCGACGGCGTGGTCGGCACTGATGAATTAGTGGACGGTTCGGTTACCACAGCCAAGATAGCCAGCAAGGCAGTAACCAATGATAAGTTACAATCGGCCAGCGTTACTAATGAAAAGATTGCAGATGGGTCAATAACCTCAGGCAAGATAGTGGCCGGAGCAATAACCACGGAGAAGATTGCCAACGGCGCTATTACCAGAGACAAGGTGGCAGACCGTTCGGTCGGGACTGATGACATTGTGGATGGTGCTGTGACAAACGCCAAGTTAGGCAGTAACTCGGTAACCGGGGCGAAAATCGCGGCCAATGCGGTCGGCTCATCAGAGATTGCGGCAGGAGCGGTCGGAACGAGCGAACTGGCGAATAATGCAGTGACCAGTGATAAGATACTGGATGCAAGTGTAACGCAGGCGAAATTGGCTCCGGGAGTCGGAGGAAATCGGATAGTGTTCCTGCCCACCCGGATGCAGATGACCAGTTTAATCGTGACCGGCAATCAGGATTGGATACCCATGCCGCCGAGTCCGGGTGTTCCGCCGGAGGCCACGGCCTTAATCCTGCAGATTGAATTGGTGCAACAGAGTATTGCTCCGCCGCCCCAGGGCTGGCTCAACTGCCGTCTCAGGCGCGATGCCACCCAACCCGAATGTTACGCGATTGGCGTAGAGGCAAAAAATGTCGGACAGGTCTATGGCGGGCAGGTGATTGTACCCATCACCGCCGGCTCGTTCCAGTATGCCTTTACCGATGCGTACGGGAATATAAGTATCACCTTCAATCCGTATGTTGTCGGGTATGTCGTTTAGCGTAGAGCGAAGGGCGCATATGGGACGCGGATAAGACGGATTTTATAAGGAGGTCAGGAAGGCAGGAGTAAGTCCTGGTCTCCTGGTTTCCTTATAGTATTTCTTTGTGACCGCGAAGCGAACGCTGATTATACGGATTATCCGGTAAATCTGCGTTCGCTATTTCCCTTCTTTCGTCTTCTGGATTTCGCTGTCGCGGCCTGCCCCGCCGAATGGCGGGGTCTCTGCGGAGTTCACTACGCTCCAGTGCCTCCCGATGCGAGCCTTCGGTTCTCCCGACCATCGCTTCGCTCAGGGGGTGCTCGAGGTCACTGCGGTGTTCTTTTGTGCTCTTAGTGTCTTTTGGCGCTGTTCCATGATTCCGGTGAATCATAATTCAAGCAGATGTCCGTGTTCCCTGAGCCATCTGCGGCGCTGTTTATAATCAGGGTTTAAGGCCATAACCTTATTCCAGAAGTTCCGGGAATGGTTCTTATGCTCCAGATGCGCTACTTCGTGGGCCACCACATAATCAATCACCGCCGGCGGCGCCATAATCAGCCGCCAACTGAAATTCAAATTGCCGCCTCTGCTGCACGAACCCCATCTCTTCCGGGCGCTTGAGATTTTTATCTGCTTATACCGCAATCCGGTTTGGCTTGAGTATAAGTTTACTCTTTCTGTTATCCCGGCGCGCGCTTGTTCTTTATACCATTTAATAAACTCTTGTTCGGCCCGGCTTTGGCAATCCTGCGCCAGATGAAATGCGCTATCAAAAAGTAATGGCGCTCCGATGCTCACGAGCGGAGCGCCCCGTATCCCCGTAGGGCATCGGGGCGTGGATTGGGCCGGCTCCACGTATAATTTATACGTTTCGCCCAGATACATAAATTCCTCGCCGGTAACAAATTCCTTTTCTTTCACCGAGCGGCTTTGTTGCCGGAAAAACTTTTGTTTCCTGGTAATCCACCCCCGCTTGAGTTCCACAAATCCGTTAATATAAGTATCGCTGGCCTTAAACGGCGCCCTGATTATCACCGTGGCGTCCGGGCAGACCTGCAAGGCGATGGTGCGCCGCTTAGACCTGATTATTTTTGATATTTGAATCTCTGTCATTGCTGGACTGTTGCTCCATTTAGAATTCTACGATGCTCTTAATGTCTGAATCCAAATCAAATCCGGCCATCCTGGGCACGTAAGTCAGGTTTATCAGGAATCTTATCCCGACCACCCGGCCGCCGCGCTCCCTTATCAGGTCGGTGACAGCTTTGACTGTCCCGCCGGTAGCCAGAACGTCATCGACTATCAGGATTCTTTCACCCTTTTTTATACAGTCCTGCTGAACCTCCAGGCAGGCCGTTCCATATTCTAACCCATATTCCTTGGCTATGACTTTCCCGGGCAGTTTTCCCTTCTTCCGGGCCATGACAAATCCGACCCCTAATTTTTGGGCGACCATGGCTCCAATGATAAATCCTCTCGATTCTATCCCGACCACCTTGTCCACAGATGTTTTGCCGGAAGAGCCGGGCTGGGTAAATCCCTGACACATTAATTCCACCATTCTCCTTGAGAGAGAGGGGTCTGATAGGAGTGGGGCTATGTCCCTGAATCGAATGCCTTTTTTCGGGAAATCCTTTATAGTCCTGATGGCGGCTTTAATCCTGCGGTCCGGCCGGTGTTGCGCGCAGCTGGCTGACTTTGCCATAATACATCTCCTTATTAAAATCTTTTTTTATTGTTTCGGGCAGAAATTATATTATAATAACGGCAGATAAAAAGTCATTATTTTCGGGCGGAATAAATATTGTAAAAAATCTCCGAAACTATTGACGGGGCCCAGTGTTTTATATACCATAAAAATTACGGACTGATGAGTCCGTCTATTTAATAAACTGCTGGTTACCAGATTAAACATCTGGATCCCCGCTTTCGCGGGAATGACATCCGCGGGTATCTGTGATTGTAAGGTTTTTAGTATGACACGAATTCTCCTGTTAAGAGTTGCCTGTATCCTGAGTATTATCCTGCTGGTGGCCGGCTGTTCCGCGGTCAAGGAAGCGCGCCAGGTCCAGAAGGCCGAGACCCTGCCGCCCGGCCAGCGCACGGTCAAGGCCTCGGAAATCGGCCTGACCAAGGATACCGTCCTGACGTTTAATAAGGCTGTAGAAACCGCCCTCAAATACAATCCCGTGGTAGTCCAGTCCGGAGAGCGACTGGCCTCGGCCCAATCCCAGTTGGCCAGCAAGAAAGGCAGTTACTACCCCCAAATCAGCGCCAGCGTGGGCACAGGAAAAAGCGCCAGCGAAGCATCCAACAGCAGTTCCTATTCCACCGGGATTTCCTTAAGCCAGTATGTCTATGATTTTGACAAGACCGATTCCCAGGTGCGGATTTATTTTTACGACGCCCTGGCCGCGGAATACGACCTGACCCAGGCCCGGAATAGTGTTATCTACTCGGTCAATGAGGCCTATTATAATGTATTGCGCCTGGTCTCGGCCGTGCGCCTGGCAGAGGAGACCATGCGCCAGAACGAGAAATACCTGGAACAGGCCCGGGTCTTCTTCGAGGTCGGCGCCAAGATAAAATACGACATCACCAAGGCTGAGGTCAATCTGGGCAATGCCCAGTTGAGTTTGATTAATGCCCGCAATGCCCTGTTCGTCAACCGGCAGGTTCTTAATAACGCCCTGGGTCTTTCGGAGAATCCGGAATACATACTGGAGGAATCTTTGGTGGACGGGGCTGACGTATCAGGCGCCGAGGCCGGCTCAGGCGAGACCGAGGTGTTATTCCAAAGAGCCCAGGCCAACAGCCCGGAGATAAAGGCCCAGGAATCCCGGGTCAAATCAGCCGGCGCTGCGGTGGATAATGCGATTGCGTCGCTCTGGCCTTCTTTGTCTTTGTCGGGCGCTTATAATTTCAGCGGCAGTGATTTTCCGCTCAACTGGGCCCGGACTATTTCAGCCGCCTTGAGTATGGACCTGTTCAAGGGCGGGCAGAAGATGGAATCCATAAAAATCGCCACGGCCAATCTTAAATCGGCCCGGACCTCGTTGAGTTCAATGGAACAGCGCATCTTCCTTGATATCACCCGGGCCAAGACCCAGATGTTGGACGCATCCCAGAAACTGGAGGTAAACAAAAAGATACTCCAGCAGGCCGAGGAGAACCTAAACTTTATCGAACAACGTTACCGGACCGGCAAGGCCTCGGCCATAGAACTGACCGACGCCCAGGTATCGCTGACCACTGCGCGGGAAAACATCATCCAGTCCCGGTTTAATTACCTGATTGCCCGGGCCGCGCTGGAGAAGATTGTCGGAGGAGATAAATAAGATTATGAAAAAGATTATTATTGTGATTGCGGTCCTGGCCGTGGCAACGGTTTTGTATTTCATGCTCGGCGGCTCAGGTAGTAACGGCACGGTTTCATACAAGACGGCCAAGGCAGACCGGGGCACAGTGATTAAGATAGTCACCTCCAGCGGCGTGGTCCAGCCCCTGCAACAGGTCCAGGTGGGCACCCAGGTGACCGGGCCGGTTAAAAAATTATACGTGGACTTTAATTCCCGGGTCAAGGAGGGCGACATTATCGCCCAGATAGACCCGGCGTCGTATGAGGCGCGGGTGGCCCAGGACCGGGCCAGTTTGGCGCGCAGTATCGCCGAGGCCGAACGGGTCGAGGCCAACCTGACCCAGGCCGAGAATGAATTCAAGCGGGCCCAGGAATTGGCCAAGAAGGAACTCATCTCCCAGTCCGAACTGGACACGGCGGTGGCGTCATTCGATTCGCTGATAGCCCAGTTGAAACTGGCCAAGGCCGGCATCGAGCAGTCGCAAGCCACCCTGAAGATGTCCGAGATAAACCTGGCCTACACCACCATCAAGTCGCCGATTGACGGAATCGTGGTCTCCCGTAATGTGGACGAAGGCCAGACCGTGGCGGCTTCGCTGTCGGCCCCGACCCTATTCGTGATTGCCAATAATCTTAACAAAATCCAGATACAGGCCAGTGTGGCCGAGGCCGATATCGGTAAAATCTCCCTGAACCAGACGGTTAATTTTACGGTGGATGCCTATCCGGAGCATAAATTCAGCGGCCGGGTGGCACAGATTAGATTATCGCCCACCACCACACAGAATGTGGTGACCTATACGGTGATTATTTATGCGGAGAATCCGGAGGAGAAACTATTGCCCGGAATGACCGCTAATCTTTCGTTTGAAATAGAACGGCATGAAAATGTCCTGCGGGTGCCCAATGCGGCATTGCGGTTTGCGCCCCAGGATGCGGATAAATACAAGGCACCCGAGCCGATGGAGGGCGTTAAGGAACAGGCCGGACTGTCTGCCGTGCCAACGGCACAGGCAGGCACAAATAACGAGACCCGAGCGCCTGATTTCAGGCACCAGCCGGGAATGAACAGTAAGCCGAAAGAGAACCCCGAAAGCATTCGGGGAGCCCGGAAACAAATCTGGATATTAAATAACGGAAAACTCAAACCCATCAGCGTAAAAATAGGTATAACCGACGGCTCGTTTACCGAGATATTAAACGGCGATATCAAAGAAGGCCAGGAAGTGGTGACCGGCACCATAAATAAAGAAGAAGCCGCGGCCAGTAATCCGTTTATGCCGCAACGGTCCGGATTCGGCCGGCGTTAAATTTAGCCATTATGCAAACTTTTATCTCGCTGGATAATATTACCAAGACCTACCGGCTGGGCGAGGTGGATATCCCGGCCCTGCGCGGCGTTTCACTGACTATCAATGAAGGCGATTTCATAGCCATTATGGGCGCCTCGGGCTCTGGCAAGACCACCTTGATGAATATCATCGGCTGCCTGGACAAGCCGACCAGCGGCAGGTATATAATAGAAGGCACGGATATCGCCACGCTCAACCGGGACGAACTGGCCCGTATCCGCAATAAGAAAATTGGGTTTGTATTCCAGAATTTCAACCTGCTGGCCCGGACCTCGGCCCTGGAGAACGTGGAACTGCCCCTTTTTTACGGCAGCGCATTAACCAGCAAAGAAAGGCATAAGCGGGCCAGGGCCATACTGGAGCAGATGGGGTTAGGCGACCGGACCCGGCATTATTCCAGCCAGTTGTCCGGCGGGCAGCAGCAGCGGGTGGCTATTGCCCGGGCCCTGGTCAACCAGCCCAAATTCCTGCTGGCGGACGAGCCGACCGGGAATCTCGATTCCAAGTCCAGCAAAGAAATAATGGAGATAGTTCGTAAACTGAATGACCAGGGGCTGACGATTGTTATGATTACCCACGAGCCGGATATCGCGGAATTTGCCAGGAAGAAATTCCAGATGAGAGACGGCCTGATAATATGAATATATTTATTTCACAACGGATTGCATTACGGGCGTTGATGCGCAACAAAGCCCGTTCCGTATTGACCATCATCGGCATCATCATCGGTATTGCCGCGGTGATTGCCGTAATTGCGGTAGGCCAGGGCGCGACCATCATGATTAAACAGCAGATAAGCACTCTGGGTAATAATGTAATGATGATATTCCCGGGTAGCTCTTCTGGCAGCGGCATCCATCTCGGCATGGGTAGCAAATCCACCTTGACCATCAAGGATTGCGAGGCCATTGCCAGAGAGTGCAGTTCGGTCCTGGCGGTATCCCCGATGATTCGGGTGGGCGGGCCGCGCGGCCAGGTTATCTATAAGGAGAAGAACTGGCGCACCAGCGTCCAGGGCATCGGGCTGGATTATTTAACCATCCGAAGTTTGTCTGTGGCCCAAGGCGAGTTCTTTACTGAATCCGATATAAATAACGCGGTCAAGAACTGCATTCTCGGAGCCGTGGTAGTGGACAACCTGTTCCCTGAGGAAGAAAGAGATAATGTGGTCGGGAAAATGATTCGGATAGGCGGCACGCCTTTCAGGATTATCGGCACACTGGAAAAAAAGGGCGCCTCGGCCTTCGGCCAGGACCAGGATGACGTGATTCTGGTGCCCTGGACCACGGCCAGCCGGATTCTCCAGGGCTCTTCATTCAATAATGTCGACCACATCCTGGCCAGTTCCACGTCAACCGAGATGATACCCAAGACCAGAAGCGAGATAAAAGAACTCCTGCGCCAACGGCATAATCTTATGGACGACGCCGATGATGATTTTACCATCCGCGATATGACCGAATTGACCGAGATGATTACCTCGACTTCTAAATTGATGACGCTTTTGCTGGCAATTATTGCGTCTATTTCTTTAATTGTGGGCGGAATCGGCATAATGAATATTATGCTGGTTTCGGTCACCGAGCGGACCAGGGAAATCGGAATCCGGATGGCCATCGGCGCCCGGGCCAGGGATATCCTGCTCCAATTCCTGGTGGAGTCAGTTATACTCTCGTCCATCGGCGGCATCTTCGGGATAATTCTCGGATATTCTACGGCTAAAATTATCTCCGGGATTAATAATTGGCCTGTATCGGTCTCGCCGGCTTCGGTCATTATTGCGGTCTTGTTCTCGGCCGGCGTGGGGATTTTCTTCGGGTTCTGGCCGGCTTGGAAGGCATCGCGGCTGGACCCGATTGAGGCATTGCGCTATGAGTAGATGCATTATGCTCGCTCCAAGTAAAAGATTATTCCCGGCTTTGCTGTTCCTGTTCGGCATCCTGATATTTCCGGTAAGAAGCGATATGGCTGATATACCGCAAATTCCGGAAGAGCCGCCGGACCTGACTTCCACCGAATCGGTTCTACGTTCCCAGGTCTATATGCTGGACCGCAAGGTCCAGGCCGTCCAGATAGAGATTCAAACACTCAATGCCCAACTTATGCAGGCGTTGAAAGACAACAAACTGGAGCAGGTCAAGGAACTCACGGACAAGGCCAACCTGATGGGAAAGAATCTCAAGGATGCCAGGATAGAATTGGATATTCTTATCGGCAGCTACCAGCGTGATTTTAGCCATCGGCCCTGGTGGCGCAAACTGATGATAGAGGTCGGACCGCAATACACATATTTTGACAACGACCTTAAGATTAACGACGTAGTCGGCGCGCGCCTGAGAATCCATTTGCGCCAGGATACCTTCGGACGTTATCATTCCTATCCTTTTATCGGAACGTCGGATTCGCCCATCCGCGATATCACCAGTTCGCCGCTCATCATTGAATACCGCAACTCCATCCACGAAGTGGACGGACAGACCAAGAAAGGCCGGGTGGATACTTATCTGGCCGGCTTCGGCCTGAGCGGGCAGTTAACCAAGAAAGCGTTTATCCACCTGAGCATTATGGGCGGGGTCCAGGATTATTCCGATATGGAACCGGATGACATCGGCTTGCTGCTTTCTTATTCTATGGGATTGCAGCGGCAGTTTTCCAACTCGTTCTCATTGGGGCTGATTGGCACCGAAGATTGGGCCATAACCAAGGCAACCCAATCTGACAGCCAGACCCGCTCGTTCTTTAATTTCAGTTTTAACCTTTTGGGCCGGATTAAATTTTAATATATGAAACAGCCAATGGTCCAACACAGCGGACACGGAATCACATCCACGGTCCTGGGGTCTTTGGCCATCTGCGTGTTCCTGCTTAATACCACCCTCTGGCTTTTCTTCCGGGTTGATAATCAACTGGAATATCCTCATCAGGTTTTGCTGGCCGTTCTGGGCGGTTTTAATCTGGTAATCATTTTCTTCGGATTAGCCAGCAGTTTCAAGGGGATTCTCCAGGCCGGACGCAAGAAAACCCTGCCTCTGATTGGACTGGGGCTGAATTTATTCACCCTGATATTTTACCTCATCGTGGTTATTACCTATCTGTCCAGGAAATATTTTTAGAGCCAGTTTGAACGAAGTGAGTTACTGGCTCTTATCCCGTAACGAAGTGGAGGGATTAGAGTTTTGTCTCCGAGTCGTTACGACCGCAAGTCGTTACTGGCTCTTATTAGTCGCTGTTAGTCTGCATAGGCGTTATCAGCGACTTATCCCGACTATTCGTCGGGTCCCGAGTATACCGAAGGATCACAATCTATGCCCTTTCATCTTGTCGGGATTGATGAAGCCGGTTACGGCCCGCAGTTAGGGCCGCTGGTGGTCAGCGCGGTGGTACTGGAACTTCCGGATACCATGCTGGCCCAGCAACGTCCTTTGCCTAAAGTTGCCTGTCTCTGGAAAATCCTATCCGATATAATCTCCGAGAATAAATCCCGCGCTAAAGTGACTGTCTGCGACAGCAAGGCGCTCTACCAGCCGGCCAGGGGCATAAAGGAATTGGAAAAGACCGCGCTGGTCTTCAAGCGTCTGATTGAACCGGATTATTGCGACCACAATGAATTATCTCTTCCGTTATCAGCGGATAATAACGAAATTAACCTGTTAACCCAGACGCTCCGGACAGAGTTAAAGAATAATTCCATTAGATTCTGCGAAGTCAAGGCCAGTATCGTTGAGCCGGCGGATTTTAATGGCGGCATCAGGCGTCTCCGGAACAAGGCGGATTTCCTCTGGGAGGTCTCGGGCGAACTGATTAAGCATTGCGTTGATAAATATAACCATAAAAATATGGTTGTCATCCGGGCCGGCAAGCAGGGCGGCCGGAATTATTACCTGCCCTGTATGCAAAGATTGTTCGCCGATAAAATAATCCGTTCCGTGGAGCAGGGGCACAACAATTCGTCGTATATTATCAGGGCAAAGCCATCATCCGATGCCGTAATCAGTTTTATCAAGGATGGCGATGCATCCGAATTCGCCATTGCCCTGGCTTCTATCTTCTCAAAATATTACCGGGAATTGTCAATGCTCAAACTCAACCGCTTTTTCCAGTCGCACATTCCGTCGCTCAAGCCCACCAGCGGCTATCACACGGACAGCCGGATGTTCATCAGGAGAATTAACCCGCTTTTCAACAAACTCGGATTAGAACGGGATAATTTTATTCGGATCAGATGATTTTCCGTGTTTTACTGTTTCATTCCTTGGCGAAATCCTGCAGATTCAAGGTAATACGATGTAGCGAACGGTGAATACAACATGTAGTAGTGCAAAATAACTGTCTAACCGAATTATATTTCTCATAAAATATTTATTTTTGGTTGACTAATCCGATTATAATGTATTTAATGCGGATTCTCCGTATCACTAAAAACTGAAATTGTTGACTGTGTCAATAATGTCACCCTGAACCCCCGCCGTTGGTGCCAGAAGGGCTCAGAATGACGTCGTTGGATGGTTTTTCAACGGTCTCAAACTAATAAGGACTAATTGAGAAGGGATAAATACTTTATGGCACGGCAATATCATATCGCCTTAAGCAAAGGCGAGGTTGCGTCCAATGTCCTGCTTTGTGGAGATTATTCCAGAGCGGAAAAGACAGCTAAACTCTTTGACCGCATCAAACTCAAAAGGCAGAATCGTGAGTTCGTTACCTATACTGGCTCGTATAAGGGTTTACCGGTTTCGGTTATGGCTACCGGTATCGGACCGGCCAATACCGAAATCGCCATGGTAGAACTCTCTCAGATTGCTAGAGACCTGACCATTCTCAGGGTTGGCTCCTGCGGTGGCCTGCAGAAACATACGGCGGTGGGCGACTTGATTATTACTTCGGCTGCGTTGAGATTGGAGAACACCTCGCTCTTCTTCGTGCCCGAAGGTTATCCGGCGGTGGCGCATCATCAGGTTATCCGGGCTCTGGAAGAGACCGCGGATGAGATGAAACACAAATATCATACCGGGTTGACAGCCACGGCTCCGGGGTTCTATGCGGCCCAGGGCCGTTCGGTCGGCGGGTTCCCGGTTTTGACCCCGGACATCACAAAGTACTTTAGCAAGATTGGTATTCTTAACTTTGAGATGGAGACCAGTACGCTTTTGACCTTAGCCAGTTTAAAGAACTATCGGGCCGGCAGTATCTGCACGGTCTTTATTAACCGGGTTAAGTATAATATAATCAGCGAGGCGCTCAAGAAGCAGGCCGAGTTAAGGTGCATCAAGACCGCGCTGGGCGCGCTCCAAAAGTTACAACGATTAAAATAAACTAAACGGGTAGGTAGCTCAGCGGTAGAGCAGTGGACTGAAAATCCACGTGTCGCCGGTTCAATCCCGGCCCTGCCCACTTAGAACCACTTAGGACTTTAGTCCTTACTGGTTCTTAATCCCGACAGTTTTTGTCGGGACTGTAACCACGGAGAATACAAAATCAGGATTTCTATAAGGAGACCAAGAGAACAGGAATAATTTCCCGGATTCCTGGGTTCCTTATAATTTTATATGCCTCTTTCTAACGACAAATTAGAGTCGCTCAAGGCCAGAGCCAAGACCATCCGCCAGCATATTATCCGGATGATATCCAAGGCCGGTTCAGGCCATCCGGGCGGCTCGCTCTCAGCCGTAGAAATCCTGGTGGCGTTATATTTTCACAAACTAAGAATTAATCCCAAAGACCCCAAGTGGCCCGAGCGGGACCGGTTCCTGTTGTCCAAAGGCCATGCCGCGCCGGTTTGGTATGCCGTGCTGGCCGAAGCCGGATTCTTTCCCATCAGCCAACTTGATACGCTGAGAAAGATGAGAAGTATTCTTCAGGGTCATCCTGATATGAAGCGCACCCCGGGCGTGGAGATGTCCAGCGGCTCGCTGGGCCAGGGACTGTCCATCTCCAACGGTATTGCCATTGCCGGCAAATTGGATAAGAAATCCTATCGGGTCTATGTTCTTTTAGGCGACGGCGAATGCCAGGAAGGCCAGGTCTGGGAAGCGGCTATGGCATCGGCTCATTACAAGCTGGATAACCTGGTCGGGCTGATTGATTACAACGGACTGCAGATTGACGGGCCGATTGAAAAGATAATGTCGCCTCTGCCCCTGACTGAAAAATGGATTGCCTTCGGCTGGCACGTGATTAATGTGGATGGGCATAATATAGAAGAAATCATCGCGGCGCTTGATGCGGCCGAGACCGTCAAGGGCAAACCGACCATGATTATCTGCCGGACCGTCAAAGGCAAGGGCGTGTCGTTTATGGAAAACAAGCATGGATGGCATGGTAAGGCGCCCAATGTCCAGGAGACAGAACAGGCGTTGAAGGAGTTACAGTAGTCGCTATAAAGACATTAAGGTGTTATTCTGAGCCGTAGGCGAAGAATCTAATTACTAATGAGACCCTTTACTACGCTCAGGGTGACAAGAGTCACTTTGTGTCTTTGTGCCTTCGTGGCAAAAGGTTTTGTATGACAGAACTCAGATGCACCCGTGAATCCTGCGGCAACGCCCTGGTGGAACTAGGCAAGGCCAACAATGACATCGTGGTCCTCTCGGCTGACCTGGCCGGCTCGACCAAGACCGATGATTTTGCCAAGGCGTTCCCGGAGCGGTTCTTCAATATGGGCATTGCCGAGGCCAATATGATGAATACGGCCGCCGGACTGGCCGTCTCAGGCAAGATTCCCTTTGCTACCACATTTGCTATCTTTGCCTCAGGCCGTGCCTGGGAGCAAATCCGGAACACCATTGCTTACGGTAATCTTAATGTCAAGATTGTGGCCACGCACGGCGGTATTTCAGTCGGCCCGGACGGCGCCTCACACCAAGGGATAGAAGACATGGCATTGATGCGTCTGATTCCGGGAATGACGGTGCTGGTGCCGTGTGATGCCGTGGAAACGCCCAAGGCGTTGGTTGCCGCATCGGAATATAAAGGACCGGTCTATGTCCGCCTGGCCCGCTTGAAGATACCGGTTATCACCCAATTAACCGACTTATTCATCATCGGCAAATCCAATGTCCTGCGTGAAGGAAGCGACGTCACTATCATTGCCTGCGGTGTGATGGTGGCTTCGGCGCTGACTGCGGCTGAGACGCTCCTCAAGGAAAATATCAAAGCCACGGTTATCAATGCCTACAGCATCAAACCGCTGGATACTGAAAAGATTATTTCTTACGCCAGGAAGACCGGCGCTATCGTTACGGCTGAAGAACATCTGGCGGCCGGAGGATTAGGTAGTGCAGTAGCCGAGGTTCTGGCCCAGAACTATCCGGTGCCGATGGAAATGGTGGCGATTAACGACCGCTTCGGCCAATCCGGCGAGCCTGATGAACTCATGAAAGAATATCATCTCACCGCAGACGACATCGTCAAAGCCTGTCTGCGTGCCGTGGCACGGCACAGGTAGACGGCTAAAAAGGCCATTAGCCGGAAGTAAATACATCCTGATAAAATCTAATCAGAGTCCGTATCTCTTCCGTGATGAATTTATTTATAATTTTTATAAAATCCTTGACCAGTATCCAATAGTTTGGTAGAGTGCCGGTAGTTATGAAGACAATGAGTAATCATAATTTGGTATTAGGTATTGCTACCCCCCCCATCACCCCGCAAACCCGCATAGAATAAGGGTTCCAGGGCGTTATTTTATACCACGACACTATTTCAATCTGACAAGTAGTTTTTTACACCAGCATTACATTCCAAGCATTTCATTTATAATGACTCAAATTAAGGCGTTCCCAGAATTAGATTTAATGAAAGGAAGGAAATATGAGTAATCCTGTAAAATATGCACGGACCGGTTTAATCATTACTATTTTTTCGGTGGCGTTTGTGGTACTGATGAGCGGTTGTGCGACGCAAACTGGAACACGGTATGAGTCGCGAAGTTGGAAATTAGCTTACAAAGAAGTTGTGATAGTTAATACAGAACCTCAAGGGGCGAAAATCTACTGCCAAGACGACTATATGGGTATATCGCCTATCAGATTCACTGCCGATTGTGGTGAGAACAGTGTTTCTGTGTCTCAGAACGGAACATATACAGCGTCATGGACCGAAGAACCCAGTGGTTTGTTTTTCACGGAGACCAAAAGATCTTCTGAACAAAGAATGCATGCAACTAATTGGTCCGGGGGTTTGAATTTTTCACTTACAGGCGGTCAGTGGACAATTAAGGCGTTCAAGGACGGCTATGAACCTATGACCTACACACTTAAAGTGTCTCAGGACGGGATTTTCAACCAAGCATGCCAAGGATTGAAAATCGGCGATGATGATAAACTATACGGCAACCCAGTCGGCAGCCGAAGCATCCTGCTAACCTTAATCCCAACCGATGGTTTATTTACGACCAATGTCGCTTTTACTTCTGAACCAGCAGATGCATCAATTTATGTAGATGGTGCTTACTGGGGAAAAACACCTTGTACCATGGGGGTCAAATGGTCTTCTAAGCATGTCAGGAGCGAAGTTCGCTTTGAAAAACCGGGTTATCAAACAGAACGGCAGATACTTACTCCAAATGATAAAAAAATAAATGGTGTTTTACAACCGACTAGGCCATCTGAAAGATAAAAAAGATTTTTTTTGGGACACATTTAAACGGATTGAGGTGAAGAAGGACGGCTACAAGACGTACAATCGTGAGTTGTGTGTTTTGGGGGACTCGGAAATTCCGCTTAGAGCCGAGCTCGGGAAAGAATGATTTTCGTAAAATGTAGGCTTCCGGCTATAATTTCTTATTACTGGTGGCGCCTGAGAAAAAAGGAGGTGTTATATGACACAGGTAATATGGATGAAAATAGGACTGGTTGTCTTGGTGTGCATCGTAATGATGTGCGGCTACGGCGGGTACTGTCAAACCCCCAGCGACAGTGGTAGTAGCCCTGCGCCGACCCCGACACCAAGCGAAACCGTAAGCACGCCTAGTCAGCCAACTGGTACGGAATATGGCAATACCAGCACAAGCTACAATTATTATACAGGTGATGCATCGTCCAGTTTAGGGCATTCATTAGAATATCAGTTTGACTGGACAGGCGCTGGAACAACCTTGTCTGCCTGGGGCACTCCATATCAATCAAAGTCCTGGTCATCTGCCGCAACATACTATGTCAGGGCAAGGGCAAGATGCACCACCCATACCTCGGTGGTTTCAGGTTGGTCTTCATCACTTTCGATTAGTATCACGCCAAGTGGTAGTTCCGTCACATTTAACTATACTGGTTATCAGGAACCGTGGTTTGTGCCGACTGGTGTATTTTCAATCCAGGTGGATACAAGCGGCGCCAGTGGACGTAGCTACAATGGTGGCAAGGGAGCGCGCGTACAGACAACGCTCTCTGTCACTCCTGGAGAAACTCTATATCTCTATGTTGGTGGGCAGGACGGTTACAACGGCGGTGGCAGTGGTATCTACCCTAATGGTTACAATGGTGGTGGCGCTTCAGACATTCGTCGAGGAGGTACTGCTTTCAATAACCGTGTTGTTGTTGCAGGTGGAGGTGGCGGTGACGCCGGCTTCTCAGGTGTTAGTGCCTACAGTGGTGGTTCCGGTGGTTATAACGGTGGCAGCGGTAGCTTCGCCATAGGTAAGGGTAGCAGCGGTAGCGGTGGCACCCAGAACGCTGGCGGTGCTGGCGGCTACGGCGGTTGGGTTAGCGGTAATGGTAGTGCTGGTAGTTTCGGCAACGGTGGTAATGGTGGTAGTTACTATGGCGGTGGTGGTGGTGGTGGTGGCGGCGGCGGTGGCTACTACGGTGGTGGCGGTGGGGGTGGTGCCAATAATGACTACAACGGTGGTGGCGGCGGCGGTGGCGGTTCAAGTTATGCCGGGACAGGCACGAGCGGCACGACCTATTCAACCTTGACCACTGAAGGTAACGGCCAGATTATTATTACCTATTAGAGATTAGATTTACTGGAGCGTTCTGCATAATTATTATGAATTCCGGGGGATAGCTGATTAGGAGATTAGGATACAGAAGCAAATAGTTATGAACAAGAAACAAATTCTTCTGCTTTTGATTTGTCTTGCGTTGCTTAATGGCTGTGCCATGAGGCATACATTTGACCTTGACAAAATTGGATCCAAGGAAGGTGTCCGCCTGTTAAAGATTGAACCAGTAAAACAGGCCAAAAATGGATATTGTGGTGTTGCCTGTTTAGAAGAGGTTTTATACTACTGGGGTAACCCGGTTAGACAGAAGGAAATATGGGATTCTATAACAAAAGGGGAAAAAGACGAGATTATTGCTAAAGAACTAAAAGAGTATGCAGAAAGTGTTGGTTTAAGAAGTTTCATAGTGAAAGGAGAAGAAAATGATGTTTTTGCAAACATAGAGAAAGGAAGGCCTTTAATTATTGCCCATAAATCATCCGGTTTTCTCTATGACCTTATTGGTAAAAAGCAATATCATTACGTGGTGGTGGTTGGATATAACAGAAGTAAGCAGTATGTCGTTATAGACGACCCGGCTGGAGAACGTTATTGGATATTAATAGATGACTTCAACGAAATGTGGGCTTCCGGCTTTAACTTTCTAATGCTGGTTGCTCCTGAAGAAAAAGGAGGTGATTTGAAATGAGTAAGAATGTGTGTAAGGTAATTCTGGTTATGTTTCTTCTTGCAGGATTTCTACTGCCAAACCCACTACTCTTTGCCGAAAGTACTACCAAAGTAAATTCGGAGAAAGAAGCTGAAAGCATGTTTGTAGCAACAAAAATAATGCTAAATAGCGAAGAAGCATTCTTGTTGGCAAACAGGCAAGGAGTGAAAAATGACTTGGCGCAATTACAGGCTGGCGACGCCATGGAAGATTTGTTTTGGACTGTATTCATTGTTTACGCGGCTGTATACGTCCTTGGTGGAAAGGAATGGTTGAATCGAGGAAACACGAAGTAAGTGTACACAAATAATTGTTTGCAGAAAGGAGACATCAATGGGAAAGATAATTTTGTGCGCTTTATTGCTGGGTTTGTTTCTAGTCCCGTCTAACTGGCTGAATGCGGAAGTAAAGAAGACCGAGACAGCCAAAACTACTTCATCAAATAATGGGGATGTTTATGTCCAGACAGTTGCTCCACTGAGTCAGAATGAAGCAGAAGCGTATAGTGATTTGGTAAAAGAATCACCAGTGTTAGCTAATCTAAAAGCAGGGGAGATGAATGAAACTTGGAAAATTATTACTTTCCTAATAGCGTTTGTATTTATCATGCGGGCCACATCTTAAACAAGAGGTAAGTTCGGGAAACACCATACCGAATTAATGACGGTCGCGGGACAGTCCCGCCCCATAATCGGGGGACACATACTAATTGGGTCGCGGGACACATTTAACTACGGGAATGTGTTGATTTAGGCGAGATGTCAGGCAGGGTTTTCGGAAAATCGGAGTTCCGGGGACGCCCTAAGAAAGGAGGAAAGTGGCGCCATAAGGGCGCCATGGCGCGTGAGGCGCCAGAGGTGTTTTAGACCGTAAATCGGATGAACTCCGCAGAGACCGTGAGCACCCGCTGGAGCGGAACGAACGGTTCGGACAGGTGTCTGAACGGTTCGCACAGGTGTCTGAACGGTTCGCACAGGTGTCTGAACGGCTCGCACAGGTGTCTGAACGGTTCGCACAGGTGTCTGAATGGTTTGGACAGGTGTCTGAATGGTTCATCCAGCAGGGCGAGTGATTTACCTAACTCCTTGCAATTCAAGGAATTAGAGTTGATTTTATGGTAAATCCCGACAAAAACTGTCGGGATAACTGGCTGATAACGCTCCTTTGTCGCTAACAGCCAGTAAGAAAGCGAGGTAAATATGACAATACCTTATATCCCGAAAGCGGAGGCGAAATTAGATGAGTGGCTGGAGAATTTCGCGGCTCAACTGCCGGCCATTGCCACTCTGCTCGGAATTGCCCCGGTTTATGTTGCGGCCGTAACCGCCGGCCAAGTCAACTGGGACACGACCTTTGATGCGAAATTAGTGGCCCGGAATGCCTCCCAAGCCGCTACCGAACTTAATGATGAAGCCAAGGTGACGGTTCTGACCGCGGTGCGCATCGTGGTCGGGCTGCTCCAGGCCCAGCCGAACCTGACCGATGTCCAACGGCAGACCCTGGGCATTACCGTGCCGGACTTGATTCTGACCCCGTCCTCGCCGGATTATGTGGTCAATTTAGCCGCGCCGATTTTACTGCTCGAGTCAAAACGCGGGCAGGTCGTGGTTCACTTCGGCGCGCACCCGTCCAATGAGAAGTTGAATGCCAAGCCGACCGGGATTGCCGGCGCGAAAATCTGGTTCCGCCAGGACTCCGGGCCGTGGAACTTCGTGGCTGATGATACCAACAGCCCCTACACGCACAATTTTTATATGACCGAGCCGCTCAATGCGGAATACCGGGCCCAGTGGTTTGACGGTAAGATGCGGGTGGGACCTTTCAGCGAGACCGCGAAATGCAGCGTGACACCGTAGCAAGTATGTAGTATGTTAGTATGTAGTATGTAGGAAAGACCCGCCTATATACTATATACTTCATACTCTATACTACAAGGAGATTTTTATGCCCTTATTACCGA
>ERZ1292633.833-Hain-H41-02um-R1-833-length-34415-cov-7_pt2 | contig 28518 bp, 25 predicted proteins | sample MGYA00564406_ERZ1292633 | MGnify/ENA primary metagenome ERZ1292633 (study PRJEB36523, sample SAMEA6512639) | groundwater metagenome | collected 2019-01-08 | study: AquaDiva: Metagenomics assemblies of 32 groundwater samples | reverse complement strand
GGACCGCTGCGCGGTCCTGCGGCCGCATCGCGTGACGAGACATCGGTCCCCGCCGTACCGACAAACGCCGTACCAGCCCACGCCGTGCGCAATCCGCGCTCCATTCTCGCCGACATCGTCGAGCAGCTTGCCGAGGCGCCGCGGCACCGCGGCATCCACGTGGGGGGCTTCGTGATCACCGAGCAGCCGCTACGCACCATCGTCCCCATCGAACCGGCGGCGATGGATGGGCGCACGGTGATCCAGTGGGAGAAGGACGACCTCGACCCCGTGGGGCTCGTGAAGATCGACCTGCTCGGGCTCGGCATGCTGACGCTGCTGCAGGACTGCATCAAGTACGTGCGCGCCACGCGCGGCGTGACGATCGACCTCGCCCAGCTCGACACCGGCGACCAGGCGGTATACGACGACCTCTGCCGCGCCGACACGGTGGGCGTCTTCCAGGTGGAGAGCCGCGCGCAGATGAACACGCTGCCGCGCCTGAAGCCGCGCTGCTTCTACGACCTCGTGGTGGAGGTCGCGCTGATTCGCCCCGGCCCGATCCAGGGCCAGATGGTGCATCCGTACCTGCGGCGTCGCGCCGGCGAGGAGGCGGTCACGTATCCACACCCGTCGCTCGAGCCGGCACTCAAGCGCACGCTCGGCATCCCGCTGTTCCAGGAGCAGGGGATGCAGGTGGCCATCGTCGCCGCCGGGTTCACCCCCGGCGAGGCCGACGTGCTGCGCAAGGCGATGGGGCACAAGCGCAGCCACGAGCGCATGGCCGCCATCTGCCAGAAGATGATCGAGGGGATGAAGACCAACGGCATTCCCGACGACGTTGCCCACCGCATTTACAACCAGATCAACGCCTTCGCCGACTACGGCTTTCCCGAGAGTCATGCGGCGAGCTTTGCCCTCATCGTCTACGCCAGTGCGTACCTGCGGCACTACTACGCGGCCGAGTACCTGTGCGCGATCCTCAACGCGCAGCCGATGGGGTTCTACAGCGAGGGGACGCTGGTGGAGGACGCCAAGCGCCACGGCGTGCGCGTGCTCGCGGTGGACGTGCTGCGCAGCGGGTGGGATCACCAGCTGGTCTGTGCGGACGGAAAGATCGTGCGGCCGAAGGACGGAGTCGTGTTTACGCAGCAGAGTACGACAGAGTGTGACAGAGTGCGACAGAGTACGACAGAGGGTAGTGGTCGGACGGCGTACGGCGTACGGCGTACAGCCCACGGCTGCAGTACAGAAACACCAATCGTTCGTCTGGGACTGAGGTCAATCCGCGGACTGGGCCCCGACGCCCGCGAGCGCCTCGGGCGTGCGCGCGCCGGCGGCGCCTTCACGTCGATCGGCGACTTCGTGCACCGCACGCGGCTTGATCGTCGTGTGCTGCGATTGCTCGCCGAGTCGGGGGCGCTCGACGCCTTCGTGCGCGACGAACCGCCCGACCGGCGACGGCGCGTGGCGCTGTGGAAGGTGCTCGAGGCCCAGCGCGGCAGCGGCGGGCCGCTGGCGCTCTTTCCCGAGGTGGAGGTGCCCATATCGCTCCCCGCCTACACCGCGCCCGAACTCACCGAGGCCGATTACCGGCTCACCGGTGTGTCGCTGCACGGGCACCCCATGCGGCACCTGCGTGTGCTGCTGAAGCTCAACGACGTGGCCACGGCCAGGGCGCTGCTCGAGCAGGGGCGCGACGGCGAGCCGGCGGGAATGGCCGGGCTCGTCATCTGCCGCCAGCGCCCGGGGACGGCCAGGGGATTCGTCTTCCTGACGCTGGAGGACGAGACCGGGCTGGTGAATGTCGTCGTCACGCCGCAGGCGTTCGAGCGGCAGGCGCTGCTGATCTCGCGCACACCGCTGCTGCTGGTGCGAGGCACGCTGCAGGTGGAACAGCGCGTCGTGAACATCCGCGCGCGCGAGTTTTACCCGCTCGAAGGGACGATCGAGGCGAGGTCGCATGATTACCACTGACCCGGAATTCGAAACGGAAGGCGGAAGCCTTCCAAGTCCCGATCCGCTCCCGCGTTCGCATTCCGCGTCCCCGTTCTGCTGTCCGAGTTCCGTATTTCGGAGTACAATTCAGGTCAGCGACGCTCCCCTCTTATTTCCCTCCCATGACAACGCCCCCCGTTGGACTGGCCCAGGCCACCCTCGCCGGTGGCTGCTTCTGGTGCCTCGAGGCGACCTTTGAACGGGTGCGCGGCGTTTCCGCGGTGAAGAGCGGATACGCCGGCGGCGCCCGGCCGAACCCCACGTACGACCAAGTCTGCAGCGGCGTCAGCGGTCACGCCGAGGTCGTGCAGGTCACGTATGACCCCAGGCAGGTCAGCTATCGCGACCTGCTCGAGATCTTCTTCACCATCCACGACCCCACGCAACTCAACCGCCAGGGACCCGACGTCGGCACGCAGTACCGATCCGCGATCTTTCCGCACACGCCCGAACAGGAAGCCGAAGCACGTACGCTGATCGGGGAACTCGTGGAACAGCAGGTCCACGACCTGCCGGTCGTGACGACCGTCGAGACAGGCGCTACGTTCTGGCCGGCGGAATCGAACCACGATCGCTACTTCAAGCGGCACCCGTTCCAGCCGTACTGCCTGGCCGTCATCGCGCCGAAGGTCGCAAAATTGCGCGCCAAGCACGCGGACAAACTCAAGGACTGACTTTTTCCACGGAAACTCCTCCATGTTCCAAACCATCGACGACTTTGCCAACACGTGGGCGCAGGAATCCGAGGGGATGCTGAAGGTCCTGCGAAACGTCACCGACGAGTCGCTCGCCCAGCCGGTCGTGCCCGGCGGACGCACGCTCGGTTTTCTGGCGTGGCACATCACCTGCACGCTCGGCGAGATGGGTGGCGGACAGGCAGGACTTGCCGTGATCGGCCCCACCGAAAAGACGCACCCCGCTGCGCCGTCGAAGGCGGCGGACATCGCGATCGCATACGAAGCGGCGGCCGCGTCGCTGCTGGCGGCAGTAAGAGCGCAGTGGACCGATGCCCAGACCGGCGACCTCATTCCGATGTACGGCGAACAGTGGCCCAAGGGCGTCGTGCTCTCGGCCCTGGTTGCCCATCAGACGCACCATCGCGGCCAGATGACGGTGCTCATGCGGCAGGCCGGCGTGCCGGTGCCGGGCATGTATGGTCCGTCGAAGGAAGAGTGGGCGGCGATGGGCATGCCGCCCATGCCCTGAGCCGCCGATGTACGAACATCGCTCGACTCCGCTGCTCGCCCGCCACCTGTTCTGGCGGCGAATGGCCGGCCACGTTGGCGCCGCTCTCATCATCATGACGCTCTCGCTGGTCGTGGGCACCCTGGGGTACCACGTGCTCGGCCAGCTCGAGTGGGTGGACGCCTTCGAGAATGCGTCGATGATCCTCGGCGGCATGGGGCCGGTTGGCGAAATCGCCAGTACGCCGGGCAAGCTGTTCGCGTCACTCTACGCCCTCTACTCCGGCGTTGTCTTCCTGATCGCCGCCGGCCTGCTGGTGGCGCCGGTCTTCCATCGCATGCTCCACCACTTTCATCTCGAGAGCGGCGGGCGCAAGTGACGACACCCGCGGCGCGCCCTGCGGCGCGAGGTGCGCCGCTGCGGGTGCTCGCCGGCGCGGCGTTCCTGATGGCGACATCCGCCATCGGCCCCGGCTTCCTCACGCAGACCGCCACCTTCACCGAGCAGCTCGGCGCGAGCTTCGGCTTCGCCATCCTGATCTCGGTGCTCTTCGACCTCGGCGCGCAGCTGAACATCTGGCGAGTGCTCACGGTGAGCGGGCGCCGTGCGCAGGACGTGGCCAACCTCGTGGTGCCGGGGCTGGGACACCTGCTCGCCTTCCTCGTGGTGCTCGGCGGACTCGCCTTCAACGTCGGCAACGTCGCGGGAGCGGGCCTCGGCCTCAACGTGCTCTTCGGACTCGACGTACGCGCCGGCGCCGTGCTGAGCGCCCTGATCGCCGTCGCGCTCTTTCTGGTGAAGGAAGCGGGTCGCGCGATGGATCGTTTCGCCGTGGCACTCGGCTTCGTGATGATCGCGCTCGCCCTGTATGTCGCCATCGCGTCGGCGCCGCCGATGGGCGAGGCCCTGCTGCGCAGCGTGGCGCCCGAGCGCGTCGACCCGCTGAGCATCATCACGATCGTCGGCGGCACGGTGGGCGGGTACATCACCTTCGCCGGCGCGCACCGGCTGCTCGACGCCGGGCTCAGCGGCGTCGAGTCGGTGGGCGCCGTCACACGCTCGGCCACCAGCGCAGTCATCATCGCGTCGACCATGCGCGTCGTCCTGTTCCTGGCGGCGCTCGGTGTTGTCTCGCACGGACACGCGCTCGATCCGCAGAATCCTCCGGCGTCGGTCTTCCGGCTGGCCACGGGGGAGGCGGGGTACAGGGTCTTTGGCGTGGTGATGTGGTCGGCAGCCATCACCTCGGTCGTGGGTTCGGCCTACACCTCGGTGTCATTCCTGCGCGGCCTGCTGCCGCGCGCCGAGGAACGATGGTCGCGGCTGGTCATCGGCTTCATCGTGCTGTCCACGATCATCTTCGTGACGATTGGCCGGCCGGTGAAGGTGCTGATCCTCGTCGGCGCGCTGAATGGCCTCATCCTGCCGTTGTCGCTGGGAGTCATGCTCGTAGCCGCCAACCGGCGCACCGTCGTGGGCGTCTACCGCCACCCGATGGCGCTCACCGCGCTCGGCGCGGTGGTCGCACTGGCTATGGCCTGGCTGAGCGTGCTGACGCTGGTCCGCGAAGTTCCCGCGCTGGTGCGCTGAGGGCGACCGCCGGATAAGTTGCACGAATGACCGATACGGAGCAGCCGATGACAGCACCCGCCTTCGTTGACCAGCTGCGCGCGATCCTGTTGCGCGACCTGCGCGCCCTGCGCCGCGAGGTCGAGGCGTATCCGGATGACGAGTCGGTGTGGGCGGTGCCGGACGGCATCTCGAACTCGGCCGGCACGCTGGTGCTGCACCTCGCGGGCAACCTGCGCTCCTTCGTGGGACGCGTGATCGGCAACGACGGCTATGAGCGCGACCGGCCCCGCGAGTTCGGCGCTCGCGGCCTGCCGCGCTCCGAGCTGCTGCGCGACATCGACGTCACCATCGCCGCGGTGGATCGCGCGATGCCGATGCTCACCGCGGATGCACTGGCCGCCGAATACCCGATGGCCATCGGATCGGTGACGGTGAGCACGCAGGATTTCCTCGTGCACCTGGCCGTTCACCTCGGTTACCATCTGGGGCAGGTCGACTATCACCGGCGCATCGTCACCGGGTCTCCCGCGACCGTGGCAACCGTGGCGCCGGCGGAGCTGAGCAGCGCAAAGCCGGTACCCTCCGCGTGAAGCAGAAGAAAGGTCCGCGCGAGTGGATACTCCTCGGCCGCCCCTGGGGCGAGTGGATCTTCCTGACGATGATGGCCCTGCTGGGTCTCAACGCCATCCGCAACGGCCTCACCGAGGAGTTCAGCGGCTCGCGCCAGTGGTCGGTGCAGGCGGGTAACATCATTTATGGCATTGCGGCGCTCGGCGTCGTGCTGGCGACCGTGACTGGTCGTGCGATCGGCATTTCCCTGCTCTGGCTGTTCGCGCTGACCGTGTGCGTCACCGGACCGATGGCCGCGTGGAGTTACGGCGACGCGACGATCTCCGGCGCGCTCCTGGCCCTGCTTGGCACATTCCTCGTGAGCATGGGCGTGATCTGGTACGGCACGCGCCGGCTGCACGCCTCCATCACGCTGAAACGGTGGCCGGCAGTAATGGCCGAGCATGCGGCGGCGTCTGACGAGTTCGTGGCGGCCATCAGCGGCATGTCGCTGGAGGAATGGACATCGCGTCCATCACCGGAAGCGTGGTCGCCCGCCGAGATCACCGACCATCTTGCACGAACGTATTCGCAGTTCGCCGGCGAGGCGCGTGGCAAGAACTCGCTGCGCATCCGGCTTGGCCCGGTGCCGCGCACGCTGGCACGGATCTTCGTGAAGCCGTTCCTGCTGGCCGGCAAGCCGTTTCCGAAGGCGAGGTCGCCACGCGAGCTGCGCCCGAGCAGCGGCCCGGCCACGCCGGCCGACGGCATTGCCCTGTTTCGCGCCACCGGCGACGCCTGCCTGCGCGACCTGAAGGTCCTGCACCTTCGCCGGCCGTACCGCCGGATGGTGCATCCATACCTGGGCGCGCTGCCGCTCTACGAGCTCGTCCAGTTCGCCGCGCAGCACGTTCGCCATCATCGCCGCCAGCTGCCGTCGTAGACGGCCGGGAGTATTCGTGAGTTCGCGTGGTCGCAACGTTTTCGCGCTGGCGCTGCTGAGCGCCGGTGTTGGCAGCCTGCTCGTCGCGCAAGAAGGAAGCAGTGCCCCGGCGCGCCTGGGGCGTGATGTCCTGCGCGAGATGATCGAAGTCAACACCACCGATGCGCACGGCAGCACGACGGTGCTGGCCAACAAGCTCGCCGCGCGATTTACCGCCGCCGGTTTTCCCGCCACCGACGTGCAGGTGGTGGGGCCGGCCGACTCGACGCGGCATCACAGCCTCGTGGTGCGGTGGCGCGGCACCGGCACCGCACGCCCGTTCCTGTTGCTGGCGCATCTCGACGTGGTGGAGGCGCGCCGCGAGGACTGGTCGTTCGACCCGTTCACGCTGGTGGAACGCGACGGCTTCTTCTACGGCCGCGGCACGACGGACGTGAAGGGTCCCGCCGCCACGTTGGTGGCATCGCTGCTGCAGCTGAAGAGTGAAGGCTTCACGCCGTCACGCGACATCATCCTCGCCCTCACGTCGGGCGAGGAGAGCGGCAACTCCAACGGGGTGGAGTGGTTGCTGGCCAACAGGCGCGACCTCATCGATGCGGCCTTCGTGGTGAACGTGGACGGCGGCGGCGGTGCGTTGCGCGGCGGGCGCCGGACGGCGTTCCACGTGCAGGCCGCGGAAAAGGTGTACCAAAGCTTCGCGTTCACCGTGCGTGACCGCGGGGGACACAGCTCGTTGCCGACGCGCGGGAATCCCATCTACCGACTGGCGCGCGCGTTGGGACGCCTGGACGGGTATGCGTTTCCGGCGACCCTCAACTCCGTCACGCGCGCCTACTTCACGAACAGCGCGGATCTCGTCGACGGTCCGTCGGGCGAGGCCATGCGGCGGTTCGTCGCCAATACCGGCGATGCCGCGGCGGTGGCGACGCTCTCGGCTGACCTCGTCTACAACGCGCTCATCCGCACGACGTGCGTGGCGACGATGCTCGTGGGAGGCCACGCCGAGAACGCGCTCCCGCAACTCGCCCGCGCCACGGTGAACTGCCGGATGATGCCCGGGTCGGACCCTGACTCCGTGCGCGCGACGCTCGCGCGCGTCATCGCCAACACCGGGGTGGCAGTGGAATTCATGGGAAAGGCCACGCCCAGCGCTCCCACCGCGCTCTCGAGCGAAGTCGCGGCGACGCTGGATCGCGTCATCACGGGACTGTGGGGGCGCGTGCCCGTGCTACAGATGATGGAGACCGGCGCGACCGACGGGCTCTACCTGCGCAACCGGGGCATTCCCGTGTTCGGGCTGAGCGGGATCTTCTTCGACGTCGAGGACGACCGGGCGCACGGCCGCGACGAGCGCATCGGCGTGGCGTCGTTCGACGAGGGGCTCGAGTTCATGCGGCGCCTCCTTCGCGAACTGGCTGGCCCGTAGCGTCCGGCGGCGCGCGGCGTGATATTCGCCGGCAAGCGAGCACCGATTGCGGCCGCCGCTCCCCGGAGGATCGATGACCACGCGACGTGATGTGCTGAAGCGGCTGGCCGCGCTGGCGGTCGCCGGAGCGCTGCCGCGCGCAGTGCGCGCCCTGCCGTGGAGCGCCGCGTCCATCAAGCGGGTTGGCGTGCAGCTCTACACCGTGCGGACGGCCATGAACAAGGACGTGCCCGCTACGCTGCAGGCGGTGGCGAAGATCGGGTACCGCGAGGTCGAGTTCGCCGGCTACTTCAAGCACTCGCCGGCCGACATTCGCCGGATGCTCGACGACAACGGCCTCAGGTCACCCTCGACGCATCTCGGGCTCGAGGAGGTCCGAGCGCGATTCGACACCGTCGCCGAAGCGGCAAACGTGATGGGGCACAAGTACCTGACGGTCCCGTCGCTCGACATGCGCAGTCTCAAGACGCCCGACGACTGGAAAAAGGTCGCCGACGTCTTCAACGACCTCGGGCGCAAGGCGCAGGGGGCCGGGCTGCGGTTCGCCTACCATAATCACGCCGCGGAGTTTGCGGCGGTGCAGGGTCAGGTGCCTATGGACATCCTGCTCGGCGGTACCGATCCGTTGCTCGTGGCCTTCGAGATGGATCTCTACTGGATCACGCAGGCCGGCGCCGACCCACGCACGTACTTTGCGCGCTTTCCCGGCCGCTTCGAGCTGGTGCACGTCAAGGACTCAGAGGGCGCCCCCGGACACAAGATGACCGAGGTCGGCGCCGGCACGATGGACTGGAAGGGGATACTCGCGCAGCACAAAAAGGCGGGGATCCGGCACTACTTCGTGGAGCACGACCAGCCCGCCGACCCGATGGCCAGCATCCGCGTGAGTTACGACTATCTGAAAGCGCTGAGATTTTGAGCTGCCAACTGCCAACTGCCAGCTGCCAACTGCTATCCGAGCGCCTTCTCCAGGCTGCCAACCAGCGTCTTCAGCACCTTGATGCGCGCGTGATACTTGTCGTTGGCTTCCACCAAGGTCCACGGCGCGCGCGCCGTCGAGGTGCGGGCCACCATGTCGCAGACCGCGTCACTGTAGGGCGCCCACTTCTTGCGGTTGCGCCAGTCCTCCTCGGTGATCTTGAACGACTTGAAGCTCACCTGTTCGCGCTCCTTGAAGCGCCGCAGCTGCTCGGTCTTGGAGACGGCCAGCCAGAACTTGGCGACCACCGTGCCGTGCGCGGTCATCTCCTCCTCGAAGTCGCAGATCTCGGAGTAGGCGCGCTCCCAGTCGTACGGTGAGCAGTAGCCCTCCACGCGCTCCACCAACACGCGCCCGTACCACGACCGGTCGAAGATCGTGATGTTCCCCTGCCGTGGCAGGTTCCGCCAGAAGCGCCAGAGGTACGGATGCGCCTTCTCCTCGTCGGTCGGCGCGGCAATCGGCACCACGCGCACCGTGCGCGCGTCGACTGCACCGGTGACACGTCGGATCGTCCCACCCTTGCCAGCGGCGTCGTTTCCCTCGAAGACCACCACCACCGACCGCTCGCGGAAGCGCTTGTGGCGAGTGAGCAGCGCCAGCTTGCCCTGCCATTTCTCGAGCTCGTTCTCGTATTTCTTCTTGGTGAGCTTCTTCGTGAGGTCGAGCTGGCTCAGCAGCGTCCGCTTGGCATCCACTTCAGGGGCATTTGACGGGCGCGCCGGCGTGGGGTCCGACCCCGGTGGCGCCTCGAGCCGTGCATGCAGCGCGCGCAGCAACTCCTCGGCGACATAGAGTTCGCGGTAACGCCGGTCCACGCCCTCGACCACCAGCCACGGAGCCAGCGCGCTGGACGTGAGGCGCAGCGTGCGCTCCGAGACTTCGCGGAAGCGGTCGTACCGCGCGAAGTAGTCCTCGTCAATGCCGGTCACGCGCCAGCGCGTGTGCGGGTCCTTCTTGAGTTCCTTGATGCGCCTGCGCTGCGCGTCCTTTGTCAGGTGGAACCAGAACTTGAGGACGAGCGCGCCCTCTTGGGACAGCATGTGCTCAAACCGCACGATCTCGTCAATGCGCTTGTCGAGCTTGGCCCATCGCACCTTCCCCTTGGCCAGCGCCGCCTGGAGGATGGGATACGTGTACCAGGAGCCGAAGAAGACGCCGATCTTCCCCTTTGGTGGCAGCGCGCGCCAGAAGCGCCACATCCGCGGGCGCTCGAGTTCCTCGTCCGAGGGATCGCCGAGGCCGTTCACCTCGACGTGGCGCGGGTCGAGCCACGACGTGAGCGCATTGACGGTCTCGCCACGCCCGCCCCCTTCCACACCGCCGACCAGCAGGATCACCGGGAACTTCCTTTGGTCCTTCAGCGCGAACTGCGCCTCCAGCAGGGCGGACCGCAGGTCCGGCACCCGTGCGTCGTACGTCGCCTTGTCTATGGCATGCCCCAGCTCGGCATCTTCGAACATCGTCCCTCCTGTGTCGCCCTGAACATGCGACATTTTGGCGCGATGCGCCAAGGAGCCGTAGATTCACCGAAATTCCCTTCAGGAGCGCTCCGGGTGATCCAGGGCAGTCCCAAGTCGCAGACGAAGTACGACGTGATCGTCGTCGGATCGGGCGCGGGCGGCGGCATGGCCGCATACCAGCTGGCGGTGGCCGGGCTCAAGGTGCTCGTGCTCGAGGCCGGACGCTCGTATGACCCGGTGCGCGAAACGCCGATGTTCAAGCTCCCGCGCGAGGCCCCGCTCCGTGGCGCCGGTTCACGCGAGAAGCCCTTCGGCTTCTACGACGCCACGGTGGACGGCGGCTGGGAAGTCCCCGGCGAGCCCTACACCAAGGCGCCGGGCTCCGACTTCATGTGGTGGCGCGCACGCATGCTCGGCGGGCGCACCAACCACTGGGGGCGCATCTCGCTGCGCATGGGCGAGTACGACTTCAAGCCGAAGACGCGCGACGGACTCGGCGCCGACTGGCCGCTGACCTATGCCGAGCTTGCACCGTACTACGACAAGACCGAGATGCTGATCGGCGTCTACGGCGGCGACGACGACCTCGAGAACACCCCGCGTTCATCGCCGGGCGTGCTGCAACCGGCCCCGGCGCCGCGCGCGGTCGAGCTGCTCGCCAGGAAGCACGCCGCGCCCATGGGCATTCCGGTGATCCCGGCGCACCTGGCCATCATGACCCAGCGCCAGGACGCCGATCGCCTGCCCAGGAAGCTGCATCCCGACAACCCGCTCGCCCAGCGCGTCCTGCGCGACTCCATGCGGTCGCGCATGGCGTGCTTCTACGCGACGCCCTGCGGATCGGGGTGTTCCATCAAGGCGAACTTTCAGTCGACCACGGTGCTCCTGCCGCCGGCGCTGGCCACCGGCAACGTCGACATCGTCCCCGACGCGATGGTGCGCGATGTGACGGTCGACGCCAAGGGGCGCGCCACCGGCGTGCACTACATCGACAAGCGCACGCGCACGGACCGCCACGTCTCGGCCCGCATCGTCGTGCTGGCGGCCAGCGCCGCGGAGACCGCGCGCATCCTGCTGAACAGCAAGAGCGCGCAATTCCCGGCTGGGCTCTCCAACAGCAGCGGTCTCGTGGGCAAGTACCTGATGGACACTGTAGGTGCGGGCATTGGTGGGCAGATTCCGGCGCTCGAGAACCTGCCACCGCACAACAATGACGGCGCCTCGGGGATGCACATGTACATCCCGTGGTGGCTCTACAAGGACCAGCGCGCCGGCAAGCTCGGCTTTGCGCGCGGCTATCACGTGGAGTTCGGCGGCGGTCGTGGCATGCCCGGCAACGGCTCCTTCAACTTCCTCGAGGGAGTCACGCAGGGCGCGTACGGCAAGAGCTACAAGGAGGCGGCACGCCGCTACTACGGCTCGCACGTCTGGTTCGACGGCCGCGGCGAGATGATCCCCAACGAGGACAGCTACTGCGAGATCGACCCCGAGGTGGTGGACCAGTGGGGCATCCCGGTGCTCCGCTTCCACTGGAAGTGGTCGGACCACGAGCTCAAGCAGGCCGTGCACATGCAGAAGACCTTCGCCGAGATCATCGAGGCGATGGGAGGCAAGGTGGGCGGCACGCCCGAGACCGACGGCAACAAGGCCATCGCCAAGGGCGGGCAGATCATCCACGAGGTCGGCACCTGCCGCATGGGCGACGACGCGCGCTCCTCGGTGCTGAACGCCCACTGCCAGTCGTGGGACGTCAAGAACCTGTTCGTCACCGACGGCGCGCCGTTCGTTTCGAACGCCGACAAGAATCCCACGCTGTCCATTCTCGCCCTGGCGTGGCGCACCACCGACTACATCCTCGACCAGCTGAACAAGCGGGAGATCGGCTGATGCGCGATTCCGACGATCAGCGCCCCGGCGGCGTGAAGCGCCGGCAGGCCCTCAAGGTGATCGCGGCTGCCGCCACGCTTCCCGTGCTTTCGGGCATTCCGGATGACGTCGAGGCGCAGCAGAAGCCGACGCCGGCGGCCACGCCCCCGACCTCCCCCGTTCCAGACGTTCGCACGGGACCGCGCGGCGACGCCTGGGATCCCGACCTGATGAACCCGAAGAAGGACTGGCCGCGCCGGCTCAACACCGCCGAGTTGGCGACGCTCGCCGCGCTCTGCGACATGATAATTCCCGCCGACGCCAAGTCGCCGAGCGCGTCGGCCGTCGGGACGCACCATTACATCAACGAGCACGTGAGCGCGCCGGGCGAGGGTTACGCGCGCGACCTCGTGCGCGTGCGCGGCGGCGTGAGCTGGCTGAACCTCGAGAGCCAGCGCCGCTTCGGCCGCCGCTTCGTGAAGCTGACGACGACCGAGAAGACGCAGATCTGCGACGACATCTGCTACCTGCCGAAGGCCAGGCCCGGCTTCGCCGCCGGCGCCAGGTTTTTCTCGCTGGAGCGCAACCTGACGGCGACGGCGTTTTACACCACCGACGCCGGGATGAAGGACATCGGCTACGTCGGCAACATGGCGTTGCCCAAGTGGGAGTTGCCGCCGGCATCGGTGCTCAAGAAGCTCGGCCTCGACTAAGGCGGCGCCATGACAGATATCCGCACCCGTGGCATCGCACTGGTGGGTGCACTTGCGCTCGTGGTCGCGCCGATTGCCGCGCAGGGGCAGCGAACCTTCCCCGGCACCACGCGCGACACCGCCAACGTCACGCGGCTGATCATCCTCGGCAGCGGCACGCCCTTGCCCGACCCGGAGCGTTCCGGTCCGGCGTTCGCCATCACGTACGGCGCGCGCACGTTCCTGTTCGATGCCGGCGCCGGTGTAATGCGCCGCGTAGCCGGCGCGGGACTGCCGATCGACGGAATGACCGCCGTCTTCCTGACGCACCTGCACAGCGATCACACGCTCGGGCTTCCGGACGTCATCCACACCACGTGGGTGATGGGGCGCGCCGCACCCATGCCGGTCATCGGTCCGCCCGGCACCCGCGCCATGGTTGGCAACATCCAGGCCGCGTGGGTCGAGGACATTGTGGTGCGCACCGAAGGGCTCGAGCGCGGCCGCAAGGGCGGGCACCGCGTCACCGTGGAGGAGACCACCGGCGGCGTGGTCTACGACTCGGCTGGCATTCGCATTCGCGCCATTCCCGTGCCGCATGGTTCGTGGAACCACGCGTTCGCGTTTCGCGTCGACACGCCCGACCGGTCGATCGTGCTCGGTGGCGACACCGCGCCCAGTCGCGCCCTCGAAGAGGCCGCGCGCGGCGTCGACCTGCTGGTGCACGAGGTCTACGCCAGCAAGCGCGTGGCCACCGAGAACCGCCCGGGCGGCGAATTGTGGCCGCAGTACCTGCGCGAGTTCCACACGTCGGACGAAGAACTCGGCGCCATGGCCTCGCGCGCCAAACCCAGGCAGCTGATCCTGGCGCATGTGCTGCGGATGGGTGGCACGATGGAGGAAGTCGTCGCGGGCATTCGGCGCGGCGGGTTCGGCGGCACGGTGGTGGTCGCGAAGGACTTCGAGCGCTACTAGTTGGTGGCTGGTGGCTGCTGGCTGGTGGCTGCTGGCTGGTGGCTGGTGGCTAGCGGCTAGCGGCTAGCGGCTAGCGGATAGCGGACGGCAGGGAGCGGGAGCGATAATTAGCCTCGCCCTCCGTACCCTGCACTTCGCTCTGCCTCTTCCCCTGCACTTCACTGTGCCTCTGTCCTCTGCACTGGGAATTATGCCTCGTCTTGGTGTTGGTTTCATCGGTTCCGGCTTCAACGCACGATTCCACATGCAGGGCTGGCAGGGCGTCCGTGACGCCGACATCCTCGGCGTCTGGAGTCCCGACAACAAGGGCGCTAACTCGGCGGCCGCGTTCGCCCGCAACCTCAACGTCGGCAATGCCAAGGCGTATCGCAGCATCGCCGCCATGGTCGCCGACCCGGCGATCGACGCCCTCTGGATCAGCGGTCCCAATCACGCGCGCATCGAGAACGTCGAGGAAATCGTCGACACCATCAAGCGTGGCAAGGGCGAACTGAAAGGCATCGCCTGCGAGAAGCCGCTGGCCCGCAACGTCGCCGAAGCCAAACGCGTCAAGCAGCTCGTCGATTCGGTGGGGCTCAGGACCGGCTACCTCGAGAACCAGCTCTTCGCGCCGCACGTCGAGGCCGGCAAGAAGCTCATCTGGGCGCGCGGCGCGGCCACGACGGGGCGCCCGTACCTCGCGCGCGCCGCCGAGGAACACAGCGGGCCGCACATGCCGTGGTTCTGGCAGGGGCAGCTGCAGGGCGGCGGCGTGCTGAACGACATGATGTGCCACTCGGCGCTCGTCGTTCGCCATTTGCTCACGCGACCTGGTGAACCGCTGAGCAGCGTGAAGGTCAAGCGCATCACCGGGCACATTGCGTCGCTCAAGTGGTCGCGCCCCGCGTATGCAAAGAAGCTCAAGGGAATGATGGGTCCGCAGATCGACTACACCAGGCGCCCGTCAGAAGACTTCGCCAGCATGCTGATCGAGTTCGAGACCGCCGAGGGGCTTACCGTCATCGGCGAGGCCACGACATCGTGGAGCTTCGTCGGAGCTGGCCTGCGATTGTCGGCCGAACTGCTCGGCCCCGAGTACTCCATGAAGTGGAACTCGCTCGACAGCGGGCTGCAGCTCTTCTTCAGTCGCGAGGTGACTGGTCGTGCTGGTGAGGATCTCGTGGAGAAACAGAACGCCGAGCAGGGCGTGATGCCGGTGGTGCCTCAGGAGTATGCGGCTTACGGCTACACCGACGAGGACCGCCACTTCGTGAACGTCTTCCTGGGACGCGAAGAGCCACTGCTGACGTTTGACGACGGCCTCGAGGTCGTGAAGATGCTGATGACAGGCTACCAGAGCGCGGAAAGCGGCAAGACCATCGCCTTCCCGCCCAAGGGCATCGACACCTTCAAGCCGCAGGTTGCGCGGGGGACGTGGAAGCCATGAGCATCGGACGCACCATCCTGCTGAAGATGGCCAAGTCGCCGTTCCTCAACCGGCAGGCCACGCAACGCAGCTTCGTGAAGCGCGCCACCAGGCGCTTCATGCCCGGCGAGGCGCCGGAGGACGCGCTGCGCGCGGCGCAACTGCTCAAGGCCGAGGGGCGTGGCACCGTGTTCACCAAGCTCGGCGAGAACCTCACGTCACTGGCCGACGCCGACGCGGTGCGCGATCACTACCTCGGGTTCCTCGACCAGCTGGCCGCGTCGGGACTCGACGGCCACGTGTCGATCAAGCCGACGCAGCTCGGGCTCGACCTTTCGTTCGACCAGTGCCAGACTCACCTGTTCACGCTGGCCGCCAAGAGCGAGTCGATCGGGAAGGTCTTCTGGATCGACATGGAAGACTCCAGCTACGTGGACCGCACGCTCGCGTTGTACCGCGCGGTGAAGTCGCGGCATCCCAGGGTCGGGGTCTGTTTGCAGGCTTACCTGCGCCGCACGACCGCCGATCTCGAGTCGCTGCTGTCGATCACTCCCATCATCCGGCTGGTCAAGGGCGCGTACGCCGAGCCCGCTGACGTGGCGTTTCCCGTGAAGGCCGATACCGACCGTGCCTTCTTCGACCTTGCCGATCGCATGCTGCAGGCGGCCGCGGGCGGCTTCTGCCTGCCGGTACTCGGCACGCACGACATTCACCTGATCGACCGGTTGGTAGCGCGCGCCAAGGCGCACGGGGTCACGGACAAGCAGTTCGAGATTCACATGCTGTACGGCATCCGCGACGCCGACCAGCGCCGCCTGCGCAGCGACGGGCACACGGTGAAGACGCTGATCAGCTACGGCAGCGCCTGGTACAAGTGGTACATGCGCCGGCTGGCCGAGCGACCGGCGAATGTGTGGTTCGTGGTGAGGTCGATGATGGGGTGAGGCGCGCCCGGGATCGCGAAGCGAGCGTGACACAGTACATTGCATTCTGAGCGCCTACCGCTCATAATACAAGATGCCTGAACTCGTCGAGCGCCCCCGGCATGTCGCCCAACTCACCGCGTTGCTGCGGCAGTTCCCCGTGGTCGCCATGCTGGGCGCGCGTCAGGTCGGCAAGACGACGCTGGCGCGCCAGGTTGTGACGCGGCGGCGCGGCCGTGCGACGGTATTCGATCTCGAGAACTCCGAGGACGTCGCGCGGCTTGCCGACCCGCTGGCCGCCCTGCGCCGAACCACCGGACTCGTGATCATCGATGAGGTCCAGCGCCTGCCGGACCTGTTCAGGACCTTGCGTGTGCTCGTCGATGAGCCCGGCACCCCACGACGGTTCCTCCTGCTGGGAAGCGCCGCGCCGGAGTTGCTGCGCCAGGGCGCCGAGACGCTCGCTGGCCGGATTGCCTATCACGAGATCGAGGGTTTCGGTCTGGATGAGGTCGGCGTGGCGCAGCTCCATCGGCGCTGGCTCCGCGGCGGCTTCCCGAGGTCTTTCCTCGCTCGCTCCACAGCGGAGAGCCGCCGCTGGCGTGAGGAGTTCGTCCGCACTTTCCTCGAGCGCGACATCCCGCAGTTCGGCCTGCGCATTCCGGCGCCGGCGTTGCGCCGCTTCTGGACGATGATCGCCCACTACCATGCACAGACGTGGAACGGTTCAGAGCTCGCCCGCGCTTTCGGCGTGGCGCACACCACCGTGCAGCGCTATCTGGATCTGCTGACCGAGACATACATGGTTCGCCAGCTTCCTCCGTGGCACGAGAATCTTGCCAAGCGCCAGGTGCGATCGCCCAAAGTCTATCTGCGCGACACCGGCCTGCTTCACACGCTACTCGGCGTCCCCACCGAGCGGGATCTCGAGGCACACCCCAAGGTCGGCGCGTCGTGGGAAGGCCTCGCGCTTGACGTCGTGCTCGATCGCTTGGGCGCGCGGCCCGGCGAGGCCTACTTCTGGGGGACGCACGCCGGCGCCGAACTGGATCTCCTCGTCGTGCGCGGTCGCACCAGGATCGGCTTTGAGTTCAAGCGGACGTCGGCGCCAATGATCACCGCCTCCATGCGCACGGCGATTGCGGACCTCAAGCTGCAGCGACTCGACGTGATCCACGGCGGCCAGGAGACGTTCGCGTTGAGCGAGCAGATCCGTGCCGTCCCGCTGACCAGGGTGTGGCAGGACGTCGTCCCCCTTCGGTAACGACACCTCCCCCCGGCGCCGCTCTTCGCTACAACCCCTCCACCGCCCCCGCCATCCCGCTGAACGCGCGGCTGTGCACCATCCTGGCTCCTGTGTCCCTGACCAGTGCACTCACGCTGTCAGAGGTGATGGAACCACCGGCGATGATCCCGATACGGTCGCCCGCGCGCTCCACCAGGTGCTTGATGCGCTCGGCGCCGAGCGCGGCCGTCTCGGCGGCGCCGCTCGTGAGGATCGTGTCGAACTGCAGCGACACCAGCAGTTCGAGCGCCTCATCCTGGTCCTTCACCGCATCGAACGCGCGGTGAAAGCCGACGTGCAGCGGACTGGCCACCGCGTGCAGCTCGGCCAGCCGGTCGGCGTCCACTTCACCCTCGCTCGTCAGAATGCCGATCACCACGCCGTCGGCCCCCAGCTCCTTGGACACGGCGATGTCGCGCTTCATGATCTCGAACTCGTCGTCGGTGTACACGAAATCGCCGACCCGCGGGCGGATAAGCACGTGCACCGATACGAGCAGGCGCTCCAGGCTGCGGGCGATGAGTCCGGCGCTGGGCGTCGTTCCCCCCTCATGCAGCGGACCGCAGAGCTCGATCCGATGCACCCCGGCATCCTGTGCCGCCAGCGCCCCCGCGAAGGAATCGACCGCCGCCTCCACATGCACCGTCATGGCCTCACTTGCCTCCGGGGGGCGGAAGGGTCGCCGCAAACTTCCATTGCGTGCTGAAGTCCCGCGCGAGCGACTGCTTGTTCATCAGCACCCGCACCATCTCCACGGGCATCGAGCCGTGCGTATACACGAAATCATGGAATTGCCGGTTCGTCAACTTCCCGCCGTCGACCATCTCGTGGTGCAGCGCCCGGAACTGCAGCCCGCCCATCATGTACGCCACCTGGTACAGCGGCCCGTATGATCCATTGAATGACCGCCGCACCTCGGCGGTGGCGTTGGCCCGCTCGTGCCCCACACGGTCGATCAGGAAGTCGATGCATTGCTGCGGCGTCCAGTTGCCCAGGTGGAAGTTGAGCGAGAAGATGATCCGCGCCGCGCGATGCATGCGCCAGAACAACGCGCCAATGCGGTCCTCCGGCTTGCTGTGGAAGCCGTTGTCCCAGAGGATGGTCTCCCAGTAGAACGCGCCTCCCTCGCTCCAGAACGGCGTGGAGAACTCCCGCCGATACGGGTAGTACCGCGACGTCATGAACCCCTGCATGTGGTGCCCGGGGATCATCTCGTGAAAGACCGTGGCGTGCGAGAAGTGCGGGTTGTTGCCGCGCATCGCCATCATCTTGTCGTCGTCCGACATGGAGTCGGTGGGATACGCGACCTGCAGCACCTCGCCACCTAGGAAGAACGGCGACGTCTTCTGCCGTTCGGGCGAGATCATCTCGATGCGCCAGACGTCCTGTGCCAGCGGCGGGATGGTGATCATGTCGTGGTCGCGCAGCCACTTCACCGCCTCGAACTCGAGGTCGCGCACCATGTTCACCTGCTCGCCGGGCGGCACGTAGCTCTGCTTCACCTTCTCCATCGCCTTCTTCCAGTCGTCGCCGAAGCCCATCTCGCGCGCCGCCTTCTTCATCTCGCTCTCGCCCCAGTCGAGCTCCTTCTGGGCAATGGCAATGAGCTCCTCGGGCGAATACGGCAGCATCTCGTGCCTGATGCTGGTCTCGATGGCCGCGCGGCCGATGGGGAGTCCGACGATGGGCTCGTCATCGCCCTTCTTCCAGCCGACGATCTTCTCGCGCAGCACCTTCTGGTAGTTGGTGAGTGCCGAGTCGGCGCTTCGGTACGGCGCGCCGGTCCACCACGAGAACAGCGGATCGTAGCCGTTGTAGAACTGGTGCCAGTTGCGCAGCGTGGTGCGCATCGTCGCCGTCACTTCGGCCGCCCGGTACGCCGCGACCTTGCTGATCTTCGCCGCCGACGAATCGCCCTTGGGCGGCGATTCGATCTTCGTGCGCAGCGCGTTCACGTTCGTGGCAATGAACGCCAGCATCTTGGCCGACCGCGCGCCGTTCACGTTCTCCATGCGGCGCCGGGCGTCCTCGAGGGCGAAGATCGAGTCGCCGAAGGGAAGCAGACCGTTCAGGTCGGCATAGACCTTGGTGTCACGCGCCAGCTCGTCTTGCGCCTCCTCGATGGAGTTGCGCAGCAGCACGTGATCGGCCTTTGCATCGTGGCTCAGCTTGCCGAAGTCGATGGCCTTCAGCTGCGCCGTCCACGCCTCGTGGAACTTCGACAGCACGTCGCGTTGCGACGCCGAGTATTGCTGGCGGTAGCGCCGGTTCAGCACGTCGTGGTCGGCTGTGTATCGCTCCACCACCCCGCGCATCTCGCTGCCGCGCTCGGCGAGCAGCAGGTTGGCATCGGGGGCGTACTGCGACGGCGGCACCTGCACGTTTGCCTGTGCCTGTGCCTTGTTCTGTGCCTGTGCCCGTGCACCTGATGCGCCGACGGCGACGCTGAACGCGCCCAGTGCGGCGAACTGTGCCAGTCGGCGCATCAGTAGCTGTACCCCGCCCGATACCGCGGCGTGATCCACTCCTCGTTGATCCCCTTGGTGAGCAGTTCGCCCGTCGTCGGGTTGAGGTCGATGGCGCGCCCGGCGCGCACCGCCAGATTGCCGAGCACGATCATCTCGGTGAGCGGGCCCGCGTGGCCGGCAATGTTCGACCCGGGCTGCGTCCCCGCCTTGATGGCGTCGATGAACTCGCCATAGACGCCCTTCGTGCGCGGGTACTTCACTGGCACGGGCGTCGCTTTCACCGCCTTGTCGGCCTCGGCGTCGAGCAGGCGCGGGTTTTCACCGTACGTGCCGGCGATGATCGTTCCCTTCTCGCCCGCCCACTGCTGGAATCCGTCGTCCCACGGCGGCCAATTGTCGAGCGCCGACCACCCTTCAGGGCGTGCCGGAATGATCCCGCCGTCGCGCCACGTGAGCGTCAGCGTCCCGTTCCTGCCCACGGCGTTCATGGTGCCGGCCACCGGGAACTCGTAGGTGATGCGCGACATCTTGGGCGCGGTCTCCGGGAACAACTGCGACGTCTCGGGAATCACGCGCCCGGGGAACTTGAGCCCCAGCGTCCACACCGCACAGTCCATGATGTGGCACGCCATGTCGCCCATGGCGCCCGTGCCGTAGTCCCACCAGCCGCGCCAGTTGAACGGCGCGTACGCCGGGTGGTAGGGACGGAACGGCGCCGGGCCGAGCCAGAGTTCCCAGTCCAGCGTCGGCGGCACGTTGTGCGCCTCGCTCGGGCGCTTGATCCCCTGCGGCCAGATGGGACGGTTGGTGTAGAAATCCACCGCCGTCACCCTGCCGATGAGCCCGGCCTCCACCCACTCGCGAATGAGGCGCGTGCCCTCGGCGGCGTGACCCTGGTTGCCCATCTGCGTCGCCTGCTTCGGTCGCTTGGCGGCCTCGGCCTTCATGGCGCGCACCTCGGCGACCGTTCGCGCCAGCGGCTTTTGGCAGTAGACGTGCTTGCCGGCGCGCAGGCCCAACAGGACCGCCGCCGCATGATGATGGTCGGGCGTGGATACCGTGATGATGTCGATGTTCTTGGCTTCCTTGTCGATCATCTCACGGTAGTCCTTGTACTTCTTCGCCTGCGGCTGGGCGCGGTAGCTGCGCTCGGCGGCGACGTCATCCACATCGCACAGCGCGTAGATATTGCAGTCGGCGTTGGCGCCGAAGCCGCGCACGTCGCTGTGCCCCATGCCGCCGACGCCGATGCAGGCGACGTTCAGCTTGTCGCTCGGGGCCACGTGGCGGCCACCACGGGCGCCGAGGACGTGCGGCTTCACGATCGTGAAGGCCATGCCGGCCATCGACGTCTTCTCGACGAACTCCCGGCGCGACACGGTGGGGCTCTCAGGGGCGGTCGTGGACTCCAGGTCGCGGTCTGTCATCGTCATTCTCCTCAGTGGGCGGCGGCCGGCGCGTCGTTGCCGGTCGCTGTGGGGCGGAACAGGAGCGCAAAGAGCACCAGCACCACCGCCGCGCCGGCCGCCGGCACCATCCAGATGGCGCGCCAGTCGTGCACGATGGCCGTACAGGTGTGAGCGGCGGCCGCAGCCGCATCGCAGGCCGCGTTGGACGACGCGTACCTGCTGACCACGCCGCCCGACACCGACGCGCCAATGAAGTAACCGACGCCGTTGGTGACGAAGTTGATGAAGCCCTGCGCGGCGGCGCGGATCTTCGGGCCGGCGCGCTGGTCGGTGTAGATCTGCCCGGCCACGAAGAAGAAGTCGTAGCAGACGCCGTGCAGCAGAATGCCGGCGTAGATGAGCCACATGCCCGATTGCGCGTTGCCGCTGGAGAACGCCACGTAGCGCAGCGCCCACGCCAGCATCCCCACCAGCATGATCGTCTTGATGCCCATCTTCCGCAGGAAGAACGGGAGCAGGAGCATGAAAAAGATCTCGCTCATCTGCCCGAACGTCTGGATGAATGCCGGTTCGGGCGCGCCGATCTCGTTGAGGAAGAGGTTGGCGAACGAGTAGTAGAACTGCAGCGGAACGCACAGCAGGAACGACCCGACCACGAAGAGCAGGAAGTCCCACTGCCTGAGCAGCTGCAGCGCGTCGAGCCCCAGTGCGTCACGCGCGCTGAAGGGCGTGCCCGCTGCCCTGGGCGGCGTGTGCGGAAGCACCAGCGAGAAGAGCGCCATCACCAGCGAGGCACCGGCGGCGAGCTGCATCGGCAGCGCCTTCGCGTCGGCCTTCAGCACCCTGCCGACGATGATCCCGGCAACGATCCAGCCAATCGTGCCCAGCACGCGGATGACCGGAAACTCCCGCGCCGGATCCTTGACGTGGTGGAAGCTGATGCTGTTGGTCAGCGACAGCGTCGGCATGTAGCAGAGCGCGTAGCCGATGAGCACCGGGTAGAACGTCGCAAAGGTCGTGCGCGTCGAGGCCACGTACATCAGCGCCGCGCCCAGCAAGTGCAGGATCGAGAGCAGCTTCTCCGAGGAGAAGAACCGGTCGGCGATCATGCCGACGAAGAACGGCGAGACGAGCGCCGCAATGGCCGTCGCGCCGTACGCCGACCCGATCTGTGTGCCGGTAAACTGCAGGGTCGTGCCGAGGTACGTGCCCATCGTGACGAACCAGACCCCCCAGATGAAGTACTGGAGGAACATCATCGTCATCAGCTTGGCGCGCGTCGCGGTCATCGAGGCTCCGGTGGCGAGTGGGGCGACGGTGTCAGTCGAGCGGACGGATGCGGATGTTGCGCAGGGCGAGCGCGCCGTCGTGATCGCCCTGGAAGCCAATGGCACCGCGCTTGGCCAGCCCGTAGTTGGGATACTTGCCGAACTTCGAGGCAGCCACCTTGGCCTTCCAGTCATCGCTCCACAGTTCGTACTCCACCACCTTCGTACCGTTGAGCCAGTGCTCCACGTGATTCTTCTTCATCACGATGCGCGTCGTGTTCCACTCCCCGGCAGGTTTGAGCGACCCCGCGGGGGATGGATAGAGCCCGTAGGCCGCGGCGGCCGAGGTCAGGCGTGTGCGACCGTCGGGGGCGTTGGCATCATCGAGCAGCTGGTACTCGGTGCCGCTCCAGTAGATGCGGCTGTACTCCTCGGTGGCGCGGTAGAAGATCCCGCCGTTTCCTCCCTTGTCGATCTTCCACTCGAGTTCGAGTTCGAAGTCGCCGAAGGTCTCGCGGGTCATGATGTCTTCGACGGGTTTCTGCTTGGAGAGCGTGCCGTCGACAATCGACCACCCCGCGGGCACCTCCGGCTTCTTGTAGCCGCGCCAGGCGGCCATGGACGTACCGTCGAACAGGGGTTTCCAGCCGGTATCCTGGGCGGAGGCCGGTAAACGCAGGAAGGCGCAGGAGGCGAGCAGGAGGGCGCCGACCGGGAGGGCGCGCGAGGCGTGCTGGAGGAGGCGGGTCATGGTTCGGTCAGGAGAGTGGGAAGCCGCGAAAACGTACCGCTCGGCGGCAGGTTCTGGAAGGTTCTCGAGGTCATTCGCGGCTCGGCTACAGGGCGGGTCTGACTTCTTTCCACGGATGACACGGATGGGACGGATCGTCTGGAAGCCAATCACCCTTGGGAAGCCGCCGGCCGACGGCTTTTTCCTTTCTTGTTGTCGTATCCGTGCCCATCCGTGAAATCCGTGTCATCCGTGGTAAGCAGTTGGACCTTCCCGGGCACGATCCCAGAGAGTTCGCCGCGAACTCGCGACGTCCGTATCGTTCAGGAGCCTCTCAACCCCGCCGGCGCCATGAATGTCACGATCCAACCTGCCAGGAATACCGCCGAACGCGACACCTGCGCCCGGATGATGTCGACCTCCGAGCCATGGATCACGCTTGGACGCGACTATTCCCGGTGCCTCACCGCCGTCTCCGCCCCGGGGCGCGAACTGTACGTCGCGTGCGCCGACGCCGACGTACTCGGGTTCATCCTGCTGAACATGCACGGCCCCTTTCCCGGCTACATCCAGACGGTCTGCGTCGCCGACTCGGCGCGCGGCTCGGGCATCGGTTCGCAACTGGTGAGCTTCGCCGAGACGCGCATTGGCCGCGTGTCACCCAACGTCTTCCTGTGCGTCTCGTCGTTCAACCCCGGCGCCAAGCGCCTGTACGAACGGCTCGGCTATCAGCTCGTGGGGAGCCTCGCCAATTTCCTGGTCGATGGTCACGACGAACTGCTGTACCGGAAGTCGGTTGGGCCGTGGAGCACCTTCAAACCGGCGAACTGATGTCGCAGACCCTGATCGTCGAGCCCGGCGAATACGCCGTCTGCCAGCTCGACGCCGACGAGCCGCTGCCGTCGTGGCTGCCGACCGCTCCGTTCTGGACGGTGACGCGCGCGGTCGACGAACTCTCGGTGGTCTGCTCCGCCGAGGCCGTGCCGCCGTACAGTTCGCACGAAAGCGGATGGCGCCTGCTGCGCATGGCGGGTCCCTTCCCGTTCGACCTCACCGGCATCCTGGAGTCGGTGCTCGCGTCGCTCGCGGCGGCCGACGTGGGGATCCTCGCCATCAGCACGTTCAACACCGATTACGTTCTCGTCAAGCACGCACGATTGGCCGTCGCAGTCGCCGCACTCCGCACGGCGGGCCATGTCGTTCGAGAACCCTGAACTCACTTCACGCCAGTGATGACACTGAACGTGCGCGAGTCTCCTTGCTCCTCAACGATGGCGAATGGCGCTGTGTAGCCCATGGGTCCCTTCACAACGTTGCCATAGCGGTCGCTCACCCACGCCTGCAGACGATATCGCCCCGTAATCGTTGCTCCCGGCCAGTTGGTTGCACCCGGGGACGCTCGGAAGAGCTCCGTCGCCTCTTTGCTCTGGCCGGGTTGAATGATCAGCCCCCCAACAACCCCTCCCCTCGGGTTACTGCTCGCATACTTCCAGACGCCGCCAGTCTCTTGCTCCAACGTGGTGTCGAACAGGGTGATGGCCGCGCCTCCGTCGTTCTTTATTGCGAATGTAACGCGTACTCCAGCCCAGACCGGCGGGTCATCGCCGGTGTAGACCATGCCGTACGAGACGAAGGTCGTGCCGAACTTCACCGCCGGGTCTGCGAGTCCGAGGATCCGGCACGAAGAGACGGCGAGCAACAGACCAGCGACGCCTGCCCACTTCGCCTGCATTATGGATTGCTCACTGTAAGCGTTGTTCCCAAGTGACTCTGGATCTGTGCCCAATTGTTGAACACATGGCGGCATTCAGATGCACAATAACCGAAGCCGCTATTATCGTACACCGTCATGTTCCATTCCCCGATATACATGCCCAAGGGCTCGACATGATCGAATATCGTGCTCGTGAAATTGCACACAGAGCCATCGCTGTCACACTCACCGTGGCGCGCATTTTCGACAATGGTCAGAGATGGAATGCCCCACGTGGTGACCACCGCGTTGTAACGTGTATTGCTCACGCTACCTCCATAGTAACGTCTTGACGAAATTGCGGTCATTTGGTGCGATTTGACCGCCAATCGTCGATTCCCGTCCCATTCGGCTGATGATCGAACGTCACCATCGTTCATCAGGTGATTCCTTACCTCCCGTCCCCGGAGACCGTTCGCATGCATGCTCGCGCCCTGCTTCTCACCCTGCTCGTCGCCGCACCACTTGTCGCACAACAGAAGCCGTCGCTCCCCGCTGGCCTCGCTGCCATCAAGCGCGACGAGATCACGCGCGACCTCGAGGCAATGGCCAGCGACGAGATGCGCGGCCGAGAGGCCGGGACGATCGACGAGATGCGCGCGTCGATGTGGGTCGCCGAGGCGGCGCGGAAGGCGGGGCTCGAACCGGCGGGACTCGACGGCGGCTGGTTTCAGTGGTGGTCGATGCGCCGCATTCAACAATCGGCGTCGAGCCGCGTGACGATCGGCGATCGCTCGCTCACCCTCTGGAGAGACGTGATCGTGCGCGCGCCGAACGAAACGTCGGTGGACCTGCCCCTCGCCGATGCCGATCGCGCGAGCGCCGCCGACCGCTTTGAGGGACGCGCCGTGGTGGCCACGCTTGTGCCCGTCGATGCCAACCGCTGGGGTTCGCTCAAGGAGTATCGCGACGGCTCGGCGGGTGCGGCACGCCAGGCGCAGGCGCTCATCGCGCGAGGTGCGGCGGCGGTGATCCTCGTTGCCGACGCGAACACCGACAAGGTCTTCGATTACTTCGCGTCGGTGGCGATGCGCGGCACCTACGGCCTCGACACGGCGGGAGCGGCCACCCGCCCGCGCGCCGTTCCGCCGGTGTTCATCGTGCGCAGCGCCGGTGACGCGGCGGTACGCGCTCCGGGTGCGCGACTGACCGCCGACCTGCGCGTCGACAGCTACGCCTACCCCTCGGTGAACATCATCGGCCGTGTGCGCGGCACCGACGCCAAGCTGCGGGATGAAGTGATCCTCTACAGTGGCCACCAGGACCACGACGGCGTTCGCTACCCCGTGGATGGCGACTCCATCTGGAACGGCGCCGACGACAACGCCACGACGAGCGTGGCCATGCTCGCCATCGCTCGCGCTTTCGTGAAGCACCCCGCCAGGCGCACGGCGCTGTTCGTCTGGCACGGCGCCGAGGAGCGTGGCCTGCTGGGGTCGCGCTGGCACGCGGCGCACCCGGTCGTTCCGCGCGAGCAGATTGCCGCGGTCATCAATGGCGACATGATCGGCAGCAACTCTCCTGACTCCGCCTCCCTGCTCGGCTCGCAACCACCGCACCGCAACTCGCTACCGCTGGTGCAGATGGCCATCGAGGCCAACAAGCTGGCGGGGAAGTTCGCCATCGATTCCACGTGGGACCGGCCGACGCATCCGGAGGGGTTCTACTTCCGCTCCGACCACGCGCCGTATGCGCGGCTGGACATCCCGGCCATTTACTTCACCACGACGCTGCACAGCGACTACCACACGCCGCGCGACGAGCCGAAGATCATCGACAAGTTCAAGCTCACCCGCATGGCACAGTGGATGTATCTTACAGGATGGACGGTGGCGAATGCCCCCCAGCGACCGCTCCTCGACCCCGGATTCAAGCTCGAGCGCTAGGGAGCCACCGTGTCCAAGACGCCACATCTCGCCGATCCCGATCAGAACCCGTCGTTCACCAAGGCCATCTTCTCCGGAGAGATCCGCGAGGACCTGGTGTTTCCCTTCCCCGAGCCGTCCGCGGCCGACAAGGAAGCGACGACGGCCATCCTCGATTCCTTCCGCAACTGGGCCAAGGACACGGTGGACGCGCGCAAGCACGACCACGACGGCAAGTTCACCGACGCCACGCGCGCGGGGATGGCCGAGCTTGGCCTGATGGGACTCAACATCCCCGAGGAGTACGGCGGTTTCGGGGCGAGTGCGACGGTCTTCAGTCGCATCATGGGTGAGGTCGGAGCCACTGACCCCGCGCTCGCCGTCTACTTCGGCGCACACCAGTCCATCGGGTGCAAGGGGATCATGCTCTTCGGCACCGAGGCGCAGAAGCAGAAGTACCTGCCCAGGTGCGCCACCGCCGAAACCATGGCCGCCTTTTGCCTGACCGAGCCGGGCTCCGGCTCCGACGCGCAGGCCATGGTTTCTTCGGCGGTGCCCAGTGCCGACGGCACGCACTATGTGCTGAACGGTACGAAGATCTGGATCTCCAACGCCGGCTATGCCGGGCTCTTCACCGTCTTTGCCAAGGTGCCGGTGGAGGTGGACGGCAAGAAGAAGCAGCGCGTGACGGCGTTCATCGTCGACGCGCATGCACCCGGGGTCTCGCTCGGAGCGCTCGAGCAGAAAATGGGAATCAAGGCGTCCGACACGCGCTCGGTGATCTTCGAAAACGTGACGGTGCCCGTGGACGACCGCCTCGGCGAGGTGGGCAGCGGCTTCAAGATCGCCCTCGAGATCCTCAACTCCGGGCGACTTGGCCTGGCCGCGGCCTCGTCACAGGGCACGCGGGTCATGATGCGACACGCGCTGGAGTATGCCAAGCAGCGCGAGCAGTTCGGGCGGCCCATCGGGTCGTTCGAGATGATCCAGCGCAAGTTCGCGTCGGTGGCGGTCGATTGCTATGCGTCGGACGCGGCGTGGATGGTGACGGCGGCGATGATGGACCGCGGCGGCATCGACTTCTCGCTGGAAACGGCGTGCTGCAAGGTCTTTGCCTCGGAGCTGGCCAACCGCACGGCGCACGAGGCAATGCAGATCGCCGGCGGCATCGGCTACTCCAAGGAGTATCCGTACGAACAGTTCGTGCGCGACGCGCGCATCAACATGATCTTCGAGGGCACCAACGAGATCCTGCGCGCCCTCGTGGCGCTCTCGGCGCTGCAGCAGCCTGGCGAGCGGCTCAAGGCGATCGGCAAGGCATTCAAGACCCCACTCCAGTCCATCGGCGCGATCGGCTCGTACATCGCGGGGCGCGCCAAGCGGCAGCTGGTGAAGCCCGAGTTCACCATGGTGCACCCGGCGCTCAAAGACGAGGGCGAACAGGTGGCCGAAGTCATTCACGACCTCGCGCTGGCGGTGGAAAGCCTGTTGATGACGCACGGCAAGGAAATCATCGAGAAGCAGTTCCACCAGGAGCGGCTGGCCAACGCGGCCATCGACATCTTCCTGTCGGTCTGCACGCTCTCGCGCGCATCAGCCGCCCTTACGGCGGCCGGCGGCGACGAGGCAAAGGTGGCGTCGGACCTCGACTGCGCGCGGCTGTTCGTCGCCGCCGCGGCGCGGCGCGGTCGCCGCGCCGTGCGCGCGCTCTCGAGAAACCAGGATGCCCGGCTCAAGGCGGTCGCCGAGCGGGCAATGGAGAGCGGGAATCTTTGTCCCGAGCTG
>ERZ1292633.1187-Hain-H41-02um-R1-1187-length-28564-cov-8_pt1 | contig 28564 bp, 22 predicted proteins | sample MGYA00564406_ERZ1292633 | MGnify/ENA primary metagenome ERZ1292633 (study PRJEB36523, sample SAMEA6512639) | groundwater metagenome | collected 2019-01-08 | study: AquaDiva: Metagenomics assemblies of 32 groundwater samples | reverse complement strand
TTACGATTGCCACGGGCGCAACGCTGGACGGCAGAGCGCTGGCGCAGAATGCCGCGGTTACGTTGGATACCAACAAGGTCGGCCTTGTCGCGAATAACCTGGCCGACCAGGTGGTTCGGATGGAGCAGAACGCTCCGAATCCGTTCAATCCGGTGACCAAGATCCGCTTCGCGGTTGCCACCCCTGGCTTCGTGAACGTCCGGATCTACAACGTCCGTGGTGAGCTCGTGAAGACCGTCGCGAGCGGCAACTACGGCATCGGTTCGCACGAGGCTATGTGGGATGGAACGACCCGAGTCGGCGGCAAGGCCAGCACGGGAGTCTATTTCGCGAAGGCCAGCATGGGTAACGGCAAGGGCGGCGAGGTTACGTCCGACGTCATCAAGATGGTGATGGCGAAGTAACCAATGCACCCCGATTCAAGCTGCACAGCGGCCGCGGAGCTTCGGTTCCGCGGCCGTTTTCTGTACGCCCAGCATGGGCACTGACTGGGAGGTGGGAGTTCTCCGGGGGCTTTCATGATCGGAACCACTATGCGCGGGGAAGTGCGCGTGGGACAAGCGAATCGCGAATTCGCGCCCTCTTTCACCCCGACCCCTTGACAACTGCACAAATGTGCACTATCTTCTCAGGCATGAACAAGAAACCGAAGTCCCGGAAGGGTCCAAAAGCCAAACCGAAGTCCGCAGCGCGCCCCGCTCCGACCCTAGCGGCCATCACCGACCCGGGTCCGGACCGCGAGGAGGCGATCCTCCACTACATCGCCGCTTCGCTCCACGAGAGCGGCCGCCCGCCGACGCTTCGCGAAATCGGTTCGGCCTTCGGCATCGCTTCGACCAATGGCGTGCGCTACTACCTCGATCGCCTGGAGCAGGCGGGTAAAATCCGCCGAGACCGTTGGACCTCGCGTGGCATCGAGCTCCAGGCGATCGAGGGGCGTTCGCTCGAGTCGGCGTCACGCACGACGCCGTTCCGCGGGCGTGAGGACGTGCCCGGTCCTCGCCCCCCACTTTCCTGCGCCGGGGCCAAGCGTCCCGAGCGCGACTATCTCGAAATCCCCCTGATCGGCCGCGTGGCCGCGGGGGCGCCGATCCTGGCCGAGGAGAACGTCGAGGACACCTTCGTCATCGACGGCACCATGGCCCGCGGCGGGAAGCACTTCGCGCTCCGCGTGCGCGGGGACAGCATGAAGAACGCCGGGATCTTCAACGGCGACGTCGTCATCGTCCGCCACGATACCTCCGTGAAGAGTGGCGACATCGCGGTGGTGGTGATCGGTGACGAGGCGACGGTGAAGCGCTACTTCCCGCGCCGCGACAAGATCCTGCTCTTTCCCGAGAACGACGACTACGAACCGATCGAAGTGCGGCCTAGCGACCCCGATGTGCGGGTCGCGGGTAAGGTGGTGGGCGTGTTCCGGAGGCTCGACGGATGATTCATGCGCATTCGTTCCCTACTGCAGACAGCGGGTATTTCATGATCGAGTCCATTCACGATCCCATCGAAGTCATCACCGTCTTCGCCGGCGGCGTCATGAAGCCGATCCGCTTCCGCTGGAAGCAGAAGACGGTGAAGATCGCCAAGGTGACCGGCGACTGGGTCCGCCACGAGGGGCAGAACAAGATCCACTACTTCGCGCTCCTCGCCGACAACGCCGACTACTACGAGATCCGCTACGACACGCGCGAGATGACCTGGCAATTGACGCGGGTCTGGATGGAGGGGTAGGGAAGGCGTGAATCCCGGCGCGAGGGCGCCGATGTTCCGTCGGCCAAGTAGTCCATGGCCGGCGGCTACCGAGGCCCCTGATTCTACTCCGCGGCAGGCTCCTGGGCGTAGAGCGCCAATTCCTCCGCATCGCCCGAAAGTCGGATCAGTCTCTCGAACCGAAGCCCCGCCTTTTCCAGCACTCGGATGGATCGCAGGTTGTTCGGCGTCGTGATCGCGACGATGCGCCCGATGCCGAACGCCGTCCTCCCATGCGCCATCACCGCTACCGCCGCCTCGCTGGCGTAGCCGAGCCCGGCGTAGCGGGGAAGAAACGCGAAGCCGACGTCGACGTCCTCCAGCCCCTCCCGCTTGATCAGGCCGCAGATCCCTACCGGCGTTCCCGTCCCCTTAAGCTCCACCGCGTAGAGCCCGAAGCCATCGCGTTCGTAGCTGGCGACGTACTTCTCGACGATGTAGGCGCGGGCGTCCTCGTGCGTCTTCAGGCTGCGGTCGCCGATGAACTCGATCCACGAGGGGTCGGTCACGAGCTCGAACATGAACGCGGCATCGTCGGGCGTCAGCCAGCGGAGGGAGAGACGCTCCGTTTCCAATACGTTCATGATCGGGGTTCGCCTCCCGCGGCCCTCATAGCGGCTTCAGCACCATCAGCACGAGTCCCGCCAGCGGAGTCAGAAGCGCGAAGGCGCCCCAGTGCTCCCACCGGCGCGCCAGAGCGTGATAGCTGGCGTAGTCGAACGTCCCCGATTCCGCGCCCTCCCTGGCCATGGCGCGGAGTTGCTTCTGGAGCGGCGCGACCCGGTACGAGAACGCGAATCCGGATATCGAGAAGAGCACGATCGTCCAGAGAATCCAGGGCGTACCCAAGATCGGCAGACTCTTGAGGATCGCCGCCGCGAATCCCGCGACGGTGATGAGGATCACCCCCGGAATCGTGAAGAGCCGGTCGCTCCGGATGATGCCGTCCATCGTGTGGGCGAGCAACCTGGCATCGCGCGTCCGCGCCGCGTGCGCGTGCCAGAAGAGCCCTGTCGTGACGTTGCCCAGGAAGGCGATCACCGCCGTGAGATGGAGAAGTTTTAGCAAGAGGTACATGGAACACCCTTCGTCAGAGTAGAACCGTGGTCAGGATCCGGTCACGTCGTCCGGGCGAAAGAACTGCCACGTCTCCAATTCACTCGTCACGCGCTCGTGCCCGACGATCTCGTACCCGCCGTGCCGCCCTCAGATTTCAACGAGCCCCGCGTGCCTCGCCTTCGCCGCCGGGCCGAGGATCTCCCACATCGCCTCGCGAAGGGCGGCAACCGTGTCGGCGATCCTCTCCGGCGGAAGGCGGAACGGTGGGGCGGCGTCAAGCCGCGCGCGGGGATCGGTCACGAATCGCTCCGAGTTCGAGAGGAACGCCCTGGAAGCCACGGCTTGCTGGGGAGTCCCCTGAGAGTATAGTGAGGGTCGGCCAACGCAAAGACCTAGGAGGCCCATGAGTCCGATCGTCCTCGCCCTGTTCTTCGCTGCCGTCGTGGGTCTTCCGGTCGCCGTCGCGGCCGACCCTTCCCAGGATCCCAGGCTTTGGCTCGAGGAGGTCGCGGGGAAACGGGCGATCGAGTGGGTGGAACGCGAGAATCGAGCATGCACCACGGAGCTCACGCGCTCCCCGGAATTCGCCGCCCTGAAGTCCCGCTTCCTCGGCATCTTGAACGCCGACACCCGCATCCCGTACGTTTCGAAACTTGGAGATCGCTACTACAACTTCTGGCGGGATGCGCGGCACACTCGGGGCGTCTGGCGGCGCACGACCTTCGAGGAATACCGGAAGGACGCCCCCGCGTGGGAAGTCGTGCTCGACCTCGACTCCCTGGCCGCCGCGGAGAAGGAGAACTGGGTCTGGGGAGGCTCCAGTCCGCTCCCCCCCGACTACAACGTCTGCCTCCTCAAGCTTTCACGCGGCGGGGGCGACGCCAAAGTCTGGCGCGAGTTCGATCTCGTCGCGAAGCGCTTCGTCGAGGGAGGGTTCACGCTCCCCGAGTCGAAGAGCGAGTTGGGCTGGATCGACCGGGATCGGGTCTATGTCGGGCTCGCGTTCGACTCCACCACCACGACCGCTTCCGGTTATCCGCGCGTCGCGAAAGAGTGGAAGCGCGGCACGCCGCTCTCGTCCGCGACGATGGTGTACGAGGGGAGGACCCAGGATGTCTCGGTGGACGCCGCCCACCACTTCCGGCCCGGCTTCGAGTACGACTTCGTGGAGCGCTGGATCTCCTGGAGCAAAAGCGATTTGTTCCTCCGCCGAGGCCGCGCCCTGATTCGCGTGGAGAAACCGGCGGACGCCGAAGCGAGCATGTTCCGTGAATGGCTCCTGCTCCGGCTGCTCAGCGACTGGACCGTGGCGGGAAAGAGCTATCCGGCCGGCGCGCTCCTGGCGGCGAGGTTCGAGGACTTCCTGGCCGGCAAGCGCGAATTCGAAGTCCTCTTCCAGCCGAGCGAACGAAGGTCGCTGCTCTATTTCTCTCCGGCGCGGAGCGCGATCTACGTGAACGAGCTGGAGAATGTGAAGAGCCGGGTCTACGCGCTTCACCATGAGAACGGCATCTGGTCGCGAGTGGAGATCCCGAGCGTGCCGGAACTGGAGACCGTCACGGCCTACAGCGTCGACTACCTCGAATCGGACGACTACTGGCTATCGGCCACCGGCTTCCTGACGCCGAGCAACACCTCCCGGGGCTCGCTGGGCGGCGGGAAGGCCGACCTGCTCAAGCAGAGTCCGGCCTTTTTCGATGCGAGCGGCCTGGCCGTGAGCCAGCACGAGGCGGTCTCCAAGGACGGAACGCGGATCCCCTACTTCCAGGTGGCGCCGGTGGGGCCGAAGGCGGACGGTTCGGCGCCCACGCTCCTCACGGGCTACGGCGGATTCGAGGCATCCATGGTGCCGTACTACAACTCGCTCCAGGGGAGCGGGTGGCTGGAACGCGGAGGAGTCTTCGTCCTGGCCAATATCCGCGGCGGGGGAGAGTTCGGACCGGGGTGGCACACGGCGGCGATCAAGGAGAACCGGCCGCGTGCCTACGAGGACTTCATCGCCGTCGCCGAGGACCTCGTTCGCCGCAAGGTGACGAGCGCCCGGCATCTAGCCTGCTCCGGCGGCTCGAACGGGGGACTGCTGGTGGGCAACATGCTGACCATGCGCCCCGATCTCTTCGGCGCGATCGTCTGCGGCTCGCCCCTCCTCGACATGGAGCGCTACACCAAGCTCCTCGCCGGGCCATCGTGGATGGACGAGTACGGAAACCCCGACGATCCGAACGATTGGGCCTACATTCGGACGTTTTCGCCCTATCACAACGTGAAGAAAGGCGTGAGGTACCCGCCCACACTCTTCACCAGTTCCGGACGTGACGACCGCGTCCATCCCGGGCACGCCCGGAAGATGGTCGCGAAGCTGAGGGCCGACCACCAGAACGTCCTCTACTACGAGAATGTCGAGGGCGGGCACGCCGGTGCGGCCAACAGCGAACAGGCGGCGTTTCTTTCGGCGATGACGCAGGTGTTTCTCTGGAAGCACGTGGGTCGGTAGGTCACCGGGCACGCCCTCCCAGCTCGCGGTGGCGGCAGCAGGCCACCAGGTGGTCGTTCACCATTCCCACCGCCTGCATGTACGCGTGGCAGAGGGGAGGCGAGACCCCCGGAGGCGACTGGTCGTTTCCGTTGGAGCCGGAGGGGGCCTTGCCTCCCCTCCCTTGACAACTGCACAAATGTGCAGTATCGTTCCGAATCGTGATCCGTTCAACCTCGCAGTGGCCGGAGGAATGACACACCGTGCGCGTCATCGCCCATCTCGATATGGACGCGTTCTTCGCGTCCGTCGAAGAGAAGCTGAACCCGCATCTTGCCGGGAAGCCCCTCGTCGTGGGGGGGGATCGGACGCGGCGCGGCGTGGTCTCGGCCGCGAACTATCCGGCTCGCGCCTTCGGCATCCACGCGGGGATGCCGATCGCCACGGCGGTGCGCCTCTGCCCTGAGGCGACTTTTCTCGAAGGCGACCCTAAGAAGTACGTCCACGTCTCGCTCCAGGTCCTCGACTCTCTCAAGGAATTCACGCCGATCATCGAGCCGTTCTCCATCGACGAGGCGTTTCTCGATCTGACCGGGGCGCCTCGACTGGTCGAGGCATTGCGAGCGGGGAAGGTCGACACGCGCGATCCCGCGGCCGTGTTGGACGCGGCCGGCGACCTGGCCCGCGCGATGCAGCGCACGGTCTGGCGGCGGGTGGGACTCTCCGCGACCATCGGTATCGCCCCGAACAAGTACATCGCGAAGATGGGAAGCGGGCTCAAGAAACCGAGAGGACTCACCGCGCTCACCCAGGAGATGTATCGCGAGATCTTCTGGCCACGACCGGTGCAGGAGCTGTGGGGAATTGGGGAGAAGACCGCCGAGTCGCTCGGAAAGCTCGGCATCCGCACGGCGGGACAACTGGCGAAATTCCCGCGCGAATTCCTGACCTACCACTTCGGCCTGAACGGCGATCGCATGCGGGACGCCGCGTGGGGCGAGGACGACTCGCCGGTGATTCCATTCTACGAAGGCGTCCCGGTCAAGTCGATGGGACACGAGTTCACGCCGGAGAAGGATCTGGCGGACCGTTCGCGAATCGGGACTCATTTGCTGCGATTGTCGGATCAGGTGGGGAGGCGCATGAGGCAGGATGGCTACCTCGGGCGTGTCGTATCCGTGAAGTTTCGCGATCAGTCGTTCAAGACGACGATTCGCCAGCGCGCGCTCCCCGAACTGACCGACGACGAGACGCAGATCCACAAGGTGGCGAACGCGCTCTTCGACGAGAACTGGGATCGAAAGCCGATCCGACTGATCGGAGTTTCCATGTCAGCCCTGGTCGCGGGCGCGGGAAAACAGCGCGAGCTGTTCGATGCCGACCAGCACCGCCGGAAGATGACCGAAGCGGTCGACTCGCTGCGCGACAAGTTCGGAGACACAGCGCTCGTGCGGGCCGGGGCGCTCCAGTGGGGCAACGATGAGTGAGGGCGGGACGAAGCGCCCCGAGCGAGCCCCGATTCTCATCGGCACCTCCGGCTATTCCTTCCCCGACTGGGTGGGGCCGTTCTACCCGCCGGGGATCGAGCGCTCCAAGATGCTCGACTTCTACGCGCGGGAGTTCCCGGTGGTGGAGGTGAACGCCACGTACTATCGCATCCCCCCTCCCGCGACGCTCCGCGCCATGGAACGGAAGACGCCTCCGGAGTTCGAATTCGTGGTGAAGACGCACCACGACATGACGCACGAACGATCGCTCGACCCGGCGCTCTACCAGGCATTCGCTCGCGCGGTGGAGCCGGTCCAGGCGGCGGGGAAGCTGCAGGGCCTCCTCGCGCAGTTCCCCTACTCCTTCCACCGAACGCCGGAGAACGAGCGCTTCCTCGCCGCGTTGAAGGCGCGGCTCCCCGAGGTGCCGCTCTTCGTGGAGTTCCGCCATCGCTCGTGGGTGGAGGACGGCGTGTGGGAGCGGCTCGAGGCGGAGGGGATCGGCTACGTGAGCGTCGACGAGCCCGACCTGCCGGGTCTGGTGCCGCCGATCGCGCGCGTCACCGGGCCGGATCGGATCGGCTACGTCCGCCTCCACGGCAGGAACAGGGAGAACTGGTGGCGGAACCCGGAGCGGGAGCGGCCCGATCGGGGAGAGGGCTCGCGCGGGAAGGCGGGCATGGGGAGCCAGGCGGCCGAGCCGGTGACGGCCGCGGCGTACGGCCCCCTCTTCGCCGCCGCCGCGCCGCCGGCTCCCGGGCCCTCCGGCGCCTCGAGCGACCGCTACGACTACCTCTATTCCGAGGCGGAACTCCAGGAGTGGGTCGGGAAGATCCGGGAGATGGCCGCGAACGCGAAGAAGACCTTCGTCTTCTTCAACAACTGCCATGTGGGACAGGCCGCGACGGGCGCGAAACTGATGCGCCGATTGCTCGAAGGGGAGGGACTCCTGTGATCCACGCCGCGCGGCTTCGCCCGAATGGAAGCCAGACCCTGTTCGAGCGTCGCCGGAGCGCGGGTGCGCCGCAAACGCTGGCGGAGTACGAGGCGCTCCTGGCGGGCTTGCTGACACGCCCGCGCGGCCGGAAGGATGTCCACGGGCTCGGCCAGGTGAACGAACTCGCGCACCTGGAGCACCTCCCCGAGCGGGAGGCGATCCATGCCGACCTGAGCGAGCCGCTCCCCGAGGCGCTTCAACGCCTGCTGGAGGCCCAGCAGATCGAGCGCCTCTACATCCACCAGGCGCGGGCGATCGAGCATGCGCGGGCCGGCGAACATGTCGCCGTGGCGACCGGCACGGCGTCGGGGAAATCGCTCGCCTACCACCTCCCTATCCTCGAACGGCTCCTCCTCGACAAGGAGGCGGTCGCGCTCTACCTCTTCCCGACGAAGGCGCTGGCGCAGGATCAGCTCCGCGGCCTCGAGCGCTTCCGCGATCTCTCCCCGGCGCTTCGCCCCATCCTTCACGCCGGCACCTACGACGGCGACACGCCGACCAGCGCGCGCCGCCGCCTGAGGGAGGAGGCGAACGCCATCCTCACGAATCCCGACATGCTCCATCAGGGGATCCTCCCCTATCACTCCCGCTGGGCCCGTGTCTTCTCCAACCTCCGCTACGTCGTGGTGGACGAGATGCACACGTATCGCGGCATCTTCGGTTCGCATGTGGCGAACGTGCTCCGCCGTCTGCGGCGAGTGGCGCGGCACTACGGCGCCGAGCCGCAATTTCTCCTCTCCTCGGCAACCATCCAGAATCCGGGCGAGCAGGCGGCGCTCCTGGTGGGGGACGAGGTGTGCGTGGTGGACGAGGACGGCGCGCCACGAGGGCCGAAGCTCTTCGCCTTCTGGAACCCGATGCCGCGCGGCGGTGACACGCCGGGCCGCGCCAGCGCCTCGGTGGAGGCGGAGCGGATCCTCGTCGCCCTCATGCGCCGTGACGTGCAGACGATCGCCTTCACCAAGTCTCGCGTCGCGGCAGAGCTCATCTATCGCTACACGCGCGAGCGGCTGGAGCACGATGCCGAAGGGCTGGCCGACCGGCTCTCGCCCTACCGCGGCGGCTACCTTCCCGAGGAGCGGCGCGCCATCGAGCGACGCCTCTTCGACGGGGAACTTCGCGGCGTGGTCGCGACCAACGCGCTCGAACTCGGGATCGACGTCGGATCGCTCGACGCGGCGGTGCTGGTCGGTTTTCCCAACACCATCGCGAGCACCTGGCAGCAGGCGGGACGCGCGGGGCGCTCGCAAGGCGCGTCGCTGGCGGTGGTGATCGCGTACGACGATCCGATCGACCAGTACCTGATGCGCCACCCCGAGTACTTCTTCGCGCAGTCGCCGGAGAGCGCCGTGCTCGATCCGGAGAATCCCTACGTTCTGGCCTCTCACATCGCCTGCGCCGCGTACGAGCTTCCGCTGGCGCCCGAGGACGAGGCGCTCTTCGGCGCTCGCGCTCCACGGCTGGCGGCGCTCCTGGAGGAGGAGGGGACCCTCACCTCGCTCGACGGCCGCCGCTACTGGGCACAACCCGACTACCCGGCGGGAAAGGTGAGTCTCCGCACGATCTCCGACGACACCTACTCGATCCTCGACGTGAAGCGGGAGAACGCGGTGATCGCCAACGTCGACGCGATCAGCGCGCTGGAACTCGTCTATCCCGAAGCGATCTACCTCCACGAGGGGAACACGTACTTCGTCCGCGAACTCGACCTGGAGCAGAAGGTGGCCTACGTGGAAGCGCGGGAGGTCGACTACTACACGCAGCCGGTTCTCGACACGCGGCTGAAGCTCCTCGAGACGCGCGAGACGAAGCGCTGCGGCGACGCCGAGATCGGTCTGGGGCAGGCGGACGTGAACTGGGCCACCGTGGCGATGAAGAAGATCCGCTTCCGGAGCCTCGACGCCATCGGCTACCACCCTCTGGAACTCCCGCGGCTCAACCTCGACACGGTGGCGTTCTGGATCCGCCCCGACGAGGCGGCGCGCGCGGCGGTGCGGGTGAAGGGGCTGAACCCGGCGGAGGGGCTCTCGGGACTTCGGAATCTCCTCATCACCCTTCTGCCGCTCCACGTCATGTGCGACCGGCCCGATCTCGGCGGTATCCTGAACAGCAGCAACCTGGGCGAGCAGGCGCTCTTCCTCTACGACCGCTATCCTGGCGGCCTCGGCTACTCCGAGCGCGGCTACGCCATCGTGGGCGAGCTGCTCTCGTCGTCGCTGGCGCTGGTGCAGGATTGCCCGTGCGAGCTCGGTTGCCCTTCCTGCGTCGGGATGCCGGTGCTCCGCCCCGCGCAGCAGCAGGACTACGACCTGAACGGCGGCTGGCCGATCCCGAGCAAGGCGGCCACGTCGCTGCTATTGCGCCGATTGCTGGGGCGCTGATGGCGGCGTACTACCGGGGCCAGAGGCGATAGTGCTCTCGAAGGCGCTTCGCGCGAAGATCGGCGACCTCTTCCGGGAGGAGGCTCCGTCGTCGGCGCGCCGCGCGGGTAAAGCGACCGTGCGCGAGCGGACGGTCCTCGCGGTTCCGATCGAGGAAGTCCTCTCCGGCGGCGTGGCCACGAACGACGAAGGCTCCCTCTTCATCCATGAGCGTCTCTACACCGACCTGGGGGAGCGGCCGATGCCGCTGCTCCGGAAGATCGCCGCGCTCGACCGCGGCTCCTACGACGACGACGAGCGCGCCGACGAGGCGAACCACACGCGCCGCAGTGGGAACCGCTCCCGCTCCCGCTCCCGCTCCCGCTCCCGCACCAAAGGGCCGCGTCTGGTGCCCAATCTTCGGAGTCTTCCCGACCTGGCGGCCGGCGTCGATCCGCCCGAGCGCGGGCTCTTCCGCCGCTTCGGCCACCGCCGACTTCTCTACCTCGACATCGAGACGTGCGGCCTCTCGGGGGCGCCGGTCTTCCTGGTGGGCCTCGGTTTCATCGTCGAGCGGAACATCGTCTTCCGCCAGCTCTTCGCTCGCGACTACGCCGAGGAGAGGGCGCTCCTGGCCGAGGTCGCTCGGACGGCGCGGGACTTCGACGCGCTCGTGACGTTCAACGGCAAGACGTTCGACTCACCGTTCCTTCACGACCGTGCCGTCCACCATCGAGTGCCGTTCGCGCTCCCTCACCCCCATCTCGATCTTCTCTGGCTGGCGCGACGCCGGTGGCGCGGGCACCTCCCCAACTGCAAGCTCCAGACGCTGGAATGGCGCATCCTCCGCCGGCGCCGGGGCGGCGACGTGGACGGCTCCGAGATCCCCGGCCTCTACCACGACTACGTGAAGCGCGGCGAACCGCACCGCTTGGTGCCGGTCTTCCATCACAACCTCCTCGACGTCGTGGCGATGGTGGAGCTGACGCCGCCGCTCTTCGACCCGGAGGTCGGGGCAACCTGAGCCCGATCTCTTCGCCTAGGGCAGCCGCTCGAAGCGAATCACGTCCTCTTCCGACCCGGTGCCGATCTCCCGGAAGCCGGTCTTCCGGAGCACGCCGATCGAGCCGATGAGCACCGGATAGGTCTCCGCGATCACGCGGCGCACGCCGCGCTGCAAGAACGCCCACGCCACCAGTGCCTCGACCGCTTCGCTCGCATAGCCCCGCCGCTGATACTCCTCCAGCACCGAGTAGCCGATCTCCACCGTTCCGGTGGCGTCGGGCCCGCCCTTGAATCCGCCGTTCCCGATGGCGAGCAGCGGACCGCCTTCAGCCGCCGCGGGGAGCGAGAGATACCAGAATCCCCAGCCCGCCGCGCCCCTCTCCTCGCGCAGCACGCTGATCGACCAGGCGAGCGAAGCCTCGTCGTTGAGCGGTGGAGGCCAGGGGAGCGCCAGGCGGATGCCGAAGTCGCGCTCCAGCCGCGCCGGGGCGTCGCGTTCGGCGAGCGCCATGTCGAGTGTCGCGGCGATCAGCTCGAGGCGCGTGGTGCGGAGGCGCGGGCTCTCGAAATTCATGGGGGGAGCGTGGGCGGAAGGCGCGGAGGCGTCAAGGAGCGCTTCGACGGCGTCGGACTTCCGTCGCCTCTCCGCCGGCCGGGAGCCCGCGCGGGGGTGCACACGAGCGCCACGACAAGCGGTTAGCCCGCGCCGCCCCCGCCTTCCGCCCGGCACGGCGCTTGCCCTTCACCTCGGCGCGCCGCATCGGCCCCGCTCCCGCCTGCGGGGCGCGAACGGCGCAACCCACGGGCCGCGGAAGCGCGGGATCCGGGTGTGATGGGGGGAATGAACCCACGGCGGCCGGCGACTGCTGGCCGCGAAACAGCGATCGGCGTGGTCGCGTGGGAAATTCCCGGGACGCCGCGGAGGGACGGGCGTCTTGGCCGGGTGGCGCGGATCTCGCGCGACCGCGACTCCCGTGGGCACGACTTGCGGCGGGGCGTTCCGGTTCCCACCTCTACCACGAACCGACCGGGCCCCCGCCGTCCTTCCCGCGCCGCGCACGGCCGGCGGACGCCGCGAATCAGTAGACGCGGACGGGCAGAATCACCATCGGCAGGCCGTGGAACGCCAGGCGGCGCTGCAGCGCGGCGCACGTCTGGTTGTGGAGCCAGCGGTTCGCGGCGGCTTCCTTCTGGAAGACCAGCTGTCCGCCGAACGCCACCGAGCGCGGATACGATTCGTTGATCTCCAGGCAGAGCTTCTCCAGCTCGTCCACGATGTCGGTGCCGAGCGCGTAACGGTACTCCGCCGGCACTCCGATCCGCCGCGCGAACTCGACGTACTTCCGCAACTCCTGCTCCGTGCTGGCGCGAAGGTGGTCGAGCTCGTCCTTACCCTTGAACCTTCCCGAGTCGATCGCTCCCACCGAGATGAAGACGACCTGCTTGAACTGGTTCGGGAAGACGCGGAAGATATTGAGGAGCGTGTGGATACCGAGCCCGCCGAACGACGTCACGGTGAGGACCGCCGTCTGCGCCGTTCGCTTCAGCGGCTGCGAGTTCGGCTCGTGGCTCGGAAGCGGCACGTTCGTCAGGCTCTCGTCGAGGCGCCGGAGACTGACCGTGGTCCGGGTGTAATGCTGGCGGATCACGATGCCGACGAGACAGAGAAGTCCCGTCGTCATGAGCGTGGCCCACCCTCCCTCCATGAACTTGAAGGCGATGGTGCCGACCAGGAGCGACCCGGTCACCACGAATCCGAGCCCGCTGATCAGGATCGGCCGGACCCAAGGCTGCCCCTCCTTTCGGAGCATGAGCGCGTCGCGGCACATGGCGAGCTGGGCGAGCGCGAAGGTGAGGAAGACGTTGATCGAGTAGAGAACGACCAGAACTTGAACCTTCCCCTGCGTCAGAAGCAGGGTCGCCGCGGCGGAGAGTGCGATGAAGAGGACGCCGTTCGACGTCACGAGCCGCTCGGAGAGGTTGCCGAAGCGCGACGGCACCCAGCGGTCGAACGCCATGTAGACGAGAACGCGCGGCCCGCCCAGGAAGCCGGTCTGCGCGGCGACGAAGAGGAGCGCTCCCTCAGAGACGAGAATCACCCCGGTCAAGATGTCCGGGAGGTTGCTCCCGGGCGTAAAGATGTTCCCCAGCACCGCGCGCCAGAGCACCGCGTTCAGCGTCTTTCCAGGGACGTGGCTCACCTGGTAGAGGAGATAGTTGACCAGGATTCCCGACGCGATGAGCGCGAGCGAGATGGCCATGTAACGCATCGTCACCTTGGCAGTCTCGGTCTTCGGTTCGCGGAGCATCGGCACGCCGTTCGAGACGGCCTCGATCCCCGTGAACGTTCCGCCGCCCAGCGCGAAGGCGCGGAAGAGGATCATGAGGAGCCCCACCCACCCGATCTGCTGCACCGATTGCGCCGACTGCTCGCGGAGGTGGTGGATTTCGATCGGAACCTGGTTCCAGGCGAAGGCGATCCCGGCGATCAGCGCGATGACGTGGCTCACGACGAAGAGGAGGAAGATCGGAGAGACGACGGCGACCGACTCCCGAACGCCGCGGAGGTTCAGCACCGTGAGCATGCCGAGCAGGAGGAAGGTGGCCGGCAAATAGGTGAAATGGACCGAGGCCGGCAAGAGGCTGAAGATCGACTCGCTGCAGGCCGCGAGCGAGATGGCGACCGTGAGGACGTAGTCGACGAGCAGCGCCGCGCCGGAGACGAGTCCCGCTCCCGGTCCCAGGAGCTTTGTCGCGACCACGTAACCGCCGCCGCCCGCGGGGAAGCGCTCGATGATCCGGATGTACGACGCCGCGATCACCATGACCGTGAGCGCGACCATCACGGCGAGCGGGATCGCGAGGAAGGTGTGCTCCCCGAGCGCCAGGAACGCCGCTTCCGGACCGTACGCCGACGAGGAGAGTCCGTCGGCGCCGAGGCCGACCCAGGCGAGGAACGCGGCGAGGGTGATCTTGTGGAAAAGAGCGGGGTCGGTGATACGGCGCGCGGGGCCGATGATGACAGCCCAGGCCCGCTTCAGGAAACGAACGGGCGCCGGCTCCTCGTATGGAGGTAGCGGCGCGCCAGGCGGCGGCCCCGGCAAAGGTGCCGGCGAAGGGTCTTCCGGGTGCTGAGGTTCTTCCGCCATGACGAGCGTGGCAGTATAGAGGAAAGCGCAAGGTACGCCAAGGCGCCCGGGAGGGAGGCAAATCCCCCCGCGGGCGCCTGGTAGTTTCCGTCGAAGCCCGCGGGGGGATTTGCCTCCCTCCCGGGCCGAGTGGGCTCGCTCTTCAGTCTCCCGCTATACCGCCATCAGGTTAGCCGCCTGCTTCCCCTTGTCGCCCTCGACGATCTCGAACTCGACCGCCTGGCCCTCGGCCAGGGTCTTGAATCCCTCTCCCTGGATGGCCGAAAAGTGCACGAAGACATCCTCGCCGCCCGGCTGGGCAATGAAGCCGAACCCCTTCGATTCGTTGAACCACTTCACGGTTCCGTGTTTACGCATGGGGTCACGATCCTCCTTGGGTCAACGGGGACAAATGCCTGCAAGGCCCGTTACTCGCGGCGGTCAGAAAGTCGATCGAGCGGACACTCGAAACCTGGGGGGTACCCTCCGGGAGTGTCAACGGAATGTTTGACCCCGAAATGCCGCGCGCGTACCGTACGAACTCCTATGGATTTCCCGAACCCCATCGCACGGTTCCTCGCGCGTCGGCCCCTCGCGGCGCCGGTCGCGCTCACGGCCCTGGCGCTCCTCGCGGCCATGGCGCCGGGGGCTCCCCGCGCCGCGACGGCCGCGACCGCCAGGCGACTCGCGGAGTCCGTGACCGCCACGCTCCAGCCGGCGGGACCGCCCGAGGTGGTGATCTACGACGACAACGTAGCCTACGTTCGCGACCCGCGCCGGGTTTCCCTGGCGAAGGGGGAGAACGACATCGAACTGGAGGGCGTGCCCCAGCGGCTCGACTCCACCTCCGTGCGGCTGGAGGGCGCCGGCCTCGACGTGCGCGAGCAGTCGTTCCGCTACGACCTCTGGAGCGGCGACAAGGTCTTTCGAAGCTTCCTGGGCGACTCGATCTTCTTCCGCTGGCAGAACCGCCCCGCGCGGGGCGTCTTGGAGGGAATCGACGGAGACGACCTCTTCATCCGCCGCCGCGACTCGACCGACGTCCTTCTGATGATCAAGCGCTCCCAGATCCAGGAGATCGAGTTCCCCGAGCGCCGCGGCGCCGTCGGCCTCTCCACGCGCCCTTCGCTTCGGTGGCGCGTCCGGGCCGAGCAGGCGGGCGAGCGGAGAGTCCTTCTCTCGTACCTGACCCGCGCGCTCGGTTGGACTACCGAATACACGGCGACGTTGGAACGGGGAGAAAATGCCCTGGCCCTCTCGGGATGGGCGACGATCACCAACCGTTCGGGAGCGCCCTATGGCGGGGCCCGGGTCTCGCTGGTCGCGGGGGAACTTCATCGCGCGGGTGGAACGCCCGACCCGTCGCTCTCCGAGTTCGGCGAGAATGCGGCGGGAGAGACGCCGCGACCGAACGGTCTCTTCGCCTACCACCTCTATCGCGTCGAGGAGGCGATCGACCTGCCGGCCTGGGAATCGATCCAGGTTCCTCTGGTGCGCGCCGCCAGAATCGCGGCCGCGCGCGCCTACCGCTACGACGGTGCGAGGGATGGAGGTAAGGTGCGCGCCGAGGTCGTCTTCACGAACGACAGGAAGAGCGGGCTCGGCACGCCGCTCCCCGCGGGGCGAGTGCGCGTATTCGGGCTCGATCCCTCGGGCGGTGCCGAGGGTGCCATGGCGTGGATCGGAGAAGACACGATCGACCACACGCCGGCGGGGGAACGGGTGCGGCTCTTCTGCGGCATCGCTTTCGACATCACCGGGGAGCGGACGCGCGCGGCCCACACGCGGACGGCGCGAAACGTCACCGAGGATCGATTCGCGATCCGGCTTCGAAACGCGGGCGCCTCCGAGGTCGTCGTCACCGTGGCCGAGACGCTCTACGGCACGTGGGAGATCACCGAGAAGTCGAGCGACTACCGGAGGAAGTCGGCGGAATCGCTCGAGTTCGACGTGAAGGTTCCCGCCCGCGGCGAGAGCACGCTCACCTACACGGTCCGCCACACGTACTAGCGTGATGGCGGCGTCCCGGGCCCTCACCGCCGCCATCCTCCTCGCGGCGACGTTCGCGGGAGTTCTCGCGGCCGCCTCTTCCGCGGCCCGGCCCGCCTCGCCGGTCACGGGCGGCTCTCCCTACTGGGTCTTCTTCCGCGATCGCGACGGCGACCGCTCGCCCGCATCCGTCGCCGCGCCGGACTGCGGCCTGGCCCCGACCGCTCGCGCCGTCGCGCGCCGGGAGAAGGCGCACCGCGAACGCCTAGCGCTCGGACGAATCGCGACCTCGCTCGATCCGGCCTCGGACGCCGGCCCCGCGCCCCGCTACCTCGCCGCGCTCCGCGACGCGGGAGTCCGCCTTCGCGCCGCCTCGCGGTGGCTGAACGCCGCGAGCGTCGACGCCGATCCGGAAGCGCTCCGGGCGATTCGCGCGTTCCCCTTCGTCGCGGAGGTGAGGCCGGTCGCGGCGATCGAGCCCGACGCCGAATCGGCGGAGGAACCCGCGGCGCGTGGCGAGACGCCCCTCGAGCCCGGCGACGTCGAGGAGGCGGGTCCCTCCTACTCCCAGCTCGCGCCGATCGGAATTCTCGAGGCGCACGCGCTCGGCTACCGCGGAGAAGGCGTCCTGATCGGCGTCCTCGACAGCGGCTTCACGCTCCGTCACGAGGTCTTCCGCGAGATCGACGTCCGGGGGGAGCGCGATTTCGTGCAGGAGGACGACGACCCCACCGACGATCGCTCGCGCCTGCCGCGCGACCCGCCCGGCACGCACAATCATGGCACGCAGGTGCTCAGCCTGATCGCGGCCTATCGGCCCGGGCGGATGCTGGGCGCAGCGCCTCGCGCCGCGTTCCTGCTCGCGAAGACGGAGCAGAGTGGATCGGAGACGAAGATCGAGGAAGACTACTGGTGCGCGGGAATCGAATGGGCGGAGGCGATGGGCGCCGACATCATCACGACCTCGCTCTCGTACACCAATTGGTATCGCGCCGCCGATCTCGACGGGCGAAGCGCCGTCACGACCCGAATGGCGAATCTCGCCTGGGAGCGCGGTGTCGTGCTGCTCAACTCCGCGGGGAACCACGGGCCGAAGTCGCGAACGCTCGGCGCTCCGGCCGACGCGCCTGGCACGCTCACCGTGGGCGCCATCTCGCTGGGGGGTCGCATCGTCCCGTTCTCGTCGCGAGGGCCGACGGGGGACGGGCGGATCAAGCCCGATGTCGTGGCGCCGGGCTCGGGCGTCCTGGTCGCGAGCGCGGGGTCGCTCGACCGCTACCATCGCGGGAGCGGAACCTCCTATTCCACGCCGCTCGTCGCGGGCCTCGCCGCGCTCGTCGTGGAAGCCCACCCGGACTGGGGGCCCGAAGCGGTGCGAGAGGCGATCGTGATGAGCGCCGACCGCGCCGACCAGCCGGCCAACGACTACGGCTGGGGAATCCCGAACGCGCGCGACGCGATTCACTACCCCTTTCTCGAGGGCACGGTCACCGATCGCGCGACCCGTTCGGCGATCGCGGGCGCGCGTGTGGAGTGGGAGCGAGTGGGCGGCGCGCGGGGCGAGTGGGCCGCGCCGGGAGACTCCCCGCCGTCAGGCGAGACGCGCACCGACGCGGGAGGCGGATACACGATCCCGAATCTACCGCCTGGCGCCTACAAGATCACGATCAACGCCGAGGGCTTTGCGTCGAGCACGCAGGGCCCGCTCGAAGTGCCGCCGAACCTGAGTGGCCTCGACGCCACGCTCGAACCGACGCGCTAGCGGCGGGAGCGAAGTCCCATGTCGCGAAGCGCTTTGCCGGAGCCGCGCCACTGCACGCGGCCGTCCTTCCGGAACGAGTATTCCGGATGAGCGCGAAGGAACGCGATGGCGGCGTCGGAGAGCACGACGCCGGTCCGCTCCTGGGACGCGGCGTCCCGAACCTCGTCGAAGGCATCGCCTCCGTCCGCCAGGAAGTCGATCGTGGCGACACGATAGACGCGATTCCCGTCGATCGGGTCGCCGTCGCGGGAGCGGCTGCCGCCGCGTTCGCGACCCTCGCCGCCTTCCTCGTCGCTCCACCTCCAAACGCGGGCCTCGTCCGCGCCACCGCCCCGGATCACGTACGAGACGCCCGAGACGTGCCCGAACCCTCCCTTGCCGAGGCGACGTGCGAGGCGATCGAGAAGGCGCTGAACCTGCGCGCCGGTCATCGAGACGACGACGAGGCGGTTGTCGAAGGGGAGCATCGTGAGGATGTCCCGCTCGCTCACGTCCCCGGCGGGAAGCGGCGCGCGGATCCCGCCCGAGTTCATGACGGCGAGATCGGCGCGGGTCCGATCACGAATCACGTCGGCGACGAAATTGCCCAGGGGGGAATCGCCCTCGCGGAGCGACGTCGCCTCCACGCGGCGAGGGGAACGGAAGACAATCCGATCGAGGTCGGTGCTGAGCTGCGAGCGGTACGATGCAACCACCGCCTCGACGGCCGCATCCTCTCCCTCCTCGGGACGAACCGGGAGCAGCCTCCCGAAGGCGGTCGCCGCCCGTTCGCCGCTCCACCAAAGCGTCGTTCGCCCCAGGTAGCGTCCCAACGAGCCGGCCTGCGCGATGGGCGTGGCTCGTCCCCCCTCGGCCCTCTCGAGCGTCGGCCGAAAGAGCGGCGTGTGGCTGTGTCCGCCGATCACGAGATCGATTCCGGGAACGTGGTCCACGAGCCAGCGATCCTCGTCCACGCCGAGATGGGTGAGCGCAATCACCAGATCGGCCTGGCGGCGGAGGCGCGGCACCAGCTCCTGCGCCGCCTCCACCGCGCTCCCGACGGCGACCCCCTGGTTCGGACCCCTGGCGACGATCCGGTCGAGGGACGGCGTGGTGAGTCCGAAGAGCGCGATGCGGAGGCCGCCCCGCTCCAGGATCGTGTAAGGAGCCGCGAGATAGCGGAGCGTGACGTCCGGCGGGACCTTGCCGCCGCCGATCCACTTCGCGCCGCGCCGTGCCGCGCTCGCGATCTCCGGATCGGAGCCTCCGGCCCACGCGCTCTCCGCGACGGCGAAGACGTTGGCGCTCAGAATCGGCGTGCGCGTGGCATTGGCGCGCCGCCGCCACGCGGCCGCCCCGTCGTCGAGGTCGTGGTTTCCGAGGGCGATGGCATCGTAGCCGAGGAGATCGAGGAGGCGATGGTCGGGCTCGCCACGAAAGCGATTGTAGAAGGGGGTCCCCTGGACCAGGTCGCCCGCGTCGAGGAGGAGCACCCGGCCGCCGAGGGCGCGCTGCCGCCCGATCAGCGCCGAACGGGCGGCCACGCCCCCGACCCGATCCCCGGCGCTCGTCTCGAAGGGGTCGAGATGGGAATGAACGTCGTTCGTGTGGAGCACGACCAGGGAGTCGATCCCGGCCGGAGCCGCCTGCCTGCCCGCCGCGCACCCCGGAGGGAGCCCCGCAAGGAGCAGGAGGAGCCCGGCGGCCGTCGCGAAAAAGCGCGCTCTCATGCCGAATTCGTTACGAAATCGCTTGACACAAGTCACTTTCATCGCTATAGTTACCTTTTGCTTAGGGTGCCTATGTATCCCGTGCCTAGGAGTCCCGGCAGCAACGAGTGGAATGCAGTGATCCTTCGCCTCGAATCATCTCATCTCCGAGCGCTCCCCACCTTCCCTCGATTGCTTCCCCATCGAGTCCCCGTCGATTCTTGCCCTTCGGGGGCCCGTGTCATTTTTCGTGGCGAGAGCGTCCCGGAGGCTTCATGTCTGATGTCGACAAGGTAGTCAAATGCCGCGATTGCAGCGAGGAATTCGTGTTCACGGCGGGAGAGCAGGCGTTCTACCGCGAACGTGGATTCCAGCATGAGCCGACCCGTTGCCGTCGGTGCCGCGATTCGAAGAAGATGTCGGGCGGCGGAGGTGGCGGCGGTGGCGGCATGGGGGGTGGCGATCGCGGGGGTAACATGAGCTCCGGACCGCGCGAGTTTCACGACGCGATCTGCTCGTCGTGCGGCACCCCGACGCAGGTGCCGTTCCGCCCGACCGCAGGCAAGCCTGTCTATTGTCGCGACTGCTTCCAGTCATCGAAGTCCGGAAGGGGGTAAGTCGACGACCTCCCCTCCACGCCAATCGACACCCGAGGGCCCTTCGAGCCGAAAGGAGGATTCCCGCCGTTGAAGTCACGCGGTTCGGTGAAGTGGTTCAGCGAGGCCAAGGGATACGGCTTCATCCAGGTGGATTCGGGCGAGGACTTCTTCGTGCACCACTCGGCGATTCAGGCCGATGGATTCAGGACCTTGCACGAAGGTGAAACCGTGGAGTTCGATCCGGTGGTAGGACGGCGCGCCAGGGAAGCGGCGAACGTCGTCAAGATCGACTCCTAGCATCCGCCGCGGAGAAGGCGGCGACGGAACCCCGGCGGCGACCCCGTCGGGGTTCGCGTTTTCGGGGCGAATGGAGTAGGCTCGAAGGGCGATTCGCCCCATCGGAACAGCTCGGAGGATTCGATTCCCATGCGCCCCCACGTCATCCGCTTGGTCACGGTCGCCCTCGCGGCGATCGTCTTCGCCGATCTCGCCGCGCCGGCCTTCGCCGCCCCGCAACTCGTTCGAACCCTTCCCAGCAAGACCACGTTGATCGTGCGCGAGAACCGCACGCGCCCGGTGGTCTCGATCCAGGTCTGGGTCCGCGCCGGCACGCGCGACGAAACGCGCAGCGAACGCGGCGCCGCCGCCGTCCTGGCGCAGCTCGGCTGGGAAGGGAACGGAACGAGATCGAGGGACGACATCGATCGCGTGGCGAGCATGGTCGGAGGCCGCTACAACAGCGAGGTCGCCACCGGATCGATCCTCTACGAGATGGATCTTCCCGCCCGCGCGTTCAAGCAGGGGATCGAGACGCTGGGCGACATCGTGCTTCGGCCCTCCTTCGAAGGAAAGGCAGTGGAGAATGCGAAGTCGCTCGCCCGCACCGCTTCGCGGAACAACCTCGGGCACGCCGTCCTCGCCTCCATGAATCCACTCCGCGACGCGCTGCATCCGGGGAGCCCGCTCGGCGTTCCGGCGTCGGTTCCGGAGCGTGAGATCGCCGCCGTCACCGGGCCGCTCGCCGCGCGCTTCCACAAGACGTGGTTCACGGGCGACAACATCATGGTCGTGGTCGTCGGCGACGTCGATCCGGAGGAAACGGCGCAGGCCGTCACGGCCGCGTTCGCCACCGCGTCCTCGGAACGCGCTCCGGGCCGGGGCCGGATCTCCGAGCGGTCGCTCCAGGGCACGAAAGTGCTCGGCACGACGAATCCCGATGGGTCGGGCGGGGCCGCCGTCACGATCGGGTTCCGCGCTCCCGCGTGGGGAACCGCCGACGCCCTCGCGCTCGACGCGCTGATCGCGCTTCTCGCCGACTACGGCGACGCGCGCATTCAGCGCCGCCTCGGCGAGGGCCCCTTCCAGGGCGCGTCGGCGCAGCGCTCGTTCGAGCCCGACGGCGGAACCGTCGCGTTCTCCATCGCCGCCGCTCCGGAAAACCTGGTCGACGCCGAGTCCATTCTCTTCACCGAGATCGAGCGGGCCCGCTTCACGCCGATCGGCGAAGACGAATTCGGCCGCACGATCGACGCGCTGGTCGCCCGCGACCTGGTCGCGCAGGCCGACTTCGCCGGGCTGGGCCGCGTCACCGCCTACAGCGCCATGCAGGTGAAGCCGGGGAGCGACGAGGTCTACATCGCGCGGCTGCGCGCCCTCAAGCGGGAGGACCTGGTCGCGGTCGCGCGCCAGTACCTCGATCCGAAGCAGGCCGTGGTCGTCATCATGGCCCCGAAGAGCCTGGTCGACAGCCTCGACCTCTATCGGGGGCTGGAGGCGCGCGTGACCGAGAAGCTGACGCTGGCCGGGGCGGCCTATCGCGACGGAAGCGGGCCCCTCGCCACCGTGAGCGCGCCCGACGAGCGACGCCGGCGCGTGGACGCCCCGCTGGCCGCCATTCCCACCGCGCCGCGCGACGCCGGCCGCGGCCGCGTGACGCGGAGCAGCGTGGACGGAATCCGCGTGCTCGCCAGCGAGGACCGGAGCGCCGAGCTCGCCACGATCTCGATCTTCCTGGAGGGAAGCGTCCGGCACGAGACGGAGAAGAACAACGGAATCACGCGGCTCCTGCGCGAGACGATCATGACGTCCACCGATCCCAAGGCCGACGGGCGCGCCTACCGGTTCTCGCTCGTCGACATCGGGCGTTTCGTTCCGTATCAGGATCGCGACATGTGGGGATACTCGCTCACGGTTCCGGCGGACCGCTGGAAGGACGCGGTGGCGCGCCTCGGGGCGATGCTCGCGAAACCGGAGATCGACAGCATCACGGTGGACGCCACGCGGTTCCTGGTGCTCGACCAGCAGGCGCAGTGGCTGGACAACGACGACGCGCGCCGCCGCCAGCTCATCTTCGACACGAAGTACCAGGTGAGCGGTTATCGGCTTCCGATTCTGGGATCCCGCATGAGCATCGTGGAGATCACCGTGGACGAGGTGGCCGCCTTCTACCGAAAAATGGTCGTGAAGCCGAATCTCGTCGTCGCGGTCTTCGGGGACGTGAAAGCCGACGAGGTCGGACCCGCGGTGGCCGACGCCTTCCGCGCGGTGGGCCCCGGTCCCTTCGCGCCCGGCACCGTGGCGAAGGAGGGCTCCTTCGAAAACTTCCGCGAGAAGTGGGAACTGGGCGAGGGCCCGCTCTGCACCGTCTCCATCGCGTTCGACGGGCCGCCGGCGTCGAGCCCCGATCTGCCGACCACGTACGTCGTGAATTCGCTCTTCATGAATCCGCGCGGTTGGTTCCAGAAGTACGTCCGCGAGAAGACCGCGTTCACCCGCGATCTCGAGAGCTTCGTCGCGCACGGAATCGACGAATCGCCCATCATCGCGACCATCTCGTCCGATGGCCCGCCGTCGGAGGAGCAGGTGGTGCGCATGCTGTTCGGCCAGTTCCGATCGATCGCGGCCATCCGCCTGACCGGCGACTACGCGCTCGATCTGGAGGACGCGAAGCGCCATGCGACCGGACTCTTCCAGATGGGGCTTGCCTCGAACCAGGGGCGCGCGTTCCAGTTCGCGAGGGCGGAGCTTTTCAAGCTGCCGGGCGACTACGTGGTGGCGTTCCCCACAAAGCTCCAGGCGGTCACCGCCGACGAGATGCAGCAGTACGCCTTCCGGTACTTCCAGTTCCCCGACGCGGGCCGCCGCCCCTACGCCGTTTCCGAGACGCGTCCCGGCGGCTGGTAGGCCCCGCACCCGCTCCGCACGCCGTGGATTCCGCGCCGCTTGCCGCCACGGTCATCGTGACCGTACGGAACGAATCGGGGAGCATCGACTCGCTCCTCGATTCGCTTCTTCGCGGCGCCCGCTCTCCCGACGAGATCGTGATCGCCGACGGCGGTTCCACCGACGGAACCGTGGAGATGCTCCGCGCGCGCGCGGCGGCCGAGCCGCGGCTCCGCGTGTTGGAGGCCCCCGGAAACCGATCGGTCGGAAGGAACGCCGCCATTCGCGCCGCGCGGCACGAGATCATCGCCTGCACCGACGCCGGGGTCGAAGTCGAACCGGCATGGCTGGGGGAGATCCTGAAACCGTTCGCCGGCGGCGAGGGCGACGGGGGCGCGCGTGTCGACGTCGTCGCCGGCTTCTACCGGCCGGTCGCCTCCACTTCCTTCGAGCGCGCGGCCGGCGTCGTTTCGGCGCCGCGGCTCGAGGAGGTGAATCTCGACCGCTTCCTCCCTTCCACTCGCTCCATCGCGTTCCGCCGCGACGCGTGGAACAAGGCGGGGGGCTTCGACGAGATGCTGGCGCACAACGAGGACACGCCGTTCGCGCTGGCGCTGAAGAGCGCCGGCTGCCGCTTCGCGTTCGCCCCCGCCGCGGTCGTCGGCTGGAGGCCGCGCGGCGACCTCCGCTCCTTCTACCGGCAACACCGGCGGTTCGGCCTGGGCGACGGGGAATCGCGCGTGCAGGCGTGGTTCTACGGAACGATCGCCGCGAAGTACGGGCTGGCGGTGGCGCTGGGGTTCCTGGGATTCGTGTTTCCCCTGGCGTGGCTGGCGCTGGGAGCGGGGGCGGCGTTCTTCGTCCTGCAGCAGGCGCGGCGGGGATTCGGGCGGATCGGGAATCTGGAAGCGCTGCTGGGAGTGCCCTTCCTGAAAGTCGTCTACGACGTGGCCTACCTCAACGGCTACGTCCACGGGCGGCTGGCGTCCGCCGCCGGGTCCCGCTAGGCGGGCTGCGTCCCCTCGTCGGAGTCCCGCGACTCGTCGGGGCGCGCGTTGAAGATCGCCGCGAGCTCGCTCCGGAGCTGCCCCTCGTCCAGATTCCACTTCAGACTTCCCTTGTGCGCGACCGAGATGGCGCCGGTCTCCTCCGACACGATCAGCACCGCCGCGTCGGTCTCCTCGGCCAGGCCGAGGGCGGCGCGGTGGCGCGTTCCGAGAATGGGCGAGAGTCCCTCCGTCTGGCTGAGGGGTAGGATGCAGCCGGCTGCCACGATCTCGTCGCCCCGGATCACGCAGGCGCCGTCGTGGAGCGGCGAGTGGGGCGTGAAGATCGTCTCCAGCAATTCCGCCGAGACCTTGGCCTCCAGTTTCGTCCCCGTCTCCACGTAGTTCCGGAGCCCCATGTCGCGCTCGAAGACGATGAGCGCGCCGCGGCGGTCCTTGCTCATTTCCTCCACGGCCTTGATCACCTCGCTCACCACGCCGTACTCCTCCACGCGGATCAGCGCGCGGACCAGGCGGTTCTGCCCGATGTGCGTGAGGAGGGCTCGGAGTTCCGGCTGAAAGAGGATCACGAAGAGGATCACCCAGACCGTCTTCAGGCTCCCGATCATCCAGTTGAGGGCGCTCAGGCGGAACCACTGCGCCACGATCGAGGCGAAGACGATCACCACCAACCCCACGAACATCTGGGAGGCGCGCGTCCCCTTGATCATCGCGAAGAGGCGGTAGAAGAGGAACGCGACGATGAGGACGTCGACGATGTCGAGGAGGAGCTGAGGCCGGACGTCGATCATGCGCGGCTCGCCTCGCGAAGGGGCCCGGGGTGAAGGAGCGCCTCGGCGGCGAGGAGCGCGTCGCGCGTGGCGGCCACGTCGTGCGTGCGCACGATGCGAGCGCCGAGAGCGACGGCGGCCACCGCGGCGCCGAGGCTCGCGGGGAGGCGTTCCTCCACGGGGCGGCCGGTCAGCTGCCCCAGGAACGACTTTCGCGATACTCCGATGTACAGGGGCCGGCCGAGTGCGGTCAAGAGCGGAAGCGCGCGGAGCGCCGCGACGCTCTGATCGGCCCGCTTGGAGAAGCCGATTCCAGGGTCGAGGACGATCCGCTCGGGCGCCACGCCCCGGGCCACCGCCTCCGCCATCCGCGCGGCCAGGAAGTCGCGCACCTCCAGGCCGACGTCCCCGTACTCCCGCGGCGAGTGCATCGCCTCGGGCGCCCCGAGCGCGTGCATGAGCACGAGTCCCGCGCCGGAGTCGGCCACGACGCCGGCCATCTCGGGATCGGCCGTCAGGCCGCTCACGTCGTTGATCATCGAGATGCCGGCCTCGAGCGCGCGGCGGGCCACGGAGGCGCGGTAGGTGTCGACCGAGAGGGGAATGGAGACGCGGCCGGCCAGCGACGTGAGCACGGGCTCCAGGCGGCGCCACTCCTCGTCGGGACCGACGGGGGCGCCCTGGCCGGGGCGTGTGCTCAGGCCGCCGATGTCGAGCGCGTCGGCCCCCTCCGCGGCGAGGCGCAGGGCGTGGTCGAGGGCGCGGCCGGCATCGGCGTGGCGCCCTCCATCGTAGAATGAATCGGGAGTGAGGTTGAGAACGCCCACCACCCGCGCGCGCTCGCCGGGACCGAAGTCCCACGAGCCGTGGCGGTGGGCGAAGATCATGACGTGGGGCCTGGCGGGCCCAGCCGGCCCGTCACGCCAGGCCGGGGCTCTCCGCGGCCGGGGCGACCCGGGGCGGAGCGACGCGCGCGGCGCTGCCGGACGCGGGCGCTTCGGCGGATTTCTCGTCCCCGTCGCCGGACGGCTCCCGCGGCGGAACCGGATCGAGCTTCTCGCCGCGAAGGAGCTTCTCGATCTCCTCCCCGTCGAGCACTTCCCGCTCCAGGAGCGCGAGGGCGATGACGTGGAGGTTCGCGACGTCTTCGGACAGGAGCTTCTTCGCGTTCGAGTAGGCCCCGTCGATCAGGCTGCGCACTTCCTCGTCGATCGTGATCGCGGTCTTCTCGCTGTAGTCGCGGCTCTGCGTGATCTCGCGGCCCAGGAAGACGTACTCGTCCTTGTGGCCGAAGCTGAGCGGTCCCAGCTTCTCGCTCATCCCCCACTCGCAGACCATGCGGCGGGCGATGGCGGTGGCGCGGCGGATGTCGTCCGACGCGCCGGTCGTCAACTGGTGCAGCACGATCTCCTCGGCGGCGCGCCCGCCCATCATGTGCGTCAGCACGCGCACCCAGTAGTCGCGCGAGAAGGAGTGGCGCTCTTCCTTCGGCAGGTACGACGTGACGCCGAGCGCCCGCCCGCGCGGGATGATCGTGACCTTATGCACTTTGTCGCTTCCCGGCTGGAGGTAGGCCACCAGCGCGTGTCCCGCTTCGTGGTACGAGGTCGCCTTCTTCTCCGTGTCGGAGATGACGAGGCTGCGGCGCTCGCCGCCCATCATCACCTTGTCCTTCGCGTCCTCCAGATCCTCCGCCGTCACCTTCTTGCGATTACGGCGGGCGGCCAGAAGCGCGGCCTCGTTGACCAGGTTCGCCAGATCGGCGCCCACCATGCCGGGCGTGCCGCGCGCGAGGATCGTGAGGTCGACATCGTCGTCGAGCGGGATGTTCCGCGTGTGGACGCGGAGGATTCCCTCGCGGCCGCGCACGTCCGGAACGTCCACCACCACCTGGCGGTCGAAGCGGCCGGGACGCATGAGCGCGGGGTCGAGAACGTCGGGGCGGTTCGTCGCGGCGATCAGGATGACGCCGTCGTTCGTCTCGAATCCGTCCATCTCCACGAGCAGCTGATTCAGCGTCTGCTCGCGTTCGTCGTGACCGCCGCCCAGACCCGCGCCACGATGGCGGCCGACCGCGTCGATCTCGTCGATGAAGATGATGCAGGGGGCGTTCCGCTTCCCCTGGTCGAAAAGGTCGCGGACGCGCGAGGCGCCGACGCCGACGAACATCTCCACGAAGTCGGAACCCGAGAGCGAGTAGAAGGGAACGTTCGCCTCGCCGGCGACGGCCTTGGCCAACAGCGTCTTTCCGGTGCCCGGAGGGCCGAGCAGAAGCACGCCCTTCGGAATCCGGCCGCCCAGCCTCTGAAATTTCTTCGGCTCGCGGAGGAACTCGATGATCTCTTCCAGCTCCACCTTCGCCTCGTCGGCGCCCGCCACGTCCTTGAACGTGACCTTCGGCGACGACTCCAGCGCGACCTTGGGCTTGCTCTTCCCGAACTTCATGGCGTTCGATCCGCCCGACTGCAGCTGGCGGATCATGACCATCCAAAGGACGAGGAGCGCGATGAAGGGGAGATAGGAGAGGACGATGCCCCACCAGTTCATGCTCTCCGGCTTCGACGTCACGACCGTGGCCGGATCCTTCGCGAGGATGTCGCGGCCCAGGTCCTTGTCCTCCGCCGGGAGGTAGACCTTGAAGAAGACGAAGGAGACCGGGCGCCCCTCGATATGCGTCAGCGCGCTCTGCTTCAGCTCGCCAACCACCTCGCGCTGAATGATCGTCACCGACTTGAGGTTGGCCTGATCGATCTGGGTCAGGAATTCGCTATACGGAATCTCATGCGTCTTGGCCTTGATCTCGCCGTAGACCTGCACGAAGACGAGCACGGTCAGAACGAGGATCAGCCAGAGAAGTGCCGTGCGCAGAGGCTTGGCCGGCCCGAAGGGGGAAGGCTTCCGCTGCGGCTGCTTGTTTGGAGGCGGTGCTGGACGACGGCGGGTCGGGCGCTCGCCGCCGGACTGCTTACGGGCAACCGGCCTGCTGTCGCGCTCAGGGCGTGGGGTCACGTCGTTTCCTCGGTAGTGTGGTTCGTTCACGAATGATTGGTCCTTTCTTATCGGCACTTTGGCGCCGGGTCTCAAGCCTTGGATGGCTCTCTCTGGGGCTTCGGTTCGGGCTTCCGCGGGCGATTCAGGCTCAGGATCACGCGATCTCGTTCGCGCCGGGCCCGCACTCCCCCGGGGAGATCGGCGACGTGGCCGCGGTGAGACTGGGCAAGTTCATGGAGCGCGCGGAGGTGCACCGTGGCGACGTCGCGGAGGTTCCCGTTCAGCTCGCGCACCGCACGGCGGAACACGTACGTTCGCAAGAGCTTAGGGTAGAGGAGGAG
>ERZ1292633.1185-Hain-H41-02um-R1-1185-length-28612-cov-6_pt1 | contig 28612 bp, 21 predicted proteins | sample MGYA00564406_ERZ1292633 | MGnify/ENA primary metagenome ERZ1292633 (study PRJEB36523, sample SAMEA6512639) | groundwater metagenome | collected 2019-01-08 | study: AquaDiva: Metagenomics assemblies of 32 groundwater samples | reverse complement strand
CCGGTGGTACAGAAAATCGATCAGGTCGCGCGACCCGCAGACGTAGCCGCCCAGGACGCCGATCGCTTTCGACAACGTCCCGACCTGAATATCCACGTGGCCGTGCAGATCGAAATGATCGATCGTTCCCCGGCCGTTCCGCCCAAGGACGCCGCTCGAGTGCGCGTCGTCGACCATCATGATCGCTCCATGCTCGCGCGCGGCGGCCGCTATCTCCCGAAGCGGCGCGATGTCGCCGTCCATGCTGAAGACGCCGTCGGTGATGACGAGACGGCGCTTGAACTCCTTCGTCTCCTCCAGGAGCCGGCGGAGCGCGGCGACGTCACGATGCGGGAAGACCTTGATGGTGGCCCGGCTGAGGCGTGCTCCGTCGATGATGCTGGCGTGGTTGAGCTCGTCGGAGAGGATCAGGTCTTCTTTTCCGAGAATGGCGGAGACGGTTCCGGCGTTGGCCGCGAATCCGCTCTGGAAGACGACAGACGCCTCCGTCTTCTTGAACGCGGCGATGCGGCGCTCCAGTTCCATGTGGAGTTCCATCGTCCCCGCGATGGTCCGAACCGATCCGGATCCGACACCCAGCTCGTTCACCGCGCGCAGCGCGGCGTCCCGGAGCTTCGGGTGGGTCGTGAGGCCCAGGTAATTGTTCGAGGAGAGATTCACGACTTCGCGGCCGTCGAATCGCGCCTGCGCCTTCTGCTCGCCATCCAGGATACGGAGACGCCGGTAGAGGCCGTCGCGCTTCATCTCCTGGAGCGCGTCGTCGAGAAACTGAAGCGGATTGGCGGCGGTCTGACTGGCCGGCATGGCGGCGCTCATGCGTGGTCCCTCCGCAGCACGATCTTCCCCGCCTTCCCCGAGCGCTGGAGTTCCACGGCCTTCTCGAATTCCGACCAGCCAAGGACGTGCGTGATCACGGGGCGGATGTCGAGCTTGCCCGACAGGAGCAGCGCTTCCATCCGGTACCACGTGTCGAAGATGAGGCGGCCGTTGATGCCCTGGACCGTCACGCCGCGGAAGATGATCTCCTTCGCGACGTCGATCTCGAGCGGGGCCGATGGAATTCCAAGGAGCGAAACGCGACCTCCGTTCGCCAGCGCGTCGAAGCCGTCCCGGAACGCCTGCGGATGCCCCGACATCTCGAGCATGCCGTCGACGCCCCGACCTTCCGTCCGATCGAGGATCGAGCGAGGAATGTTGTCCTTCTCCGCGTTGAGGAGGAGATCGGCGCCCATCCGCTCGGCCAGTTCCAGCCGGAGCGGATTCTTGTCGATCGCCGCGACCCACGACGCGCCCGAAGCCTTCAGAATCCCAATCGAAAAGCAGCCGATCGGGCCGCAACCGAAGACGGCGAAGCGAAGCCCCGCGATCGGGCCGGCCAGCGCCGTGTGAACGGCGTTTCCCAGCGGATCGTGGACGGCCGCGATCTCCTCGGGAATGTCGGGGTGAAGCTTCCAGACATTTCCCTCCGGAATGACGACGAAGTCGGCGAACGCGCCCTGGCGATCGACGCCGAGAATCTTGCAGTTCTGGCAGAGATGCGCCATGCCGCGCCGGCAGGCGTAACAGAGCCCGCAGTAGACGTGGGTCTCGCCCGTGACGCGATCGCCCGGTTTCACGAGCGTGACGTCGGATCCAACCGACTCGACGACGCCGGTGAACTCGTGTCCGAAGACGAGGGGCGGCTTGATGCGAGACGCGGCCCAGCGATCCCACTCGATGATGTGAAGGTCGGTCCCGCAAATGGCGAAGGCGGTGACGCGAATGCGCACGTCCTTGGGCCCGACGGAGGGAACCGGAACGGTCACGAGCTTGATCCCGGGTGCGGCAGAGGGCTTCTGAATGCCCCACATCGTATCGTGACTCACGGTCGGTTCCGGAGTGGTCTGAAGCGGCACGGTTGGTCTCCTCGACGGGGCCCGGGGGGTAAGCGTGGCGTGGGCCCCTCCGGGCGATTATGCCGCCCAACCGGCCGGAATCAAGGGGTTTCCAGGGATCCGGAAGGAGGTCTGCCGCGGCGTCGAAGGGCTTCCGCGGTAGGAGCGATCAGTAGCCGCGAAGGCGCTCCACCGGGTGAAGGAGCGGCTTCCCTTCCGTCCATCTCCGCCAATTCTCGCCGAATGCTTTACCTTCCGACTCCTCGGTGCCGAGCCCGGCCACGTGGGGCGTGACCCAGATGTCCGGATGCTTCCAGAACGGGTGCGCCGGCGGAAGCGGCTCCTGGCGAAAGACGTCCAGGAGCGCGCGGGCGGGCCGTCCCCGTTCGAGCGCCGCCAGGAGCGCGGCATCGTCCACGCAGCGGCCCCGAGAGGCGTTCATGAAGATGGCGCCCTCCGGGAGAAGCCCGAATCGATCGGCCGACCAGAACGAGTCGGTCTCGGGCGTGGCGGGAAGGAGATTCACGACGACATCGGCGCGGGGGAGGAGCCGTGGCAACGCATCGGGATTCTGGATGCCGCGGGCGCGCTCCTCCTCGGAAACGGGACCACGCCTCACGCCGAGCACCTCCATCCCCAGCGACCGTGCCACCGCGGCGACGGTCGTCCCAATCGCCCCGTAGCCCACGATGAGCATCGTCTTTCCCTGGAGCGTTCCAGGAAGCCAGCGAGCCCATTCCCCGGCCGTCTGTTGACGCCGGGCGCGCGGCACATCGAGAACCACGGCGAGCAGGTTGCCGAGGACGTACTCGGCGATCCGCTGCGGGAAGTCGGCGATGGTGCGGGTCAGGAGAACATCGTCGCGCCACTCCGGGCGCGCGATCCAGCGATCGACCCCGGCCCACGCCGAGTGGATCCAGCGAAGCGATGGAAGCACGAGCGGGATTGGCGGCGGGGCGCTGCTCGCGAACCAAACCGTCGCGAGAGCCGCTTGCTCGTCGTCCGGCCCGACCCAGGGGATTGTCTCGCCGCAGGCCCGTTCCGCGGCGCGAACGAGCGCCGCGGGATCTCGGCCGGTGACGAGAACCCGATCACTCACGAGCGCGATTCCTCCGCCTGCCGAGGCGCCGTCCGGGCGGGAGCGAGCAGCGGCCGGAGTCGCTCCATCACCAGCGGCGGCTCCAGCCGATCCATGCAGGCGTGGTGGCGCAGCGGGCAGCGTTCCTTGCCGTGAACGTCGCAGGGCCGGCACGCGAGGGGTACCTCCGCCACCGCGTCGCGCGGCTCGCCTGAGGCGAAGCCGAACCCGGGAATCGTGCTCCCGAAGAGCCCGACCGCGGGGACTCCCAACGCGGGGCCGAAGTGGAGGAGCGCCGAATCGGTAGAGACGATGGCCCTGGCTCGTGCCGCGACCGCGGCGATCTCTCGAAGTCCAAGAGTCATGATCGGATTCGCCTCGCCGGCAGGGAAATGCGTGCCGAGTTCTCGTGCCAACGCCTCTTCCCCAGGGCCGACGGCGTAACGAACCGCGAGCCCGGTTTCGCGCGAGACCAGAGCACCGAACGAAGCGGCGTGGCGCGCGGGCCACCGTTTCGTCGCCCAGCGTGCCCCTGGAGCGACGAGGACAAAACCGCCATCGACGATCGTCCCGAGCCGCTCCTCGGCTCGCGATCGCTCCCCCGGCGAGAGCGCGTCACGAAGCCAGGGACGAAGCGCCGCCGATTCCGGAAGTCCAGCCAGCGCGCGATAGCGGCGAAGAAGCGGTGGAAGCGGCTCCGGCCGAAGCCAGCGGGCATGGACCAGCAGGCGGCGGCGAATACCATGCTTTTCGAACGGGACGCGCCTCGCGCTCTCGAGCGAACGGGTCGCCGAGGAAGATCTGATGTTCTGTTGCAGATCGAAGAGCTCCTCGAGTCCCTCCCTTTGGAGCGGTAGCCGCAAGTCGCCGGCGCTCCCCTTCACCCCGAGCGGCCCGGGCGCCGCCGTATCGCTCGAGCCGTCTTCGAGCATGTAGAAACGGTCGATGTCGGGATGGTCGCGCAAGAGGCCGGCGAATCGCTCCTTCGTGAGGAAGAGGACGCGCCGGCCGGGCGACGCCGTGCGCAAGAGTGACGGGAGATGGGCCGCGAGCAGGACGTCCCCGAGTGAGGAGAGGCGCACGACCAGCGCGGGACCAGGAGCCATCGAATCAGCCGGCGCGGTCGCGGGCGGAAGCGTCCGAGTCCGCCAGCCTGAACTGGAGGCGGTGGAGCTTCTGATAGAGCCCCGGCGTGGAGACCAGCTCCTCGTGCGTGCCGGTTTCGACGATCCGCCCCTGATCGAGCACCACGATCCGGTCGGCGCGCTGAATGGTGGAGAGTCGGTGCGCGATCACGAACACCGTGCGCCCCTCGAAGAGCGCCTCCAGCGCCTCCTGGACCAGGAGCTCCGACTCCGAGTCGAGACTCGAAGTGGCTTCGTCGAGGAGGAGGACCGGCGGATTCTTGAAGATCGCGCGCGCGATCGCCAGGCGTTGGCGTTCCCCACCCGACAGTCGCACGCCCCGGTCGCCGATGCGGGTCTTGAACCCCTCCGGCATGTCGAGGATGAAGCGCTCGGCGTTCGCGGCGCGCGCGGCGCGACGGACCGTCTCCTCCGCCGCGCCGTCCACGCCGTAGGCGATGTTGCTCCAGATGGTGTCATTGAAGAGGATCGGTTCCTGCGTCACGACCCCGAGCATCCGACGCCAGGAGCCGAGTTCGAGATCGCGAAGGTCGTGGCCGTCGATGCGAATCACCCCAGCGGTCGGATCGTAGAAGCGCGCGACGAGATCGACCATCGTCGACTTCCCCGCACCGCTCGGCCCCACCAGCGCCACCATCGATCCGGCGGGAACGCGGAACGAAACTTCGCGCAGCACGTCCTCGCCATCGCCGTAGCGGAACGAAACCGCGTCGAATTCGATGGCGCTCGTTACCGGACCGGCCGGGCGGGCGTCGGGCTTGCTGATCACGGTCGGCGGCGTATCGAGAATGCGGAAGATCCGCTCGGCAGCCGCCAGTCCTTCCTGGAGCGTCGCGTTAATGTTGCTGAGCGCCTTCAAGGGAGTCATCAGCTGCAGCATCGCGAAGAGAAAGATGAAGAACTGCTGCGGCTCGATGGCGCGGCGCAGGAGAATTTCGTTTCCGCCGTACCAGAGGACCGCCACCGTCGCGACCACCCCGAGATACTCGGAGAGAGGTCCAGCCATGGCGCCGAGACGGCGCTGTCGGACGAAGGCGCGGAAATAGTCCTGCGCCGCCCGTCCGAACTTCCGCTGCTCGAAGCCCTCCATGGAGAACGCCTTCACGACGCGAATGCCGGAGAGCGTCTCCTGGAGGATCGCGTTTAGATCGGCCATCCGCTCCTGCGTGATGGTGCTGCGCCGCCGGAGTTTCTTCCCGAGCCAGACGATGAGGAGGAGCGAGGGAGGAAGCACCAGGAACGAGAGGAGCGCCAGCTTCCACGAGGTCCAGAAGATCCAGAAGAGGCAGACCGCGAGAAGCAGGATGCTCTTCACGAGGTTGCTGAATCCGGCCGCGAGCGCTCCGCGAACGAGCGCGATGTCGTTGGTCAACCGCGACGTCAGCGCCCCCGATCGCCTCGCGTGAAACCAGGAGAGCGAGAGTTGATGAAGGTGGCCGTAGACCTCGTTCCGGAGATCGCGGACCACCGCCTGCTCGATCCAGACCGTCTGCACGCTCTGCAGGTAGTCGAAGAGATTCTTCAACAGGAAGACCGCCAGGAGCGCGAGGCAAATCCTCGTGAGCGATCGCACCGGATCGCCTGTCAGGAAGAAGTGCTCGAACCAGGTTCGGATGTCCTCCTTCCACGCGTTCACCCGGGCGGCCGGCCCGCTCGGCGGCGCGACGCTTGCTCCCGCCGGCGGCGCCGGAGCGACGAATTCCGCCACTCCCGCGGCTCCCACCGGCATCCCGAGGTTCGCCGGCGCGTCGGCGGCGCCGGGTGGGGCGCTCCCCTGCGCGGTCACCGACCGCGGCGTGAAGAGGACCTTCATGAAGGGCGAGATCATCCCGATGGAGGCTCCGCTGAGCAGCGCGAAGCCGAAGATGAGGAGCGCGGTGATCCAGAGCCGGAATCGGTAGGGCCGCAGGTACCCCAGCAGACGGAAGAGCGGCGTTGGCGGCGCCGGGGCGCCAGAGGGTCGGTTGGCGGACATTGGCCGTCTAGGAGGAGCCGTCCGGGGGCGCGGCGAATCCGTCGAGCCAATCGTACTCGCGGACAAACGCCTGCTCGAAGTCGAAACCGCGCGCGAAGTCGCTCATCTGGTCCTCCTCGGTTTTCCCGAGAATCCCGGCTTCGACCAGCTGGAAGACGATTTCCCCGAAGTCCTCTGTCTTGCCGACACCCCACTGCTCGAACACGGTCTTCGCCATCGGACCGAAACGGGCGCGGGCGAGGCCCCGAATCCCTTCGAGGACTTCGCCCCCCGAGACGTGCCGCGGGCCTCCCCCTCCCTCGCGCGACCGGTCCACGGTGACATGGACGGCCTGCAGCGTGAAGTGATACGCCGCGGGGCGGTAACGGCCGTGCTTTTCCGCGAGATCTAGGATGGCGGTTTCGAGATCCATGGGATCGTCAGTGCGCGCGGCCGCGGCGCAGCACGGTGTCGGAACGATGGCGCCGGTCATCGAGTCGCGGATGGTCCACGTTGTAGTGAAGTCCGCGGCTCTCGGCGCGGCGTTGGGCGCACGCGACCATGAGTTCGGCGACCAGAGTGATGTTTCGAAGCTCCACGAGATCGGCGTCGAGCCGATAGCGCCAGTAGTCGCGCTCTGTCTGATCCTTGAAGACCGCGACCATTTCGGAGGCGCGATCGAGACGTTCGTCGCTGCGGACGATGCCCATATAGTCCCACATGAGTTTTCGGACAGCGTCCCAATTGTGGTCGAAGATCACCTGCTCCTTCGGCTTCTCGGCCCCGTTGAAACTCCAGCGCGGCAGGCGCGGCACGCGCCGCGGCCGCTCGCCGGCCAGCCGGTGCAGGATGCTGAGGCTGGCGCGCCTGGCGAACACGAGCGCCTCGAGCAGCGAATTCGACGCCAGTCGGTTCGCGCCGTGCACGCCGGTGCATGCGACTTCCCCGCAGGCCCAGAGCCACGGCAGGTCGGTACGCGCATCGAGATCGGTCGCCACGCCCCCGCAGAGGTAGTGCGCGGCCGGGACGACGGGAATTGGATCGTGGAAAATGTCGTAGCCGAGTTCCAGGACGCGGCGCGTGATCGTCGGGAAGCGCCTCTCCAAATCTCGGCGCCCCAAGCGCGCCATGTCGAGGAGCACGTACTTGTCGCCGCGGCGCTTCATCTCGTAGTCGATCGCGCGAGCCACCACGTCGCGCGGCGCCAGATCGCCGAGCCGGTGGTGGCGCTTCATGAACGGCTTCCCGTCGGTCGTCAGAAGACGGGCCCCCTCGCCGCGAGCCGCTTCCGAGATGAGGAACGATTTCGCCTCGGGGTGAAAGAGGCAGGTTGGATGGAACTGCATGAACTCGAGATTGGCGACCGAGGCGCCGGCCCGGTAGGCGGCGGCCAGCCCGTCGCCGGTGGCGATGTCGGGATTGCTCGTGTAGAGGTAGACCTTCCCCGCGCCCCCCGTGGCAAGCACGGTGGCCTTCGCCGCGGCCACGCGGATCTCACCCGACTTCCGGTCGAGCACGTAGGCGCCCCAGACCCGATCTCTCGAAGGGGCGCGATGGCGGCCTTCCACGTGCTTCGATTCGAGAATCAAGTCGACCGCGATGTGATTCTCGAGGACGGTGATCTTCGGATGGGCGCGGGCGCAATCGAGGAGCGTGCGTTCGACGGCGTGTCCGGTCCGGTCCTTGGCGTGAACGATTCGTCGCCGTGAGTGTCCCCCTTCCCGTCCCAGCGCGAGGCGCCCGCGATGTTCCGGGTCGCGCGAGAAGCGAACTCCGAGCGACAGAAGGCGAAGGACTTCCCCTGGCCCCTCCTCCACCAGCACGCGCACGGCCTCGGGATCGCAAAGCCCCGCGCCGCAGACCAACGTATCGCGCTCGTGGAGGGAGACCGTATCGTCAGTCCCCAGCACCGCGGCGATTCCGCCCTGGGCGTAGTTCGTGTTCGACTCCTCGGCGTCCACCTTGGTGACGACGAGGACTCGAACCGTCTCGGCGAGATGGAGCGCCACCGAGAGGCCGCCGATGCCGCTTCCGATGACCAGGACGTCGGCCTCGAACTCGTTTCGGCTGGTGGGGCTCGGACGTTTGGATTGTGCCATGACCGATCAGCCTAGCCGATCGCCGGCCGCACCGCCACGGCTGCCCCCGCTGGCTCGGCCGAACGCCGCGAGGAGCGGAGCGGGATCGTCGAAGGGGGCGAGCGTGCTTCGGACGACCCAGACGTCTAGTCCCCGGTTCGCCAACCCCGCGGCCCGCGCCTCGTCCTTGTCGGTCACCAGGAGAATTGGGGCCAGGCCCGTTCTCGCACGGAGTTCCGCAGCGCGACGCTCCACGAGTTGGTAGTCCCATTCGCCGTGATCTGGAAACGCGACGTGATCAGCCGGCGCCGCCCCCGCCCCTCGGAGAAATCGTTCCAGGCGATCCGGTGAGCCGACCGATGAGATCACGAGTCTCGGGGCGTCCGGAAGGTTGCCGGCAACCACGGATCGACCGCTCTCGCCGAGCCTGGTCCAGGATTCCACGCGGCGTGTGAAGCGGACCCGCGGAAGCCCGGGCGGCCCCTCGGCCAGGGAATCGATCATGCCCCCCGGTTCTTCACTCGCCGCTTCAGCAATATTCACGATGACGTTGGCCTGCCGTAGGTTGCCGACAGGCCGCCTGAGCGGCCCGGCTGGCAGGAGCCGCCCATTCGCGAATGGCAGCGGCGAATCGAGGAGAACCCACAGGAAGCTCCACGAGAGCGCACCCTGCTCCCATCCATCGTCGAGGATCGCCAAATCGGAGCCGGATTCGAGGGCCAGGCTAGCCGCCTTCCGGCGGTCCTTCCCGGTCACGACCAGAATCGACTCCGGCAGCGCGGCCCGGTGCGCCAGAGCCTCGTCTCCATACCGGCGCGCCGCCCCCCGAATAGAGGGAGCGTCGAGGGGGACGATCTGGGGAGCCCGGCCAGGGGCATTCGAGCCGTGGCCGCGAAGCAGAATGACGGGCCGCCGCCCCGCCTCGAGCGCGGCGCGCGCCGCCCAGCGGGCTAGCGTCGTCTTTCCCGAACCGCCTACCGTGAGTCCCCCGATCGCGATCACCTGGATCCCCGGCAACAGACGGCGCGTCCGCGCCGCGCGAAACCGCGCGATCGCCGATCCGATCTTGTAGAGTAGCTCGAGGGGACGAAGCGTAAGCGCCGCCAGGAGCGGCCCCTCCCCGCGCCAGGAGCGCTCCACCCAAGACCGGAGGGGAAATCGCCCGCCCGCTTCGCTCATGGCTCGAGTCCCCACTCCGCGAGGGCTAGAAGACCCCGTTTCGCGGCTCCCCCGGCCGCGCGCGCCGCCGCCAGCGCTCCCGCGGCGCGGGCCGATCCCCTCTCGTCGAGCCACGCGGAGAGGATTGCCGCCGCGGCCGCTCCGTCCGGCGCCACCGCGCCCGCCTCGTGGCCAAGGAGAAGCGAAACGCCCGCCTCGACCTCTTCGTGATGCGGACCGACGATCACCGGGCAGCTCCGCGCGGCTGGCTCGAGCACATTGTGTCCGCCCCACGGGGCGAACGTTCCTCCAACCAGCGCCGCGCGCGCGAGCCAGAGGAGATCGCTCAACTCCCCCCGCGTCGCGAGCATCCCCGCAGAAGGGGTTCTCCCGGCGGGCGCGAGGCTTGCCTCCCAGTCCGCCACGGACGCCCCAGCGCCTGACGAATCGTCGCGGACATCGAGCGCGATCCCGGCGCGAGCAAACGCGACGCGCAGCGGCGGCACGCAGCGGTCGTGGCGGGGCGCCACGACGTATCGCCACGTTTCCGCGTCGGAACGCGCCGCCAGCATGTGCGCGATGGTCACCGCGGCCTCTTCCTCCCCTGGCCTCAGGCTCGCGAAGACGACGAGCCGGCGCGATGCCGGGTCGGCCGAATCCGCTCCGGCCTCGGGAACGGTGTCGGCCTTGAGGTCCCCGATCACGCGGCAGCGATCGGCCGCGACTCCCAGCGAACGGAAGCGCTCGGCGTGACGCTCGCTCTGCGCGAGCACGTGGAGCGGACCGAAGAGCGGTTCGCCGCCGAGGCCGAGCGAGCGGAGGCGGGACGCGCTGCGCGCCGAGACGGTGGCGCTCACCGCGACGACCGCCACGCCCGCGGCGTGCGACTCGTAGAGGAGATTGGGCCAGAGTTCGGTCTCGATCAGGTCTAGCCTCATCGGCGCGGCGTCGCGAAGGACGCGGCGAACCGCTTGCGGGAAATCGATTGGCGCCGCGGCGGCCACGACTTTCGCATCGGCTTCGCCTCGTACGCGCTCGAGCCCCGCGGCCGTGCGCGTCGTGACGAAGAGCGGCGCCCGGTAGCCCGCGGCGAGGAGAGCGTCGACCCAGCGGAGCGCGGCCACCGCCTCTCCCATGGATGCGGCGTGGATCCACGGCCCGCCGGCCGATCGGCCGACGCCTTCCGGAGCGCCGAAACGCGCCCGCCACGGGGAACCGCTCGGGGCGAGGAGCCGGCCGATCGGCGACGCGACGGCGCCGGCGCCGCCGGTCAGGAACCGATAGACTCCGAGTGCGCCGTTCATCGCCGGCCGGGCGCGGCACGAGTGGTTCTGGCGGCGAACGCGAGGAGGGCGTCGGCGGCACGGTCCGCCGATCCCGGCCCTCCGAGGATTCCAGGGAGCCGGGAGAAAGCGTCGCGCTGTCTCTTCCGGGCCGACTCGCTCTCGAGGAGTGCCGCCGCCGCCGTGGCGATCGCCGCGCCGGTGGCGCCATCTTGAAGGCACTCGGGCACGGCGTCGTCCTCGAGCACGATGTTCACGAGACCGATTCGCCGGAGCTTTACGAGCCGGCGCGCGATCGCGTAGTTCAGCGCCCCGGTCCGGTAGACGAGCACGAGAGGGACGCCGAGCGCCGCCGTTTCCAGAGTCGCGGTCCCCGAGGCGACGAGCGCCAGATCGGCGGCGCGAAGGAGCGGCTCGGACACGCCGCGGTGGACCCGCGGGGCGAGCGAACTCCAGAGGGCGGCGACGTCTCCCTTCCGCCGCACCTCTTCCACGGCTCCTGCGTCGCTCACGACGACACGGAGCGGCCCGGAGGCGCCGGCGACCAGGCGCGCCGCGGCGTCGAGCATCGGCCCGAGATGCCGCGTCACTTCCCCACGGCGGCTCCCCGGAAGAAGAGCCAGGAGGCGCTCTCCCCGCGCGAGGCCGAAGAATTCGCGCGCCGCCGCGCTCGCGGCCGCGTCGGGGAGGAGCCCTCCGGCCGGATGGCCGACCCACTCCGCCGCCGCCGATTCGCGACGCAGCAGATCCTCTTCGAATCGGAAGAGAAGAAGCGTCAGATCGACGTCGTCGCGCAGGCGCTTCACCCGTCCGTAGCCCCAGGCCCAGATCTGAGGACAGACGTAGTAGACCACGCGCCGCCCCATTCGGTGCGCCTCGCGCGCGAGGCCGAGATGGAGCCCCGGGGCGTCGATCGGAAGGAAGATGGCGTCGGGGCTTTGTTGTAGCAGGTCACGGATCCCGCGGCGGGCGTGACGGATCGCGCCGAGGTGCGTCACGATCTCGGCGAATCCCATGACGGCGACCGACTCCATCGATGCCACGCACCGGAGACCCGCCTCGCGAAGCGCCGGCCCGCCGATGCCAGCGGCCTCGACCGCCCCGCCCTTCGCGCGCCACGCGCCTAGAAGCGCCGCGCCAAGGCGATCCCCCGAAGGGTCGCCTGCGGAGAGAATCAGGGGGGGGAGCTTCAGACCGTGAGGCTCGCCGCGTCGGGTTGGGCGCGAGAAACCAGGCGCCCGATCGCCTCGGCGGCCCGGAGCGCCTCGAGCGCTGTGGCGCACTCCTCCCAGGAACGAGCGGGATCGTCCCGCAGCGCCAGGAAGTGCCCCAGTTCGCTCTCGAGCGGATCGGTTCCGTCCACCACAACCGCGAGCGGTCGGATGCGCGTCATCCAGTCGTCGGGCGCGGCGCCCGGCGCCGATGGAGCGAGGCTGTACGCCTCCACGGTGCGATTCATGCAATCGATGGAAATGTAGGACGCGCGGTCGAAGAAACGAATCTTTCGCACCTTCTCGCGGGAGATCCGGCTCGCCGTGATGTTGGCCACGCAGCCCGATTCGAAGACGAGCCGCGCGTTCGCGATGTCCACCTTGTCGGTCAGGACCGGAACACCGACCGCGTGCATTTCCACGATGCGCGACCGGGTCGCGAGGAGCGCGAGATCGAGATCGTGAATCATGAGATCGAGCACCACGTCGACGTCGATGCCTCGCGGCACCGGCGGGGCGAGGCGATGTGCCTCGATGAAGCGTGGATTCGCCAGGTGCGGCAGCGCGGCACGCACCGCGGGATTGAAGCGCTCGATCTGTCCCACCAGGAGGGCGCGGCCGGCCGACCGGGCCGCGGCCAGCATCGCTTCCGCTTCCTCGGGGGTGACGGCCATCGGCTTCTCGACCAGGACGTGACGCCCGGCCCGGAGCGCCGTCAGTGCGAGTTCCGCGTGCACGGAGGTGGGCGCGGCGATGGAAAGCAGGTCGCAGCGATCCAGGAGCGCCTCGTAGGAGTCGGCGAACTGGAGTCCCGGGATGGCCGCGGCGGCCCGATCCCGCGCGGCGGGATCGGGGTCGAACGCCACGACCGATGAAACGCCGGGTACCCGGGCCCAGACTCGCGCGTGGTGGGACCCAAGGTGGCCCACCCCCGCGACGCCGGCCCGAACGCCGGTCACCGCACGATGCCCCGTTCCGAACTCCGGACGAATTCCACGAAGTCATGAACTTCCGGATAGGGCTTCAGCTCGGAGAGAATCCGATCGAGCGCCTGCGACACGTTGAGCTGCGAACGATAGAGGATGCGGTAGGCCCGCTTCAGCTCCAGGCGCACTTCGGCCGGGATACCCCGCCGCTCCATCCCCACGCTGTTGAGTCCGCACGCCCGGAGCGGATTTCCCGCCGCCTTGACGAAGGGGGGCACGTCCTGAGGCACCCGCGATCCGCCGCCGATGAACGAGTGCGCCCCGATCGCGACGAACTGATGGATCGGAGTCAGTCCGCCGATGATGGCGTAGTCGTCCACGCGGACGTGACCCGCCAGTGTCACCGCGTTCGCAAGGATTACGTTATTCCCCAGACGGCAATTGTGGGCCACGTGGGTGTAGGCCATGAGGAGGACGCGGTCGCCGACGATCGTAGCCTCCGATTCCTCGGTGGCCGCGTGGATCGTGGTGTATTCACGGATGGTCGTATCGGAACCGACGACGACCTTCGCCGGGACTCCACGGAACTTCAGGTCTTGGGGAATGTTCCCAATGACGGCGCCATGATGAATCTGGCAGCGCGGCCCGATCGTCGTCCACCCTTCGAGGATGGCGTGAAGGCCGACGCTCGTCCCCTCCCCCAGCGTGACATGTGGGCCGACGTAGGAGAAAGGACCGATCTCCACACCGGGGCCGAGCTCCGCCCCCCGCTCCACGATGGCGGTCGGGTGCACGCGCGGCCTGACGTCCCGCAAGTCCGGGAGCGGCACGACCGCGCCGATCGGCCGCGCCCACGTCCCCGTGTGGCGGTCGACCTCAGGGATTGCGGTCAACGATGCTGGATAGGAGCTCTGCTTCCGCGACGAGGTCTCCATCGACGTAGGCCTTCCCCTCCATCTTACAGATACGCTGCTTCAGGCGAATCAGGGTCAGCTCGAAGCGGAGTTGGTCTCCGGGTCGCACCGGCTTCCTGAATTTCGCGTTGTCGATTCCCATGAAGTAGACGAGTTTGTCTTTCGGCCGGTCTACCCGGTTCATCAGAAGCACGCCGCCGCATTGCGCCATCGCTTCCACGATGAGCACCGCCGGCATGATCGGATGCCCCGGGAAATGGCCAACGAAGAATGGTTCGTTGATCGTGACGTTCTTGATTCCCACTACCCGCTCGTCGTCGAGACTCAGGATGCGGTCGATGAGGAGAAGCGGATAGCGATGGGGCATGATGCGCATGATCGCCGTGATGTCGAGCGACACCGCCCCGCTTCCGTTCGCGCCGGCCGGGGCCATCCCCGCGGCAGCCTCGCTGGCCGCCAGGCGCTGCACGAAGCGGACGTTGCTCGCGTGTCCCGATTTGATCGAGAGGAAGTGCCCGCGCGCGGGCCGTCCCAGGAGCGAGAGGTCGCCAAGGAAGTCGAGGATCTTGTGACGGACCATCTCGTCTTCGAAGCGGAGCCCGCCTTCGTTCATCACACCGTCCGGTTTCACCACGACGGCGTTCTTGAGCGACCCACCGCGAATCATCCCCTTCGCCCTCAGCGCCTCCACGTCGCGCTCCAGCACGAACGTCCGAGCGGGAGCGATCTCCTTCACGAAGACCTCGGGGGTGATGTCGTACGTCGCGTGCTGCGTGCCACGGTACGCGTTCGGGTATTCGATCGTGAAGGTGACGCGAAGCCCGTCGTGAGGGAAGGCCGCCAGCACAACTCCGTTCTCCTCGTGTCGCACCGGCTCGAGGACATGGAAGTAGCGTCGCGTAGCCTGCTGCTCGGCGATCCCCGCCTGTTGGAAGAGCGTGACGTAGGCGCTGGCGCTACCGTCCGGCGGTTCGGGCGGCTCGGCGGCGTTCAGGGCGATGACCAGATTGTCGATTTCGAGACCGGCCACGGCGGCCAGGACGTGCTCGACCGTGTGGACTTCCGCGTTACCGCTCTTCAGCACGGTGCGGCGAAGTTGATCGTTGTCGGCGCGCGCGGAGGCGGGCGCGACCGGGATCTCGGGCTCACCCGGGAGGTCGAGGCGCACGAAGCGAATCCCCGTGCCCGGGGGCGCGGGACGAAACTCGATATGACACGGAACGCCGGTGTGGAGTCCAACACCATCATACGAAACGACGCGGCCAAGTGTGCGCTGGTGTGGCTGGCTCAACAGGAATCGCCTCCGCCGTTCCCGCCTTCCAACTCTTCCACCCGGCGCTTCAGCGACCGGACCGTCTGAATCAGGTCGGGAAGATTTCGAAGGCAGGCCTCGATCCGCTTCGCCTGGACCACCGGGAGGGCGGGATACCCGAAGACTCGCTGCCCCGGCTTGATCGACCTCGAGACGCCCGACTTGGCGCCGATCTGGGCGCCGGCGCCGATCTCGATATGCCCGACGATGCCGACCTGGCCGGCGATGACGACATGATCTCCCACTTCCGTGCTTCCGGAGATGCCGACTTGCGCGACGATGATGCAGTGGGGGCCGATCTGGACGTTGTGGCCGATCTGAACGAGATTGTCGATCTTGCTCCCCTCGCCGATCCGGGTCGTCCCCGTCGTGGCGCGATCGATCGTGACGTTGGCGCCGATTTCCACGTCGTTCTCGACCGCCACCGTGCCGACCTGCGGCAACTTCCTGTAGAGGTCCCCGTCGCGGACGAAACCGAACCCGTCGCTGCCGATGACGGTTCCCGAGTGGACGATCACACGGTCGCCCAGGGCGCACTCCTCGCGGAGCGTAACGTTGGGGTAGAGCCTCGTCTGCGAGCCCACGGTCGCGCCGGCCCCGATAAAGCAGCCGGCGTCGATGCGGGCTCCCGGGCCGATGCGTGCGCCCGCCTCCACGACGACGTGGGGCCCGATCGAGGCGCTAGGGTCGATGTCGGCGCCGGGCATGATGACCGCCGTATCGTGAATGCCAGGCTCCGCCCGTGGCGCGTCCCCCTGAAAGAAGCAGACCGCCTTCAGGAAGGCGAGGTAGGGATTCGAATTGCGGACCAGGGTCTTGTCGGTTACGCGGTGGTTCTCGGCGACGATGATGGCCGAGGCGCGCGTCTCATCGAGGTAACTCTCATAGCGGCGATTCGCCAGGAAGGTCAGTTCTCCCTCGCGCGCCTCACGGATGCCCGCGACGCCCGTAATTTCGATCGAACCATCGCCGATGACCTCGCCGTCGATGGCTTTGGCCACGGTCTCCAGGGTGACGCGCATCCGTTGCTCCCTTGGCGCCTCACGGGGCGCGAATCGAGACGTCGGTTCGACTACTGTCCGCCGGTCGTGGTGCCGCTTCCGGGCGGCGGGATTTTACCCGAGTCTTCGTCCCGAAGCCGCGACAGGACCCGATCCGTCAGGTCGAGCGTTTTGTCGCCGTAGACGATGTTCCCGTCCGCGGCGTCGAGGATGAGCTGGTACCCCTCGTTGTTGCCGATGTCGGCGACGATCTGGTGGACTCGGTCGATGATCGGCCGGAGATACTCCTCGTTCAGCTTGGAGATCGCCCCACCGGGACCCCAGTTCTTCTGAATGAACGCTTCGTAGTCGCTGACCTTCTGTTGCAGCGTCTGGGTCTCCTGGTCCCGCTTTGCCTCGCTCAACATGGGGCTCTGCTGGTCCAGCCGACGTTGCGCCTTGTCGATCTCGCCCTTCTGATCCTGGGCCGACCGCGACAGCTCCTGCACCTCCCGGTTGAACGCGGCCTGAGCCTCCCGGGTCTTCTCGTATTCAGCGAAAACCCGGTCGGAATCGATGAAGGCAAGCTTCACCTCCGCCGACGCGATCCGGGGTGCTCCGAAAAGGAGCGCGATGAAGAGCGCGCTCCACATTACCCCACGCCCCGAACGGTGTCGAGTCATCTTCTAACCCCTTGCCTCAAAATGTGTTACCAAGTTGGAAGTGGGTCTCCCAGGTACCCCCTTCTTCGCGGTCGAAACCATACCCTACGTCGAAGCCGATTCGCCCCAGCGCCGGAACCTCCATGCGGATCCCGAACCCCGCGCCCTTGCGTAGATCGCCCAGATCGAGGTCGCGGGTCGAATTCCAGGTGTTGCCCGCGTCGAAAAAGAGGAGCCCCCGGAGCGGATCGGCAATGGGGAATTGAAGTTCCGTGGTCAGGATGAGCATCGTCCGACCGCCCGGATATCGCTCCACGACCGACCCTGTCAGCTCTGACTTCGTGATGTTCGCCCGTGGGACGACGTAGTAATCGGGATAGCCGCGAAGGTAATCCGAGGTCGTTCCCCCAAGCCGGAAGCGCTCGTAGTCCGGAACCGACCCCCCGTTCAGGAATCCGGCGTTCCCCCGCAGCATTAGCGTGAAGTGTTTCCGGAACTTGGTGTAGTTCCGTAGCTCGAAGCTCTCTTTCAGGAACCTCTCCACGCCTCCAAGCGGCCCCCCTGCCAGGGTATTGATCCAGGTGAGTTTGGATCCCCGACCTGGATTGAAGGGGTTGTCGGTGCTATTCCGGGTGAGCGTGAAGTTGACGCTGCTCACGCGCCGCGGCCACTGCGTATCGCGTAGCCGCTCCAGATTGAGCGGTTCGCCAACCGTTGCCGCGTCGAAGTTGGAGAGCGTGACGTCCCGAAGATCGTATCCAATGACCCCTCGGCTGTAGTCGGGCCACGGGAGCGGCCGCCCCAGCCGGAAGCCCCCTCCGACGTCCTTTCGGTCGTAGGAGTCGAGCTCCCGTTGCGTGTTGAAGACGTCGAGTCCAACCGTCAGCGGCGTATCCCGGAACCACGGCTCCGTGAAGGAGACTTGTAGATCCCGGCGCCGTCCGCCGCGCTCCAGGCGGATCGAGATGCTCTGACCGTTTCCAAAGAGGTTGTTGTGCCCGAGTTCGAGGAATCCCGTCAGCCCCGTCTGGCTGGAGTAGCCCGCTCCCGCGCTCGCGGTCCCCGTCTGCTTCTCCTGGACCTTCAGGGTCAGGTTGATGTCCGCGCTGTCGCCCGTAGGCTCGTAATCCACCTGCACGTCCTGGAAGAATCCGAGTCCGAAGATGTCGCGCTGCGTCCGCATGAGCGAGGAGCGCCGGAAGGTGTCGCCCGGATGGACCTTTGCCTCGCGTCGAATGACGTTTTCCTTCGTGCGCGTGTTTCCGACGATACGGAGGTCGGCCACGCTCGATCGCTGGCCCTCCTGGACCGCGAACGCGATGTCGACGATTGTGTCCCGGTCGCTGAATCGCGGATCGATCGAGAGGAAGAGGTACCCTGTCTCCTGGTAGAGCTCGTACGCCGCCTGCAGCGTCTTCTGAACCTTCGACTCGTCATAGGGCAACCCCGGCCGGCAGGTGGTGACGAACTCCAGCGCCACCGTAGGGACCGCCGTGTTCCCCGTCCACGCCATCGTCCCGAAACGGTAGCGGGGCCCTTCGCGGATGTACGCATGAAGGATGACCCCCTTCGCGTCCGCCGTCTCGGAGGGGCGGATGGAGTCGACCTCGGCGTCGCGGTAGCCTCGGCTCCGCATGAAGAGGCGGAGCGCCGTCATGTCCTCCTCCAGCTTCGCCGGCTTGTAGGTTCCCGATTTCAGAAAGCCGGGGGTCTGGCTCTTCATGGCGCCGGCGAGTTCGTCGACCGCGAAGGAGGTGGCGCCGTGGATCTCGATGCCGCGCACCTTTTGCTTCGATCCTTCGACGATCTCAAACCGGACTCCGACGACGCCGGGCCCCGTGGAGTCGGTCTTGGCGGTGACGCGCGCGCGCGCGTAGCCGTCGTCGGCGTAGGCGTCCGAGATCTTCCGGGCGTCCAGCTCGAGCACGCTGGCATCCAGCAGCTGTCCGTCGGCCACGGTGATTTTCAGCTTCAGGGCTGCTTCGTCGAGCTTGTGATTCCCCGCGAACACGATGCCCTGGACGCGCGGGCGCTCCCGGACGTGGATCAGGAGCGCCACGCCGTCCGCGGCCCGCTCGTCGACCACGTCGACGTCGGTAAAGAGGCCCGTGGCGTAGAGGCGCCTCACGCCGTCTGAGAGCGTGCTCCGCTCATAGGCGTCGCCCGCCTTCAGCCCAAAGGTCCGGACGATGACGAGCGAGTCGACATTCGCGAATCCCGACGCGCGAACGGAGGCGATGACGCCGCGGTCCGGGGCGGCGGGCGGCAGGATGGCCCCGTCGGGCATCGTGATGGAGGAGTCACCCGGCGTGGCGCTTTCGCCGGTCACCTGAGCGCCGGCTGGCTCGATCCAGCCAGCGAAGAGCAAAATAATTAGCGCGGCCACGCGGGCCCCGGCGAATCGCCCGGGGACCCGGTGGCACGCGACGTCGGATCGGTCATTCGTCGAGGGAACCGTCAAGAGTTGAACGCGAGCTCGTCGCCCTCCCGGCGGACCGTCACATCGCTTCCTTCCTTTAACTGCCCCCGCAGAACATGTTCCGAGAGCGGATCCTCGATGAGCTTCTGGATGGCTCGCTTCAGCGGCCGCGCGCCGAGCGCCGCATCGAATCCCTTTTCGATCAAGAGTTCGATGACCGCATCGTCGAAGGAGAGCTTCACTCCGGTGAGGCCAAGCCGGTCGACGACCTGGTTGAGGAGGATTCGCGTGATGGCGGTCATCTCGGTCCGCGACAGCGAGTGGAAGACAATCGACTCGTCCACCCGGTTCAGGAACTCCGGATTAAACGCCCGCTTCAGCTCGTCGAGGATCGTGGTCCGCATGGTGTCGTACGACGACGCCTCGGTGCGCTCGGAAAAGCCGAGGCTGCGAGACCCCTTGATCTGCCGCGCGCCGATGTTCGACGTCATGATCAGCACCGTGTTCTTGAAGTCGACCTTGCGCCGCAGACTGTCGGTCAGCTGACCGTCGTCCAGGACTTGCAGCAAGATGTTGAAGACGTCGGGGTGCGCCTTCTCGATCTCGTCGAGGAGAACCACCGAGTAGGGCTTCCGCCGGACCTTCTCCGTCAGCTGGCCGCCTTCCTCATGCCCCACGTAACCCGGGGGCGCGCCGATGAGCCGCGACACCGAGAACTTCTCCATGTATTCCGACATGTCGATCCGGATCAACGCCTCCGGATCGTCGAAGAGGAACCGCGCCAGCACGCGCGCCAGCTCCGTCTTTCCCACACCCGTCGGCCCCAGGAAGATGAACGAACCGATGGGGCGGCGCGGGTCGCGCAACCCAGCCCGGTTTCGCCGGATGGCGCGCGATACCGCCGCCACCGCCTCGTCCTGGCCGACGACCCACTTCTTCAGCTCTTCTTCCATGCGGAGGAGCTTGGCGGACTCCTTCTCCTCGATGCGGTTGATGGGGATGCCCGTCATGCGCGCGATCACCGACGCGATCATCTCCACGTCCACGGTGATCTGCGTATCGTGCTTCACCTCGTTCCACGACTTCTTGTGCTCCCGCAGTTTTGCGCGGAGATCCTTCTCTTTGTCGCGAAGCCGGGCCGCCTTCTCGAATTCCTGCTGCTGGATGGCGGCTTCCTTCTCCTTCGCCACTTCCTCCACGTGCTTCTCGAGATCGCGGACCTCGGTCGGAATGGCCGATACCGAGAGTCGAGCGCACGCCCCGGCCTCGTCGATCACGTCGATGGCCTTGTCGGGCAGGAAGCGGTCGTTGATGTAGCGATCCGCCAGGCGAGCCGACGCGACAATGGCTTCGTCCGTGTACTTGGCGCCGTGATGGGCTTCGTACTTGTCGCGGAGTCCCTTGATGATCTCGATCGTCTGGTCGACCGACGGCGGGTCCACCATGATCGGTTGGAAGCGGCGTTCCAGCGCGCCGTCCTTCTCGATGTACTTGCGGAATTCATCGAGCGTCGTGGCGCCGATGCACTGGAGTTCGCCGCGAGCCAACGCCGGCTTCAGCATGTTGGAAGCGTCGATGGCGCCCTCCGCGCCGCCCGCGCCGACGATCGTGTGGAGCTCGTCGATGAAGATGATCGTGTCCTTCGACTCGCGGATCTCGTTCATGACGGCCTTGAGACGCTCCTCGAACTGCCCGCGGTACTTCGTCCCCGCGACGACCGCCGCCAAGTCGAGCGTCACGATTCGCTTGTCCTTCAGGGTCTCCGGGACCCGGTTCTCGACGATTCGCTCGGCCAGCCCCTCGGCGATGGCGGTCTTGCCCACGCCCGGCTCCCCGATGAGAATGGGATTGTTCTTCTTCCGGCGCGAAAGCACCTGGATCACGCGCTCGATCTCGGGCTCGCGGCCGATGATGGGATCGAGTTTGTTTTCGCGCGCGAGCGCCGTGAGATCCCGGCCGAACTGATTCAGGGCCGGCGTCTCGATCTTTCCTTCCCGCTCAGGTTGCGACACGGATGGGGTCCCTCCCAAGAGCTTTAGCGTCTCCTCGCGCACCTTCTTTCGGTCCACGCCGAGTTCCAGCAGGACACGCGCCGCGACGCCTTCGCCTTCCCGGATCAACCCGAGAAGCAAATGCTCGGTTCCGACGTAGTTGTGGCCCAGCTGGCGCGCCTCGTCCACGGAGAGCTCCAACACCCGCTTGGCGCGGGGCGTGAACGGGATCTCTCCGATCGTGAGCGTGCCGCCCGTTGAAGCGACCATGCTCTCCACGGCCTGGCGGATGGCGTCGAGGTCGAGGCCCAGGTTGTTCAGCACCGTGGCCGCGATCCCCTCTCCCTCGCGAATGACGCCGAGCAGGAGGTGTTCCGTGCCGATGTAATCGTGCTGCAGCCGGGCGGCTTCTTCCCGCGCGAGGTACATCACCTTGCGCACCCGCTCGGTGAACTTGTCGTGCATCGCGATCCCTCCTGGGCGCCCGCTAGTTCGAACGGGCGGCGTTGCTGATGTCTTCGCCGAGCAGCCGGCGAACGTACTCCGCGCGGAGGACGTTTCGCTCGCGCTGCTCCAATTCGCGTCCGGCCCAGAGCTGCATGTGGGCCGGCTGAGTCCGAATCAGCAGCTCGTTCAGCGTCTTCACGTCGGCCAATCCCTCGATCTGCAGAGAGAGCCCGAACCGAACGGCGGAAGCCAGGTTGATCACCTCCTGCGAGGAGATCACCCGGCTGTGGCGGAGCGTGCCGTACGCCCTCCAGACCTTGTCCTCGATCTGGACGCGCGCGTCCTTCAAGAGCTCCTCGCGCGCCCGCTGCTCATAGTCGATGATCTGGCGCGTAACGCGATCGAGACTCTCGATCGTTTCGCGCTCGCTCTGTCCCAGGGTCGTCTGGTTCGAGATCTGGAAGAAATTCCCCATGATCTGCGACCCCTCGCCGTAGAAACCGCGAACGGCGAGGCCCACCTGCGTGATTCCCTGGAGCACCCGCCCGATCTGGCGCGTGAGCACCAGCGACGGCAGGTGAATCAGGACCGAAGCCCGCATCCCCGTCCCCGCGTTCGTGGGGCACGCCGTGAGATAGCCGAGCTCGTCGCTGAAAGCATAGTCGAGGTCCTGCCCCAATTCATCATCGATGGCGTTCACCGACTCCCAGGCCGATCGAAGCTGAAATCCGGAGGCCAGAGCCTGGAGTCGAAGGTGGTCCTCTTCGTTCACCATCACCGACACCGTCTCGTCCGGGAGCAGAAGCAGCCCCCGCAGGCGCCCGTTATCGGCGAGGTCATTGGAAATCAAGTGCCGCTCCACCAGGAACTGACGGTCGATCGGAGAGAGATCGCGCATCGGGAGCGCCGACGACGTGGCCAGAACCGGTGTCTTCCGCACGGCGGAGAGGACGCTGGAATAGACCATCGCGAGCTGCTCCTCACGCGCGCGGTGCGTGAAGGTCACCTCTTTGAGATTCCTCGCTAGGCGGACCCGCGTGCTCAGGACCACGTCGGAGGCGGGACCTGTGCCGTCGAGCCATCGGCCGAGATGGCGCGCTTGATCGGTCAGCTTCACGAGGTCCCCCCCGCGGCCGGGCCGGAGGTCTGCGCTTCCATGGCCCGTATGCGGTCGCGGATCGCGGCGGCGTTCTCGAACTCCTCGTGCTCGATGGCGCGCTGCAGGTCCTCGTGGAGCCGTTGCACTTCGCGGCGGAGCGCCACCCGCTCCGAATCGCGCGCGGGCGCTTTTCCCACGTGCTTCGTGCTTCCGTGGATGCGGCGAAGGAGCGGCCGCAACTGAGCGCGAAACGTGGTGTAGCACTCCGAGCAGCCAAGCCGACCCGACTCCTTGAATTCAGAGTAGACGAGGTTGCAGCGCGGACACTGCACGCGCCCGACCTTGGTCTCCTCTCCTTGTCCCGACTGATCCACCATGCCCGCGAGAAGGTCGCCGACCGAAAACTTCGACTTGAGCAGCGGCACGTGATAGCCGCGCTCCTCGGCGCACTTCTCACAGACGTGGTGATCGGACTTCTTGTTGTTCACGATCTCGGTGAAGTGAACCACCGCGGGTCGCTTACCGCAGAGCTGACATTGCATCTGGTTTTCGGGGCCTCCCTCGCCCCCCCGGCGTCCAATCTTGGCTGCGCGTCTCACCGCCCCATGCCCGCAACTCCTTAGATGCGGGCATCCTACAGTTTCATCGGCCTGAGATGGCCATCCTCAAGTGCTACCACACGGTTGGCCGCCCGCGCGACATCAGGGTTATGTGTCGCAATGACAATGGCTTGCGCTTCTTCGCGGCGATACTGGTCCAATATTTTCAACAGCGCCTCGGTGGCGGGACGGTCCAGATTGCCCGTAGGCTCGTCCGCCAGAAGCACGGCGGGCCTGTGATGGAGCGCCCGCGCGACCGCCACGCGCTGCTGCTCCCCTCCCGAAAGCTCCGACGGCTTGTGTTCCAGCCTGGCCCCCAGGCCGAGGCCCTGGAGAAGCGCCGTGGCGCGCGCCTCGACGGCCGCGGCCGGATCTCCCGTGATCCAACCCGGCATCATGGCGTTCTCCAGCGCGGTGAACTCCGGCAGCAACTGGTGAAACTGAAAGATGAAGCCTACCGTGCGCGCCCGGAGCCTCGACCGAGCGTCCTCGCCGAGTCCCGTCAGTTCCTCGCCGCGAACACGGATGCGCCCTTGCGAGGGAATGTCGAGACCTCCAAGCAGATGGAGGAGCGTCGACTTTCCCGAGCCCAACGCCCCGACAATCGCCACCATCTCCCCGGGAGCTACCGAGAGCGACACCTCCCGCAATACCTCGACCGGGACGGGGCTCCCCCCATAAGTCATCGAGAGCCCCTCCGCCTCGATTGCCGCGGCTGCTGCCGCGGCCGGCGGCACGACCGGCGCCTCACTCATAGCGGATCGCCTGCACCGGAGGGAGCTTGGCAGCCTGCCACGCCGGATAGAGACTGGCGGCGAAACAGATGACGATCGCGGCCAGGCCGACCAGCGCGAAATCGAGCGGCTCGATTTTCACCGGCAGCGTGTCGAGAAAGTAAATTTCCCCTGGAAGCTGAAGGAGTTTCCAGCGCCCCAGGGCATAGGAAATCAGGGCGCCCGCGGCCAGCCCGAGCGACGTTCCCACCGCGCCGATCATCGTTCCTTGAAGCAAGAAAATGCGCAAGATGCCGCCAGGCGTCACGCCCATGGTGCGAAGTACCCCGATGTCGCGTCGTTTATCCATGACGAGCATCACCAGGCTCGAAACGATGTTCACGGCGGCCACCAGAACGATGAGAACGAGAATGGTGAACATCACCGCCTTCTCTATCTTCATCCAGGCGAAGAGATTTCGATTCAAGTCGATCCAGTTCGTGATCCGGTAGGCGGGTCCGAGTTCCTGACTCAGTTCGTCCGACCGCTCCCGTGCGTGGAAGAGGTCGGTGATGCGGAGCTGATAGCCGGTCACCTCGCTCTGGAGCCCGAAGAACTCCTGCGCCGTCCCGATCAGGACGATGCCGAACGAGGAGTCGTACTCATAGAGTCCCGACTCGAAGATGGCGCTCACGCGGAGGCGGCGGCTGTGCGGGACGCCGCCCAGGATGCCACCCGGCTCCTCTCGCGGCACGCTGACCAGGATGATGTCGCCGCGCCGGACGCGCAGCCGAAGCGCCAACTCCTGGCCCAGCGCGATACCCGGTAGGTCTCCTCCCTCGAACGCTCCCTCCGACGGAGCCAGGTGCGCCAGGATGTCGGTGACGCGCATCTCCCGTTCCGGCTCCACGCCCTTCAAGACCATGCCGTCCACGCTCGACTTGGACGCCACCATCACCTTCCCGTAGACGAAGGGCGCCACTTCGGCGTCCGGAAGCGCCTTCCGAATTGCCCCGGGAATCGCTTCCCCGCTCGGGAGCGGCGCGTCGCCGGACCCGAGCACCGCGATGTGGGCGTTCGTACCGGCGATGCGGCGCTGAACCTGATCCTCGAACCCGTTCATGACGGAGAGGACGATCGTTAGCGCCGCCACCCCGAGGAACACGCCCCCCGACGCGAGGAGACTCACGAGCGTGATGAAGTTGAGCCGGCGCTTGGAGCGCAGGTAGCGGAAGGCGATCGTGCGGACGTAGCCCATCGTTCGGGGCGGCCGCGGACTGGCGGCCGCGGACGCTCAGGCGCCCGCGTCTTCCTCGGGACGCATGTGGGGGAAGAGAATCACGTCGCGAATCGAGCGCTGGTCGGTGAGAAGCATGACGACGCGATCCACCCCGACTCCGACCCCCCCGGTCGGCGGCATTCCCATCTCCAGAGCGCGAAGATAGTCGGCGTCGAGAAGCTGCGCCTCGTCGTCGCCCTTCTGCCGCTGCTCCATCTGGTCCTCGAACGCGCGCCGCTGCGCGTCGGGGTCGTTCTGTTCGGAGAAGGCGTTCGCGATTTCCATTCCCGCCACGATCGTCTCGAACCGCTCCACGACGTCGGGATTCCCTCGCTTCGCCTTGGCGAGCGGCGAGATGTCGCGCGGGTGATCGATCAGGAAGGTGGGAGCGATCAGACCGGGCTGGACCTTCTCGGAGACGATCTCGTCCAGGAGCCGCCCGTAGCCAAGCGCCGGATCGACGGAAAGCCCGGCGCTTCGTGCCGCCGCCCGCAAGTCGCCGAGCGCTCCCGGCAGCACCGGAAGGCCAAGGCCCTGCGCCGCCGCCTCCAAGAACGGAAGGCGGCGCCATGGCGGCGTGAAGTCGACGCTCTTGTCGCCGTACGGAATGACCAGCGTGCCGTGAACCGCCCGCACGACGTGCACGATGAGATCCTGGGTCATCTCCATCATCCGCTCGTAGTCGGCGAATGCCTGGTAGAACTCCAGCATGGTGAACTCGGGGTTGTGGCTCCGGTCGATCCCCTCGTTTCGGAAGTCCTTCGAAATTTCGTAGACCCGCTCCAGCCCGCCAACGATCAGCCGCTTGAGATAGAGCTCGTCGGCGATACGCAGGTAGAGCGGCATGTCGAGCGCGTTGTGGTGCGTGATGAACGGCCGGGCCGTGGCGCCGCCATAGAGCGCCTGGAGGACCGGTGTCTCGACCTCCAGGAACTCCCGCTCGTCCAGGAAGGAGCGCATGGCGCGAACGATCGCGGTGCGCGCCCGGAAGACGGCGCGCACGTCGTCGTTCACGACGAGGTCAGTGTAGCGCTGGCGATAGCGGATCTCGACGTCGGTCAGCCCGTGCCACTTCTCCGGGAGCGGCCGGAGCGCCTTGGCAAGGAAGGTCGCGCGCTCCACCTTCACGGTCACCTCGCCGGTGCGCGTCTTGAAGACAGGCCCTTCGACGCCGATCCAATCGCCATGGTCCCACTCGAGCGCCGCGGCGTAGCCCTCGGCGCCGAGCGTGTCCTCTCGGAGATATACCTGTAAGAGGCCGTCACGATCCTTGAGGTGGGCGAACGAAGCCTTGCCATGCCCCCGCTTCGTCATCAGGCGTCCGGCGAACCGGACCGGCGTGGCCGCGGCTTCCAGCGCCTCCGCGTCGCTCAGGATGCGCGACGAGCGGTGCGTGACGTCGAAGGAATAGGCAAAGGGCTCGGTGCCGGCCGCGCGAAGCGCGTCGAGCTTGATGCGCCGAATCTCGTGAACGGACATGCAACCCCGTGCTGGAACTCCCTGCGGGGTCCCGCATTTCGGCCTCATGCCGATGCGGTCGTAGGGTCGGGGGATTCTAGGGAGGGCCGACCGGGCGGTCAAGCCTTGCGGGGTGCTCCAGCACTCCTGGACGTGCGCGCTCCACGGCGGACATGCGCGGGCGGCAAAGGCTCGGAGTCGTCGGCGTGCGTCCCCTCTCCACCGATCATCTCCTCGGCTGGCGGCGGGGTTCCCACGATCGGCGCGCGATCGTGGCCGCACGAGGGGCAGAATCCCCATTCCGCGTCGACGCGGCGGCCGCACGAGGTGCAGGCGTTCGCGCTCGGCGTGCCGCATTGCGGACAGTAGAGATGATCCGAGGCAACCGTGTGACGACAGGTCCCGCAGACGTGGCCCAGTTCCTCTTCGTAGAAGACCACGCGCTGCACTTCCTCGAGCGACGTCTCGCCCGACAGCACTCGGGCGAGGCCGTCCTGGCCGATCGACACCATGCCGTCCTCCATCGCGGCGCGTCGGATGAGCGACTCGGTCGCGTGACCGGCCACGAGACGGCGGACGTTTTCGGACATCTCCAGAATCTCGAATACACCCGTCCGGCCCCAGTAACCGGTCTCGTTGCAGTGTTCGCAGCCCACGGGCTTGTAAAGCACGAGGTCGCGAGCATCTCGATGCGAAATACCCAGAAGCCGGACTTCATCGCCCGTCGGCACGTAGGCGTCCTTGCACTTCGGGCAGAGGAGCCGGATGAGCCGCATGGAGATCGCGGCCACGAGGCTCGAGGCGACCATGAAGGGCTGGAGCCCGAGGTCGACGAGACGCGTCACCGCGGCCGGCGCGTCGTTGGTGTGCACCGTCGAGAGCACGAGGTGTCCCGTGATGGAGGCGCGAAACGCGATCTGGGCGGTCTCGGTGTCTCGAATCTCACCGATCATCATGACGTCCGGATCCTGGCGCAGCATGGCGCGCAGAATCGAGCCGAAGGTCTTCTTGCTCTTCTCGTCGACCTGGACCTGGTTCACCCCGGCGACCTGGTACTCGATTGGGTCTTCCACCGTGATGATGTTCTTGGTCACCGAGTGGATCTGCTGGAGGAGCGAGTAGAGAAGCGTCGTCTTCCCGCTTCCGGTTGGCCCCGTCACCATGACGATGCCCTGCGGCCGCTGGCCGAAGCCCTTGATCCGATCATGATTCGCCGCCGACAGTCCCAGCGAGTCGAGGCGAAGCGCCGACCGCTCCTGATCGACGATGCGCATCACGATTTTCTCGCCGTGCGCGGTCGGTAGGGTGGAAACGCGAAGGTCGATGCGCCGCCCCTCCATCTCCACCCGGAAGCGACCATCTTGGGGAAGCCGCTTCTCGGCGATGTCGAGCGTCGCGAGGATCTTCACGCGGGAGGTCAGCGCCCCCTGCGTCCATTTGGGCAACCGCTCCAGGTCTTGCAGGAGGCCGTCGACCCGGATGCGGACGCCGACTCCCTTCTCGTGCGGCTCGATGTGGATGTCGCTGGCTCTCATCTCGACGGCGCGTGTGATGATCCAGTTCGCCAGGCGGACGATCGGCGGCCCGGCCGAGAGCTTCATCAACTCCTCGAGCGATGCGTCAGGCGGGCTGTCGACAATCTCCCGCACCTCGCTGACCGGATCGTCCTTGATGATGTTCTCGAGGATTTCCACGACGGACGCGTCGATGTGATAGTACTTCGAAATCGCCTCGACGATCGCCGAAGGCGGCGCCAGCGCCGGCTTCACGAAGTAGCCGCTCTGGAAGCGGATGTCGTCGATGGCGACTTGGTTCAGCGGATCGGCCATGGCCACGCGGATCGTGCTCCTGCCCTCGAGCTCGATCGGAATCGCGGTGTACTTCTTCGCGAGGTCCTCCCGGATCAGGGCGATTACGCTCTCCTCGATCGCGACGGAAGTGAAGTCTACGATCGGAAGCCCGAGCTGCTGATGGAGCACGCTGCAGACGTCGGACTCGGAGATCATGCCGCTTCGCGCCAGGATCTGCCCCA
>ERZ1292633.1184-Hain-H41-02um-R1-1184-length-28616-cov-7_pt1 | contig 28616 bp, 24 predicted proteins | sample MGYA00564406_ERZ1292633 | MGnify/ENA primary metagenome ERZ1292633 (study PRJEB36523, sample SAMEA6512639) | groundwater metagenome | collected 2019-01-08 | study: AquaDiva: Metagenomics assemblies of 32 groundwater samples | reverse complement strand
GGCATCCATGCCCGAAAGGCTTATCGACTATCTACCCGTTTTTAGGATAGGCTCTAAGTCCCGGACACGGCTACTACTATACGGGTAGCCAGTGGGCGTTGCAAAGGGATTACTGGTATGGTGTAGTTGAAGATTTTCTTAATGCAGATATAGCCATCTATTGCAAAAGTTCTCTTGAGTCTTTTGGAGCCAATGTCGTTCCTCTTCGAAACCCGAGCAAGACTGCCGGCAACGGTGAATCAGGATTCCCGAAATGGCAGGAGGCCGCGCGCTATCACCTGAAAGCAATCGGAGCTCCATCATCGATCTGGAACGAGCCAGGATACAGCCAACGAGACCAAGATATTCGATGCCGCCCATTGTATGCGAATTATATCGGTGCCGATGCGCTTGTTAGTATTCACAATAATGCGACCGACTCGCATACGGCCAGCGGCACGGAAACCTGGTACGATACGACAAATGGTTATCAGGTTCAGAGCAAGCAGCTTGCTGATAAGATCCATGCCAAGGTGATAGCAGCGATTCGAAATAGCTACAATTCGTCTTGGATAGATAGAGGCGTAAAGGGCGCTAATGGACTATATGGTGAGATTCGTGAGGCAACACGCCCGGCCGTCATTATCGAGATTGCGTTTTTTGACAAGCAGTTGCCTGATAATGCTGCGTTGCACGATGAGACATTCAAGAGCCTAGTTGCCGCTGCGATTGCCGAAGGTACGAACGATTACTTCGGCGGCACCCCGACGGCCGCGTGCTGCGGGCCAAACGTTGCCGCTGATCAGTGCGTCACGGCTACGGCCAATGAATGTTTGGCTGCGAGCGGTGCGCCTCGACCGGGGCAGCAGTGCCCGGCTGACTGTCCGCTCTGCGCGGCGCCCTGTGTCTGGTGCTGGACGGGGACCGCAGCGGAGAATAATTGCGATCCCGCGTGGAACGGCGACGGCGAGTGCGATTGCGGGTGCCAGTTCACCGATTCGGATTGCGGCGGCCCGACTGTCGCGTGCTGCGGGCCGAACGTTGCCGCTGATCAGTGCGTCACGGCTACGGCCAATGAATGTTTGGCTGCGAGCGGTGCGCCTCGACCGGGGCAGCAGTGCCCGGCTGACTGTCCGCTCTGCGCGGCGCCCTGTGTCTGGTGCTGGACGGGGACCGCAGCGGAGAATAATTGCGATCCCGCGTGGAACGGCGACGGGGAGTGCGATTGCGGATGCCAGTTCACCGATTCGGATTGCGGCGGCCCGACTGGCGCGTGCTGCAATCAGAACACCGGCGTTTGCACGGAAAACGTCACACAACCGAACTGCACGGGGATCGGTCTGGTGTACCGTGGCGACGGGGCACTTTGTGCCACGCTTGATCCGCCTTGCGCGGCGCCACTTGGTGCGTGCTGCGTTGAGCGTACGGGCGTGTGCACCGATGGCGTTCTTCAAGCGAACTGTCAAGCGGCTGGTCAGCGTTGGGGCGGTTTGGCATCCACTTGTGCCACGCTGAATCCGCCATGCACTGTGTCGCCAAACCCTATCGTGTCCGGCTATCCGCCGCAATGTGCGGTCGACGCCCGCATTCCATTCCTAGTCGGTCAACCGTCTCAGCGACGCGGGTTCCAGTCGATCGCGCTGACCTTTGAGCGAACAGCCGGCACGACCGAGGATGGCGCAAGCGACTACACGGTTCAGACGTTTGGAACGGGCCAGGCCCTCGCGGCGATAATCAGCACCGTCGTGTTGAGCGGAAACGTGGCGACGGTCAATTTCGTCGCCCCGATTCCAACGAAGAAGTGGACCTGTGTGATGCACAACGCGAGCAGCACGCGACGTTGTATCGGCGCTTTGCCCGCGGACGCGAACGGCGACCGCACGGCGGCGCCGGTCGATATCCTGGACATCATCGACAACCTCAACGGCGTGCTAAACCCGCCGTTGGCCATTTATCAGTGCGATATCGATCGCAGTGCGGTTTGCGCTCCGGCGGACATTCTGATGGAGATCGACCTTCTGAACGGCGCTAGCGGTTTCCCATTCTCAAATGGGACGGCGCTGCCGACGTGTCCGATCACGCAAGGCCCGTGACGCGGCGGGATTTCATTTCGGCGGGTGCCCATGTCGCCAGACCTGGGGGACTGATTCCCTTCGAGTGCCCCCCTTACGCCGCCTGCGAGCCGTTCGGGCTCTCAATTCTCGGTGTTCTCTGCCCTTTGTGGTTCACCCCACCCCCCCCTCCGGCCCCACGCATGGGGAGGGGTGATCGCTCTTTCCCGTCAAAACAGCGCGCGCCCCTGATGTTATTATGGTATGGAGGCGGCATGCGGCGCGACGACTCGCGCCCCGCCTCGGCGAGTCGGAGTCCGAAATGCGAGGTCACAACAACTCGTGCAGTTTGCGTTTGAGGATTTTTCCGGTCGGTCCCGTCGGGAGGTTCTCGCGGATTCGGAATGCCCGCCGCCGCTGCGCTGCGGACGGGCTCCGACCCCCCTTATCCCCCCCTTTCCAAGGGGGAGGCTTGCCCGTCGCTTGTGCTTGGGGTTCGGAATGTCCGCCCTCGCCGCGTTGCGGACGGGTTCCGACCCCCCTTATCCCCCCTTGCCAAGGGGGAGGCTGGCCCGTCGCTTGTGCTTGGGGTTCGGAATGTCTGTCGCCGCGCCGCCGGTGGGCGTGTGCCCGGACGATACGCTATGATACGTGCGGACCACGGCGTCAACGATTCCTTGCGAGCCTGCGATGACCGCCACCCGCAGCAGTCTGCTCCAACGCGTTTGCGACATGCGCGATGCCGAAAGCTGGAGCGAGTTCGACGCGATCTATCGTCCGCTCCTGATCCGCTATGCGCGGCAGCGCGGCCTGGACGCGGAATCGGCTGAGGATATCGCCCAGCAGTGCCTGGCCGCGGTCAGCGAGAACATCGGCCAATTCGAGAAGCGGCGGAGCTTTCGGGCGTGGCTTCGCGGCATGGTGGATCACAAGGTCGCCGACCATCTGACCAAACACCGCCGCCACGCGCACGCGGGCGACGAACGCCTTTGCGACACCGCCGCCCCGGCGCCCCCGTCGCCGGACCTGTGGGAGCGGGAGTGGAACCAGAGCCTGCTGCAACTGCTCATCGCCAACCTGCGGACGAACTTCGCCGAGCACACGCTGCAAGCGTTCGAGCTGTACGTGCTGCACGGCATGTCCGTCCGCGAAATCAGCCGGTTGCTGAATCTGACGCCCAATCAAATCTACGTCGCCAAGAGCCGCGTGACCCGCCACATCCGCGAGCAATGCGGAGAGGTGGTCGAGAGCCTTTACGGAGTCTGGCCTTGAAGAACTGCCCGTCGCGATCGACGTTGATGTCCTTTGAGCAGGGCGAGCTGAACGACGCCGAGGCCGCCCCGGTCGAAGAGCACATTCGGGAATGCACGGATTGCGCAGGCACGCTCAACGAAATCCGTCACACCGATCCCGACACGCAGATGCTCCGGTTGGTGTTTCAGAAGGCCGACACCGACCTGTCGATCGCCACCGCCGGAACCGACGTGCTCCGCGGGGCGTTATCCGACGTCAGTCAGGCCGGCGCAAAGCCCCAAGGCGCTCGCGCGTCGATACGCGGCGACGAGGCGGCGCAACCGGCGTCGGGCGGCGACGGTGCAGGTCCGACCGCCCCGGCCTCCCCGACATGGAACATCCCGGACTACGAGCGGATCGCGCTGTGCGGAGAGGGGTCGTACGGGTCGGTGTGGGCGGTGCGCGACCGGGTCGGCGTGTATCGGGCGCTCAAGGCGATCGATCTGGACCGGCTCGAACGGGCGCGGATCAAGTGTTACGAGCTAAGCGCGCTGGAAACGTACTGCCGCAAGGTGACGCGACATCCCTATCTCATCACGGTCTATCACGTCGGCGAGGCCGGGCGATGCCTGTACTACACGATGGAACTCGCCGACGATCAGCGCCGACATGGCGCGGTGGGCGATCCCTTCCCCGCCGACTACAGGCCGATGACGCTCGCCACGCTCATCCGGGGAGGGCGGCTGCGTGTGGACATCGCCGTGGAGATCGTCCGACGGCTGCTCGGCGGGCTGGCGAAGCTGCACGAGCTGAACCTGATCCACCGCGACATCAAGCCGAGCAACATCATCTTCGTGAACCGCTACCCGAAGTTGGCCGACATCGGCATCCTCACAGCCGAGGAGGGCTGGGGCAAGCCCATCGGTACGCCGAACTACATGCCCCCCGACCGGGCGAAGGACAAGACCGCCGACATTTACGCCATCGGGACGGTGCTGCGCGAGATGATCGAGGGGCGTCGGACAGGGTCCGCCGACCCGGCTGCGTACGAGAGCGCCAAGTGGGATCCCGATCGCGTGCGCGAGGTGATCGCGCGGGCCCGCGCCGAACAGGCGGCCGATCGATACCCTACCGCGTCGGCGATGCTCGAGGACCTCGAAGCCTGCCGTTATCTGACGGAGGGGTCGCTGTTCGACGAGCTTGATGAATTGTTCTCGCCTCCGCCGCCGACCAAACCGAACGTCGCCGTTCAGCTCGCCTTCGCGTTGATCGATCGCCTTCCGTGGATTGCGGGGCTGATCGTACTGCTCTACGTGCTCTCCAAGCTCTGGTAGCGCCGATTATCGAACGTCGCTGAGAATCCCAACCCCGCGCCGGCTTTCCTCCGCACACCTTCCGATTCAATTCGATGCTGTTCATGGGTGCACAGGGAATCTCCGTCTCAGAGGCAAGGACCGAAAACACGATGATGCGATTGACGGCGAGGAATGGACTTGGATGGGCGATGGCCGTCCTGTGCGGCATTTGGATTCACGGTTGCGGGCCGACCGTGCCGCTCGATGGCACTCCGACGGACAACGCTTCTGTAGCGGATTTTAACTTTCCCGAGGACGCCGATCCGGTCATCGCCGCTCTGCCCTTTGAGCCGGATGAGTTGCTCGTCCAGCCGTTCCCCGGCGCCGATCCGCAGGCGCTCAAGACTCTCTACGCGGGCGCCGGCGCGACGGTCATCGACGAGATGGCCGACATCGACCTGACCGTTTTGCGGGTTCCCGCAGGAAAGCTTCGCGAGACGGCGGGCAAACTGGCCGACAGCGGCCTGCTCGAAACGTTTCAGAAGAACTACCAATACTCGACGCAGGCCGCGCCCAACGATCCGATCTACAGCCGCGAGACGCACCTGCCGCAAATCCACGCCGAACAGGCGTGGGACCTTTCGGTCGGGTCCGCGGACATCGTCATCGGCATCGTGGACACCGGCGTCGATCCCGATCACCCGGACCTCGTCGACAAGATCATCGACGGGTGGAACGTGTACGACGGTAATGCACGCTTCGACGATGTGCTCGGACACGGCACCGAAGTCGCGGGCATCGCGGCGGCGGCGTCGAACAACGCCGTGGGCGTCGCGAGCGTGGCGTGGGAAAGCCCCATCCTCGCGGTGCGCGTCGGCAATGAAAGCGGCCTTTCGTCCTCGCAAAATATCGCCGCCGGCATTCTCTGGGCGGCCGGACACGGCGCGAAAGTCATCAACGTCAGCTTCGCCCCGCTTTGGTCGGACAGGGTGGTCAAGGCCGCGGCGCAGCAGGCGTTTCACCGAGGGTCGCTCGTGGTGATCGCCGCGGGCAACGCGGGCGGGATGAACTCGGCCGTGGGGTTCGACGAAGCCATCTTCGTCGGTGCGGTCACCACCGACAATCAAATCGCGTCGTTTTCCGATCGCGGACCGTTCGTCGACGTGGTCGCGCCGGGAACGGAAATTCGCTCGACGACGTTCGACGGCGACTACGGGATGGCCAACGGCACTTCGTTCGCCGCGCCGATCGTTTCGGGCGTAGCCGCACTGGCGTGGGCGGTGAATCCGGAGCTTCGCCCGATCACGATCGGGGAGGCGATCGTCGGCTCGGTCGTCGATCTGGGCGCAACGGGCAAGGACACGACGTTCGGCAACGGGGCGGTCGATGCGGCGGCGGCGGTTGCGGCGGCGAAGGCCGCGTTCGAGCCGGCCGACACGACCACGCCCAGCGTGAAAGTGTCAATGCCTGTCACCGGGCAGTCGCTCTCCGGCAAGGCGACGGCAGCCGTGACGGCGACGGATCGCTACGGCGTGGCCGACGTGGTGCTGTCGGTGGACGGCGTGCCGTTCGCCACGGACACGCGCTCGCCCTATTCGTTCGTGATCGACACGACGGCCTTTTCGGCGGGTTCGCACGAACTGGCGTTCGTGGCGACGGACTCTTCGGGCAACGCCTCGCCGCCGCAGACCGTGCGGGTGAGCTTCAGCGGCGTCTCGACGGCGGCCACGGGCCGGGCCGGGACGATCCGATTCATCTCGCCGGCGGACGGCTCGTCGGTGACAGGCAATGTCACCATCAAGGCCGGCGTCGCGGACACGGACGGACTGTCGCTGATCGAATGGTTCGTGGACGGCGAGTCGGTCTTCGTCGCGCCGCTTTCGGGCGCTTCGTCAGGCGTGAGCTACCTCTGGCGCACGGCCTCGTCCGCCGCCGGTTCGCACTCCATCACCGTCGCCATCACCGACACCGCCGGCAATCAGACCCGCGGGAGCCTCAGCCTCACGCGACGGTAATCCCATGAAAGGCTGTCTCCTGCCGGACGGTACGCTGTCCGGTGGTTTTCGCATTTAGGAAGGAGACAGCCATGAAGACGACGGATCGGACAGCGGCGGCGATCGGCTTGGACGTCCATCGCCGGTTCAGCACGGTAACCGCGCGGAACGCGGAGGGCCGTGGTCGTACCTACTCATACCGTACGACGCCATCTCGGACAACAAGACCGTCAAGGGGCTTTTCGCGACGTACAGGGTTGTGGCTAGTGCCTCGAACGGCAGTTGAACGTCTGCGACGATATACCCGCGCCGCACCGGTTCGGTCTCCTGGGTATTATGGCTTATGCCGACACGATACCGAATGGCGTAACGATCGGTCGTCGACTCCGTTCGCAGGACGCCACACGCTACCCTCGACGCCGGGATTCCCCTCAAAGCCGGATTCAACAGGAATCGGGTGCCTCTTCCGCAAGGCCGCGTGCAGCGCGCCGACCGTCTGCCATCGCGGTCCGCAGGTCGGCGGGCTGCTTCATCGGTATCGCCGCGCCGCCTGGACGTTGACGATCTCATGGAAGACGCCCTGATCGTCTTGGTCATCGTACGCGCGCCCAGCCCAAGTTCGTCCGCTTTGAAGAGCACGCACGCCTCGAAGTCTGCCCAGCGTCTCGATCTCGAGACTCCGCTTGTGCAAGTTCGCGGGTTGTGGACAACCGAAACACGCTCTGATGGTATTTTCAGTATTCACAGGAATGCCGATCATGCGGCCGACCTCATGAACCTCGTTGTCGTCGGCGACAGCTGCCAATAGGCCGCATATTGGGATACTCGACGAATTGCCTGATGCCGAAATCGCTGGCCACACCGGGTCTCTGGATGATCCACACTTCAACCAGTAAAGCATAGCGTTGAAAACTGGAGAAAAAGCGCCATCGCCGCGTGGCTCCTTTGACCGTGAACCCCGGAAAAGGCCATTTCGATTCCAAAGCTCCCATTGTTTTCGCTTGACATGCCGATGATCGTGAGCTAGACTCGCCAACCAATGAACCAGTGCTTCTCGATCGTGCGGCGCCATCATCATCACCACGGGACTGTGGCCGGGTGATGGTATAGCCTCACAAACTTGAGACTGCCATCGACGCCGGCTCCGGCCGGCGTTTTTTTGCGCCGTTGCTTCGGGGCCCGCGTCACAGAACGGAGCCTCGAATGCCCCTACAACAAAACCATAGTCAGTTGCGCCTTGCGCTTCCCAAGGGTCGGATGGCCGAGGGCGTCATGGCGTTGCTTGATGACGCCGGTATCCGCGTCCGTCTCGGCGCCCGTGAGTACCGACCGGACATTTCCCTTCCGGGATTTGAAATCAAAATCCTCAAGCCGCAAAGCATCGTGACGATGCTGGAAGTCGGCTTGCGCGACTTGGGCTTTACCGGCGCGGACTGGGTGACGGAGTTCGGCGCGGAGGCGGTCGAGTTGCTCGACACCGGGCTCGATCCGGTCCGGCTCGTGGCCGCCGCCCCGCATGAATTGCTCATGGGCGGGCAACTCCCCCGACGATCCCTCATCGTCGCGTCCGAGTTTGAGCGGGTTACCAAGGCGTGGATCGAGCGCCAAGGGCTGAACGCGACGTTCCTGCGTTCCTTCGGCGCGACCGAGGTTTATCCCCCGGAGGACGCCGATTGCATTGTCGATATCGTCGCGACCGGCGCCACGCTTCAGGCCAACGGTCTGCAGGTCGTCAATGAACTGGCCACGTCATCCACCCGGCTGTACGCGAGCCCGGCCGCACTGAAAAACCCCGCTTTCCGCGAGCGGATCGACGGATTCGTGATGCTGTTGCGATCCGTGCTGGAAGCACGTCGGCGAGTGATGGTTGAAGTCAACGTAAGCCGGGACAAGCTCGAGGGACTCGTGGCAATCCTGCCGTGCATGCGCGAGCCCACGATCGCCTCGCTGTATGGCGATCGCGGCTACGCCGTCAAGGTGGCCGTGCAGCGCGAGGAGCTGCCGGCGCTCATCCCCCGAGTCAAGGCGTTGGGGGGAACGGACGTTGTGGTGAGTGAGTTTTCGCAGATTGTTCCGTAGCTGCGCAAGCAGGCATTGTTTGCAGGGATCGAATCATGGAAACGAGTACTGTTCGCTACTTGACCCATGTCGCGCGGCAACCCGATCGGGCACCGTACACCGTCCCGTCCCATCCGGCGCCGATTGACCTGCGACTTGATGCAAACGAAGGCCCGTCGCCGCCGCTTGAAGTCATCGAGGCGTTGGCGCATCTGGATAACGAGGTGCTCCGACGCTACCCCGGCGCGCAGGATCTGGAGGCCGTGCTTGCGTCGAAGCACGGCGTTGAACCGCAGCGTGTGGTCGCCACCGCAGGGGCGGATGGCGCCATCGACCGCATCTGCCGCGCGTTTCTCGGACCTGGGCGGGAGCTGGTTCTACCCGTGCCGACTTTTGAGATGCTCGGTCGCTACGCGGACATCGCCGGTGCGCATACGGTGGAGATCGATTGGCCCAGCGGTCCGTTTCCGACGAACGACGTACTCGCCGCCGTCGGCCCCGATACGGCCATGATCGCGGTCGTCTCGCCGAACAATCCGACCGGGGCCGTGGCGGAGAACGCGGATATTGTGCGACTTTCCCAGGCCTGTCCGCAGGCGCTGATCCTGGTCGATGCGGCGTACGCGGAGTTCGCCGAGACCGATCTGACGCCTCTGGCGCTGACGTTGCCCAACGTCGTCGTCACACGCACGTTTTCCAAAGCCTGGGGCTTGGCGGGGCTGCGGGTGGGCTATGCGCTTGCGCGGACGGAAGTCGCCCAGCGCCTTCGCGCTGCGGGCGGACCGTACGATGTATGCGGTGTTTCGATCGCGCTCGCACTCGTCCGTCTGCGGTGCGATTCGGACCACATTCACGACTACATCAACCGCGTTCGGAGGGAGCGCGATGAACTGGCCGAGCGCATTCGTGCCCTCGGCGGCGAACCGGTTCCTTCGCAGGCGAACTTTGTATTCGCGCGCGTTCGTAGCGCGGTCTGGTGGCGCGATTCCCTAGCGGGGCAGGGTATCGGCATTCGCACCTTCCCGGATCATCCCAGGCTGTCCTCGTGCATCAGGATCACGTGCCCAGGAGACGAAAGCTCATTCTCTCGCGTGTTGAAAGCGCTTTCGACGTCATGCCAGCCGGAGGCCATTTTGTTCGACCTCGACGGCGTGCTCGCCGATGTGTCCCGGTCCTACCGTCGTGCCATCGTTGAGACAGCCGACGCGTTCGGCGTCCGCGTCACTCTCGCGGAAGTCGCGCGGGCGAAGGCATCGCCAGATTCGAACAATGACTGGGTCGTCACCCATCGTCTGGTTTCCGCACGCGACGTACGCGTCTCGCTCGACGAGGTGACGCGCCGTTTTGAATCGGTTTATCAGGGTACTTCGGCGCAGCCCGGACTGTGGATGACCGAACGCCTCCTACCGGAAGTGACATGGCTCGAGCGGTTGCGGCGACGCGTGCGGCTTGGAATCGTGACGGGGCGACCGCGTTCGGATGCGGAACGCTTTCTCCGTCAGGCCGGCGTCGACGCATTGTTTGACGCGGTAATCTGTAGGGAGGATGCCCCGCCCAAGCCCGATCCGCGGCCGGTGGCGTTGGCCCTTCGCCGGCTCGGCGCCGAGCGGGCGTGGATGGTCGGCGATACGCCGGACGACGTGCGGGCGGCACGCGCCGCCGGGGTTGTGCCGTTGGGAATCGTTGCGCCATCGGATGAGCTCAGCATTACATCGGAACGTCTGCTTTCAGCGGGTGCGGCACGCGTGCTCGACACGCTTACCCAACTCGAGGAGCTCTTGCCATGACCCCACGCCAAAGTTCGATGAACCGTAAGACGAACGAAACGGACGTCCGTGTCTCCGTCGATCTGGATGGCACGGGGCGAACGGGCGTTCGTACAGGGGTCGGCTTTCTCGATCATCTGCTGACGGCGCTGGCGCGGCACGCGCGGCTTGATCTTGAGCTGGAGTGCAATGGCGACCTGGTGGTGGACGATCACCACACGGCGGAAGATTGCGCGCTGGCGCTGGGCGCGGCGATCGATCAGGCCCTCGGCGAACGCCGGGGGATCGCCCGGTTCGGCTCGGCATTCGCACCGCTCGACGAGGCCTTGGCCCGGGCGGTGATCGACCTGTCCGGCCGACCGTTCGCCCGTTTGGAGCTGGGCTTGCACCGCGACAAACTTGGTGATCTGTCGTGCGAGAACGTCGCTCACGTGTTGAGTTCGTTGGCCATTGCGGCGCGGGCGACGCTGCATGTCGACGTGCTGTGCGGCGAAAACGACCACCACAAGGCGGAAGCAGCCGTGAAAGCGCTGGCCCTGGCGCTGCGTGAAGCGGTGCGTCGTGACGACCGTGAAGACATTCCCAGCACCAAGGGGGTGCTTTGATGGCCGCCAAAACTATCGCCGTCCTGCGCACGGGCGTGGCCAACCTCGCTTCGGTCCTGGCGGGCCTGCGTCGGGCGGGCGCGGACGCCCGCGTTATGGACGACGTGCGAGCCGTCGAGGAAACAGACCGCCTCGTCCTGCCCGGCGTCGGCTCATTCGAAGCCGCGATGACGCAGCTCCGCTCGCGTGGGCTGGTCGAGCCGCTGGCGCAGCGGATTCGCGCCGGTCGACCGACGCTCGCCATTTGTCTGGGAATGCAACTGCTCGGCTCCGGAAGCGAGGAAAGCCCGAACGTCGCGGGGCTTAACGTGTTCCGGGAGCGCGCCACGCGATTCGATCCGTGCGTGCGTGTCCCGCAGCTAGGATGGAACCTTATCGCCACCGATTCCACGAGCAGGTTCATCCGACCCGGTTGCGCGTACTTTGCTAATTCGTATCGATTCACTGGAGCGCCTGTCGGCTGGCAGCCGGCGTGGTCCGATCACGGCGGCCGCTTTGTCGCGGCCTTGGAGCGCGGCTGCGTGTTGGCCTGCCAGTTTCACCCGGAGCTTTCGGGCGCGTGGGGCGTGGCGCTGCTGCGTCGCTGGCTGGTAGCGTCCGAAGCGGAGGTCGTCGGATGTTGATTCGTCGCGTCATTCCCTGCCTCGATTGCCGCGATGGCCGTGTCGTGAAGGGCGTGAAGTTCGCTGAGCTGCGCGAGGTCGGCTCGCCGGTCGAATGCGCCGGTACTTATGAAGCCCAGGGCGCCGACGAAATCGTCCTGCTCGACGTTTCGGCGACCCCGCAAGGGCGTGAACATCACCTTGAAACCGTGCGCGACGTGCGCGACGTGCTCTCGATCCCCCTCACGGTCGGCGGCGGAGTCCGCAGCGTGGAGAATGCCCGTGTCTTGCTTGAGGCCGGCGCGGACAAGGTCGCGGTCAACACCGCCGCTGTCGACGATCCGTCGCTCATCGATGAACTAGCCGGTCGCTTTGGTTGCCAGTGTACGGTACTCGCGGTAGATGCGGCGCGGAATCATGACCGTGATTGGTGCGTCGTCGTGCAATCCGGTCGGAAACGAACCGGACTCGACGCGGTCGCCTGGTGTCGAGAAGGCGTGCAACGCGGCGCGGGCGAGATCCTGCTCACCAGTTGGGACCGCGACGGCACGCGGAGCGGCTACGACTTGCAGCTTCTCGCCGCCGTCTCGCGTGCCGTCACGGTTCCCCTCATCGCCTCCGGCGGGGCGTCATGTCCCGAGCACTTGCTCGAAGCACTCCAAGCCGGTGCGGATGCCGTCCTGGCCGCAAGCATCTTTCACGAAGCGGAATACACCGTTGCGGACGTAAAGAACTGCCTCGCGCGAAGCGGAATTGAGGTGCGTCGATGATCATCCCGTCGATCGACCTCATGAACGGCCGCGCGGTCCAGTTGGTCGGCGGGCGGGACTTGGAACTGGATGCGGGCGATCCAGGACCCATCGCTGAACGATTCGCCATCGCCGGTGAAATCGCCGTGGTGGACCTGGATGCGGCGCTCGGCCGGGGCTCCAATGCGGGCGTCATTCACCAACTGCTACGCATCGCTCCGTGTCGCGTTGGCGGAGGCATCAGGACTGTGGACGCCGCCATGCGTTGGCTTGATGCAGGCGCGTGCAAGGTCATGCTCGGTACCGCGGCGACGCCCGAGGTATTGCAAAAACTGCCCCGCGATCGCGTTGTCGCGGCGCTGGATTGTGTCGATGGTGAGGTGGTGGTCGATGGTTGGCGCACCCGAACCCAAGAGCCGGTACTGACGAAACTCCGGGAGTTGCAGCCCCTAGCCGGTGGGTTTCTGGTTACATTCGTGGAACGCGAAGGTCGTCTGGGAGGCACCCGGCTGGAGGCCGTGGAGGAGCTCGTCCGAGCCGCCGCCGACTCTCGACTCACCATCGCGGGCGGCATCGCCTCCACAGACGAGATTCGCGAGCTGGATCGCCTCGGCGCCGACGCGCAGGTCGGCATGGCGCTGTACAAGGGGCGTTTCAGCCTGGCCGAGGCGATCGCCGCGCCGCTCACCTCCGACCGAGCGGATGGACTCTGGCCGACAGTTGTCGTCGATGAGGTCGGCGTCGCCCTGGGGTTGGCGTATTCGTCCCGCGAGAGCCTCGAACGTGCCGTCGAGACCCGCCGAGGCGTATACCAGTCACGTTCACGGGGCATCTGGGTGAAGGGTGAAACGTCCGGCTCCGCGCAGGACCTGTTGCGCGTCGATCTGGATTGCGACCGTGACACGGTGCGCTTCACCGTTCGCCAGCGCGAGCCTGGTTTTTGCCATCGCAACAGATACACCTGTTGGGGCGAAGCCGATGGGCTGTTCTCCCTGGCGCGGCGCTTGCGAGGCCGCATGACCGATTCGCCTCCCGGTTCCTATACGCGCCGCTTACTGGACGATCCCGGGCTACTCCGGGCCAAGTTGATCGAAGAAGCGGGGGAGCTTGCCGACGCAACCACAGGTGCGGATGGGACGGCGGAAGCGGCGGACTTGCTCTACTTTGCGTTGACGGCGATGACGCGATGCGGCGTGACGCTCGCCGATATCGACACTGAACTGGCTCGTCGGGCGCGAAAGGTGAGTCGTCGTCCGGGCGATGCCAAAGGGAATTCAGGAGCCCGCAAGTGAGCGAGGCCCTCCTGCGAACGATCCCGCCCGGCGAAATCCCGCCGACACGCCGCGACGTTTTCGACTGCGAAACGCTGCGGCGAGCCGCCGAGATCGTGGACGACGTCCGTGCACGCGGCGAACCCGCATTGCGGGAATATGCAACCCGCTTCGACCGCCTGGATCCATCCGAGCCTATTGTTCGAACCGGTCCGGAGCTGGCCGCCGCCTGCGAGGGTCTTGCGAGTGTGCAGCGAGAGCTGCTGAACCGAACGGCCGCCCGCATCCGGCGCTTCGCCGAAGCCCAGCGCGCCAGCGTCCGCGAGTTGCGACTCGAAATCCCCGGCGGTGCCGCCGGACATTCCATCCTGCCCGTGAAGACCGCCGGCTGCTACGCTCCAGGCGGTCGATACCCTCTCGTCTCAAGCATGCTCATGACCGTCGTTACCGCCCGCGCGGCCGGCGTGGAATGCGTCTGGGCGGCTTCGCCGCAGCCGTCGCAAATCATGCTCGCAGCAGCCGCCATTGCCGGCGCGGACGCTGTTTTGGCGGTCGGTGGCGCGCACGCCGTCGCCGCATTGGCTTACGGTGTCGGTCCCGTGCCCTCCTGCGACGTGATCGTCGGGCCGGGCAACACCTGGGTGACCGCCGCCAAACATCTCGTTTCCTCTCGAACGCGGATCGACGTCCTGGCGGGTCCGTCCGAATTGCTGATTCTGGCGGACCGTCACGCCGATCCCGCCCTGATCGCGTCCGATCTGTTGGCCCAGGCCGAACACGACGTTAACGCCAGACCGATGCTAGTGACAACCCATCCCCCTCTGGTCGATGCCGTGAATGGCGAACTGAGGCAACAGCTCCGGACGTTGCCGACGCGTAAGACCGCGGAGGCCGCGTTGTCGAACGGATTTGCCGTAGCGGCCGGAGACCTTGGTCAAGCCGTCGAGCTGTGCGACCAAATTGCTCCGGAACACTTGGCGTTGCACGTGATGGACCCGGACCACGTCGCCCGAAGAGTGCGCAACTACGGCAGTCTGTTTATCGGTTCACAAAGCGCCGAAGTGTTCGGCGACTATGGCGCCGGTCCCAACCACACGCTTCCAACCGGCGGTATGGCGCGAAGCCAAAGCGGCTTGTCGGTCTTAAACTTCCTGCGATTTCCGACGTGGCTGCGAATCAACGACAGAGATGCGGCGTCCTCGATCCACGACGATTCGGAAAGCCTCGCCCGACTCGAGGGCTTGGAGGCCCACGCCCGCAGTGCCTCAATCCGCGCTCGAAAACCCCCGAACCCTGAATGAAACGGGAGGAATCGCGGCAAGGCCCCCGAGCAACGTCTGGAGGATAATTCACTACTTATCGGACGCATATCGTGGCCGGGTTGACGCCCACGGATCGGTCTGATACACTTCCCCTGATGGTGGGGTTAGTTTCGACAGCGTGGACCGGTTTGGGTTGGTGGTGGCGCAATGCCTCCGCCGGGTCCGCGCTTGCCCCGTCCCGTTCGTCGTAGTTTCTTGAACTGACAATCGGTGGGCGAAGTTGACCCGGCGCTGGAAGTGTTTCCGGCGGTCGGGTTCTTTTTTTTGTTTGGTGCATTGTGGATTTAGAACGACGGTTGCGAAGTTTCGTGCATGAATGTGCCGGGGACTTAACCACGCCCGTGTCCGCGTTTCAGCGGTTGCGGCCTCTTGGCGCGAGGTTCTTGTTGGAATCCGTCGAAGGAGGCGAACGCTCGTCGCGTTATTCGTTCGTCGGCCTGGGGGCGGCGGCGCGGGTGTGGGCGGACGCCGACGGGACGTGGTGTGCCACGTTGGGGCACGAACCGGTGCGGATCGCTCACGCGACTGAGGATCCCTTGGACGCAGTGATTCGTTTTGCGAGGACCTATCCGTGCGAACCGGACGCTCGCGTTCCGCGCCTGCTCGGTGGATTGGTGGGCTACGTTGCGTATGACTATGCGCGTCGGCTGGAACGGCTGGGATCGCGGCCGGAGGGCATCGTCGCGCCGACGATCGCATTCGAGCTGGTCAGTGAGATCCTGGTCTTCGATCACCCCCTGCATCGCCTGCACATCGCGGTCCTCGCGGAAGCAGCCGGTGGTCGTGTGGCCGACCGCTTTGAGGAGGTGAAGGCAGCGCTTTCCGGCCCGGAGGCGACGCCGGTTCCACCGCCACGCGGATTACGCTTTCGCCCCCTCATGGAGGACGACGACTATCGCCAGGCCGTCGTGCGTTTGCAGGAACACATTCGAGCGGGCGACATTTTTCAGACGGTCCTCTCCCGCGAGATCGAGGTTCTCAACCCGCCCTCGATGTTCGAAGCCTATCGCGCCCTCCGACGAATCAATCCGTCGCCATATATGTTCTTCCTGGACTTTGGAGATGTGTGCCTGGCGGGTTCGTCTCCGGAGTCGGCGGTTCGACTTACCGGTCGCTGCGCGTCCTTGCGACCGATCGCGGGCACGCGCCCGCGCGGTGTGGACGAGGAGCGGGACCTGGCGATGGAACGCGAGCTGCGCGAATCGCGGAAGGAACAAGCCGAGCACGCGATGCTGGTAGACCTGGCGCGAAACGATCTTGCGCGGGTGGCGGCACCGGGCACGGTGCGTGTTCGCAAGCTCGCTCAAGTCGAGCGCTTCTCGCACGTCATGCACTTGGTGAGTGACGTTGATGCCACGTTGGACGAGGGACGCGATGTCGGAGACCTGATTCGCGCCACGTTCCCGGCCGGAACAGTTTCAGGAGCACCGAAGATCAGAGCGATGCAGCTCATCGACGAGTTGGAGACGACACCGCGCAACTTGTACGGCGGGTGCATGGGCTACATCGGGTCGGACGGAACGCTGGACATGGCCCTGACGATTCGCAGCGCCATGCGCGTCGGGGGCCGGACGACAATCCGGGCGGGCGCTGGAATTGTCGCAAGCTCGACCCCCGAAGGAGAATTGGCGGAGTGTCAGGCAAAACTCGGGGCGCTCATGGCCGCGTTCGAGGCCGCGGGACAAGCCGACAGCCATTTGCATCCAGCCCTCAATGGATCGGATCTTCCCATCCACGAGAGGGCCACGGAGGTCACGGCATGATTCTGGTGATCGACAACTACGACTCGTTTACGTTCAACCTCGTTGACGAATTGCGATCGCAAGGCATGCAGGTCGAGGTTCGTCGAAACGATGCGGTCACGATCGATGACGTTCGCGGTCTGCACCCGTCGCACATCGTCATTTCGCCGGGTCCCGGACATCCCCGCGATGCGGGCGTCTGCCTTGAGCTCGTCCGGGAGATGGGACCAACCTTGCCGATTCTGGGCGTCTGCCTCGGACATCAGGTGATCGGTTTGGCGTACGGAGCCGGGATCGGACGCGCCCCCACGTTGAGACACGGCGAAGCGACGCGGGTCTATCACGACTCCGCGGCGCTGTTTCGGGGCGTGCGAAGCCCCTTCGACGGCGGAAGATACCACTCACTCATCGTGGAGGAGGAGGGTCTCCCTGCAGAGTTGGAAGTGACGGCGTTCACCAGCGACGGGCTCATCATGGCTATGTCCCACCGGACCCAACCGACCTACGGCGTGCAGTTTCATCCAGAGAGCATTCTGACTCCGGACGGGAAGAAGATTCTTCGGAACTTTGTTCAAGGCTGCGACGAATGACCATCCATCATGACCAATCCGTGACTGCCGGGACGCATGAGGTGGCGATGGACCCCGACGAATCGGTGTTCGTGCGTTCCAGCCTGACCGACCTTCGCGGGAGGCGCTCCCTCTCGGAGGATGACGCCACGCGAATGATGAGCTTGATCTTTGCCGGGAAGGTGGAGCAAGATGAGCTTGTCGGCTATCTCGAACTGCTTGTGGCCAAGGGGGCGAGCGTCGATGAGGTCGTCGGGAGCGCTCGGGCACTGCGACGCACCCTGACACCACTCGCCGTTCCGTTCGACGTGATGGACACTTGCGGCACGGGGGGCGATCGATCGGCCACATTCAATATTTCGACCGTCGCGGCGTTTGTCGCCGCCGCCGCCGGGCAACCGGTCGCGAAACACGGTAACCGTTCTTCCTCGGGAGGCGTCGGCAGCGCGGACGTAATCGAAGCCCTCGGTCTGAGCATCGACCCTGGGATCGAAGCGCTCATTGACTCGCTCCACCGACATCAATTCGCCTTTCTTTTCGCGCCGCGTTTTCGTCCCAAGGCGGTGCAGGTCAGCGAAGCGAGGCGTCGCGTCCAGGGACCGACGCTCTTCAACCTCGTGGGACCTCTGTGCAACCCGGCCCGACCGGCGTTTCAGGTCATCGGGACGTTTAGTGAGTCCGCGGCCCAGATTCTCGCCAAAGCGGTGTTGCGCTTGGAGACACGCCGGACGTTCGTCGTGACCGGCCCGGGTGGTATCGACGAGTTGATCCCCCTCGGCGAGAACGTGGCCTTCGAAGTGGTCGGCGATGGAATTCGCCGGCACGTTTTCCGTGCGGAACACGCCGGGGTACAGACCTGCGATCTGGACGCGCTTCGCGGCGGGAACGCCGAAACCAATGCCCACATCGCGACTCGAATCCTCTCAGGGCAGCGCGGAGCCCGGCGCGACGCCGTGGTGATGAATGCGGGATTGGCCATGCTCGCCGCAGGTCGAGCCGAGAGTCTGCGCGAGGGGTGTGAACAATGCGCCTCGGTCATCGATCGCGGCATCGCAAGGGATCTGTTGGAGACACTTCGCAACCGTAATGAGGGACCGAGGCGCGACTCATGAGCGGGTTTCTTGACAGTGCCTTCGCGGAAGCGCATCGCCGAGTCGAAAGCTGGCGGCGCAACGACCTGCTCGGGGCGTTGCGCGACGCGCCGGTTCCACGCTCCCCAGGCGGTGGTCTTGCAGCGGCGCTTCGCGGGTCAAACCCAATGGCATTGATTGCGGAAATCAAGCGGGCGTCTCCCTCGCAAGGCATGCTCAATCCGGATGTTGACGTAGCCGGTCGGGCGCGGCTGTACGTCGACGGCGGCGCTGCGGCGGTATCGATCCTCACGGAGCCGCGTTGGTTTGCTGGGTCGATCGACGACTTCGTCACGGCGCGACGCGCGACGCGGGCACCGCTGCTCCGCAAAGACTTCATCGTCGACGAGTACGACCTCGAAGTTTCCGCCGCGATCGGCGCCGACGCCGTTCTTCTGATCGCCGCACGATTCGACGCCGATCGGTTGCAGGAGCTTCTCGCTTTCGCCAACGGACTCGGACTCGAGGCGTTGGTGGAGACGCACGGCGCGGACGACGCCGCCACAGCGTGTGAAGCCGGCGCTTTCATCATCGGCGTCAACAGCCGCAACCTGCAAACGCTACAGGTGGACGTGGAAGGCGCTCTTGGTGCGCTGCGACTCATTCCTCCGGACCGCTTGAGAGTGCTGGAGAGCGGGATCAATTCGCAGCGCGATGTGCAGGCCGCCGTCGAGGCCGGGGCGGACGCGGTGTTGGTCGGCGAGGTGCTCATGCGTTCGAGCGATCCGGCGGAGACGATCCGCTTACTCTTGGAGGGCGCCGAACCCCGGAAGCCCGAGTGCAACACGGGAAACAATCCGGATTGATTCATTCATGGCGACCTGGATCAAGATCTGCGGTCTTACGAACCTCGAAGATGCGGCGCTTGCAGCCCGTCTCGGGGCGGATGCGCTTGGGTTTGTGTTGCATCGAGAAAGCGGTAGGTTCTGCGAACAGAGCACGGCGCGTGCGATAATTCGTGATGTGCCGCGCGGAGTCACCACCGTGGGAGTGTGGCTCGCGGAACCCGCCGAAGTCGTGTCCGAGACGGCCCGGTTCATCGGATGCGATCTCGTCCAAACCTATGACCCGATAACCGCCCGAGCGCTGCACGTCCAGGGGTTCAACGTCTTGCCTGCGATCCCCGTCGCGGGCGAAGCGATCGGTAGAGAGGACTGGCGGCGTTTCCTTTGGTCTTGGGGAGGTCGAGTCCTCGTGGACCGTTCCCGAGCGGCTCCCAAACAATCGACACCGGGTTTTTTGGCGAAAGTCGATGCGTGGCATGACCGGGTCACGACCCTCGGGAAAACACAACAAATTGTTCTGGCCGGCGGTCTGAATCCGGAGAACATCCGAGCGGCGCTGGACACCTATCGCCCGAATGGGGCGGACGTCGCCTCCGGCGTGGAGTCGGCGCCGGGTCGGAAGGATGCGGAAAAACTGGTCCGGTTCGTTGAGGAGGTGCGTCGATGGGACGCGACGGTTGGTTCGGACGTTTCGGCGGGCAGTTTGTCCCCGAGACCGTAATTCCCGCACTGGAAGAGTTGGAGCGACTTCGTCGACGAGTCCTGGTGACGTCGGTCTTCCGGCGGCGCTACGCGGAGCTGCTCACCACTTGGGCGGGTCGCCCGACGCCGTTGTATGAAGCGCGGCGCCTGGCCGACGCTTGGGGCGGTCGTTGCCGAGTCCTGCTCAAGCGGGAGGATCTGAACCACACCGGCGCGCACAAGGTTCTAAATGCGCTGGGACAGGGACTGCTCGCCCAGACGGCGAAAAAACGCAGGATCGTCTGCGAAACCGGCGCGGGGCAGCATGGGGTGGCCACTGCATCCGTTTGTGCGTTGCTCAACCTGTCCTGCACCGTCTACATGGGTGCGGTGGACATGGAGCGGCAACAACCGAACGTGACCCGAATGCGCATGCTCGGAGCGCGCGTGGAACCGGTCCAATCCGGCACACGAACCCTCAAGGACGCGACCAACGAAGCCATCCGAGATTGGGTCACCAACGTCCGCACCACGCATTACTTGATTGGGTCGGTTGTCGGTCCGCATCCCTACCCGCTCCTCGTGCGGAACTTCGTCTCGCGGATCGGTCGTGAGGCTCGGCGACAAGTGCGTCGCCTCACCGGACGGTTGCCCGATGCGGTTGTCGCATGCGTCGGCGGCGGTTCGAACGCCCTGGGAATCATGCATTCGTTCGTGCCCGACCAGACCGTCGACCTAATCGCCGTCGAAGCCGGCGGGAGGTCGTCCAGACTGGGAGAACACGCCGCGAGCCTAGGTGTCGGTCGACCCGGCGTGCTCCACGGCACGTACTCGTTTGTTCTCCAAGACGATGAGGGTCAGATTGCCGGCTCGCACTCCATCTCCGCAGGATTGGACTACCCCGGCGTCGGACCCGAACTCGCGGCGTTTCGTGAATCCGGGCGACTACGCGTGGTGTCGGTCCGCGATGCGGAAGCTCTCGACGCATTCCATGAATGCAACCAGTGCGAAGGGATTTTGCCTGCACTGGAATCGGCACACGCCTTGGCCTTCGCCAAGAGCGAGACTCGAAAACGCCCGCGCGGCGCGATCCTAATCGTCAACTTGTCCGGTCGCGGTGACAAAGACCTTCGCACGGCAACGCAGGTTGAGCGACCGCGGCGCGGAACGCAACAGTCTTCGACGGTGAGATGACAAAGATGCCCACTATCGTCAGAACACGTTCAACCCAACCGTCCGAAAAATCGGCGTCACGCCCCACGGATAGGCCGGTGGAACAAGCCATCCGAGCGTGTCTGGAGGCGGGAGCCAAGGCTCTCGTCCCCTTTTTCACTGCCGGATTTCCAAATGATGCTCGATTTGTCGACGCTCTCCGACAAGCCGCGGCTGTAGGCTGCGACGTGGTCGAAGTCGGCGTGCCCTTTTCCGACCCCATCGCCGACGGACCGGTGATCCAGAACGCCGGTCAGCGCTGCTTGGAAAGAGGAATGACGGTTCGTCGTGCGTTGGACTTGATCGACCGAGCCGGGATTCCCGTTCCCGTCGTGTTGATGAGCTACATCAATCCGCTTCTTGCATATGGGTGCGACCGCTTGATGCGTGACGCGCGGGCGGTCGGAGTTCGAGGCCTGATCGTTCCCGACCTGCCGTTGAATGGACGTCCGCCGTCTAGAACGGGACCAACCCCGGCCGGGAAGTCAGATCCCCTCGAGGACGTCGATCAGCTATGGAACGACCGATTCGAAAGGAGTCTTCTCGCCGCGCCCACCACGCAAACGACCCGCCTCGCTCGGATTGGCCGAGAAACCCGCGGCTTCCTGTACGCCGTGACGGTGACCGGCGTCACCGGTGTCCGCGATCGATTGCCGCCGGAAACCGCCGAGTTCCTTCGCCGCGCGAAAGCGGCCACGCGCCGCCCCGTCCTCGCCGGCTTCGGAATCGCAAGTGCCACAACTGCGGCACAAATTGCGGCCTATTGCGACGGCGTCATCATCGGCAGCGCCCTCATTGAAATCCTTCGACAGACCTCCGTGAATAAAGCTGTGAAGCAACTCGGTCGTTTTCTCGTCCAGGTGCGACGCGCGCTCTCCGAGCGCAAGGAAATTTGACATGCTGATTCTGATGAAGCCCACGGCTACGCTCAAGCAAACAGGCGAAGTGCTGGCCCTGTCGGAAAGCTTGAACCTACGACCCTACCTTTCCCAGGCCCAGGGTCGCCGGGTCGTCGCTTTGACCAGCGAGGATGCGATGTTGACCGCGCGGTTGAAGGAACTGCCCGGCGTCGACGAAGTCCGCCCTTTGGGGTCGGGGATCAAACTGACCTCGCGTCATTTTCGTTCGAAGGACGGCGTCGTCGTTGTCGGCGGAGAGTGCGATTTGCGTCGCGTCTCCATCGGTCACGAGTCGATGGTGGTGATCGCCGGACCTTGCGCGGTTGAGGATCGCGAAACGCTCCTGGCGGGGGCGCACGCGATCCGCGAGGCTGGCGCCGACATGCTCCGCGGCGGGGCCTTCAAACCCCGCACCAGCCCCTACATGTTCCAAGGGTTAGGGGTCAAGGGTCTCGAGCTACTCGCCGCAGCCCGGGAGGCTACCGGACTACCCTTCGTCACCGAGGTGCTCAGCGTCGATGACCTACCCGCCGTCGTCGAATACGCCGACATGCTCCAAATCGGCGCGAGGAACATGCAGAACTTCGCCCTGCTGCGCGCCGTCGGCGAAACCGGTCGCCCCATCCTGCTCAAGCGCGGGATGATGGCCACCATCGACGAGCTGCTCATGTCCGCCGAGTACATCCTGGCTACGGGGAACGAATCCGTGGTCCTTTGCGAACGCGGGATCCGCACCTTCGAAACCAGCACCCGCAACACCTTGGATATCGCCGCCGTCCCCGTCCTCCGCCGTCGCACCCACCTACCGATCATCGTCGACCCCAGTCACGCAGCCGGGCATCGCGATCTCGTCGCTCCCCTCGCCCTCGCCGCAGTCGCCGCCGGAGCGGACGGATTGCTCATCGAAGTGCATCCCGACCCCGATCGCGCGGCCACCGACGCACAGCAGACGATTCCAACCAAGGAATTCGCCGAAATCTTGCAAAGAATTCGTTCGGTTCACAAATCCGTTCGGAGCTGTGAAGCGACCAGTCGTGAAAAGGTACAAGACGGTGTCGAACAAGAAAAATGAAAACGCCCTAAGCTTGACGGGAAGGGCGCGTTTGGGGCAGCGCGTTACGGCCCAACCAGTGATACGGCTTCCACTTATTGTCCGCGCGGTTAGACCCGCGTGAGTCGAGCCTTGATGGCGGCCACCAGTACTGGCAATGGCACTTCACATTGTGCCACTCGTAGACAAGCATGAGTCTTTCCCCCGGTTACGGTCCGGCCAACGTAGCCAGGAGTTCGTCGAAGTCGCGCAGGTCGATCCGCCCGTTAGGCACGAGATCGAACGCTTCGCACTCCGTTGTCCATCCGCCCTCCTCTTGGCGGAAACACATTTGAAAGATCGCAAAATCGCGCAGGTTCTTCGCCGCGCTCGGAAGCACATATACGTAAACCTTCTCCCGCGCCCCAACGAATGCGTAGCTGCCCTGTACGGCGACCGATACCCCCAGAATCGCGCTCTGAATAGGGTCGCTGGCAACCAACTTGCGCTCTTCAAGCCATTGACCCGCCTCGCGCTGAAAAAGGTACGCGGCTCCGACATTGGCGAAGGGATATGGTGGGATGCCATCCTTTCCGCTGGACCCAACAACGAGATTGTTTCCGTCGGTGGAAACAGCGATCCCGAATCCGTCGTTGGCCACGCCATCGCTAGCGAGGAGTTTGGTTCCGGAGCTCCAAGAACTGTCGCCGTGTTCGAAGACATACGCGGACCCGGATGACGGACCCAGGTCGTCGTCGCTCTGCGCCCCCGCAACCGCGTAGTTACCCGCTATGCTAACGGACGCTGCGAAAAAATCCCGCTCGGTGGCGTCACTCGCAATCAACTTGACCTCTTCCACCCATATCCCGGCGGCGCTTCGGAAGACATATGCAGCCCCTGTACCCCATCCGTGGTCAGCTCGTTTGTTCGCGCCCACGAGCGTAACCGCCCCGTCTATCGACACCGCGCTGCCGAAGGCGTCGCCCAGCGCCGAATCTGATGGATTCAGCGAAGCCACATGCACCCATACATTGTTCATGCGCCGATATAAATAGGCCGAACCCGAGCTGTAGTCCCACCCAGGTCTCCCCACGAGGATCGTGCCCCCGCTGATCGACACGGAGAGTCCGAACTCATCGCCCCAGCGAATCTGATCCGGAGAGGTCAGTTTGGCTTCCGGATACCACTCATCGTCCAACGGGTCGGTGGGAGTTCCCCGATCATATCTGCGGAAGATGTAAACCGTTCCGTACCCACCTCCGATTACCGCCGGTATTATGTATGGGGCGCCGACGACGACCACATCGCCCTCGATCGCAACCGATGCGCCGAACACGTCGTACTCGGCCCCGTCTTCGACCAACAGTTGGGCGACTTGGACCCAGCGCGACCCGGATCGGTGGAAAACGTAGACCGCGCCGACCCCCGCTCCGGCTTGCGTGGAATAGGCCGGAGCGCCGACTACCAGGTAATCCCCGCTGACGGCGATACTGTAGCTGAAGTTGGCAGGAATCCCGTCGTTGGAGGTGATCTTGGCGATCTCCGTGGACGTGCGCGGCGCCGCGCCGCGAACCGTGACGACCAGCAGCGGCAGCATGACGATGCTCGGTACGATTCGAAGCCCCTTCATGGTGCGATCTCCAGCCAGGCGAATTCGTGCATAAATCCCGCCGCCCATTCTATACCTCGATCTGGAGGAATCCAACGAGAATGGCCGTCAAGTTGATGAGCCCGGGTGGTGGCTTCCACCGGTCGCGCTCCGCGTTCTCCGGCACCGATGGAGGACAAATGATTCCCGACGATCGTGTCCAGGTCCTTGAACGGTCGGTGGTTCGGGTACATTTCGCGGAAGCAGGATATCCAGAAGGGCGCTTCCCCGAAGAGATTGGCATTGGATGTCACGCCGCTCGTGAAAGTCAACCATTGGACTTCATACGAGTAGAAGATGTTCTTGAAGAAGGGGATGTCCACAGCGGGGAACGCGGCGGCCACGGGTACGATGGTCTTGAGGTGAGGCGGAAACTCTTTCACGGTGGCCCATTGGTTGAACCCGGCATAGGAGCCGCCCCACATGGCGACCTGGCCGTCGCACCAGGTTTGCTTGGCGAGCCACTCGACATCGTCGTGCCCGTCATGGGCATCATGGACCAGGGGCTCGAAGCGGCCTTCGGAGTTCCCCCGTCCGCGCATGTCCACCAAGGCAAACACGTAGCCGTCCCGAGCGAAGTAGAAGGCGCGATTGTGATACGAATCGGCTATGTAGGGCGTCAGGGTCAGGATGACCGGCAAAGACGCCGTCATGCCCGTCGGTTTGTACAAAGTGGCGTTCAGGTGCATACCGTCGCGCATGGGGATCTTCACGCCCCAGACGAGATCGACCGCCTTCAACACTTCCGGCGTTGGCGCATCCGGTTGCGCTCTGCCGCGAGGCGCGAACGACAAAAACAACACCGAGGCGCCGTGCAGTCCTCGAATCCAATCACGGCCCATAAGTTCCTCAACTTGCGGCGCGACGCGGTTCGGATGCGCTCCGATGCTCTTCGACGGGCAAAGCCCGCCCGACTTCAACCGCTTCAAACCCGTGCATTGCCACGATTTTTGTATGGTTCTTCGACCCGAGCACTTTGGCCTTACGTTCCAAGCGCGCCGTGTACTCCGGACCCCATGTCATGCCATTGAATAACACCTTGATCGCCACGTCTCGATCCAGTCGTGTGTCCCGCGCACGATACACCTCACCCATCCCCCCCGCGCCGAGGGGTGCGACAATCTCCTAGGGGACGAGCTCCGTATTCGGAGTCAGTGACATACAGGGGTATTGTCGATCGCTGATTGTCGATTATCGCGGGGAATCCCATCCCGATGTCATGGGGTCGGCTGGGCGATCGGTGAATTCGCCGGCTCGCTTCGTACCTTCAAGTTAGGCAACCCAACGCGGCGAAGGAGTTCGACGAACCGCGGATCGCTGCGCAGGGGCTCGAATTGGGGCAACACGCCTAGGAATACCATCCATGTGTCGCGGGCTTCGTAGCCCTTCTCCAACCAGTGGAACGCCGTATCGAACTCACGCAGGCCGACGTAGATCGCCGCGATGTCCGTTGGCGGCAGATAACGGGTCTCGGAAACCTCGAGCCGTTCGGCGAGCAGCGCACGCGCTTCCTGCTCATGGCCGGCCCGTGCGAGCGCAAATCCGAGGTAACCGTACGGGAACGAGGCCAACGGCGCGAGATCCACGGCCTTGCGCAGGTGGACCAGCGATTCGTCCGCTCGTCCCAGTTCAAGGAGTGCCTGTCCGGCCATTTGGTGCAGCCACGGAAACTCCGGAGCAAACTCCAGTCCGCCCTTCGCTATCGAGAGCGACTCGATCCAGCCTCGCTCCCAGGACGAAATCCAGGCGAGGTTGTGAGTGAAAATCGGCATCTGAGGGTCCAGCTCAATGGCGCCACGGAGTTCCGCCCGCGCCTCGGCGAAGCGACCGCGCACGCCTACGCACAGGGCGTACCAGTGATGCGCCGTGGCGTAGCGCGGGTTGAGCTGCAAGGCGTGCTGGAAGTCCTTGTCGGCTCGATCGAAATCCCAACGCCCGTACATCCAGACCATGCCCATGGAGGTGTGCGCCTCGGCCAGTTGGTCATCAAGTTGCAACGCCCTGTCGGCGGCTGACTGGGCCTTTTCAACCCCCTCTCGCGGCGTGATGAAACCGTACATCGGCATCAACGAGTAAGTGTCGGCGATGCCGCTGTGGGCGAGCGCGAAGGCGGGATCAAGTTGGATCGCTTGATTGAGAAGGCGGAGCGCGTTGTCGAAGCCCTGTTTGGTCCGCTTTGTCCACCAGAACCTGGCTTCCAGGTAGAGCCGGTAGGCTTCGGCGTCTTCACTGTATCCGCGAGACAGCTTGCGCTGCTCCTCGCCCGTCAGGCGCAACCGAAGCGCGTCCGTGATTTCCCTGGCGATGTCCCGCTCGATCTCGACCAGATCGGCAAACTTTCGTTGATAGCGCTCGCCCCAAAGCTGACGACCTTCGTCGACGTCGACCAGTTCGGCCTGAATGGTGAAATTGTCGCCGCGTTTCAAAACTCGCCCGCTGAGGATCGCCGTGGCGGATAATTGGCGTCCGATCTGGACCGGGTCCACGTCAGGACCCTTGTGACGAAACGCGGTGCTTCGCGGGACCGTGCTCAGCCCATCGATGCGGGAGAATCCGTTGATGAGCGTTTCGCTGATGCCGTCACTCAAGTAGTCAAGCTCACTGTCGCCGGAATCATTGGCGAAGGGCAGGACGGCGAGCGTGATCTTGCCAGCGGTCAACCCCCCTTTGTCCCCCCTTGATAAGGGGGGAGGCAGGGGGGTCGGTGACAGCGGCGGCAGGCCGACGCGGCGGACGAGATCGGCGAAACGAGGGTCCGTGCGCATCTGAGCCATGAACGGATCGTTCAGCGTGATCGGAAGCAATACGTCGTGCTCCTGGTAGGCTGCTTCCAACCAGTCGAATACTCGGTCCGTCTCGCCCAGCCCGGCATGGACAACAGCAGAATAGGTCGGAGCGACATACCCATCGGTCGACCGTGCGGCGAAATCGTTGAGGATTCTCCGGGCTTCGTCGGGCTGACCGCCTTTGGCACACACATAACCGAGCGTGGCGGCGAACCGATAGGCGTTGTTGGAGAGTCGGACTGCGTCCCGGGCTTCGGTGGTCGCCTCTGAGAACTTTCCTTGCAGGACCAAGGTCTTGGCCAGCCCATTGTGGGCGAAAGCGAAGTCGGGGCTGAGCTCGAGCGTCTTTCGAAGGAGTGCTTCCGCTTGCTCGAGTTGCCTCCCCAGGTAATACACTTCCGCGGCGGCGGTTCCGTTGATCGGGGCGAGAGGGTCAAGCTCTTGCGCTTTGGTAATTTCCCGGACCGCTTCGTCGTGGCGGCCTGTGAACTGAAAGAAAAGCCCGTACCGTAGATGCGCGGTTGCGTAGTTGGGACTGAGAGTAAGTGCCTGTTCGAACTCCCGCTTGGCGGCGGGCCAATCCCAATCGTAGGTGGTCGCGATCCACGCCAAAGAATCGTGGGCCTCGCCCTGCGACTTGTCCAGCTCCAGTGCTTTGGCGGCGGCGGCCCGAGCTTTGGGAATCGCTTCGCTCGGCCTCATGGAGGCGAAATGCGGCATCACCGTGTAGGTTTCCGCAAGTCCGGCGTATCCGTTCGGCCAGCCTGGGTCCAATGAGACAGCCTGCTCGAAATACTCGATCGCTTTCCGGAGACCGTCTGGAGTGAATTTGTTCCAATAGAACCGGCCCTTCAGATAGGCCTGGTACGCCTCGGGGTTGACGGACCGAGCTTCCACCATTCGGGCCTGCTCCTGCGGCGTGAGCGTGACCTTGATCTCCTGGGCGATCGTCCGGGCCAGCTCGCTCTGCAAGCGCAGGACGTCGCGCAGGTCGCGGTCGTAGCTATCGGCCCAGAGATGTTCGTCCGTCACCGCATGGATGAGCTGGGCGGTGATCCGCACTCGCTCGCCCACCCGCAGCACCGAGCCTTCCACCACCGCGTCCACGTTCAACTCTTTGGCGATCTCCGGAAGCGACTTGGTCGTGGCTTTGTAGCGCATCACCGAGGTCCGGGATATCACTTTCAAGCCCCCGATCTTGGCCAGGTC
>ERZ1292633.1182-Hain-H41-02um-R1-1182-length-28632-cov-6_pt1 | contig 28632 bp, 32 predicted proteins | sample MGYA00564406_ERZ1292633 | MGnify/ENA primary metagenome ERZ1292633 (study PRJEB36523, sample SAMEA6512639) | groundwater metagenome | collected 2019-01-08 | study: AquaDiva: Metagenomics assemblies of 32 groundwater samples | reverse complement strand
CATTGCCCAGGGCATCAAATTGCACATGCACCAGCAATTGTTCGCGGGTTACGGGACGCGCGAATGCCAGCGCGCGGTTGTTACGCGACAGATAATACCAATCGCGCGCTTGGTCGGGCGCAACCATGCTCCCCTGCCCACCCGTCGCGGTGAATTGTCCGGTCAATGTCGGGCGGCCAAGCGTGCTGGCCACCGATTCGCGATTGTCGATGCCGACGCTGACCGAATCGAGCAATGTCGCATCGACAATATAACCCTCATGCGTACGCAGCTGGGTGCAGCCCGTGGCCAGCAACGCCATCGGTATGGCGAACATCAGTTTTGAGTGTGGCAAAGCGCGCATGAACACATATATCCCTTAACGGACCATCGCGCATGGACGCGACGGCAATGGCAGACCATGCCCCTGTGCATGGGCTTTAGGCCAACTGGGCGGGGTGACGCAAGCGTGACTATTCGGCCCTTCCACTCGTAAACAAGCGTGTCTCGCTTCCCTCGGCGGCAAAGCATCACTATGAGCGCGACATGTCCTTCCTGTCCAATCTGTTCGCCCGCAAATCTGATCCACGTGATCGCTTGCGCCCACTTTATGACGCTGTTGTCGTTTTGGGCCGTGACCCGCGTTGGTATGAAACTGGCGTGCCCGACACGATTGATGGACGCTTTGAGATGGTCACCGCCATTATCGCGCATGTCCTGTTGCGGTTGGAAGGAGATGAGGATGTGCGGCAGGATAGCGCCCACCTTACCGAAATTTTCATCGACGATATGGATGCGCAATTGCGCCAATCGGGGGTCGGCGACCTGATGGTTGGCAAACATATCGGCAAGATGATGGCGGCGCTCGGTGGGCGTTTGGGTGCCTATCGCACTGCAACCAGCGCGATGGATCGGGCACAGACATTGACCCGCAACCTTGGGCTTGCTGAGCATATAGTGCTGGATACGGCGGGCGCGCGGTTACAGCGGCTGGTGGGGGCATTGGCGACGACACCGACGACATCAATCCTCGCTGGGCAATTGCCGGAGATAGGGTGATGGCAGATTCAATCGCTGAAACCTTCACCCGCATCATGACGGTTGAGGAGGCGCATCGACAGATTGATCCGCTGTCTATCACCGCGACGCCAGAGGAAGGCACAGATGTTGCGCGGCGTTTTGACTGGCTTGGCGTCAAAGACATGGCTGCGACTTTGCGTTTTTCGGGCAGCGGCACCGTGGTCGTTATCACGGGCAACGTGCGCGCAAGCGTCACTCAGGCCTGCGTTGCCACCGCGCGGCCAATCACTACCCGTGTCGATGCGCCATTTACGGTCCGGTTGGTCCCTATGGCCCAGATGGAGGTCGAGGCCGAGGCATGCGAGGTCGAGCTGTCCGACGTGGCGCTCGACTCGATTGGTTATGACGATGCGCGGTTTGACTTGGCCGACATTATTGCCGAAACTTTGGCACTGTCGCTCGACCCATGGCCGCGCCGCGCCGATGCCGACGAATGGCTACGGGCACAGGGCGTCATGGGTGAACAAGATGTCGGGCCGTTTGCGGGGCTCGCAGCCCTAAAGGCAAAGCTAGAGAAGCCTTAGCACCGGACTCCGAGCGATTAGAACGGTGGACCTTTAGAACGGGACTTCGTCGTCGAGATCGTCGGGGAAGGGTGATCCGCCGCCCGAACTTGCGCCGCCATTGCCCCCACCACTGCTTGGCGACTGACCCCAATCGCCGCCGCCGGAACTGCCGCCGCCCGATCGTGATCCGCCGCCAGACCCGCCACCCGGTGCGCCATCAAGCATGGTCAATACGCCGCCAATGCCGCCGATGCTGACCTCGGTGGTGTAGCGGTCGTTGCCGTCGCGGTCCTGCCATTTGCGCGTGCGAAGCTGACCCTCGACATAGATTTTACTGCCCTTGCGCAGATATTTTTCGGCAACGCCGACCAGCCCTTCGCTGTTGATGACAACATTATGCCATTCGGTCTTTTCCTTGCGCTCGCCCGTCGCCCGGTCTTTCCAGTTTTCCGACGTGGCAATGCGCAAATTGCAAATCTTGCCGCCGTTCTGAAACGACTTCACCTCTGGGTCCGCGCCCAGATTGCCGATCAAAATGACCTTGTTGACGCTACCAGCCATATATTCTTACCCCAGTCCGAATGCCACAGCGATCCAATAGGTCGCCCCTGCTGCGCCATAGGCCAGCGCGAATAAATAGCCAACCATGAAGGCGGGCCATTTCCAACCATTTGTTTCGCGCCGCGTCACGGCAATTGTCGAAATACATTGCGGGGCAAATACGAACCAGGCGAGAAAAGCGAGCGCAGTGGCCAGCGACCAACGCGAAGAAAGGCGGTTTTGCAGGCGGTTTGCAGTGGCATCATCATCGCTGCCCTCAATAGCATAGGCAGTCGCAAGCGCAGAGACCGCGACTTCGCGTGCCGCCATGGCGGGGAGCAGCGCAATGGCGATGTCGTGATTAAAGCCTATCGGTTTCACCACCACTTCCACCGCCGAAGCGATATGCCCGCCGATGCTATAGTCGAGTTGATTCGCCGTCGAATCAGCGGGAACGCGCGGAAAACTGAGCAACAGCCACAAGATGATGGTGGTGGCAAAGATGATCGTTCCCGCGCGGCGCAGGAAAACAATCGCGCGCTGCCACAGCCCCAGCAACAAATCGCTAAAGCGCGGCCATTGGTAACGCGGCAATTCCATCAACAGCGATGTATTGGCCCCGCGCGTGACGGTGCGCCGCAACAACCATGCCGCCAGCAGCGCCGCTATGACGCCCGCAAGATAAAGGCAAAACAGCACAAGCCCTTGTAACCCGATGCCCGGCCCGACATTGCGCGCGGGGATGAAGGCGCTGATGATGATGGCATAAACGGGCAGCCGCGCCGAACAGGTCATCAACGGCGCAATCAGGATGGTGGTCAGCCGGTCCTTGGGGTCGGCAATCGCGCGGGTCGCCATGATGCCCGGCACCGCGCAGGCGAAGCTGGAGAGCAGGGGGATGAACCCGCGACCCGACAGGCCGACCTTTGCCATCAACCCGTCCATCAAAAAGGCCGCGCGCGCCATATATCCGCTCGCTTCGAGCAGCAGGATGAAAAAGAACAGGATAAGGATCTGCGGCAAAAAGGTGATGACCGCGCCAACCCCGGCAATCGCCCCTTCGGTCACAAGATCGCGCCAGAAACTTGGCAACAGGGCAGCTTTGATCCAATCGCTTAGCGCTGCGACCCCGCCGCCTAACATGTCAATCGGTGCCTGCGCCAGCGTGAACACCGCTTGGAACATGACGAACAAGATGCCGAGCAGGATGAGCACGCCCCAAATGGGGTGGAGCAGCACATCGTCAATTGCCCGCGTCCAGCCGCGCGATGCACTTTCCGAAACGATGGCGGCGCGCGCTATCTTGTCAGCCACGGCGGGCCTCTGTGCGGGTTCGCAAAGGGCAATGCCTGTCACCGCGTCAGCATTTAGCGCTATATCCAGCGACTCCAGCAACGACTCAATCCCGCGCCGCCGCACCGCGACGGTGGCGACAACGGGCACGCCAAGCGCCTGTGCCAGCCGCTCTGCGTCCAGCACCAGCCCGTCACGTTCGGCCATATCGACCATGTTGAGCGCGACAATGACCGGCAGGCCCAGCGCCAGCAGTTCCAGAACGAAGCGCAAATGGTGCGGCAAATTGCCCGCATCGACGACGATAATCATTGCATCGGGACGGCGCTCTCCCGCCTGTGTCCCCATCAACACATCGTGCGTTACCGCTTCGTCAGGGCTAGATGGCATCAGACTGTATGTGCCGGGCAAATCAATAAAGTCGATGACCCGGCCATCGGCAAAGCGGCCGCGCCCCGAATGGCGCTCTACCGTCACGCCGGGGTAATTGGCGATTTTCTGACGTGCACCGGTCAGCGCGTTGAACAGCGAGCTTTTACCGGCATTGGGATTACCGACCAACGCAACCAATGGCGCAGCGACACTCATGCGGCCGTGCAGGCCATAGCCATGGTGAAAGCGGCGGCGTGCGCACCGCGCAACACGACGCGCATCCGACCAATCCGCACCGCCAGCGGATCGCGTGAGAAGAGCGAACCACGGTGGAGCGCCTCTACCTCAACCCCAATATCCAACCCAAACTCCTGTAACCGGCGCGCCTCTGCTGGGGACAGCATAGACCAATCAACCGCCACGATGCGGGCGGTTTGGCCAATGGTCAGGCGGTCAAGGGTGAGAGGGGCGGTGGAGTGCACTTGCGAACCATTATCATTATTGGAAGATTATGCAACATGCATATGATTTTAACCCGCTTTATCGTGGGGGATAGCGTAATCGACCAACGAAGCGCGCAAGGCTGGGGCGCATTTCGCGGCGCGCCCGCGCCCCCGCTTTCCATTTTTCGAACTGCATCACATTGCCAATACGGCGGCCCAAAAATGCGCGCGTTTCGGCATAGCCTTCGCTCTCATCATTGATGAACACTGCAATCGTGGAGGCATAGACCGCCGACAATGTCATCCGTTTGCTATAATGGTTGAAATCGGTTGCACTGTCCCCGGCCAGCCGCCACATCGCATCCGCCGCGCGCCAGCCAAGCCGTGCGGCCTGCGTCATATGGTGCGGCATCGCCATGATCGACAGCGCACGGCGCAGCGATTCGCGCCGTGGGGCCAATGTTTCCAGCCGCGCCTCGATCAGCGATGTTATGCGCTTTGTCATTCCCATCGTGGCCAATGTTTCGCCCGGCAATTGCACAGCCATCGCCGCATCGACAGCTGCGAACCAGGCGTCGATCATCGCCATTGCCCCGGCCTTAAAGGCCAGACGCGCCACATCGGCGTCAATATGATGCAGCGCCGCCGCCGTATCGACCGCTTTGCTGCTCCATCCGTCAAAAGCGGCATTGGCGGCGATGTCATGAACCAGCGAAGCGCGGATTTCATCGAGCGTGAGGTCAGGCATTTGTGCACTTTGGGCCATGGCCCAGCCATAGCCAATACTCGCGACGCTTGCTAGCGCTTCGTGCTGCGCGCTGGCAGACGGATCAGCACCAGCGCCGCCGCGACTAATGCCGCCCCCAACAGCTCTGCGCTGCCCAATCTTTCGCCATAGGTTACCCAGCCGATCAAGGCCGACATGGCGGGCTGGGTCAGCAGTGTCAGCCCCACGATCAGAGCCGAAAAATGCGGCAGTGCGTATATGAGCAGGCCTTGTCCGACGATTTGGCTGGCAAGGGCCAGCAAGAGCACGGGCTGCCAATCGTTCGGCCAGACATTCTCGCCAAGTGCCCATGCAAATAGCAACAGCGGCAACGCCCCGGCAGCGGTTGCCGCGCCGAGTACCTGCCACGGGCCCAGCGCCCCGCGTGCCCGCTGCATCGTCAGCATATATCCGGTATAGAGTATCCCGGCGAGCAGGCACAGCAAATCACCCGTCAGCGCCGCCTGACCATCCTGCGCGCTGGCCCGCATCAGCATGACCGCCCCACAGACCGCCATCAATAGCGCCAGTGATTCGACGCGCATCGGCATGCGCCGCGCCGCAATCAATGTTGCCGCCGCCATGAACAGGCTGGCGCTGTTACCCAGCAGCGTCGCATTGGCCATCTTGGTTTGCAAAATGCCGATATGCCAGCTCGCCAGATCCGATGCGAAAAACAGTCCGCCGATCACGGCCAGACCCATTGCGCCGCGCCAGTTCGGTGATGCCCCGCTGCGCCACTTTTCCCAAAGCGCAAATAATAACAGTATGGGTAGCGCCAGTGCTAACCGCCAAAACCCTGACGCGACCGGGCCGACGTCGGCCATCCGCACAAACAGCGGTCCCGTTGACAAAGCGGCATTGCCGCCGAGCAGCGCGGCAAAGGCGAAGGGGGCCGCCGTTTTGGCGGGCATAAAGTTTTCCTTTGCAACCTTGCTACTTGCATCATCCATGGCCTGCACCTAGCTGTTTAGTCAGTGAGCGCAAGGAGACGAAATACGATGCCAACCCTATTCGACCCTATTCAACTTGGCGATATATCCGCCCCCAACCGTATTGTGATGGCGCCATTGACGCGCGGACGCAGCGAAGGCGAGCATGTGCCGATCACGGCATTGAAGGCGGATTATTACGCACAGCGCGCGAGTGCGGGACTGATTATCGCCGAAGCCACGGGCATCAGCCAGGAAGGTTTAGGCTGGCCGTCGGCACCCGGCATCTGGTCGAGCGAGCATGTTGAGGCGTGGAAACCAGTGACCGAAGCGGTGCATGAGGCGGGCGGGCGCATCATCTTGCAATTGTGGCATATGGGCCGCCTTGTCCATTCGGATTATCTGAACGGCACCCCGCCGGTATCGGCATCGGCAACGACTGCGCCGGGTCAAGCGCACACCCCGACAGGCAAAAAGGACTATGTTGCGGCGCGCGCGCTGCGGCTCGACGAGATACAACGCATCATTGGCGATTATGTTCATGCGTCGCGGAACGCCATCGCGGCGGGGTTTGACGGGGTGCAACTGCACGGCGCCAATGGCTATCTGATCGACCAGTTTTTGCGCGATAACAGCAATTTCCGCGACGATGATTATGGCGGGCCGGTGGAAAACCGCATCCGCCTGCTGCGCGAAGTCACGCAGGCGATTGTCGATACTGTCGGTGCCGGGCGCACCAGTGTGCGGCTGTCCCCCAATGGCGAAACGCAAGGGGCCGATGATAGCAACCCCGTGGCATTGTTCACCGCTGCCGCTGCTGCGCTCGACGCCATCGGCATTGGCTTCCTCGAACTGCGCGAACAAAAACCCTATGGCATGTTTGGTCAGTCCGACGTGCCGCGTGTTTCACCCGACATCCGCAAGGTATTTTCGGGGCCATTGGTGCTCAATCAGGAATATCGGCTGGCCAATGCGCAAGAGGACATCGCCTCTGGCCTTGCCGACGCGATCAGCTTTGGCCGCCCCTATATCTCCAACCCCGATTTGGTCGAACGCCTGCGCGTTGATGCCGAAATCGCGCCCGATAATTTCCGGACCTGGTATTCACCCGGCGCGGAAGGTTATACCGATTATCCGGCGCTGGAGGCGGCTGACGTCTAACTGAAACGCTGTTTAAGCTCCAGCATCGCCAACGCTGCTTGTGCCGCGCCGCCGCCCTTGTCCATCAAAGCGGGGTCGGCGCGAGCGATGGCTTGCGCTTCATTTTCGGTGGTGAGGATGCCGTTGCCAATCGCTAGGCCGTCGAGCGTCAACGCCATGATGCCGCGCGCGCTTTCGCCAGCGACCACTTCAAAATGATAGGTTTCGCCGCGAATGACAACACCGATAGCGACATAGGCGTCATAGGCTCCGCTGGCATCGGCGAGCGCAATTGCGCCGGGGATTTCCAGCGCGCCGGGGACGGTCAGCACCTCGTGGCTATACCCCGCCGTCTCAATCGCGGCGCGCGCCCCTGCGATGAGCATATCATTCAAATGCTCGTAAAAGCGCGCTTCGACGATCAGGATATGCGCCACTTCACTCTCCTTGGATCAATAATCCGTTCGTGCTGAGCTTGTCGAAGCACCGTCCTTCACTGAGCGCTTATATGAAGAAAAACAGCCCTTCGACAGGCTCAGGGCGAACGGGTTTGGGATTTATTCTTCCCCCGGAATGGCCCGTTCGCCAACGATGTTGAGGCCATAGCCCTCTAGCCCGACCAAATTGGTGTGGCTCGACGTCAACAGCTCCATCGCGTGCACCCCCAAATCGGCGAGGATCTGCGCGCCAATTCCATAGGCCCGCAGGTCCATGCCCCCCGCGCCGCCCAATTTTGGCGGTTCGGCGCTAAGCGCACCGGGCAGCGGCGGCATCAGCAGCACGATCAGGCCAGCCCCCGCTTCGCCAATCGCCTCCATCGATCTCTGCAGGCGGCGTTTGCGCGGCCCCGCTTGCCCCAGCAGGTCGTGAAAAACGCTGAGCGCGTGCATCCGCACCAGCGTTGTTCCGGTGGGATCGACTGATCCCTTTTGCAGCACCAGATTGATCGATCCATCGACCATGTTGCGATAGGATTTGATCCGCCAGTCGCCGCCATAATCGGACGCGAAGGGTTCTTCGGAAACACATTCAACCAGACTGTCGTTGCGGCGGCGATAGGCGATCAAATCGGCGATTGTCCCGATTTTCAGGCCGTGTCGCCGCGCAAAGGGGATCAGGTCGCCCATCCGTGCCATAGTCCCGTCATCGTTCATAATCTCGCAGATTACGCCCGATGGGTTGAGGCCCGCGAGCCGCGAAATATCGACCGCCGCTTCGGTATGCCCTGCGCGGACCAGCACGCCGCCGTCGCGCGCGATTAGCGGGAACACATGGCCCGGCGTCACGATGTCTGCGCGGCCTTTGCTGGCGTCAATCGCCACCGAAACCGTGCGCGCACGATCGCCCGCCGATATGCCGGTGGTCACACCTTCGCGCGCCTCGACCGACACGGTGAATGCGGTTTCGTGCCGCGTGCCATTGGCGCGGCTCATGAGTTCGAGGCCGAGCTGATCGACCCGCCCCTTGGTGAGCGTCAGGCAAATCAGCCCACGCCCGTGCGTCGCCATAAAATTGATTGCCGACGGCGTTGCCATTTGCGCGGGGATGACCAGATCGCCCTCATTTTCGCGGTCCTCATCATCGACCAGGATGAACATCCGCCCGTTGCGCGCTTCGTCGATAATTTCCTCTGGTGTCGCCATCGGGGATGCATCGGAGCCATAGGCCAGCCATTCCTCCAGCTTGCGCAGCGTCTCCGCCGTCGGGTTCCAATCGGGCGAATCCATGTCGCGCAGGCTGTTGGCGTGGAGTCCAGCCGCGCGCGCAAGGCCGGACTTGGTGGTGTCGCCGCCCGACACTGCGGCACGGATGCAGTCTATGATGGATGTGCTCATGGGCAGCGACTATCACATTATAATGTGAGTGTCCAGCGGTGAATCACATTGACGAGTTAGAGCCGGACCACATCGTCAATAGCGCCCGATGCATTGCGTGCGCGTAATTCGGACAGCGGCATCTCGACTTGGCCATCATAATAGGCATCTGTGTGCGGGTTTTGCGGGCCTCTGCCGTCAACATCCTTTTGCGCGCCGCTGATGCGGCTGGAGACCATATGCGGCAGGTCAAGCTTGACGCCCGTGGCTGTTACTGCCGCCACGCGCAGCACGCCATAATTCGCACCGACGCTGGAGCTTGGCATACCGGGGAACATCTGTTGCATATTCGCGACATAGAGGTCGCCCGCGCGTGGCGTATCGACCAAAACCATGTCCGCCGCATCTTCGCGATTGCCGGCAATCGTAGCGACGCCGATAAATAGCGCGATCACGGCAATCGCTACGGCCCAACCCAATCGATCAAAGAAGGGGATCGGGCTGGGCGGTGCCTTTGCCTCGGGACCAAACTCTTCGGCGCGCTCCGCATTGAATGCGATTTTGCCAATGTCCTGGCCGTTGCCGCAATGGTCGCAATAACGAAAATAGCGCGTGTTTGTGACCCAGCGAATAACCCACCACAAATGATGTACATTATAGGTAATATAATGGCTGAAATTGCGGTCGGCGTTACACACGCTGCATTGGCCATGGCCAGCCGGCCCAGCAAAAACAGATTTACCCGCGCTACCCCATGCAAAAAACATATACTGCTCCCCTTGTTTTGAAGGGTTACCGAGGCAAGGGGTTATTTGGATGCACGGTCGCAAAGGGGAATTACGCCACCTCCCGCATCCGCATCAGATAACGGGCGAGTATGTCAATTTCGATATTGACGGCTTGGCCCGTCTGCCAATCGCAAAGCGCGGTGACGTCCCATGTGTGGGGGATGATGTTCAGGCCAAAGACAGTGCCGCTCTCATCATCATTTTTGTTGCCGTTCGCCCCTGCCGTGGCGTCCTGTACCCCATTGACCGTCAACGATACGCCATCGACGGTGATCGACCCCTTGGCGGCGATGAACGGCGCAAGGCCTTTTGGGGCGCGCACGGTGACGCGGTGCGACCCGCCTTCTTCGGTAACGGAAACCAGTTCGCCGACGCCATCGACATGGCCGGTGACTATATGCCCGCCGAGTTCGTCGCCGACTTTGAGCGCGCGTTCGAGGTTGAGGCGGTGGCCCGTTTCCCACATGCCGCTGGCGGTCTTACTAAGCGTTTCCGCCGACGCATCGACCGCGAACCAATTCGCACCCTTGTCCACCACCGTCAGGCATACGCCGCTACAGGCAATCGACGCGCCAATCGCGACCCCCGCCATGTCGTAACCACAGCCGATGGTCAGGCGTAGATCGCCGCGCTGCTCGGCGCTACGGATTGATCCAATGTCGGTGATGATGCCAGTGAACATTGCCCTCAACCTTCTCGCATGCGCTGATAAATCTCTACGCGGTCCTGCCCCAAGACCTGAGCATCCGCAAGCCGCCAGCGGCCATGCGCATCGCTGAGCGTGCCAAGGCCAATGTCCCCCAGCGCCGCGCGCCCGCCGCCGATGAGGATCGGCGCACGGTAAAGGGTGAGCGTATCGACAAGGTCGGCAGCGAGAAAGGACGATGCAGCGCCCGCGCCGCCCTCGATCAACAGATCGTTGATGCCATCCAAGTCGGCAATCGCGTCGGGTGATGGCAGCGCATCCCAGCCATCGGGAGCGGGACCATGGGTCAGCATCAACCGCTTTGGGCTGCGCCCCTCCAGCCCCGCCAAGCGCACGTCGAGGCTGGGCGCATCTGCGTCATAGGTGCCGCGACCGACGAGGATTGCATCGGACCGTGCGCGAAGCAAATGCGCATGCGCCCGCGCGCGTTCCCCCGTGATCCATCGGCTCAACCCATCGGCCATGGCGATACAGCCGTCGAGCGACAGGCCAAGTTTGAGCGTCACATGCGGGCGGCCCAGTGTGGCGCGGGTCCACCAGCCAGCCGTCGCGGCGCGCGCAGCATCGGCCAACACGCCAGATGTCACCGCTATTCCAGCCGCGTTCAAGCGCTTTATCCCCGCCCCGTTGGTGCGCGGATCGGGGTCGAGGGTCGCCGCAACCACCCGCGCGACGCCAGCGGCAATCAGCGCATCGGCGCACGCCATCCCGCGCACGCTGTCATGCGCGCAGGGTTCGAGCGTGACATAGGCGCATGCCCCGCGCGCGGCGTCGCCCGCTTGGCCCAATGCCATGCCTTCGGCATGCGGGCGGCCGCCGACCTGGGTCCAGCCACGCCCGACGACCACATCGCCGCGCACCAGCACGCAACCGGCATTGGGGTTGGGGGTGGACAGGCCGCGTCCGCGCGATGCCAGCGCAATCGCGGCGGCCATCCAGCGCGCATCATCGCCCGGCTTGGCCCGCGCCACCATCAACGCACTGGTGCGGCGGCGGCTGGCGGCGTTTCCGGCTGTGCCCTTGGCAGTGGCGGGATCGGGCGGCCAGCAGCGCGGGCTTCGGCCAGATCGCTCAATGCTTGGTCGATGGTTGCCCGTGCCTCGTCAAACTCGTTGCGTGCACCGGCCGCGTCATACTCCTGCCCCAGCGCCTTGGCGAAACTGCCATAGGCGTTGCGGCGGCGCTCGTTGCGGTCATTGGCTTCGCGGGCGCGGACCAACCAGTCGTGGCGCACGTCAAACTCGGACCTGTCGGCGGGCCAGCTTTGGACATATTGAATGGAGCGTTTGGGCTCCTCAACCTGATAGACCGAGCGCAGGATGAAATAAAACACGACTAGCGGGATGGTGATGGCCAGCCCCAACGCAGACCAGCGGTGTGGCCGGTCGGTGCGGATATAGTCCCACAGGTCGCGGAATCCTCCGCCGATGTCAGGCACGGCAAACATCTTCATACTCGGTCACGACTCCCTCGCCGCTATGCTGCGACGAGGGAGCATTAGAGTGTTTTCAAGTTTGATGGAACATCAAACGGCTCGGAAAACACGGCAAAGGAATGCCGATCATTGGTCGATGCGAAAGACGACGGTTTGGGTGAGCGTGCTTTCCATCGCCACGCCGTTCCGCGTTGCCGGTTCAAACCGCCAATGATTCAGCGCCTGATTCTGCGTGGCACGGAAAAAGGCTGGGTCGGTGCAGCCCATATCGCGCACCGCGCTCACCCGGCCCGATGGCGCGATGGTAACGCTGACCGGACAGCGGCCCGTCACCCTTTCGCGTTCCAGTGCCGCCGGATAGGGCGGCTGAAAGCTGCCCGCAAAGCGCGGGTTGCGGCGCGCGGCGGTGAAGTGCGGCGGCGGGGTGACAAACTCGTTTATGTCTCCGGTTTCGCCACCGCTTCCCACACCCCCAAGCGGCGGAATGGTGAAGTCTATGGGGTCGACAATCGTCGGACCTTCGGAGGCGATCGGAATATCCAATTTTGGCCTTGGCGAGGTCAGGACGGGGTCGTGGCGGGTCGGGTCGGGCTGGGGTTTGGGCGACGGTGGCACCGGAAGCGGGATGTTGGTTATTTCAATGATTGGTGGGCCAAATGGAATCACCTCCGGCGCGACCAGCGCGGTCATCAGCCCCGCGACCACTATGCCAACGCTGCCCAGCGCCAGCGCCGCAGAGACGGTGCGATGCCGCCCGCCGGACTGATACAGCGACGGGCCGCCATTCAGGGCGGGGGCAGGGACGGCAACCCAATTGTTCGGATTGGCGATGATGCTCAATGCAATGACCATGATGAAACTCCTCTCTTCCCTCACGGCATGAAGGGCTTTTGCCCGGCATCGCCGCAAGCAAGATGATGTTACAACATTACATTCCTGTCAAGGAGAATCTCAATCCATGTGGTTGAGAAGTCGCCCACCCTTGTGGGGAGAGGTTGGCGGTGCATTAGAGTTATTAGGGCAGGGTTGAACCGTTCGCCCTGAGCTTGTCGAAGGGTTGTCCTTCTCAACTTTCGACGCAAAGAAATACAGTGCTTCGACAAGCTCAGCACGAGCGGAGTTGAACTTCGCTCAACCCCTATTCAACATTGCGTATCGCCAACCGCTCCAAGGCCGCCTCGCGCCCGATCAGCGGCAACAACGCGCGCATGTCCGGCCCCGAATCGCGGCCCGTCAGCGCGAGGCGCAGCGGATGGAACAGCGCCTTGCCCCCCCGCCCTGTCGCGGTTTTGAGCGCATCGGTTAGCGCGTGCCACGGGTCGGTGGACCAATCGAGGGTGGCCGCAATCTGCGCCGCTGTTGTCAAAAATGCGCCATCCTCTGCATCCAGCGAAGCCGGATCAATTGGCCCCGTCACCACGCCCCACCAATCACTGGCCTGCGCGACTGTCTCAAGGTTAGGGCGGATGGCGTTCCACGCCGCCTCATCCATTCCGGCGGGCAGCCGCGCCGCGACCGCCTGATACGGGAGCTGGTGGATGATTCGCGCATTAAGCTGGCTAAGCTCAGCTTCGTCAAAGCGTGCGGGCGCACGGCCAAATCGCGCAAAATCAAACGACGTAATAAACGCCGCTGCGTCAACAAATGGCTCAACCGGATCGGAGGTTCCAAGCCGCGCCAATTTGGCCAGCAACGCTTGTGGTTCGATGCCAATCTCGCGGAAATGATCGACGCCGAGCGAGCCGAGGCGTTTGGACAGCTTGCCCTCATTGCCCGTCAGCAACGCCGCATGGGCAAAAGCGGGCACTGCCCCGCCAAGCGCGCTGAACATCTGGATCTGTGTCGCGGTGTTCGAGACATGGTCCTCGCCGCGCACGACATGGCTGACCCCCATATCAAGGTCGTCGATGGCGCTGGGCAGCATATACAGCCATGACCCATCGGCGCGGCGCACCACGGGGTCGGACAGCAAATGCGGGTCGAAATGCTGCTCGCCCCGCACCAGATCATGCCAGATGATCGGCGTGCCATGGTCGAGTTTGAACCGCCAGTGCGGTGCCACGCCACTTGGGGCGGGGGCATCGACGGCTTTGCGCTCGTAAACCGGCGGCAGCCCGCGTGAGAGCAATATCTTGCGGCGAATATCCAGCTCTTCTGCCGTCTCGTAACAGGGATAGACGCGGCCGGAGCGCACCAGCCGCTCAAACGCTGCTTCATACAGCGCAAAGCGCGCCGATTGGCGTTCCTCGCCATCGGGGGTCAGGCCCAGCCAGCCTAAGTCGGCGCGGATAGCCTCAACGAAGCGCTCTTCGGACCGCGCCGCATCGGTATCGTCAATCCGCAACATAAATTTTCCGCCGTTCGCCCGTGCAAACAGCCAATTGTGGATGGCGGTGCGGATATTGCCAACGTGCAGCATGCCGGTGGGCGACGGGGCGAAACGGGTGATGATGGTCATAGCCAAGCGCTATAAGCATTTTTCGCATTATCGCTAGAATAGCATTGCGCGTGATTAACGCTTTATTCGCCACCATGGCTTTAGGGTCAGGGCCATGGGATGGGGCAAAATATGGCGCGAGCGGCTGTGGCCCGCAGTCCCGGCGGAAATCCGTGATGAATTGGCGCTGCTGCGCTATTCGCGTTTGGTCGCCCAAATACCCATATTATATGTGACATTGCTGTTTGTCGTTCTCACTGCGTTACAAGCGGCCAGCGCAGATGCGCCGATTTTGATCCGTTTTGTGCTTCCGGTCATTATTACGACATCCGCATTTGGCCGATTATTGTGGTGGATACGGCAGGAAAATGTGGTGGTCAGCCCGCAGCAGGCGCGCCGCCAAATCAAACGCATGATGGCTGTATCTACGGTCATTTCATCGCTGTGCAGCCTGTGGTGCGTTATCAGCTGGTCGATGTCGGTGCCCGGCGAACGGGCCTATTTCCCGATGATGCTGGCGATGGGGTCATTATCGACGGCCTTTTGCCTGTCGGTCATTCGCGGGGCGACGCTTTCCAACCTTGGCGTCACCTTGGTCCCCATTTCGATTATGCAACTAGCGACCGGAACACAGATGGACATGATCGCGGGGGCTGTAACGCTCATCGCCGCCGCCTTCCTGTTGCGGCTCATTCTCCAGCAACATCAACAGCTGATCGACCTGTTGGTGCTCAAAAACCAGTTGCGCGAACAGGCCAATACCGATCCACTCACTGGTCTGCTCAACAGGCGGGCCTTGCTTGGCGCGATGCATGGCGCGGATCCGGCCGAACCGATGGCGCTGGCGTTGCTCGACCTCGACGGGTTCAAACCGGTCAATGATACGCACGGGCACGGCGCGGGTGACGAACTGTTGGTGCAAATAGCGCAGAGGATGCGCGCAGCCTGCGGCCGCGCTGCGGTGGTTGCACGTGTCGGCGGCGATGAATTTGCCATATTTTTACCCGGCGGAACGGCGCCAATGATGCGCGGGCGCGTTGACCAAATACTTGCATCGCTCGCCAAACCCTTCAGCATCGCAAAGGCGCGGCTGACCATCGGGGCCAGCGCCGGAATCGCCGGATCGCCAAGCGATGCCGTGGATGCCGAAGCGCTGATTGCTGCGGCTGACCGCGCGCTCTATGCGGCCAAAGCCTTGCAACGCGGATCAGCGCAAGCTGCTGCTGCAAGACCTGCCATCACCCTGTCCGAAAGGCGTGGGTAATCGGATAGCGGCGGTCGCGTCCAAAATTGCGGCTGCCCAGCTTGACACCCGGCGGGGCTTGCCTGCGCTTATATTCGGCAATCGCCAGCAGTCGCTCGATCCGCGCCACGACATCGCGGTCAAAGCCGTGACGCGCCACGACATCATCGACCGATAGCTCTTCCTCAACCAGCCCCTGTAGCATCCGGTCGAGGTCGGCATAGGGCGGCAGGCTGTCCTCATCCTTCTGGTCGGGGCGAAGCTCTGCGCTGGGCGGTTTGTCGATGATGCTCATCGGCATAACGGGGTAAACGGAGTTGAGCGACAGGCGCGGCACATGCGCGTTACGCCAGCGGGCGAGAGCGAACACCGTCGTCTTATACGCGTCTTTGAGCGGGTTATAGCCGCCTGCCATGTCGCCATAAATGGTGGCGTAACCGACGCTCATTTCGCTTTTATTGCCGGTGGTCAGCAGCATCGGCCCAAACTTGTTCGACAGCGCCATCAACGTGACACCGCGAATGCGCGACTGCACATTCTCTTCCGTCGTGTCGTAGGTCGTATCGGCAAAGCTGCCCTCGAGCATCGCGTCGAACGCCTCAACGGCGGGGACAATTGAAATTACTTCGTGCCTGCACCCGATCATGTCGGCGCAGGCTGCCGCGTCATCGAGGCTAAGCTGGCTGGTGAAGCGGCTTGGCAGCATCACGCACCACACGCGCTCCGGCCCCAGTGCATCGGCGGCAATCGCGGCGCAAATCGCGCTGTCTATCCCGCCCGACAGGCCCAGCACGACGCCGGGAAAGCGGTTGCGGTTCACATAGTCGCGCAGGGCCAGGACCATCGCGCTATAAATGTCGGCGGGATGCCCTTCCCACGCCGCTAGCGCCCCTGGCTGGCACGACCAGCGCCCATCACCGCCCCGCTGCCACTGGGTGACCCGCTCCTCTTCTTCCCAGTTTTTCAGCCGGTGGACGGGCGCGCCTGCGGCATCGAGGACGAACGAACAGCCGTCGAACACCAGTTCATCCTGCCCGCCAACGCGGTTGAGATAGGCGATGGGCAGCCCGGTCTCAGCCACACGCTGTGCGGCGACGGCGGCGCTGCGGTGGTCATCCTTGTCAATCTCATAGGGGCTGCCGTTGGGCGAGATGAGGATGTCCGCGCCCCCCCGCACCAACGCCTCGCACACCGCCGGATACCAAATATCCTCGCAAATCGGCACGCCAATTTTGACGCCGCGAAAGGCGAGCGGGGATGGGAGCGGCCCGCTGGCGAACAGGCGTTTTTCATCAAAAGTGCCGTAATTGGGCAGTTCATGCTTGAGCGTGGTCCCCACCACCTGCCCGCCATCGAGCAGCGCCATCGCGTTATACAGCTGTCCTTCGCGCCGCAGAACGGTTCCGACCAGCATCGCCGGGCCGCCATCCGTAGTTGAGCTCGCTAACGCGAGGAGCGCCGCTTCGGCGCGGTCATGCAAGGCGGGTTTGAGCACCAGATCCTCGGGCGGATAGCCGATCAATTGCAGTTCGGGATAGACGATCAGGTCGGCAGTGGGGTGCCGTGCACGAACGTTAAGCATCGCAGCGGCATTGGCGGCGATGTCGCCGACGCTTTGGGTCAGTTGGGCGAGGACGATAGTGAGCGCATCGGTCATCCATCAGCTTTAGAGTGATTTCGAGTGAAATGGAACATTTCACGGCTCGGAAATCACGGCAGGTAAACTTTAGTGCTGATTGCCCGCGCGGGGAAGTGCGTGTAGTTCGCCTGCATGAACGACCCCAAAATCATGGCGACGGTGGCACTGGCGGGCGTTTTCATAGCGCTGGCCTTGCTTGAGGTCTGGCGGCCGGTTCGCGCTGCGGCGCGCGGGCGCTGGCCGCTCAATCTGGGGCTGGGACTTGCCTCCATGCTGCTTGTGCGGCTTATGGGCATGGCCGGCCCGCTGGCGGCAGCGCTGTGGGCACAGACGAACAGTTTTGGCCTGTTGAACCAGATTGCGGCACCAATCTGGCTGGCCATCCCCGCGACGATCATCATCATGGATTTCGCCATCTATTGGCAGCACCGCGCGATGCACATCATCCCCTGGGGCTGGGCGCTGCACCGCCTCCACCACGCGGACACAGGGTTTGACGTGACCACGGGGGTGCGCTTCAACCCGGGTGAGGCGCTGGTGTCGATGGTGTATAAGTCGGCCATCGCGGCTGTGCTTGGCGCAAGCCCGCTCATCATCATCGCATTTGAGACCTATCTGGCGTTGTTCAGCCTATTCGAACATGCCAATTTGCGGCTGCCCACGCGGTTCGACACGGCGTTGCGGCGTTTCTGGGTGACGCCAGCCGTGCACAGCATTCATCACAGCGCGCACGGGCAGGACCATAATCATAATTTCGGGTTCGCCATCGGCCTGTGGGACCATCTGTTTGGCACCTATCAAAACTGCGCGAGCGGTCCGAATATAGGGCTTCCCCAACACGATACTGGTGGTTAAGGCAGCGGCAATCGCAAACGGGTCATACGGGTCGCAAACATCATGAAATTAATGTCGGGCAATGCCAATTTACCACTGGCCGATGCGATATCGGACTATCTGGGTCTGCCGCTGACCGATTGTAGCGTGCGCCGCTTTGCCGATGACGAGATTTTCGTCGAGATTCACGAAAATGTGCGCGGCGAGGACATGTTTCTGATCCAATCGACCAGCCACCCCGCCAACGATACGTTGATGGAAATGCTGATCATGATCGACGCGCTGCGCCGTGCATCGGCCAGCCGTATTACCGCCGTCCTGCCCTATTTCGGCTATGCCCGCCAAGACCGCAAACCGGGGCCGCGCACACCGATTTCGGCCAAATTGGTCGCCAATATGATCACCACTGCCGGGGCCGACCGCGTGCTGACGGTTGATCTGCATGCTGGACAGATTCAGGGCTTTTTCGACATCCCGACCGATAATTTATTTGGCGCACCGGTGATGAGCGCCGACATTTTGGCGCGCTATGGCAGCGAAAGCCTGATGGTCGTATCGCCCGACGTTGGCGGCGTGGTGCGTGCGCGCGCGCTTGCAAAGCGGCTCGATGATGCGCCGCTCGCCATCGTTGATAAACGCCGCGAAAAAGCGGGCGTGTCCGAAGTGATGAATATCATCGGCAATGTCGAAGGGCGCTTTTGCATCCTCCACGATGACATGGTCGATTCGGGTGGGACATTATGCAACGCCGCAGAAGCGCTCAAAAAAGCGGGCGCGTCCGAAGTCGTCGCTTACTGTACCCACGGCGTCCTGTCAGGCGGCGCGGCGGAACGTATCGCAGGATCGGTGCTCAAGGAATTGATCATCACCGATTCGATTCAAGCGACCGAGGCGGTCAGCGCTGCGCCCAATATCCGCCATTTACCAATTGCGTCGCTGCTTGGCGAGGCCATTCGCCGCATCGCCGATGAAAGCTCGGTCAGCAGCCTGTTCGACTAGCCAAGTCATCATGGCCAAAACGCTCATCCTCTTGCCACAAAGCGATTTTGATCCGACCGAGGTGGCGGTGCCGTGGGCGGCGCTCGTCGAGGCGGGGCACAAGGTCGTCTTTGCAACCGAAAGTGGCGCTGCGGCGACGTGCGATGCGGTGACGCTGAACGGCGAAGGCTTGCCGTGGCAGGCGCGCTCGATGACGGCGCGGCCAGACAATGCCGCGCTCTATGCGCAAATGGCGGCGAGCGACGCATTTCGCTCACCCATAGGCTGGGCCGATGCGCATATGGCCGACTATGCGGCCGCCCTGTTCCCCGGCGGCCATGCCAGCGGGATGCGCCCCTATTGCGAGAGCAGCGACGTGCACCGCGTCGCGCGCGAAGCCTTTGCGTCGGAAAAGATTGTCGCCGCGATCTGCCACGGCGTCTTACCCTTGGCGCGGGCCAAGGCAGCTGATGGCACGCCGTTGCTGCGCGGGCGCAAAACAACGTCGCTGACCGCACGGATGGAAAAACTGTCCATCATGCTGACTAAGCGAGCGATGGGCGACCATTATCAAACCTACCCCGATACGGTGGAGGCGGAGGCACGCGCGGCACTGGGCGCGAGCGGCGACTATCAGGTCGGCCCGCTCATTCCGCGCTATGCCACCGCAGCGCGCCGCAACATCGGCTTTGTGGTTGAGGATGGCAATTATATCAGCGCTCGTTGGCCGGGCGATGCGTGGACGCTGGCGGCGCGGCTGTGCGAGACGCTTGAGCTTGCGTGGGCATGAGCGACGACATCGCTTTGGCGCACGCGCTGGCCGACGCAGCCGGAGCGGCGATCCGTCCCTATTTTCGCGGAGATATTGGGCTGGAGCATAAGGATGATGCGACACCGGTAACGCTGGCCGACCGCGCTGCCGAAGCGGCTATGCGGCGGATATTGACCACGCAGCGGCCACGCGACGGCATCATCGGCGAAGAATATGGCAATGAACGCGAAGGGGCGGGCCGGACATGGGTGCTCGACCCGATCGACGGCACCACCAGCTTTGTCGCGGGGCGTGCCATCTTCGGCACGTTGATCGCGCTGTGCCAGGACGGTTTCCCGATTCTGGGGGTCATCGACCAGCCTATTACGCGCGAACGCTGGGTCGGCGCGGTGGGTAGGCCGACACTGTTCAATGGCAGGTCCGTCCGCGCCCGCGCATGCGCCGCGCTTGGCGACGCTTTGCTCGCCACCACCAGCCCACATCTGTTCAGTGCGCATGAGGGCGAGCATTTCCTCAATCTGGCGGGAAAGGTTGCGCAACGCCGCATCATCTATGGCGGCGATTGTTATAATTACGGCCTGCTCGCGTCCGGCCATGTCGATATTGTCTGTGAAGCGGGCCTGAAACTGCACGATTTTGCGGCGCTGGTTCCGGTGGTAGAGGGCGCAGGCGGGATGATGACCGACTGGAACGGCATGCCGCTTAATGCTGACAGCGCGGGTGACGTGATTGCGCTCGGCGATCCCGCGCGGCTCGACGATGTCTTAGAAGCCCTGACATGCTCACACTGAAGGACGGCGAGGTCAGCATATCCTGTTTCATCGCCCCGCACCCGCGCTTGCAGCCCTATCTCTCGACCTATTATTTTACGGTGATGCAGGGCGCGGACGGCGATGAACTGTGCGACTGGATGAATCCCGAATGGGCCAGCGTGCGCTATGCCCATCGCGGGGAAACGCGCGGCAGCGTCCATCCCGACCCGATGACAACAATTCCACTGGCGCATTTTGTTGGCCCGACGACGCGCGCCGGGCCGTTCGCTGCGCGCAGCGCCTGCGTTGCCAGCATCGGCTTTCTTCCCCTCGGCTGGCGGCGATTCATCCGCGAACCCGCTAATAATTGGGCCAATCGCATTGGTGCGGCCAGCGACGTGGACTCGATCATCGCACTGGGCGCGATGTGGGACGATGTGGTGCAGGCGGGCACACCAACGGCGATTGCGGCGCTGTTCGACCGAATATTGCTTGCCGCGCTCGATGCGCCTGCTTTGGTAAGCGAAGAGGAAGAGGCGCGGATTAACGCGGCCCACACCGCGCTGATTGACCCCGATATTGCCACCGTTGCGGCGCTGGGAGAGCGTTTGGGACTGACGCCCAAGCAATTGCACCGGCTGTCGCTGCGTATATTCGGCTTTCCGCCCAAAACATTGATGCGCAGACAGCGCTTCATCCGCACGCTCGCCGCGTGGATGCGCGACCCGGCAGGTAACTGGAGCGGCGCGCTCGACCTGCATTATTATGATCGCTCGCACTTTAACCGCGATTTTCAGGCATTTTTCGGGATGAGCCCCGGGCAATATCGCCTACACCCGCACCCCATCATCGGCGCCGCGATGCGCGCGCGGCTCAAGGCGCTGGGGGAGCCGTTACAGGCGCTACAGGCTCCGCTGTGATGGCCGGATCGGCTTCTCGTGCATTCACACGTTCTGCACGCTGCGCCAGTTTTCGCGTGACATAGCCTGCCGCAACCGCAGCGCCGATGGCGACGACGCGGCGTGGCAGCAGCTTGGTGGCGACAAACAATGTTGTTGCGCCGACCACCGCGCCAATGATGGGGTCATCGGCCTGTGTGCGCGCGGCTTTGCCCGCCTTGCCGCCCCCAACTTTACCAGCCAAGGCTCCACCTAGTGCCCTGCCGATTTTGGTCACTGGACCGGTTAATTTGCTGGGCTTTGCCATCATGCACTTCCTGTCATTTTTGCCGGGTCAATCAGTCTATCAAACAGGTCGGCATCAATGGTCCCCAGCGCAAGCGCGGCTTCGCGTAATGTTGTCCCTTCCGCATGCGCTTTTTTGGCGATAGCGGCGGCGGCATCATAACCAATCGCAGGGGTGAGCGCGGTCACCAGCATCAGCGACCGCTCAACGTGGCGCGCGATCACCGCTTCATCAGGTTCCAGACCGTCGATGCAATTGGCGGCAAATGTCGCCATGCCGATGCTCAGCAGGTCGATCGACCGCAGCATGTTTGCGCCGATCATCGGCTTGAACACATTGAGCTCCAACTGCCCCTGCATCCCGCCGATGGTCACCGCCTGATGGTTGCCAATGACCTGCGCGGCGACCATCGTCACCATCTCGCACTGGGTCGGGTTGACCTTGCCCGGCATGATCGAACTGCCGGGTTCGTTTTCGGGTAGGCGCAGCTCGCCAAGACCCGCACGCGGACCGGAGCCGAGCAAGCGTATATCATTGGCGATTTTGGTGAGAGCAACGGCAAGCGTGTTCAACATTCCGCTAAAGGCAACGAGGCCGTCGTGGGTCGCCAGCACCTCAAACTTGTTGCGCGCTGGTTCGAACGTTATGCCGGTTTGCTCGCTCAGCGCCTTGGCCATCGCTACGTCAAACCCCGCCGGCGCGCCCATGCCAGTGCCAACAGCCGTGCCGCCTTGCGCCAATTTTTGCACATCATGGGCGATACTGCCTTCTATTCGCGCGCGCGCCGCGACCAACCCCGCGACATAGCCGGAAAACTCCTGCCCCAGTGTCATCGGTGTCGCGTCTTGCAAATGGGTGCGGCCGATTTTGACGATATGCCCCCATGCCGCCACCTTTGCCGATAGCGCGTCGGTCAGGCGGATGAGCGCGGGAATGAGCCTTTGCCGCGTTTCCATCGCCACCGCGATATGGATGGCGGTGGGAAAACTATCGTTCGAGCTTTGCGACATATTCACATGGTCGTTGGGGTGGACGGGCACCTTGCCGCCGCGCGCTCCGGTCAGCGCTTCGTTGGCAATCCCTGCAATCACCTCATTGACGTTCATATTGCTCTGGGTGCCGCTGCCGGTTTGCCAGATGGCGAGCGGGAATTGGTCGTCAAACTTGCCCGCCGCCACCTCTGCTGCGGCCGCTTCAATCGCATCGGCAAGCCCTGCGTTCAGGCCATGCTGTCGGTTCACGCGTGCGGCGGCCTGCTTCACAATGGCCAGCGCATGAATGATCGCTATTGGCATCCGCTCGTGCACAGGGAAGGGGAAATTGGCAATGCTCCGCTGCGTCTGTGCGCCCCAATAAGCGTCGCTTGGCACCTCTATGCCACCGAAGCTGTCGCTCTCGGTGCGGGTCGCGGTCATTTCTTGCGCCCGAAATCCACCGTTACGACGTTGGAGCCATCATCGGCGGACGGGACCACCGCGTCATTTTCGGCCGTGTCGTGCGCGGGCAATTCCGCTACCGCAGCATCAACCTGAAATTGCAGCCCGAAATCAACCGATGGATCGACGAAGGCGGTGATCGCGGCAAAGGGGATGTGGAGCATGCTGCCGACCTGATTGAACGACAGCCCGACCGAAAATCCGACCGCGTTGACCGACAGGTCCCAGAAACGATTCTCCAACACAATCGTCATTTCATCGGGGAAACGGGCAATCAGATGCGCGGGAATATCAACGCCCGGCGCCTGTGTCTTGAATGTGATGTAGAAATTATGCCCACCGGGAAGCGTGCCACCCTTGTCGGCCACTTCGCCCAAGACACGGCCAACGACAGCGCGCAATGCCTCCTGCACTATCTCGTCATAGGGGATCAGGCTCTCGGGGACTTCTTCGCTCATATATTATGTCGTGGACTGGCGCGCACGCGAAATCAAGTCAGTTGAGTACCCTATCGCACTCTTGCCTAATCGTCACCCGTGCCTATAGCGACGGCATGCGCAATTCAGAACAATCCCGCGCGGCGCGGGTGGGCACCATAACCCGCAACACCCGCGAAACGCAGATCAGCGTTACCGTCAATCTTGACGGCACGGGGGTTTGCGCCATCGCCACGGGCATTGGCTTTCTCGATCATATGGTCGAACAAGTGGCGCGCCATTCGCTGATCGACATCGACATGCGCGTCGCGGGCGATTTGCATATCGACCAGCATCATACTGTTGAAGATAGCGCGCTGGCGCTGGGCGAAGCGGTGGCGCAGGCGCTGGCTGAAAAGCGCGGTATTGTCCGTTATGGCCATGCCTATGCGCCGATGGACGAAACACTGTCACGCGCCGCACTCGATATATCGGGGCGTCCGCATCTCGTGTGGAAATCCGGGTTCACACAGGAACGCCTTGGCGAGATGGACACCGAGCTGTTCAGCCACTGGTTCGCCAGTTTTGCCCAAAGCGCAGGGCTGACGCTGCACCTCGAAACGCTCTATGGCGAGAATAACCACCATATCGCCGAAAGCCTGTTCAAAGCGCTGGCGCGGGCGCTGCGCGCTGCGGTGGCGATTGACCCGCGTGTCGGCGACGCGGTGCCTTCGACCAAGGGCGTGCTCTAGACCGACATGACTAGCGTCGCACTAATCGACTATGGCGCGGGCAATTTACGCTCGGTCGCCAATGCCTTGCGTGCGGCCGGGGCGAGCGATGTGGCCGTAACGGCTGACCCCGATGTCGTAGCGCGCGCTGATCGCATCGTTCTGCCCGGCGTCGGTGCGTTCAAACATTGCATCGACGCGCTTCGGGCCGTCGACGGACTGGTCGAGGCGATGGACGCGCGTGTGCGCGACGATGGCGCGCCGTTCCTTGGTATATGCGTCGGGATGCAATTATTAGCCGATGCGGGCGAGGAACACGGGCGTCATGCGGGGCTCGGCTGGATTGGCGGGACGGTGCGTGTGATGACGCCAACAGATACGTCGATTCGCATTCCGCATATGGGGTGGAATGACGTGCTCCCGACCAGCGATCATCCGTTAATCCGGCGCGGCGAAGCCTATTATTTACACAGCTATGCCCTGAGCGATTGCCCTGCCGATGCGCTTCTAGCCACCAGCGACCATGGTGGACCATTCGTTGCAGCAGTCGCGCACGGGAACATCGCCGGGGTGCAATTTCACCCCGAAAAAAGCCAATCCTATGGCATCGCCTTTTTGCAGCGCTTTTTGGCGTGGCGGCCATGATTATCTTTCCCGCCATCGACCTTAAAAACGGCCAGGTCGTCCGATTGGCCGAGGGGGATATGGCGCGCGCCACCGTCTATGGCGACGATCCGGCGGCGCAGGCGCGGGCATTCGCCGATGCGGGGGCAACGCATTTGCATGTCGTTGACCTTGATGGTGCCTTTGCGGGGACCAGCGTCAACGGCGCGGCAGTGGAGAGCATCATTGCGGCGTTCCCCGGCAAGGTGCAGGTCGGCGGTGGCGTTCGTGACCGTGCCGGGGTTGATCGCTGGCTGACGCTGGGCGTTGACCGTATTGTCATCGGCACCGCTGCGCTCAAAGACCCTTCCTTTGTCAAAGAGACGGCGGCGGCACTGCTAGGGCGGATCATCGTTGGCGTCGATGCGCGCGATGGCATGGTCGCTACTGAGGGATGGGCCGATGTATCCGATGTTCCCGTCATCGACCTTGCGCGGCGGTTTGAGGATGCAGGCGTCGCGGCCCTGCTGTTCACCGATGTCGGGCGCGACGGGATGCTCACCGGTTGTAATGTTGAGGCGACGATGACCCTCGCGCGCGCCGTCTCCATCCCCGTCATTGCGTCGGGCGGCGTTGCGGGAATAAGCGACATTCATATGCTCAGCCTGCATGCACGCGACGGCATCGAGGGGGTGATTACGGGGCGCGCGCTCTATGACGGGCGGCTCGATCTGGCTGCGGCGATAGCGGTAGCCGCCTCATGACCGTCCGTATCCGCGTCATCCCCTGCCTCGATGTGCGCGATGGCCGCGTCGTCAAAGGCGTCAACTTCGTAAACTTGCGCGATGCGGGCGACCCGGTCGAGGCGGCGCGCGCCTATGATGCGGCCGGAGCGGACGAGCTATGCTTTCTCGACATCAGCGCCAGCCACGAGGGGCGCGGAACACTGCTCGACATGGTCGCGCGGACGGCCGACGTCTGCTTTATGCCGCTGACCGTCGGCGGCGGGGTGCGCAGCGCCGATGATGCGCGTGCGTTGCTGCTCGCAGGGGCGGACAAGGTTGCAGTCAACAGCGCGGCGGTCGCGCGGCCCGAACTTGTGGCTGACATCGCCGAGCGCTTTGGCAGTCAATGCATCGTCGCCAGCATCGACGCGCGCATTGTTACGCCGGGCAAGTGGGAGATTTTCACCCATGGCGGGCGTAACCCCACGGGCATGGATGCGCTGGATTATGCGGTGCGCGTCGCGGAACTTGGCGCAGGCGAACTGCTCGTCACCAGCATGGACCGCGATGGCACGCGCGATGGCTATGACCTCGCTTTGACCCGCGCCATCGCCGATGCGGTGCGAGTGCCTGTTATTGCGAGCGGTGGGGTCGGGTGTCTCGACCATCTTGTGGCTGGTGTGACGGATGGTCATGCCAGCGCCGTGCTTGCCGCCTCGATCTTCCATTTCGGAGAGGCGAGCATATCCGATGCGCACGCTGCGCTGGCGGCGGCGGGATTGCCGGTGCGTCATCCTGTTGACGTCGGCGCGCGGGCGGGCGACACAGCGTCATGACCGACCGTTTCGCCTCGCTCGAATCCATCATCGCCGCGCGTCTGACCATGGGGCAGGTGGACAGCAGCTATGTCGCCGCATTGGCGGCAAAGGGGCTGCCCAAAGTCGCGCAAAAACTTGGCGAGGAAGCGGTTGAGACGGTCATCGCTGCGCTAAGCGAAAGCGACGCGGCGCTGATTGGCGAAGCCGCCGATTTGCTGTTCCATTTGACGCTGCTGCTCAAAATGCGCGGACTTGGGCTGGATGATGTTGCGGGCGAATTGGCGCGGCGGCACGGCACCTCTGGGCTTGATGAAAAGGCCTCTCGCTCATGAGCATCGACCCGGCCCTGCCCTATGACGACAGCAATATCTTTGCCCGCATCTTGCGCGGCGAAATCCCGTGCAAACAGGTGTATCGCGATGGGTGGGCGCTGGCGTTCCACGACATCAACCCGCAAGCGCCACAGCACATTCTTGTCATCCCAACGGGTGCCTATGTTAGCTGGGATGATTTTTCGGCCCGCGCCGAGACGGCAGAAATCGCTGGCTTCATCCGCGCCGTTGGCCATGTCGCGCGCGAAGCCGGCATGGTCGAACCCGGATACCGCCTGCTCGCCAATGTCGGGCATGACGGGCATCAGGAAGTGCCGCATTTGCACATCCACATCTTTGCCGGACGGCCACTGGGGCCAATGCTGGCGCGTTAGCGCCGAGCATCAGAGGGAATGCTGAGCCGTTAGGCGGTGCATCAAGGGGAATGCTCTCATAATTATAGCCAGCAGCATCCAATTGCGCTTCGCCTGAAGTAAAATACTTGCGCAGATGCAATCAGGCTCTAGGTTCGCATATAACAGCCACGGTTGACGCTAGGGAAGGCGCACCGTCCGGCAGGGAGGGAAAGTCTATGTTATTTGGCCGTGTCAAGCCGCTCGACGCCATATTGGCGACTGCGGAAAAGAAATCGCTGCACCGTTCGCTCGGCGCATTCCAACTGACGATGCTAGGCATCGGCGCTGTTATTGGCACAGGCATATTCGTGCTGACGGCGGAGGCCGCACAAAAAGCTGGGCCGGGGATGATGCTGTCGTTCATCATTGCGGGCTTTGTCTGCGCCGTCGCGGCGCTGTGCTATGCCGAAATGTCGGCGATGGTTCCGGTGTCGGGATCGGCCTATACCTACAGCTATGCTGTGATGGGGGAACTGATCGCGTGGATGGTCGGCTGGGCGCTGATCCTCGAATATGCTGTCGCGGCGGGCGCGGTTTCAGTCGGCTGGTCGGGTTATATGATCGGTTATGTCGAAAACGCCTTTGCGATAGATATTCCCAGCACATGGGTGCTTGGGCCATTCGATGGCGGCATCATGAATGTGCCGGCGATGGTGATTGCGGGCCTCGTCACATGGCTATTGGTCATCGGCACCCGCGAAAGCGCTACGATCAACTCTATCCTCGTTGCGATAAAAATTGTCGCGCTGACGGCCTTCATCATTCTGGCCATCCCGGTGATGAATATGGATAATTTCGAACCCTTCTCACCGCTGGGCTTTGGCGGCGTGTCTGCGGCTGCGGCGTCAATTTTCTTTGCCTATGTCGGCTTTGACGCGGTTTCAACTGCGGCAGAGGAGACAAAGAATCCGCAACGCAACATGCCGATCGGCCTCATTGGTTCGCTCGGCATCTGCACCATCTTCTACCTGCTGGTGTCGGCGGGCGTGATCGGTTCGGTCGGCGCACAGCCTGTGACCGACGCCGCTGGGGTTGCCCTCGAACCCGGCAGCCGCGAACTGACCGCGCAATGCGCCGCAATTGGTAATCAGGCGGTCACGTGCTCCAAGGAGGCGTTGGCATGGACATTGCGTGAAATTGGCTGGCCGCAGGTCGGTAATTTGATCGGCCTTGCCGCAATTTTGGCACTGCCTTCGGTCATTTTGATGATGATGTTTGGGCAAACCCGCATCTTCTTTGTGATGAGCCGCGATGGGTTGCTGCCCGAACTATTTTCACGCATTCACCCAAAATATAACACGCCGCACGTTATCACCATCATCACCGGGATCGCGGTGGCGCTGTTTGCGGCCTTCTTCCCCGTTGGGCAGTTGGCGAACATCTCCAACTCGGGCACATTATTCGCCTTTGCTGCTGTGGCGATTGCGGTGATGGTGCTGCGCCGTACCGATGCTGGGCGTGCCCGCCCGTTCCGCACGCCTGTGGTCATGGTGACGGCACCCTTGGCAATCATCGGCTGCGCCTATCTGTTTTACAGCCTCG
>ERZ1292633.935-Hain-H41-02um-R1-935-length-32293-cov-6_pt1 | contig 28645 bp, 20 predicted proteins | sample MGYA00564406_ERZ1292633 | MGnify/ENA primary metagenome ERZ1292633 (study PRJEB36523, sample SAMEA6512639) | groundwater metagenome | collected 2019-01-08 | study: AquaDiva: Metagenomics assemblies of 32 groundwater samples | reverse complement strand
GCCGGCGCGTCAGCGGTTAAGGCCGTTCTCGCAGCTGCGCACGGTGTTACGGCAGATCCGTCAACGTCACGGTTGACAACGGGGCACCATGCCGGCGCCGTCGCAGATAGCGCAGCTGCGCACGGCGGTCCGTCAACGTCACCGTTGGAAACGGGGCACCAAGCCGGCGCGTCAGCGGTTAAGGCCGTTCTCGCAGCTGCGCACGGTGTTACGGCAGGAGGCCCCCCTTGAGCCTCACCACGGTGGCTTAGGGAGGGGCACCATGCCGGTGTGTTTGGCGACCGTGCCATTTTGCGAACGGCCACGGGTAGAGGCGAACGGCCACGCGCGACGATTCACGGCGACGACGACGTGTGACAAAGCCCAAAACCACAGTGCAGGAAGGTTGACTTCTTCCGTGCGGTAAACATTGGGGAGGGGGGAAGCGAACCACCAACAACAACAAGAGGGGATGGGAGCATGATGAGGGACGGGAACAGGGGCACCTCGCGCGATAATGCAGCGAGCCGCCGGACATGTGCGCGGACGTCTCTCTGCCCAACAATTTGTCTCCACGCCCCTATTGCCGGTGGGTCCCCATCATGCTCACACGAACGTTGGACGAACAGGAACGCACCAGCCTCGCAGACGGCTTGGGGAGCGCTTGGCGCTCCAGCTCTGCATATTCTGTGCCGCAGATGCCTGCCACCACCGTGGCAGCCCATCTACACCGTCGCGGCGGGCATCGACGCGCGTCACCCGCAGTGGCCTGGCTCGACAGTCGGTGCTCTGTACGAGCCGTTTAACGCGACAGAATCGGGGTAGGTGGACACGGGTGGGCGCCAGCTGCTTTCCGGGGCTCCGCTTGGGAGCGGATGTTCGCGCACGCACGCTGCCATCTGCTGCAGACGCGCTACCTCTGCGACATACAGTATACGAACCTTTCGCCCTCCCCTGCTCAGCTGATCGGACCAAGTCCGACGGTTAAACGGCGTCCGCGTCGCTGCAACGAGCGCCGCGGTCATGAAGTCGATCTTGCCGGGTACACTGGGCGCACGGGTGAAGGGACGCAGCAGAAGTTGATACGACGTTGAGCAAGCGAACCACTGTTAAGGCGCTCAGTGGTTTGCTTGCTTGCTGTGCCCCCCTACGGCAATACGCAGCAGGCGGGGCAGGCCGCCCGCGTAGTCGTCCGCCACGGGGAGCGCGTACTGCGCGTGCAGCGGCACTGCGCGGAACACCTCGGGGTGACAAGTTGTCGCGGCCAGCGCGAACTCCGCCTCGGTCAGCGGCAGCGGCAACTGCACGACGTGGGGACCGCCGCGGGAGCACCCCCGAAGGTGCCAGCCGCGATCAGGACGTGGCCTCGCGGCACCGCCGTGATGAGGAGGAGCTCGAAGAAGCACCGATCCGAACGCTTACTTTGCAGCGAGTGGATACACTCCAGCGTGTCGACAGCCACCACCGGGTTCGTCGAGTTGTCGAGCTTGTGGCCATGTCTCCGCGCCGCCTCGGTCCACGCTACGTACGCCTCAGTGACCGTCGTCACTGAGGCCCTTTGATGCAAAGGTCGCCGCCACGTGCGCCACCACGAGGTCGATGAGGTTCGACGCCCCCGTGGTCACCGTGGACGCGCGTTCGACTGGTAGTTGACCAGTGCGGCCTTACCGCACCCGCCCCTCTGCGCTGCCGCGTCGACGAACAGCACCAGGCCCGCCTTGCACAAGTCGACCAACTTCGTCGACACGTAGTGCTTCAGCAACTGCGTCTTGCCCGAGCCCTGACACCCCAACACCAGCAGGCGGCCGGCTTCGAGGCTCGCGCGGTCGCGGCCGTCAGGCCGTGCAGCAATCCATCGCGGCTGACGATCGGCATCGTTCCCGCGCTTTCACAATTGTTGCCGAGTGTTGAGGAACTCTTCCACATCCGGCACCGCGTGGTCGAGTTTCGCCGCGAGCTGCTTCACAAGTGCGAAGGCGGCCTTCGACTCCGCGGCGGAATGGAGGGAAATGCCAGGGAACGCGTTGTTGACAGTGAACATGAACACATCGGCACTGCAGTTCACATTTGCGGCCATGGCCGGTGAGGTGTGGAATTTCAGCCTCTGCTTGGTGGTGACGGCGCGCTCTGAGTTGGCGTGCCACAGCCGACGCTTTCGCTGGATCCGCCGCGGCTTCCGGTAAGCGGCTCTCATCAGAAACAGGGGAAAAGTGAAGGGAACTGTGAGTGGATGCTCACCACAAAAGGCCGCAGACGCTGAGCACCCCGTTTGCTGTGGTCATTGTGGGTGCTTGAAAGATGGCTAGAAGTTTGGTACGTGGAAAGAAAGCCCTATCACGACAACTCCTCGATGAAATAGACCGAAGTTATTGTATTCAGGATGTGACCTTGTCGGCTGCCGATGTCGACGACGAGGAGGCACCGCGGCGCTGAGCATTGGCCCACTCGGCCAGCGTCGCCACCATCGGAATGGCCTCCTCTTCACTGCTGGGGTCCGACATGACGACTTCGAGGAGCACATCGCCGCCACTGCCCGCGGCGGTTGCAGCGGGCTGCAAATACGCGTCCCCCTCGGGGACTGAATCAGGCAGATGCGATCGCGTCTCTCGAACGTGGGCGGCCCAGTCGGCGTGCAGGGAAAAAATACGGCCTGACCGTGGGCAGCGTTTCTCAGCGTAGCATTTGCGCAGGTAGTTAATTAGCTTAATCCTGTCGTATTCGTCGACGTACGCGTCCATGACCTGCGACTGAAGAGAAAAACCGTGAACCGCCATCATGTGCGACGCCGGCGCGCTGATGAACGCGACGTCGAAATCCCCCCATGCGCCGCCATCTTCTTGTTGTTGACGTGGTGACTCGTGTGAGGAGATCGCCGCGCCTCCACCACCACCACCCGATGGGGGCGCGGCCGGAATCCTGGCGCTGCAAAAGAGACACGTGAACGTCAGCTGGTCGGACCGCGAGAGCACGTCGTCATCTCCCGCCGCCGCGTCACCACTATCGTCGTCGTCGTCGGCTTCAAGCGAATTCGGCGCCGCGGCGGAGTCGCGTGGGCCGTCATCACCGACAACCAGCAGCGACGCGTCTTGGTCAATGGCGACGCCGCTCCTCTCCTGATCGAGCGCCAGTCGCAACCAGCGACCACAAGTGCCAGGCTCCTCGCGCCAATGCGAGACGAGCTCGCGATGGCTCCCAAATGCTGCGACACAAACCGGACACGCGCACGCGGCGTTCGAGAAGGCTCCGCCGACCGGGGTGCCGCTGATAGACACCGCTTCGAGGCGGGCAGTCACACGACGGATCGTGGCCGCCGGCGAAGGCAGTCGCGCCAGCCGGATGCCCCATCGCCGCCGCTGCATGATGTCACCTCCGGCGTCGTCCCCCTCCAAAGAGGTCGCTTCCGCTTCGTGGTCGTCGCCACCGCCGGCGTCAAGCGCGTGCGACGCGGCCCAGTGATCGGCGATGGCCGTTGTCGACGAGAGTGACAGCTGACAAAAAGGGCACCGGACAGGCGCATCGAAGACGATCTCGTCAGGGGGGGCCGCAACGGCGTGGTCACTCATTTCCGACCAGAAGGGTAAGCAATGAATAGAACACCTTTACTCACTGACTGAAGGTGCTTTCTTTTCCTTCTTCTTTTGATATCTTCAAAAATCATCTGCAAGAAGCGGTGATAAGCAAGAAGCACATGCCATGACTCGCGGTGAGAGTGTGTCCTGTGAGAGTGTGTTCTCCGCGATGGTCAGAACGAAGAACAGGCGACTCGTTGCGTTCGAAACAGAACACCCGCTGGTAGACAACCCCCGAAAATACGACGCATTTCGCGTCACACACACATCATCATCACCACCACCACCGCCATTCCGTTTCCACGATGTCCGTCGTACAATGAAAAGAAAGCGCGAGATATAGATCCCGCCGCTCATCGGCGATCAGGACTGGCGCTAAGGCGCCGCGTGAACTCCGACGTTTCTTGGCGGACGACGCTGCGATGCTCGTCCACTGGCAGTTCCAGTTTTCTGTTTTCCTTCAGCCGCTCTTCCTGCAAGATGGAGTCACCTGGCACAAACGGGATCGGATCAATGGACCTGGGCAGAGGAGCGACGGCGGACAGCTGCCGATACGTGTCGCGCCGCGATGGGCTCAAATCTTGGTAAGGGCTGTGATAGGCGCGAGGAGCATAAGGAACGGGGTCGTATGCGGGAAGCGCGCGAGGCGGCGAGGACACGTCGCGGCTGGGTGACGCGTAATCGGTGAGCAACTGAGACGCTTGAACTGGATCCGGAATTTCACCAGGGGCATCGTGGGTGTCTGGTTGGAAGACGTACACTTGAGCGCCGTGGTGCAATTGCGCGGAGCGTTCCAGAGGCACCCATCGCTGCAGCACTTCATCGAAGATCATGGACAGGCTGATCGCAAACTCGGCCGCTGCGTAGCCTCGGATGCGAAACAACCTAGTGAACGCCTCGGTGGCGCGGCTGAGCAGTTGCGCCACCGTCGGCGCATAACGATCGAAGAAGAACTGCAAATTGACCTTCGCGGTGCCCGACGACGTGGCCACGCAAATCGAAAACGACATTTTGCTTGTCCCTTTTTTTTGATCAAAAATTGTATCCAACTCCCCTTTTCAAGAAAATGTTTACTTGGGGAAAAGTTAATCAACACTCGGATGCGCAGTGATGACTGCCTGTCCCGGGGCCAACGCTGGGCAAACAGGGAAGGGAACGACGTTGCGATTGAGACTACGACATTATTGGGACCACGGACGGGGAAAACAGAAACGAATGGGACACAACAAATTTCATTTTCCTTCCTTTTCCCAGTCCCGTGCCGATTCAGTCGTTCTCACCCTCGTCATGATCCAACTCACGTCGATGGCGGCATTTTCTCAAGTGATCCTCGTAGGAGGCGACTTCCACATACTGCGCCAACGTCCCTTCGTCGGCTTCCGAGCTCATGGACGCCACGTGGAGCGCGTCCCGCTGGGTCAACAGCCACTGCAGCTCCGACATGAGATCCTGCAACGCGACCGGATGCAAGGACGATGATGATGCTGAGACGGCCGTCGGAGCGGCGGGAGCATGGCCTCCTCGGGTGGATGCACTGGTCACCGCGTCAGGTCGGCTGATGGCGGCGGCGTGATCGTTTCCCGCAGCGGGAGGGTCCGAGTTGCCACTGCTCGAGGCGCCGAGTGCCTCTAGATCCGCTTGCACCAGTTTTGATGCGATCTGGTAATTGGCTAGCTCAATCTCAAACTCTTCCACGTGCTTTTTCTCGGCAGTCTGACGAGCGTGCAGTTCGGTTTGCTGCACCACCAAATCTTGCTCGAGTGCCAACATTTTATCTCTGAGCGGTGCCGCTTCCGTTTCACGAATCACGCGAGCCCGTTGTTTGAGGGTCTCGATTTCCTGTGCCATCTTTTCTCGCTTCACGCAACGCAAACTCCGAAGATCGATACACTGCTTCCGAATCGCTTCAATGATGTCGACCACCGCCCTGCCCGCCTCTCGCACTTGTTCCGATCTTTCAGCGGTCTCACGACGCTGAAGAGAGCTTCGCGCGTTTGCGTTTTCTGCCAGTCGCGCGAGTCGCATCGCTTCTCGCCTCTCAAGAAGGTATTGCGTCCTCACCGCTGCCGCTGCACGAAGTGCTTGCAGCTTTGCCCCCTCAGATGCGATGTTCTCCTCTAGTTGCGATTTGAGCGAAGCGAGTATGATGCTACTGGCCGATGCCCCATCCACGCCAGTAATCACCGCGTCCGAGAGATTTGACTTTGAATCGGCACCCATCGACAGCGGTGGGGGTCGAGTCGCCGCTCCCTCCCGGTGGATATCATCGAGCTGCCGCTTGGCAACATCAAGTTGCATCCGGCACTGCGTCAATCTGCGTAGAGCGTCTTCCAACTGAGGGGTTTGTTGCAATATTTGCGTGATGGCGTTCGTTTTCGCCTCCGACTCTCGGGCCCTCAGGACCCTCTCCAAGAGCGACGTCGCGTCTTCCCGGAGCCTGGCGGCGTGGGCGTTCACCAACCGCATCCCTTCCACTGTGAATCGAGCGATGTCGGCCTCGAGCTTGGCGACGTACTCTTCGTCGGAGAGAGTCGGGCTCGCACTCATCGTGGCCATGGCTCCCGCTAATAGCTAGCAAATCTCTGTGGTTCAACGCTTCTTCGAAGAAATTGACGACTCGCTACACTGTAAAACATGAATCAATATTCGTTGATTCAAAGAAGCAAAGTGAATATCGGTGGTGACGAAATTGAAGCCGGAGGTGATCGTGCCAAGGAAAACTACTAACATCGAGTCGCCCCAGGCCACGGACAGGTTAACCTTTTTACCCGTTGAACCTGTCTGCTGGGATCGAACGACGTCTGTTCGCCAGCCACCATACCGTCGCGACGACGAGCGACACCGCGGCGGCGACGATGTGATGGGCGGCGATGACGACGCACAACGTTGACGACTGATCCCCCCCCTCTCGTTCAGCCTTCGGATCCAACGATGGATGATGAGGAGGCGATGAAGCGTCGGCGACGAGTCCACGACTCTCAGCAGCTTCCGTTGCCGCTACGACGCGAGATCGCGGTGCATCCGGGAGAGGGATCGGAAAAGATGGCCGGTGCGATCCGACGAAGGACAACTTTCGAATGACTTTGCCGGTGAGTGAGAACTTCGAACATGCCACGATCTCCACGTCCACGCGATCGCCCAGCTGCGCCAACGAAGGATCAATTAACACTTGCACGAACGCCTTGGTGTGCCCGATGACGTGATGACCGTCCTGCGCCAGTTCGACGACGTTGACAAGGTGGCGAGACCCGAGCAGCCCGTCGTGTGTGTGGTAGCCGTTAAACAGTTCAGTCAGTTCGCGTGTGCGATCCTTCGCGATATTGGTCGTGATCGGCTTCATCGCCGCCGCTGGCGTTCCTCGCCGTGGATAGAAGCGTGAGATGTTGAGCACAGGGAAACGATACTTCCGCACCAAACTCATCGTCTCCACCCATTCCTTCGGTCCCTCGCCTGGAAACGCACAGATGATGTCAGTCGCCACGGTCAGGACAGCCGCACACGTGGACGAAGTCGCACACGTCGTTGGTGCCGCTGCCGCAGCCGCCGCGTTCGCCGTCACGGCGGCACTTAGCGCATCGACACACCGAGAAAACTCTTCGACTGTGTACTCGCGCTTCATCGCGTCCAGAATGACATTCGACCCAGATTGCACTGGGACATGAATGAAGCTGTAGATGTTCGGGTGAGCGAGCAGCTGACCGAGTGCGGCCAGATGCTTCATAATGTACGGTGGATTGCTCATCCCCAGGCGAAGCATGACATCAGTGCCTTCGAGCTCCGTGGCCATCGCCCGGAGCAGCACCACCACGTCGGTACCGATGTCGAGCCCGTAGGCGCCGACGTCCTCCGACGTCAGGCGAATCTCCCGGATGTTTTGATCCTGCAAAACCTCGCGAACACGGTTCACAATGGCCTCAACGGGCCAGCTTTGCAGGTTACCCCTCGCGTGTTTCGTCTTGCAGTACGTACAGGCATTCAAACACCCGACGTTGATGGGTATGATTTCGATGCGGGGATTGCGTCGTATTTTTGGAAGCGCGAGCGGCGGCAGCGACCTGTGGCTCAACGCGGTGTTGTGGCCGTGTGGTTGACCGACCCCGTCCGTGGGGGGCGACGCGGCCGCATCTCCCTCTTCGGGAACATCGGTCTTGTCTTGGCGTGACACCGCCTCGTGCGCAGTGTGGCGACGACTGCCTTCATGAAGCCCGAGGCGCACGACATGACCTCTCATGGATTCCTCGACCACGCTGACCACCCGATCGATGTGGCGAACGCCCACAACGCTGACATCGCACCACTCCGCACGGTTGGGGTCCCCCTGCGGTACGCAGCCTGCAACCACGACGGGCTTTCCGCTTGACTTCGCTCGCTGCAGCATTGTCACAAAGTGCTCCTCCGAAGGATTCTTCACCGTGCACGAATTGATGAGGTACGCGTCTGCTGAGCCGAATTCGTCCGTGACGCCGTACCCCGCTTCCGCGAGCAACCCGGCCATGTACTCCCCATCACTGACATTGTGGCCGCAGCCGAAGGTGTGCATGAAAATGGTGGCTTCGCCGGGCACGAGCGCTCCGTGCTTGTCGCTCGTCGAAGCGCCATCGCTGCCCTCGCTCGTGCCCTTCGTCCGTCGTCGGGGCACTACGACAGGAGCACGTTCTCCTCGAAGCGGGGTATCACCATGGATCCCTCCAGCTTCTGCAAGCACGTCCTCGATGTCTTCCATATTGGACAGGGCGTCTCAAAAGAGTTGGGGGGAGGGTGTGTGTGTGAGTTCGCCACCCTAGTGTGGGGACTGCCCCTTCCTCTCCACGACCAAAAGGAGTAGGAAGAGAGAGAGGACAACAAGCCACAGCCACAACAAGTTCGCCACTGCTTCAAGCATGACTACGGCTGGGTGCGTGTGTCCATCGAGTCAGAGGAGGAAAAGAAGGCGGACACCGTATTCCCCCTCTTGCAATCCACGACCATGCATGATCAGCATCACGCGATCCGCAGGCCCTTTTTAAACACCGCTTCGATCGGGGGGTCCACCATTTCGTAAATGACGTGTTCCAAGCTGGCCGCGTTTAACAACACGACGTCTCCCCACTTTCCTACCTCGAGAGAACCGCAATGCCGCTCACGGTGAATCGACGCGGCAGCGTTCAGCGTGCTGGCGATCAACGCCTCTTCGCACGTCATTTTCATGGCCACGCACGCGAGGTTCATGGTGAACGGCATCGAGAGATTGTGCGCATTGGGACAGAAATCGCTTCCAAGGGCCACGGGAACACCGCCGTCGATTATCCGGCGCGCTGGGGGTTGCGCGATACGAAGCACGTAAGCCGTTGCTGGCAGCAACACCGCAAACGAATCGGCCGCCGCCATCGCAACGATGCCCGCGTCACTAACGTGCTCAAGGTGCGACACAGCGCGAGCACCGATCTCTCCCGCGAGCTCGCCGGAACCGAGGTACGAGAGTTCCTCACCGTGAAAATTGATGCCCAACCCTGCCGCTTTCCCAGCAAGTAAAATCTTTCGAGATTGATCGACGCTGAACACACCCGTTTCGCAAAACACGTCGATGTTCTCGGGGTTCATACGACCTTCCGCTTTCTGCTGTTGCAATTCAGGAATCATGCGGATGACGGCGTCCGTCGCCTCATCGCTCGTCATGCCTGTGGGCACGGAGTGAGCACCGAGAAAGGTGGACACGATATCGATCGGTCCTTCCTGCTGCGCGCGATGTAGCACGCGGAGCATTTTCATTTCGGTGTCCTTCTCTAGACCGTAACCGCTCTTCCCTTCAATCGTGGTGGTGCCAAGTTGTGCCATGCGGCGTAGGCGCGCACGGAGCAAGGCCAGGAGCTCGTCCTCAGATGATGCCTTGGTGTGCCTCGTGGTGAATCCGATGCCCCCGCCCATTTTCTGAACATCAAGATACGTCGCTCCATTGAGCTTGATGATAAACTCGTGGCATCGATCGCCGCTCCAGACAGGGTGCGTGTGGCAATCGACAAAACCGGGTAGGACGCACTTGCCCGAGGCATCGATATCGGTAGCATAACTGACCTCCGCGGTGGCCTGGAGCACCTCGCTCGTGGTCCCAACATGCGTGATGTCGCCATTGTCGTCGACGGCGAGGGAGCCGTTCACGATGACCTCCACGGTTCTCATCTCCGCACCACGGAGGAAGGGTTTGCCGCGCGCGACGACGACGAGCTGCGCGGCGTTTCGGATGCGCAAGCGACCTGCGACGATTTTTGAGGACATCACAACCTGAACGAAAAAAATAAAACACCACCAATCAACGGTTCTATAGTGTCGTGCCCCATTTCAATGCGAAAAAAATAAGACCACCAATCAACTTTTCTCTAGTGGCATGCCCCATTCAAATTGCGCACTGTGTCTCGCGCTCTGCGGCCATCAATGCTGCAGCCAGCGACCATTAACCGGTACTCCCGAACGTTAAAGGGTGACGCGGGTCGACGATGTGCCATGACAAGCCACGCGGGAGCACACACCACTCCCCGCGCCCGTTTTTATCCCCCCCCCCGGCCGCGTGGCATAGCAAACAAGCCCGTCGTAGCCAAGCGCGAAGCCACCACCACTGGTTGCCACAACGTCATCCTCCTCCGCCGCGTCTGCCATTCCGCCGTCGCTGCTTTCCTCAAGGTCGCCAAAGGGGGAGGTCGCGCCGATGATGTGGTCGCGCCACGCCGCCGCCAGGCGCCGATTCGTCGCGGCATAGTCAAGATGGTGCGACATGCCTACAAAGTAAACGTCAACCGCGTCGTCGACGTGCAGCTGACTGGTGGTAGTGTCAGGACGACCCCTTCTCCCTCCTCTCCGGGGCGGTGTCACGAACTTGGCGAAGGCGATAGCCTCGCTAACGGAAAAGTGCGAAAAGTACGGCCGCTCCCCGAGCATGTCGAGCACTAAGATTCGAAGACGCGTGCCGAGACCGAGAAGGTACTCTTGAGTTGGCAGGGGCACGCGCGACACGTCGGACAAGTACGCCAAGACGCCGCTGGGACTCGTATCGACCAGAGCACTTGAGGCTATCGTCGAGTGGTGAATGTCAAACGCAAACCCGTGGCAAATGTATCCCGGCCCGTGCTCCAAGGGCAGCGATGTCACGTGCGCCAAATCCCGCGGCGCCGTTGGACCCCCGAAGGGCGTCCAGCCAAAATCCAACGTGAAATGGCTCGGTCCTTCATCGGAGAAAGCGACTTCGATAAACTGCAAACTTGCGAGAAACGCACCCTTGGCTCGCGTGGCGTCCGGAAACAAGTAAGGATACAGGCGTCGAAGTGACGAAAGCGTCCTTGCGTTGCAGTAGACGCGCACGGGACCGCGATTGGCGGCATCGCAGAAGTCTCTCACATCATCCAATCCGCCTATGGCGTCCATGTGGTCGTGCGTGAGGATGATGGCGTCCAACGCGGGCACGCCAGCGGGTATCAACACTTTGATCGCGCTCTCCCGGAAGGTTTTACCACAGTCGATGAGCACATAGCGGACGTCACTTCTTGCTGCCGTTGTGGCTGCTGGCGCGGCGTCCCTCGACCCTTCCGCGACCCGCTCGAACACGACCAGCGCGCTCGGATTCAGACGATGGTTGGGAGAGGTAAAACGCGGCGGCAGCCCATCGTCACGATCGTCTCGCGTCACGGTCATGGCGTCGCGACACACGGCACATCCTGCGCCACGGGTCGACGCCAAACATTGCAACATCGGCGTGCTGCTGCTGGAGCCACAGCCGACGAGCGTGAAGTCGCGCACCCTCCATGACGAGGAGGCCGCGCCCTCCTCGTCGAACACCTCGCCGGGTGGCAGTTGGGACGAAGCGACGGTCGCCTCGGTCATGTATCACCAACGTCACGACAGAGGGGGAGTGAGAAAATGAGGAAAGTACGAACAGAATCGCACGACGGCACGAACGAATCGATTGCCATTTTTAACCCCGTCATTTACGTTCAACTACGCCCCGGGGGTACTCACACTGTCATCATTGAAGGATCGGTGTGTCACAACGGTTGGCAAAAAGAATGACTCCAAGGTGCGTCGAGCAGCGTAGGGCTGGAAACACATGGCCATGCGCCACGAACGACACCGGGCGCCGGGATGCTACCGTATGATTGTTTGCATTTTCCTCCCTTTCGCCATCCGGTTCCACTGCCACTTCGAACGGCATGCAGTAGTGACCACACAGCCGGATAGGGGCGTCTTGCCCGCTTCCCGGACATGGCAGTCTCATCGGTTCGAAGAAGCTGATTCGTGACACTTGCTTCATGTCGAACGCGTGCCGACCGTCCATCAGTGCCTTGACCAAACATTCTCGAAGCGCCCACAGAAAAGCGAGTCGCCAGGACTCGACGTTGGTGACCCCAGCGTCATCGAGGAAAGTCGTCACCGTGCACGTTCCTCTGGGAGCGGCGCAGAGTGACAGCGGTTTGCCACCATAACCGAGTAGCCAACGGGTCTCCAGTCGGCCGCGGGTTCGACGGTCCAGCGCGCGGACGCGGTCGATATCTACGATGTCACATACGAGCCGTGGGCAGACGGGTGGTGGCGGGACGACGACCGCGCAGCGGCCGTGGCGATCCTCATCGTCATCGTCGACAGTCAGATCTGACGTGGACGCGACGCACATGGCCGCGCACCCATCATGCGACAACGACACGGAACAACCAGGAACGTTGCGATCGGCATCGTCTCGGTGGGCAATTTGACAAGCGCCGCGCGGAAGTGCCGGTAGACTTATCGGATACACGTCTCCACTAGCGACACGATCGCCAAGTTCGCGACGTGGCACGTGGATGACCGCCTCGATCGAATGTGCCGCGGCTATTCGGCTGCCGACGAATTCAATGCGCTGCTCGGGCGTTACGCGTTGACTTAAATAGGTGTTTTGCCTATCAGTCGGACTCCAGTCGCAAAGTAGCTCCAAGCCTTCTGCGCTCATCCTCTGGTCATTTGGGACGAGGGAGTGTCCACCCTCACGGTCGTCCACGACGCAAACGGATACCGAAAAGCGAAACCGGCGCAGCCATCGCTGACGTCCGCACTTGTGCTGAAGAGGGACCACCGAAGGAATACGTACACCAAACGAACAAACGCGCGCTACGAAGTCATCCGTGGCGCCGTCGGCACTCGTCGGTACAATAAGAGACCGCGAAAACTTGTAGCGTGCCACGTTGAACAGAGAAGGTGCACGCGTCATGCACGTCGCATTTTAAAAACGGGTTTGTCCCTTGCACACACGCACCGCTGGTTTCCCTCTGCATGTCCTGGGTGAACTGCGGAAACACAACATTTGCGCTGCGAACCAAGCAAAAAAAACATATCCGGTGGATAGACGAGACGTTCGTTGGGGGCCGAGCGCTGGACCTGACTCCCTGCTGTCTCCAGCTGCACGCACATCACAAACAAAAGAAAAGGATTGAACCATCCCTCTCAGCACGCACGTCACAGTCGCAGCGCATGCGGCTGGGCGCGAGAGACTACTTTTTCATCCAGCTGATGTCGATGCGGCAAGCCTTCGCCGTCGACAAAAGGGTGCGCAGCGTGGAGGTCGCTCCCGCATGCGCGAGCTGCATCTTGGTCGACAGCCTTCCCTCTTGGCGGGGAAGAAGGGGAGGTGGGGTTTTCGGCCTCATCTCGACGTCATGGGTGGGTTGGGTTGATGCGGCGGCCTCCTCGGCCAGCAGCATGAGATCATCCTCGCCATCCGACGGAGGCGGCGTCCCGGTGGCCGCTGCGACGCTCGTTCGATCTTGCGTGGTTGTAATCACAGCGCCGTGACGAGCCGCGACGATGGGCGTCAGTGAATCCCTCGCCCATGTCAGGGCGCAAAGCCGGTGATATCGCAAAATTGCCTCAAACTGCCGTCGCTCGGCCATCGACATGACAGTCATATCGGCGTTCTGGGACTCCTTAAGCGCGGCGTCCAGTTGCTTGACGTCTTGTCGCAGCTTCTTCGCCTCCTTGGTGATCTCGTTAACGGCTGTAATGTATTGCGCCTCGAGCTCAGCGGTTTTCGAGGCGGCGACGTCAAGCTGGTGATGTTGTTCGCGGAGATCTGCCTGACACAGCGACAGAGCTTCCGACAGTAATGGAATCCTTGCGCATTCAGCTTCGAGGACCTCGACTCGCGCCTTAAGCTGGGCTTCGCGATGGGCTGCCAGCTTCAACTCCATCGTGGCTTCCTCCAAGGCAATGGCGGTTCGATTCCGGCCGCCACCTGCTCCCTTGGCTGTCGACGCGGGCGTTCGTGACATAATGACGTGGGTCATCGGGCCGTCGTCGTCGTCATCGTTGTCGTTCCCGGCGCCGATGGCTACGACCAACTGATTCAGAACATCATCGTCCGAACGTGCGATGTCAGTTTTGGCTGCATCCTCATCGTCGTCTTTGAGGTTTGCGACGGGCCGTGCAAGCTGATTTTCCCACGCGACCCACAGAGTCTGCAGCGACGCGCTGCCTTCCTTGCACATCGCGGCGATGGGCTTCATCCGTGCAGTTGGCGATGCGGAACCCGCGGTCGACGATGGAGTGGCCGCGTCAGCCGTTGGGGATGCTCCGCTGACGCTGACCGAACGGGCGCGACGCGACGATGCCGTACTAAGGGCAAATAGTGATCGTTCACACTCGTACATCTGTGCGCGTTCTGACGCCGTTGCCATTGCGACGTCGTGTGCGGCGGTCAATCCGGAGCAGGCTAACTGAAGCTGCGGCGAATTCGCCAGATCGGTCAAGAACGAGTTGAGACAGTCCCGGTTGAGGTCTCCAAACTGTGACGCGGTGGAGCGAGCTTGCCACGCCGCCGCGAACAGCTGCGCGGCCAAGTCTGTCGCGCGGGACCCCTCAACGACAAGGCTGCTCGGTGAGGAGTTCCCCCCCGGTTCAAGCGTGGCTAAGACATCAGCAGAAACGTCTAGCAAGCGGCGGCAGTCGCAGATAGGCCCCGCGACCTTGTCCTGCAGCACCGTCATCGCGTGGTGAGTTGTGCACGTGTAGCTTGCGGTGTCGAGACTGCACATGATCGTCATCGCGAAAGCGCGAATGACCTGCACCAGCGGCCGCAACACCGCGACGGGATAGGAAGGGCCCCCGCCAGTTGCAGTCACGGCGGCGGTGGGAGCGGCGGCGATGTCACCTCCAGATCCATCCAGTGGACGCGCGACCGACGCCGAACGAGCTCGTGACTGGGGGCCAAGTCGCGGCTCAAGAATGTCGACCCTGTCGCGAAGAGATTGCACAAAGCTGACGGCTTTGAGCGCAGTATCCGTCGCGGACCCTCCCATTCCGGCGTCAAGCACCCCGGTCACGAGAGCGGCGAGTTTCGACTCTAACACGTCGATGTCGGCGGGAGAGATCCACGACGAACGTTTCGTTGCAACTGCGGGCGGTGACGAGGCTGCGGCGCCAACACGGGGTGGGGAAGTGTCCGTCGGAACTGGGGGTGACGGTGACGCTGCCTCCGCGGGAGCGACGATCGCTTGTCCAGCGGCCGGCGATGCGGAGACGTCGAACGAACTTGCAGCCGCACCGCCACCTGACGATGACGCGTGACCGATGAGGAATGCCGCTCGCTCAACGTGAAATTGAACGCAGTGCAGCAATGCCGACACGATGGTTCCGTCGAGGGTTTCTATGTACAACTCCATGTTGTGGTCCACTGCGACCGATCCTCGCTTGGAAACGAACCGAGATGTGGCAAGCCCGCCCTCGGCTTGGGATGACGCATTGTTCTCGCACCAATTCTCTTGGCGGGCGGCAAGGGTGGAAAGCTGACGCTGCAAACGGGCGTCGAAGGCGTTCGTTAACATGCCCAGTTGCGACGACCATACCTGCAGCGTGCGTGACGCACCGAATTGTGATAAAGCATTGGCGATTCGAGGTCGTCCCACCGCGGAACCAATGGAAGCCACGACGCGCCTCAACTGGGTACCAGAATGGCGCAGAGCGGCGCCCAAAAAATCCATGATGGTTGCACGCGCATCCGCAAAGCTCTGTCCCTCCGAGGTTGCCCCCGACGCCGCGGCAAGTTCATCATCGCGATTCGTGACTTGAGACCTCAACGCGAGCACTTCGGACTCCAGCTGTGCGATTCGCTGCCTGTGTGCGGCATGCAACGACGCGGCGTTCGCCGTCGCTGTCTGCAGCTCCTTGGTCACGAACTCCACGCGGGATTCAAGGTCGCCCGTCTCTCCTTTCTGAGCAGCTAATTCATCGTCTTGCAGGTTTAACAACTCTTTCATCTCCTGTATTTCTTGCTGAGCGGCATCGAACTGTTGCCTCAGGGCTTCAAGCTTTTCCTCGACGAGCAATTTCGACGATACGACAGCCTCGAGATCGGCCGACGGTCCTAGCGCGGCGTCCAAGTCCGCCTTGAGCTCGTCGTTGTCACTCGTTAGCTTGGCGTTCTCCTTGGTCAATCGCCCGACCGTTTCCTCTAGTAAGTGAAGTTGCTGAACCAGCGCGGTGGACGCCGCGGCGGTCGCCGCTGCGACGCGGGCAGGGGAGGCGGCATCCGAGGCGGCCGTCGACACGATTTGCGCCTGTCGTTTGCACTGGGCCAGCTCTGTTTCGAGCGCCGATAGCGTTTCGAGTAGATTAATTTGCTCGTCGGTTAGCGTGCTCACCTGCGTGGTGAGGTCCGCGACCTCCGCGGTGAGTCCCTTGATGGTCGTCTTTGCCACGTCGAGGTCCTTCAAGGGAACGATGGCGTCGACGAGGTCTGGCCGGATGAACACTCCCCGGTCCTTTGCACACGTAAAGTAGCGCACGTCGCCTACCGAACCATCATTTTTCCCAGGATAGACAGGGTCGAGTTCCACGCCGACGAAATAGCCGTCTTTGTCTTTGATCTTTCCAGCAAATGTGCATACCCCATATCGAAGCGGAAGGCTGGGATCGTTACTGGGGTCCCGCAACCACACGCGAGAGCCGACAGGTGGCAGCGGCGCGGGTGCGGCTGCCATTGCTGAAGTCGAGGGTGATCCTTATGGATTTCTGCGTCCTGTTAGGAAGGGAAACAGCCATTAATTCAACAAAGATTCCTACGTCTTACGGATCACCAGCCGCGTCGGCTCTCCCATATTTCTCTCCTTGCGATGCCTTCTTAGAAGGAAAAACATTGCAGTGGTGTGCGGAAGATACCCCGCATCGTCTAGGTCGCAGCCAACAAGTAGTGGTGAGTCACGGCCATGCGTTGCAGCACGAGAATCCGCTGAAAGTTGGTGAATCGTACGTCTTCAATGTCATCCAGATCGGACTCGAATGCCCCCACAGAAGGATCGCTGCTGATACCGGCTTGAACCGCGACGACGGCATCCCTGGTCGCCGCCGACGGCCAAAAGTAGCTGAGCCAGCGCATGGCGTAGCTTCGTGATGAAAAGAGGTAGGCATGCAAAGCCCGCATCTCACAAACATGAATCAGAAGTCGCCCGTGCTGTTCGGGGGTCATTTCGCGTTCCCCACGGTCTTGCCCGTCGTGCAACGGTGAGTTCCCGGCAGCTTGCGAAAGGGCGATGCGCGAATGCGACTGACGTGACGCGAGCTGCCCAACGTGTGGCACGACGGGCGACGCCATGCGCGACGCCACCCCCGGTGCATTCGGAGGGGGGATCCAGCCGACCGCGGTGCGCCCCGGCGTCGTTCGACACAATATCCGACTCACGGTACGATATCCACGGCGCAGCTCGTTAATGAAAGGTCGCTGTTGCCTCGCCCGGTACCAAGTCCAGCTGTTCCCGAGAAAATAGCCCGCCATCAGCACAGGAATCAGCGCCGCCATTTTAAACGACACTGAGTTTTGGTTGAGCACATCCATCGCCTCGTGGTGAAGCACGTCGAACTCCACTTTGCTGCTCTGAAATTTAATGAGAATCAAGAGCATCAGGGAGCGCAGTCCGAACCAAAGCGGGCTCTTTGATGCTTGCAGAAAGTGATCATTGACGATGCCGAAGTCGCCGCCTCGAACTCGGCGACGGATGTCTCCCACCAGTTCGTCATCTCCGCGTTCGGCAGGGGTCAAGCCGCATCGCACGTTGTAATCCACCACCATGTCTTCGAGCGATTTGCGCTCTTGCTGGACGCGCATCTCCATGATCGGTGAGGGAGACTTCATGACGCTATCCCAGATGCCTCGCAGCGGTGAGACGACGCGCTCTGTCCAGTTCGTGCGCGCCATCTCGACCATCGACGTCACCCACTCTCTTGCGTGCGAACGTTGCTGCTCGCTCCCGAATGTCCAGTAGCCGGCCGCGACGCAGAAGGCCCCCGCCGCAATCGCCAGCCGTGTTCGCACCTGCGGCGGTGCGCGAGGGCCGGTCGTCATCGCCGCCTTTGACAATCGCATGACGCGGTCCATGCGGAAGAGGGAACGCACAATGTTGGCGGTCAGCATGGGCTCGTCGTCTTCAATCGTGCTTCCGCCAGCGGATCCTCGTACGGGGGAGCCATCCACCGTTGCCGACGACTCGTGCCGCGGAAGGCCGGCGACGGTGGTGGTTTCGGAACGCTGCAACTCCCCGCCATCGTCCGTCACGAAATCGAGGACACCGCTAAGGCCTTCATCGACTAGCCGAAGAGCCGCGATGAAGCCGTCACGCAGAATCAAAACATGCGCGTCGCGATGATCTGCGGCTCCACCGCCAACGCGCTCCGCTGCAGGCAGGAAGGGATGCAGACCTGCAGCGTTGTTGTCGTCCCCTGCAGCCTCATCGTCATCGCCACCGCTGCCCAAAGTCGCCGCGATCGTCGACCCGGCCATGTACAGCAACTCTTCCTCTTCATTGACACGTTCCGCCTCCCGCAACGTCGCTTCCACGATGTGATAGATCTCCTGCATCAAACAGTGCACGGTACCGATGAGCCGGCTGAGCAGGCGCTCCTGCGAGCGGCACCAAGCCACGTTGGCCATCACCTCTTCGATACCGAGCCGATACCAGGTTGAGTACGACTGCAGGGGGTTGACCCATTTGAGCGCGGACGCCGCGTCGCCGAACGCCAGCGCAGGTGGCGAGGCGCTACTGCTGATCATCCCGCCTACCCCTCCTCGAATGAGCGAGCAATTGCCACCGCCGAGGCGTCGAAAGAAACGAAAAGAAATGGCGCATCGGAGGCTATGTCGCCACGCGTTGCGTGAGGCATGCAGCCAAGCCGTCTTGCACGTCACGGTGGCTCGCAGCTGCTCCGTCAGTCGCTGCTGCGTCATGCTGAGCAGTAGCCAGGATACATAGACCGCCAAGTAGCTACGCGTCGCGGATGGAGGTGGGCGTGAGATGATGGGGCGCGTGACGTCGCGATCTCCGGGAAACGGCAAACCAAAGACGGCGTGAGTAGAAGGTGAGGTTGGCCCCGCGCTTGCACTCGGTGTGACATCAGCCACCGACAGCGTTTCTGTTCCCGCAGTGCTCGTCGCCCCAAAATCGAAAGGAAGCCTGTCAACTCTTCCAACAGGCTTTTTCAGCGTGCCAGATAATGTCTCACCCGTGGCAGCGAGCGCCGTTCCGGCGTCGAGAAGTTTGATGAGCACATCGTGATTGCGCAGCGCGGTGGTCGCGTCCGTGAGGTCACGCCCATGACAGCGCTCGAAAGTGGCTGCCGCAAGGGTCGCCGCATCGGCTTCGACAGGCGGCAGCAGCTTGGAGAGCTCTTTCAGCTGGGAGTAGCACTGCGCGGCAGTCGTAGCGCCGACGAAGTGCGACTGCGTGACCTGCACAAAGCCTGGTCCGAGTTCGTCGAAGTCAACGGGAGGCGGACGGCGACGGGACAAGAATGTTGCCGTGCGATAGGCGCCTGCCGTACCATGAGCCGCCGCGGCGCCTACATCCGGCGCGACCGCGTTGGCGTAGACGTGGCTGGAATTTGTCGCCACGAGCGGTGTTGCTTCCTGAGCGATCGACATCATATATGTGCGAAGGGTTTCTGTGGGAGGACCTTAGTTGAAGTCGAGACGGCGGTCACACAGGTTGGCACGCATTGTTCGTTGTCACACGGAAGTCTTGGGGCCACCTCGAGCTACAGTATCGTATCAGGGTATCATGACGGAGCATGGCCATGAGCTGAGATGGGTGATGGTGCGAATAGAAATGGATTGGAATCGAAGAAGCAAAAAGAACGTGACGCGTGATCAAACCCCGGAAAAATAATATCTCTGCTAATGGCGGTGGGACGTCTATGCGGAGGATACGCCCGTGGTAAACGACAGCTGCCGGGGCCGCTTGCGCATGCTATCCATGGACGATGTGGCCATCCGCGTCGCCGTGGCCGCCGGCCGGCTGCGCCACGCCGCAGCGTCGCCCGTGGCGAGCGGTTGACTTGGCAGTGTCAATTCCTGCAGCTCGCCATGCTTTTCTCGAATGCGACTCTGCATGCATCGGTACGCTTCGCGTACGATCGCCACGGCCGAACGAATGTTAAAAAACTTGATTCCTCGATTTTGTGCCGTCGCCGCGGACGCCGACGATGCGTGAGGTCCACCACCCGTGGGCACGGCGAGGGCCTTCACCTTGCGCAGCACGTCCTCGGGGTCCGCGACGGCAAGGGCTTTAGGGTCTCGAAAACCAGCGTTCCACAACAGACGCGCCCGAGAAGGCTGAACGCCCTGCAGTTCCATCAACGGCAACAAGTCCGGCTTGACGCCGTATCCGAGTCGTTTGACGAACGACGTGAACAGAGCCTCGAGCGACCACCATCCCATGGCTGCGCAAAAATTCGTGATACTGCTGGAGAATATCGAGGCGTTCTTCATCAAGGACTGGACATGACCTCGGGTCACGCAGAAGCGCTGCTCGATGCTCATCATGGGCACTTCGCTCAGCACGTCGGATAAGATGAGCGCGGCGAAGAATCGACGCGTCGTGAATTGCTCCCTGGGTGAAATAGGTGGAATCAGTCCCATCGTGCGTTGGTGGATGTAGCCCTCGTTCACGCCCAACGCCTCGGCGATCTGCGTCCTCATCGGCGAAAGCCGCTGAAACTCGCTTAGATACACACCCCAGTCGCACTCGGCGCCAAGGTCCTTTGGCGGCGTCAAGAAGTAGCACATGTGCAAGTCGTCGCCGAGAACCAGCCCGTGCCGTTGCATGTGTTGCAGCTCGTCTCGCATCATACGGGCTTCGTCGATCGTGAAGCAGCTTTGCACCGCTGACGAACCGAACGGTGTCGGCGAAACGACGTGGCGTTCGTAGAGTTCTTCCTGCGCCGCGTCCGATCCAATCGGCTTGATCTCTCCGTTAACACTGTCGCTGACATTCACCTCCCGCGGGCCCGGCACCGCAGCGGCCGTCAATGTCGGCGGCGCACTTCGCTCGTCGAGAAAGCGGTCGGCGATTAGCCTGTCGAGCGCGGCCATGATCAACGTGTCCGTGCAGGCATCGGGTCGGGTGACGCGCAAAAGCAAGCGTCGCGCGAACGCTAACGCATCGCGCCGCGTCGCACACAGACCAATGCAGCAAGCCTCCAAGAGACACCGGTCTAAGGTCATTTCGTCCTGGGGTCCAATTGCGCTGAGCGTATTCTCCAAGGCCTTGGCATCGAGTTCGGCCCCGCGAGATCGATCGGCCGCCGATAACACCAGAAAGGACGACCCCTCCGTGTCTAAACCGGCTCGACCTGCACGGCCGCACATTTGCATATACTGCGACTTCGTCAAAAAGTCGCGTCCCAAATACGGCGACCGAAACACGACCCGCCGAGCGGGCAGGTTCACTCCCGCAGCGAGCGTCGAGGTGCAACTGAGCACCGAAATAGCTTTCGCTCGGTAGCCGCGTTCCACGAGCTCCCGTTCCTCGGTCGTCAGGCCGCCATGATGGTACGCGGCCCCTTGAACAATGGCCTTGCTGAGCAGTTGCAAGTCTCCTTCGAGTTGATGGCTGTGCAACTGCAGAAGCTCCTTCACCAAGTCGGAGCGCTGCCGATGCAAAAGAGATCCGGCTGCAGCCGCGGGCAACCGAGCAGCGAGTTGCCGCGCGACGTCGACGGTTTGCTGTCTCGAGGCGCAAAAAATCAGCACCGAATCGGTCGGCGCCACCTCCAATGTTAACCGCGCGACGTACTCGAAGTCGTTTGGCGCGACTTCCAATCGCCTTTCCTCCATGCCGTCCACAGTCACCACGCCTCGACACACGACGTGACGCTTCAGCGGGACGGGTCGAAACGTGCCGACGTAGGCGACCGCATCGAGCCACTCGGCCAGCTGGTGCATGTTTGGCACGGTGGCGCTCATCCCAACAATCTGGCATCTCGGACCGCACCCGACGGTTACCTTCGTCAATAGCAGTTCCAACAACGCGCCACGACGACCCTCCCCGACCATGTGAAGCTCGTCCACCACGACGCAGCCAATGTCACTGCCTCGCTTCTCTGAAAAAAGATGATTTAGCAGGCTGTTGGCTTTTTCGATCGTGCACACGTAGATAGATGTGGCGAGGGGCGCCGGCATACGCCCTTTCAGACCGTAGAAGCCTTCAATTCCAAACCCGAACGCATCGCCGTATGGCTGCAGAGCGGTGACTTTTTCCTCGACGATACTGACAAATGGAAGCACGAAAATGGCAGAAAGCCTACGGCAAAGAACCGTTCGCATCAGCATGACCTCGGCGACCAACGTCTTGCCCCCGCTCGTCGGCAACGAATAGACCAAATTCCGTCTGCGTGTTGGGTTGTGAACATCGTCGCGTGTCAACACGTGATGCTGCCAGTCGTAGAGCGACGTGATGCCACGCTTTTGATAGAGATCTTTCACTAACGGAGGCAAACCATAAAACTCCTCAGTGGCCGTTAAGGTGGAAGGAGCGGGGGTCGTGGTGATGTTCGCGTCGCGACTTGATGCGAGCTGCTCGTTACTGCGCACATGCCACTGCCGTTCAACGTCAGGTGGCGGGGCGACCACGACGCCGCCGTCCTCCCCCGAGGCAGTGCTTCCCGGCGCGACGCGTGGCCGACGGAACATCGTGGTGCCACACCGCGGCGCACGCTCGACGCCAAATCCACCGTGCGGCGGTGGCGCCACCGAAACATCAATTTGCGCGGTCGCATCCAATGAACTCAACGGCCCCGACGCGGATGGCACGGAGGCAAGACTGGTAGTCCTAGAAGGCGTGAATTCGTTGTCCTCGAGCAGCCGCATGTCTTCGAGAGACTCGCTTCCACCGAAGAAGAGGTCGTCGGCATGCAGCTGCCCTTTCGTTGCCGTCGGTGGAGGCGGCGGCGTCAGCGGGGGGGATACCGCGGCATCCGCGTGTTTGACGTCCGATGACGACGACGCGAGAGACCGAAAAGGTACATAAGGCATACAGGAGCCCGAGAAACACGTGAGGTGCAGTACCGAAATGATGGAGGCTAAATCCCGAATCTGAAACGGGCACTCAAACACCCAACGCAAGCAAGGAATATTGCAGAGCGCTTTCCCCCTTTGTTGAAAGTCTCAGTTTCAAAGATACGCGGAAACAAAATACTGACTGACACTAACTTCGACGACGACAATTTGAGCAGTGTATCATCAACAAAGGACGAAAACTTCGATCGCTATTTTTTTTGGCTATTTCAGCAGCTGCTTCCTCCAGAAAACCCTCGTGCCAGCGCTCGCTCCATCCACGACCGCAGTGTGGGATCTTCGTAACCGCAGCTGCACCCGGAAGGATCGGGCAACCCCAGACAAACATGACCGTCGAGCGCCACGGGGTGCTGCGGATAGTCGACGCTGCGGCCACCCTGCACGATGGCGATGTGCGCGGCCGAAATACCAACCGACCGGTAGGCGTTTAAGTCGGTGAGGCGGTTTCCGAACGCAACAACCCGACCGCCATTTCCTTCCTCAAAGAATCCTGGTTGAAATAGCGGCCGTATTGAGTGACAGAGACACGCAGTTTTGAAGCGGTCCGCCTCCTTTCGTAGTTCGATTGCGGCCGCGCTGCGTTCCCCCTCGAAATTGCTGAAGATGGGACCGAGGGGCAAACCCGCGGCGTCCAGATGAGCGCGGGTCATTGAACTCCACATGGCTGGCCGCGACGTTAAGTAGATAAATTGCCACCCTTGTTCGGCTGCATGGTTGTACAAATCCACTACCCCGGGCATGACCGCGAGGTCCGTCGTTGGGTGGTCGTCGTGGCGATGGGCGACCCGTTTAACAAAGCGTTTGACACCTGACGCCATGCGATGCAACCCGTGAACGGCGCGCTTGACCACGCCGCTGCCTTCATCGAGCGAGTCCGCCAACTTCATCACGGCGTGTAGCCCTAACAGATCGGCGGCGGTGATCGTGCCGTCAATGTCGGAGATCGCGATGGTTGCTGTGTTGGAGACAATGAACACGGTGATCGAGACGGTACGCAGCGCTGTCACAGAGGGCAAGGAGAACTCGAGCGACGCGATGTCGTTGACAGACGTATCGACGATGAACTGCGCGACATCCGCTGGCAGCGTATAGCGGGGATCGAGGTAGTGTTTGTTGAAGTCGGCACGCTCGTCGTCGACCATCTCGTCGCCGGCCGACGGATCGACATTGGACCGCACTTCGGTTTCACCTTCCGCACCGAGAACGCAACTGCCATCGGCCATGGAAATGAAAGCCGACATTGGGACGTTGACGCCCACGTCCCTTGATGCATCAGCATAGAGCGTGACGGTCGGTTGCGCCGTGGCTTCGAAGTGATGCTTTTTTAGCAAGTGACGATTGAACTTGACATGGAGCTTCGTCGAGGCCGCCACGCGGCGAGTCACAGGGTCCACAGTGATGATGAGGTCGTCCCCACCACCGTGAACGGTGGTCAATGAGCGGTCGATCAACACGCGGAGGCCTTGGTCGATCGTCGACATGACTCCGCCAACAGAGTGGCGTTCCTTGGCATAGGCAGCTTCGAACACGGCGACGGCGCTCTCGATCGACGCGGATGGGGCGCATGCCATATTCCGGGCAATGTGTGAAGGATCCCTGTAGGTGGGAGGAGAAGGAGTCTCACGACGATGATGATGATGGTGCAACGAAATCGCCGTGCCACGGGGTGGGTGGGTAGGATGTTGCGGTCCGCTCATCCACGCCCGCGCCGCCACCGCAAGCGGGATCGCAGAACACTGACGCCTGACGATACCCGCAAGGAGCGATCGGCGATAGCCAAAAATCGGGCCGTTCGCAGAGAAACGGTAGCACTTCACCCTGGGGAGTTGATGCCGCGGCGACAGTTTCGCGGAGAACATGATACACCGCTGCGTGTAATGGGGATCGTGATCACTCCCCCCTCTCTCCCCTCTTCGCTTTTGCCACCACCTTCCCGCAACGTGTTGGGAGAAGGGTGGACCACGGTGGGGGCCAAAATGACACATGCTGATAACTCCCGCAACGCGTCACACCCATTGGAGCCTCACATGAAAACTTTTTGCCTTTGCTGGGTCGAGTCTCAGAAGCTCTCCGGCAACGCCTTCACGATAGCCTCGAGATGCCGTTCCAACCGCCGCTCAATGACCGTCGCGCAGCGAATGCGGTTCAAGAATGGCCACGAGCGCCGTTGGCCCTTGGCCACAACGTACTCGAGGTGTTCTTTGGACGGATTGGTCGTGAGGTTAATGAAATCCGGGATCGCTTGCCAGACGCTGCCAATGGGGAACAGGGTAATGTCACCCATATAGTTTTGCTTGGTCATGCGGTAGGGCACCTCCCAGCCACCGGACGTCGGAAATACACCAAATCGGAAGCACTTGAGCAACCAGTATCGGAATTCCTCCCATCCGGCAAACCACAGCCGCGACGCCAGCGACGGGCGATTTTTGTGCACAATCGGCGACGGCTCGGGACGATAAAAAGGAATCACATGGGGATTGACCTGCGATACAATGCAAAAGCCGACGTTGAACATTTGAGCGACACGTTCCGCGGGAAGATCTGCGCAAACGGAGCCGTCGTACCACAGCTGTCCTTCCAAGTACGCGGAAATTTTCCCGCTTTTCGGATGCTTCTGCAATAATTGCACCGCGGAGAAGAGCCCAGGCATGGCACAGCTCGCCGCGACGGCGCTCCAAATGATCACGTTCGGCGCCGTCACGTAGTTCAGCAACAGACTCTTGTTTTCACCTTCACGTCGGTCCGCCGCAACGCTGACGTTCAAAATTCGGTGCGTTTTCTCGTACGCCTCTAAGAACGTCATGTCGCCGGTGTTCTTTCGGAGGCACTCCATGAGCGTCGTCACATCCATGAACGCCCCAGAGGACAGTAGCCGCTCCGTTTTGACCGAAATGGAGGTCTCATCATCATCATGCCGTTCGAAAGCTTCGAGCGAAATTGTCGAGAAGATGTCCGGATCGTTGACGAGCGTCTCCACCTCGTCGTCGGTTCGAGTGCAAAAGATGGACGCGATGATGGCGCCGGCGGAGCTTCCCGTGATGATTCGGGGCAGCAGCCGCGCGTTCCACAGCGCCTTCACAACGCCGGTGTGGTACACGCCAAGGGAGGCACCACCGCTGAGCAATAGCGCCGTGCGGCCAAACGACTGCGCAGTTTCCTTCAACACCGTGTAGCGCTCGAACAGCGGCACTCGCGCCACGCGCTTGTCCTTGGCGGTTTCACGAGCCCAATGGAGCAAATGGCGAATGTGAGGGCTGACATGATAGAGCGATGGCTCCGGGGCGGGCTTCTTGTCTCTCTTCGACGTCTCCGTGGTGTCCTCTTCTTCACGAGGCGTGCCAAAGAGGTTGCCGTAACTGCTGCCGCGCGAGGCAGTTGGCTGCTGGCTGCTGGAGCGAGAACTGTCCCCACCCCGTCCGCTGGCGACCTCCCCGTCGTGATCGGCCCTGGTCGGGCTGCGAATGACAGGCGAAGCGATGCCTAGGTCGGGCACCGCGTGCGGATTCGGTTGCGCTAGCACCGAGGAGTTCGCCACCGACAACGAGCGGCGTCGCGCGCTCGTCCTTCGAGCGCGAAGCGAGCGAAAGGAGAGTGACATGCTGTCGTTGTTGTCCGCGGTGATGGACGCACCGAGTGAGGGGGATCGCTCTTCCGCGGCGTCACTGAACCCCGCGAAGGGTGATACCCAGTTGCTGCCCGACGCCATGAATGGGGAGGCGGTGCTGGACGCGGATGACCCTGGCGTGGGGCCCGGGGGGTGCAGCGACGGGGCGAGCGTGGCGGGTTCAAGAGGCACGATGGAAGCGAGCGCGGTTGTTGCCGGAGGCTGCGACGACGACAGGGATGGATGGTAAGGGCGACGAAACGTCGAACTCGGCACGGCGACGCTCCAACGGCCACCTTGGGACGGAGGCGCCGACCCGACCGCGTGGTGGTGGTCTTCCGATACGGCGCTCGTCGGTGACTCACCACCGTCGCGCCCCGGTGCACCCACCGTGCGACCAGAGGCAGGCCGAGGCCCGACATCGTCCCCCGATGCCGCCACCTCTTCGGCTTTGAAGACACCACCCCCGTTCCCTTCACCGTCGTCATCGTCATCATCGTCACTGTCACAGAACGTTTCGATCAGTCTGCAAACACTAGAAAAATACAGCTCGACCACGTCCTTCGTGCCACTGTAGTAGCGATACAGTGATGGCGAGGTGACACCGTGCATTTTTCGATGCAGTCCAGTGCGAATGAACTCACCCATCGCACGTTTATTTCCAACGGCAAGCAATTCCTGCATCACATTAATGTCGCTGCGCAGGCCTTCGACGTTGAAGTCACCTGTCGCATTCTTCTTGACCACCGTGGGTGCTGTCGGAGGCGGAGGTGCCCGCGTGGGGGAGGCACCCAGGCCAGGATGATCCGAACCAGGTGGTGGCTTCGCCGAGCCCCAGCCGACCTCCGTTGCGAAGTCATTCGCTCGCCATTCTTGAAAGCCGCGAAGGTTGTCCAGTAGCACCGCGGTACTCTTCCACTGCTGCGGATCCTCGGTGGCGCCCAAGAGGGTAATGAAACGTTTCTCTTGGCGTCGCTTTGTGGTTCGCGCACTGTAGGCGTCAAAGAGCCGCTTGAGCCAAATCAATGGCGCCAAGACGAAGAGGCGGAATAAAAGTGTGGTGAGCCGCCGCCGCCAACCTGGGCGACTCGCGGGAGCCGGCGATGGAGCGAGGGATGCGGCTTTTTGGCGGTCGTCCGACCCACGAGGCGTGATACCACGAAGGGGAACGGGCGACCGACCTAGCCGCTGCGACTGGTTGTCCTCGGCTGCACCGGGCATGAGAGGAGAGATAGACAGATCGATAGATAGATAGAGAGAGAAAGCAAAAAAGTTGGCTCTTTGTCAACGAAAAACAATGGAATGAAATAAACGACGAAAAAATCGACGATTGCTTTGCTGCCCCTGCCGAAAGACGTGACGTGACTCGAGAGGCAAGCGACATCTCACAGAAGAATGACACTCGGTTGGGGGTAGTGTGTGGGTGGGTGATACTCACCCAGGAGGGGCGACGGCTGCTTGTCGGTCGGAATTGGGGAATGGGGGAGAACGATATGACTCGGTTGACGCTCCTTTGCAAAACGCTCGAGACGCAATAACGACGGTGAGAGAGAGAGAGAGAGCAGTCGCCTCTCCACCTCGCCCCTTGAACTCGACGAAAGGAGGGGAACGCCTCCCCCGTCCAAGGTACCTACACGGGCGGCGCGCTGTCGCTCTTTGCTTGTGCCACCGTTGATGCTTTTTCTTTTTGTAGCCCTACGATCAGGGAGCGCGGGCGTAAACTCGCTTGCGTCCATGGTTGTTGAAAAAATATGATGGCGACGATATCACATGCACACCGAGGGTTGTGAATGTCCCTCTTCCATTCACTTTTGGTCATACTTGTATACGACGCTACGACGCGTTGCCAGTCTCCCTCTTCTTTTTCGTCGCTGTCGAAGTTAACGGGCGCAAGGACTTTACGCGGCGTGCCACCGACCGTCGCTTCTTCTCCGGCGACGATTTTACCTTGAGGGCGGTTGCTATTTCCTTTTCCTTACGTTTGATCCTTTGCGCAGTGCGGAAGTCTCGGTGAGTCTTAGTCGAGGGCGCCGGAAGATCCGTGATGACGGCAACACGCATCGATGACGCTACACTGGCGCTTTTGATATCCGATTGAAGCTGCTGGGGCATCGTTTTTCTTCTGATCGCAAGCGGCGGACATGAATTGGTCACCGAAGGAGG
>ERZ1292633.1178-Hain-H41-02um-R1-1178-length-28691-cov-6_pt1 | contig 28691 bp, 27 predicted proteins | sample MGYA00564406_ERZ1292633 | MGnify/ENA primary metagenome ERZ1292633 (study PRJEB36523, sample SAMEA6512639) | groundwater metagenome | collected 2019-01-08 | study: AquaDiva: Metagenomics assemblies of 32 groundwater samples | reverse complement strand
TATGTAAGTTACATCAATAGCAGCTATGTAACTGAGAGGGACATACTCCCTAATCACCTTACACTTCAAATGTTCCTATCGCTGTAAACAAATATTATGGCTAACCAGGAAGAAATTACACAATATAATATCCTCCAATCTCTTGAAAACGGCGATCAAATATCGCAGCGCCAGCTTTCCTCACAATTAGGTATTAATGTAGCCTCTATAAATTTTGCTTTAAAGAAACTCACAAAGAGGGGTTTTGTGAAGATGCTTGGCGTCAACCCTCGCAGGATGCAATATATTTTGACGCCCAAGGGAATTGCAGAAAAAACGCAGATTGCCTATAAATTCTTTGACAGGAATTTTCATTTCTATAAGGCTGTTCGAAAAGACGTTGAAGAGAAGATTGGTAGTATTCCATTTAATGACAAAAAGCGTGTAGCACTTTACGGCGTTACAGACCTGATGGAGTTAGCCTATCTTGTTATCCAGGATAAAGAACTGGAGCTTGTTGCAATTATTGACGATGAAATGAAGATCAGGATATTTGGCTATCACGTAATCGGTATCGGGGAAATAAATACCAACGCCCCCGACTTTCTCTTGTTAACGAAAGAACTGGATGCTGATAAAATGCAACAAGTACCCTATTCCACGATAATTGTTGATATCAGGATTTAGGTAAGGAGCAAGCTATCAGACTGGGTCAAATGAGCATTTCGCAATCGCATATAGTGCTTGCAAATTTGCATACTACAATATATTGTATAGCAATCTCTGAAAAATGGCCATTTGACCCAGTCTGTATAGGCAATAAGAAGGATGCTGGATATTTAAGAGGGGATAAAGAAATTTTGGGAATGATGTAAAAGTATTTCGAATTATGAAAAGATCTATATTGATTCAATCAAGGCTTTCGTCATCAAGGTTTCCTGAAAAGATGATGAATGTACTTGGAAATATACCTTTAGTGGAGTTTGTTTACAAGAGATGTAGTAATTCTAAAAAAGCTGACACAATCGCGGTAATTACCTCTACTGATAAAAGTGATGATAAACTATATGAGTATTGTATTAGTCACAATATCGAAGTCTTTAGAGGTTCTTTAAATAATGTTTTGGAAAGATACATTAGATCCGCAGAATTTTACGAATCGGATGTTATTTGTAGAGTTTGTGGTGACTCGCCTTTTGTTGATATTTATCTTGTCGATGAAATGTTTGATATAATTACAAATGAATCGTTGGATTATGTGTCTCCAGATAAACGAACTTGTATTGCAGGTTTGGATTCAGAGATTGTGACGTTAAATGCCTTAAAAAAAACTTTTATTAATTCTAATGTCAATGACGAGCTTGAGCATGTAACTATATATATAAAAAACAATGTTCAAATTTTTAAAGTAAAATTCTTAGATGTGAATTTAAAGCCTAAACATTTGAATCAACTTTCTTTAACAGTCGATGAAGAAAAAGATTTGATTTTGGGTAATAAAATTCTACACTTAATGGAAAATGGTTTTAACTTTTCATCTTATCAATTGTTAGAAATTATAGAATCTAATAAAAAGTTTCTATTACAAGACCCGCAATAAAAACATAATGATTTACAAGGTATCAGAATTTCCCAGAAGATTGGAAATAGAGTTAGTAAGTAATTGCAATTTAAGGTGTATGTATTGTCCTCGTAACTACTTAAGCAATTTAAATGGGTATATGAACTTTATATTGTTCAGAAGGATAATAGACGAAGCTAGCAAATACCCTGAGTTAATAATTGTCTTACATAGAAGGGGAGAAAGTATGCTTCATCCAGAGTTTAAGGAGATGTTAAGGTATATATCGGGAAAATTTAAGGAAGTCCAGATGGCAACTAACGCCACATTACTAACAAAAGATAAGTATGAAGCTATAATCGATTCACTTAGTTTTCTTTCGTTCAGCTTAGATATTCCTGAAGATTATGATAAGTTAAGGGTGCCAGCAAAATATAAGAAAGTAGAAAAAAAGATTTTGGACTTCCTCAATTACAATAAGGGAAAAATAAGGACGCAGGTATCAATGGTTAAAACGGTGAATACCACCGAGGAAAATATTCAAGAATTTAAAAATATTTGGCAGGAAAAAGTAGATAGAATAAGGATATATGAAGAGCATTCAAAAAACGGAGTATTCGGTTCATTGGTGAACCACAGAAAGGACAGAATGCCATGTGTCATGCCATTTTATGAGATGCTAATTTATGATGACGGTTCGATTGGAAGATGCAATCACGATTGGAATGGAGGCACGATGGGAAACGTTAATAACAATACAATACGAGCAATATGGCACAATCAAAAATATGAGAAGTTGAGAAATGAACATTGTAAACTCGATTTTACCGATGCTGTTTGTAAAAATTGTGATAGTTGGTATTCAGAGATAGGTAACCAGGGAACTGGTGAGGTTATTGAAAAATGATAAGAAATGATTTTTTGCCTCTTGCTAGGCCATACATCTCAGATGAAGAATACAAAGGAGTCTACGAAGTTATCAAGTCGGGCAATTGGACAACTGGTCCAAAAGTTACAGAGTTTGAAGATGCAATTACAAAATATCTTAGGGCGGATGAAGCATTGCGTGCGGTCGCATTAATTTCTTGTACAGCCGGACTTCACTTATCACTCGTTGCAATGGGTATTGGAAAGGGTGATGAGGTTATTGTCCCAACATGGACGTTCGCCGCAACGGCACATGTGGTGGGTTGGGTTGGTGCCAAGGTCGTACTATGCGATATTGATGAAAAATCTTTGAATATGGATGTTAAGAAGCTGGAAGAACTTATTACACCTAATACAAAGGCAATCATACCTGTACATATGGTAGGCTATCCTTGTGACATGGATGCGATTGGAGCCATTGCAAAAAAGTATAATCTTACAGTAATTGAAGATGCTGCGCATGCTATCGGGACAAAATACCACGGTAAAAAGATAGGAAACTTTTCAGACTTAACGGTATTCAGCTTCTATGCAACAAAGAATCTGGCTATGGGTGAAGGTGGGTTGGTAGTATCTCGAGATAAAGAAGTTATTGAGAAAATAAGGAAACTAAGCTATTTTGGCATCAACAAGGAGGCTTTTAAGAGGTACGAAAAAAGTGGTTCATGGTTTTATGATATAGAAGAATTGGGATACAAGTATAACCTTGACAGTATTCATGCTGTAATTGGGCTTTCTCAACTTAGAAAGCTTGACGAGATGAACAAGAGGAGAAGGAGGATAGCAAAAATCTATAAAGAGAAGCTTACTTCAAAGATAAGGTTTACTGTAGATTCCGAGGAACATTATCATATATACCACTTGTTCCCAATAAAAATTCCAACTGAGATCATAAAAAGAGATGATATGATAATCGAACTAAAAAATAGGAATATTGGTTCAAGTGTACATTTTATTCCATTGCACCTCCATAGCTTTTACAAAAACAGATTCCCAAAAGAAAACTTCCCAGTAGCAAATAAAGTATTTTCTGAAATTTTGTCCATACCGATGTTTCCATCGATGACGAATGATGATGTAGATTATGTTATAAATAATTTGAATGAAATTTTAGACAAATAAATATGGAACAATTTAAAGAAAAATTACTAAAAAATAAAGTTGTTTCTGTGTGGGGGGCAGGCTATTTAGGATATACCGAGATAATGAGATTACAGTCAAATGGTTTCAAGGTTAATGTCTTTGATTATACTGATACTGGCTTTAATGAGAAGATCAAGAAAAATGAATATCCAGGCAGAGAACAAGTGTATAGTTGGTCTGGAAAAGACTATGTCCATCCTATAGATATCTCTAAAATTAATATTGCAGAAATAGATTCAATGTTCACATCGAATATTCATATAATGGCGTTTCCTTTAGCAGACCGTGAAGGTAACAACATGTTAAAAGAAATAGTGGATTTTTTTGTCAATTACAAAGGCAAACTGGAGAATTCCCTGATAATCTTCCTATCAGCGTGGGTGCCGGGTACCATAGACAAGAGTTTCATAAAGATTCTCCATAATAGTAACATCAAATGCAGCATTGCATCAGCATTTAGGAATGATTGGACAATAGAAGAATTCTTGTCAGATAACAAAAAAAGGATGCTGGCAGCAACAGATGAAGAATCTCTAAGAAGAATCAAGTTTTTTTATGAATTGTTAGGAATTAAATACAAAATCCTTCCAACTATTAAAGAGGCAGAAATATATGAAAATGCCAAAAATAGTTTTCAATTCATTACCACAGTCTTCATTAACCAGTTGGCACTCGCATATCCGGATACCAATGTAAGGGTGATGACAGAATATTTATTAGAAGATGTTGAATTAAACGAATCACATTTAAGCATAGGGGCTGGTGGGTATAAGATGCCATTTTCTTTACAGAATATTATTGATGGCAGTGTGGGTCCCGCTTTTCTTACCCTATTAAGAGAAACCCAGAATACCAGTTTAAGTATGATATTAACTTATGCTGAAGTCATTAAAAAGATCGGGTGCAAATCGGTAACTATGCTTGGCCTTTCTATAAAAGGAAATCAAAAAAATATAGACCTTTCTCCAGCAGTTATTCTGGCAGAATATTTGAGTAAACTCGGAGTGGGGGTTTTTGTGGACGATCCATTTTATGACGAAAAGTCTTTATCTGAGATTCTGCCTTCTTGCAAAGTTGCAGATATTTTGAAAGATGGGCTTAAAAGTGAGGCATTATTTGTCATGGCAGACCACAGTAAGTACAAATATATTACCCAGGATAATATAAATCGCCTCGGAATATATAATGCCAGGATTATAATAGACAATATACCTTTATTTATTAAATTTAAATTCTCTTCTTCCACCATTTATCACGCTGTAGGTGATGGGAAGATGGGATTAATATAAATGTGTGGTATCGCTGGTTTTATTTCCAAGAATAAAGAATATAACTCCAAGCAAATTGTATCAGAAATGCTTAACTCTATGAGTTATAGAGGACCGGATCAAAGTGGCATTAAAGTATATGGAGACGTTACCCTTGGAATGGCTAGGCTGAGTATTGTAGACAAAAAAATCCATAACATTCCGTATGAAGATAAAGATAAAAATTACTCAATCATTTATAATGGTGAAATATACAACCATGATTCTATAAGAGATTCGTTAAAATTGAAATACGAGTTCAAAACAAATTCTGACGCAGAAACAGCATTGTATAATTATATAGAAAAAGGGATATATTCATTTGTTGAATATAATGGAATGTATGTCTTTGCAATATATGACAATATTAAAAAAACAACATGCATAGTAAGAGACAAAACAGGTGAAAAGCCCTTGTATTATGCAAAGGGTAAGGATTATTTTGCCTTTGCCAGCGAAATGAAGTGTTTGCTTAAAATTGTAAAGCCTGAGTTTAATGAGCAAGCAATATCTTACGATGCATACGAATTTACTGTTGGCGCTGAGACACTTTTTAAAAATATTTATAGTCTAGAGCCGGGGGAATACTTAGAAGTACATGATGATGCAAACTATATAAAACATGAGTATTGGAAATTATGGGATAATCTAATAGAAATCGAAGATGATGAAAAAAAAATTATAAAACAATTATCAGAACTTGTGGAAGACTCTATTCTTCTCAGGACCAAAAATTGTGTTCATGGATTTGGTTGTTTTGTAAGTGGAGGTCTTGACAGTGCACTAATAGCCTCCATCGCAAAACCTGATTACATTTATACAGTTCATTATGATTATGATGATTTTAATGAACTGGAGTATGCCAAGCTTCTAGCAAAAAAAATGAAAAAAGAATTGATTGTTGTAATACCAAATAAGGAAGATTTTTTAAGGACAAGGGAAAAGATAGCATTTCATTTAGATACCCCGTGCACATGGACAAGCTTTTCACTCTGGATGCTACTAGGAAGGGCTAAAAAAGATGTAAGGGTAGTTATGATCGGCGATGGTGCAGATGAAATATTTTCAGGATACCACAGATATCTTCTTCTTTATCACGATGAGCAGATAAAAAAATTAGAGACTATGAGTAAGTATTCATACTTGATAAATAAGTATTACGGGAGTCCGATTGAAAGGTATTTAAAGCTCATAAATAGGTATGAAAATCAATTTGATAATAAGGTAAACACCTATTTAGAAAACAGTATCCGTTATTTTTTTGATAAGGTAAATGGCGATATTGTTCATTCAATGGGATTAAATGATTTTTATACTACTATGCAAGTACTTTTGCAGATGTCTGATAGGTTGTGCATGGCCTTTAGCATAGAAAACCGTTCCCCCTTTTTAGATTATAGGCTTGTTCAATTTGGGTTTTCAATGCCTTCGAAATATAAAATTAGAGATGGGATTCCTAAGTGGGCCTTAAAAGAAGTTGCTAAAAAGTTTATTCCAATGGAAATTGTTCAGAGAATCGACAAAAGAGGGTTTTCCGCGCCTGTAAATAGGTGGTTTGAGTGGGATAAAAATGGTAAATACAACCGAAACACATATAAAAACATAGTATTTGATGATTGGAGGAAAGTGTTTAGAGTAAATAATGTTTAGTTTTGTAGCCCTTATTACTAATAGAAAATATTGGACCATTCATAGTTTAATTGTTAAGGTAATTCTTATTATCTACGGAATTAAAGTAGGGAAAAATTTTTATATTGAAGGGGTTCCTAAGCTAAAAATCAAGGGTAGTCCCCACGACATCTTGATTGGGAACAGTGTCTCTGTTTTGGGTAATATTGACATTCGAAACAGGGAAAATGGCAAAATTATTATCGAGGATGGAGTTACTATAGATAATGATTGCAGACTTGTTGCTGCCAATGATGCTGTTTTAAGGATAGGGAAGAGAACATCTATTGGTTGCTTTTGTATTTTTAATTGTGGAGTGAATGTGACCATTGGGGAGGATTGCCTTATTTCGGGGATGGTACATATACAGTCATCCCAACATGGTTTTGTTAGAGGGGAGCTTATAAGAACTCAGAGACATAGCTATGGAGAGATTGTTATTGGTAACGATGTATGGATTGCTGCAAATGCTACTATTCTAATGGGATCTGTTATTGATGATGGCTGTGTTGTTGGCGCGAAGGCATTGGTTATTAAAGGATATTATGAGAAAAATTCTGTTTTAGCCGGTATTCCCGCAAAAAAAATAAAAGAGAGGGTTTAAGTGCGATATTGCAAAAAATGTGTATTGCCGGATACGCGTCCTGGTTTAGAAATTGGAAACGATGGTATCTGTACAGCCTGTAAAGGACACGAACAAAAAGATATTAACATAGACTGGGATAAGAGAAGAAAAGAGCTTAAGTCTTTAATTGCTGACGCCAAAAAGAGAAGTAGTGGCTATGACTGTATAATTCCTGTGAGTGGGGGAAAGGACAGCACTTGGCAAGTTGTAAAATGCCATGAACATGGCTTAAGGATTCTTGCCGTAACCTGGAAGACTCCAGCCAGGACAGAACTTGGGCAAAAGAATCTTGATAACCTTGTGAGACTTGGTGTCGACCATATTGACTACACGATAAACCCGGAAGTTGAAAAACGATTTATGTATAAGACGCTGGTCAAGACTGGAAGCACTGCTGTTCCGATGCACATGGCTCTTTATGCTATTCCGTTGAAAATTGCGGTCAACTATAATATCCCCCTGGTTGTCTGGGGGGAAAGCCCCCATATGGAATATGGAGGAACAGAGGAGGATAGGAATCGCAATCAATTAGACATGGAATGGTTCAAACGGCATGGAATATTGCAGGATACATGTGCAGAGGATTGGCTTGATGAAGACCTGACCAGAAAGGACCTTGAGCCGTATTTTCTGCCAGGTGAAACAGAATTCAAAGAGAAAAAAGTAAAATCAATCTTTCTTGGGTATTATATAAAATGGGATCCTGAAGAGAGCCTTCGTGTGGCAAAGGAAAACGGCTTTCAGGTAAGAAAAGAAGGGTCAAAAGTAGGATATTACAATTACGCAGATATAGATTGTGATTTCATCTCTATACATCACCACTTCAAACTCCTTAAATTCGGCTTCACGAGACTTTTCGACAACCTTTCTATCGAAATAAGAAACAACAGAATGACAAGAGCCGATGCTGTGAGGGTCATATATGAACAAGGAGACCAACGGCCAGAAGAAGATATCGACAATCTCTGTCGGTTTATTGATATCTCTTCAGACCACTTCGGGGAAATCGAAGAGAAATTCCGTAATCAAGATATATGGAAGAAGGACAAAAACGGTGAATGGCGCCTGCCGGACTTTGAGCGTGAGTTCGGGTTCAGGTTGAAGCGTAATGGAGGGTAAGCGTGAAAACTGACTTGAAGGACAAACCAAGGGTCTTTGAGTTCAAAGGATACACGATAAAGGATTTCGGGAAAATTTATTTAGATGATGGCGAGATGGTTTCTTTTGTAACTAAAAGTGGGAAAGAGTGTGATTTTGCCGCCAAAGATTGGGGGTTTTATCTTGGTCCTTCTCTTAATTCCCGATTAAAAAAAGAAGGTTTTAAGGTGGCTTTAGCAATAAACGAGCAGGGACAGTTGTATGTCCATGCTGTTGAGAAAGAAAAAATTGAAGAATTTAAATCTTATTTAAAAACAAATCAAAATAATATAGTTTTATGCTGGCTTGATGAGTGGATGCCGGCTGAGTCTGGAAATGTTTAGGCAAACTATCGCTGTCACATTAGAAATTATTACTGTTGGCTGGGGGCTTCAAGAAGGGATTAAAGAGGAACTTTTGGATTCTGAGCGATGAGCCTTCATTTCATTAGAATTATAGATAACCTTTTAGGCGGTTTTTTTTGCTGGGTTTTAGGTTTATTTTTAAGATTATTTCAAATACTTAAGCCTCCCCCCCCTTCCCCTGACAAATTAAAAGGCAAAGCTATTTTATGCCAGAAATACTTCGGGATGGGTAGCATTATGCATATTCTACCGATTATGCGGGTTATCAGGAGAAATTATCCTGATTCAAGAATTATATTTATGACACTTGATTCCAACTTGGAGGCGGCAAAATTAGCTAAAATAGGCGATGAAATTATTGCTTTGAATGTGAAGTCATTTAAAGGTTTTGTTTCCAGCGTTTTCAAAGCTCTTATTGCCCTGAGGAGGCACCATATTGATATTTCGTTTGATTTTGAGTTTTTTGCCAAGTTTACATTGCTGGTTTCCTTTTTGAGCGGCGCAAAAATAAGGGTCGGGCTTCATATGAAAAAAATAAGGCCGGATGGAATCATTACCCATAATGTTTTCTATAATTCTTACAAACATATTTCAGAAATATATCTCAATTTTGCCGTTCCGCTCAGCTTAAAAACAGATTTAGACAGAAGCGTTCCCCTTCTTCCCTCATTTAAAGGAGATTTTTCCAAAAATCTCTTGAATAAATTTAAGATTCCTGAAAATTCAATTAAAATACTGGTTAATCCTAACTGTGGCGACCTTTTTGATTATAGAAAATGGCCGGAAGAGCATTTTGTGAGGTTAATCAATTTAATAGCTTCAAGCTACCCCGAATATTTTTTTATTTTAATAGGAAACAAATCTGAGGAGGATTACACGAGCGGAATTTCCGTGAAAGTACAGGGTAATGGCAAAAGAATCATTAACCTTGCAGGGAAAACAGGAATGAATGAACTATTCGCCTTAATTGAAAATGCTGATTTAATGATCAGCAACGACAGTGGACCTCTTCATATAAGTTCTCTTTACGGTGTAAATATAGCCGCTTTTTTTGGGCCTGAAACTCCGGTAGTTTATGGTCCTGTAAATAAAAATTCTCTTGTTTTTTATTCCCATGATAAATACTGCTCTCCATGCCTGAATGTTTATGACAGCAAGAAATGCCTTTACGGCGAAGAATGTTTATCCAATACCTGCCTCTCAGAAATTATTCCTGAAGATGTTTTTAAGGAGATAGACGAACGATTTTTAAAAGATTTTAAAGACAGGAGGGCATCTGTTCAATAATCTTATCAGCCCAAAAACAGGCAAGAAACTAAAATTTTGCGGCAAAAATTTCATTAGTAACGATGGGACAGAATCTTTTGAGATACTTGAGGATATAGCTTATCTCTTTAAGGAAGAGCTTTCGGAAGAAGCTTTGCAGGAGCAGAAGATTTTTGACAGTTTGGGGATAATAAACCTTTCTTACTTCAGAGAATCTCTTTATGAATCGGTTTTTTCGGAAGTTGCGAAATTCATTGATTTCACGCAGAACATAAAAACCGCCGAGATGGGAGGCGGAGAAGGATATTGGGGAAGATATTTGAAATCCAAAAACCCAGAAAGCGAGGTCTATCTTGTGGATATAAGCTCTGAGTTTTTAAAAAGAGCGCCGCGGAATCTTCTTAAGGTGTGCGCGAATATGACGGAGGAAATTTTTGAAGAAGGTTCTATGGATTTGATTTCTTTTTGGGTCTCGATACACCATCTCAAAACCTATGAACTGAAAAGAGCAATTCAAAATTCAATAAAGGCATTAAAACCGGGAGGGTTTCTTCTTTTTTTTGAACCGAACAATGATTTTTGGGTAAGGAAGATGGTTTATAAGAGATCTCTTTCTAAAGATGTATATTTTGACGACGAAGAAAAAGGCGTTTTCTTTGACGAGATTCAAGAGCTATGCGGAGAAATGGGGGGTATGGAAATTAAAAGGGAATATCTCAATCCTCCTTATAATATTCAATATGTGAAAAAATTAAAGAAGTGGCTTCTCTACTATTCATTTGTGGAATTTATGCATCTTATGGGAAAATTAAAAAAAGAATGCACTAAATCATCCTCCCTTTACGGATTAAGCATTTTTAGGAAGGTATAAAATTGCCATTAAACTGTCCTCTATGTGGTAGCATAAACCTAAAGTTCTGTTTTAATCTGTCGGCAAGAAAAGTTTACAAATGCAATAATTGTCATCTTAAATTTTTGCATCCGTTGCCGGATGAAAAAGAACTTTCGGCAATCTATAAAAACTATTACGACTCATGGAAACTTGAAGAATTTAACAGCGAAGTCTCCCAGATGAAATCCCGTACCTTTGATGGTTATCTTGACGCTATTTCAAGGTTTACAACACCTTCCGGGAAACTGCTCGATATAGGGTGCGCCACCGGAGAATTGCTTGAAAGAGCCGAAATGATGGGGTTTGATGTGTATGGCGTTGAAATTTCCCCTGAGGGTGTTGCTAAATCAAGAAAAAAGTTCGGAGATGATAAAATTATAAACAAAAAACTCTCGGAAGAAGACTTTCCAAAAGATTTTTTTTCTGTGATAACCATGTTGGATGTTATAGAACATATTGAGAAGCCCGGAGAATTTATGAAAATCCTTTCCGGAATTTTAGCGAAGAATGGCTTAATTTTTATGGTAACACCGGATACTTCATCGTGGATAAAAAAAATTTTGAAAAAAAATTGGCTTCATTACAAAGAAGAACATTTATATTATTACAATAAGGAAAATATCCGATTAGTGATTGGAAGTGATTTTGAGATTATTCATTCCGGCCAGGCTTATAAGTTCTTATCTCTAAATTACATGGGCAATATTATCGCTTCCTATTCAAGAAATAGCCTGTTATCAATGATTTTAAAGGTACTGCCCTATTCATGGAAAATTAGAAATTTTAAACTAAATATCGGAGAGATGGCAATAATATGTCGAAAAAAATGAACCCCCCGAAAGTTCTCTTCTGTCAATTTGATTCGCTTGAATACTATTCCTACATGATACTTTCTGCAAAATTGTACGAAAGCGGTATAGTTCATGAAGTGGAAATAATTGAAGATGATATGGCTTTTTGCGAAAAACTGGCGCACCAGTTTTCCGATTATAAAATAATCGGTTTCTTTTGCGCCAATAGTGATTTTGAAAGGATAATGAGGCTTTCCCGTAAAATCAAATCCGTATTTCAAGACAGATTGATAGTTTTGGGAGGCCCCCACCCCACCCTTAATCCGGAAACTATAGATTTTGGAATTATTGATTTCGTGTGCATAGGAGCTGGCGAGTTCCACTTTGCCCGATGGGTTTCTGAAGGTCATTGGAATATTAGGGAAAATTACAAAAACATGGCATGCGACCTCTCAAAACCTTACGAAGTTCTATTCGTCTCAGATCTCGACAAAAGCCCCAAACCAAACAGGGATGTTTATTACAAAAAGTATGATTTCATGAAAAACATGGGCATGAGAAGATTTCTTTTCTCAAGCGGATGCCCTTACAGTTGCACCTATTGCCATAATGTTAATTTCAGAACGAAATTTAAGGATTGCTACCCTAAGGCGGTCCTCTTTAAAAATCCGGCAATGGCAATCGCCGAAATGAAGGAAACTCTTGAAAAATACCCATCAGACGGGATTGCATTCCTTGATGACAATTTCTGTATAAATAAAAAATGGCTTTTTGAATTTCTTGATTTATACCATAAAAATATACATAGACCTTTCAATATGTTTTCCTCCATAAACACCCTTACCGATGAGGTAATTGAGAGGCTTTGCGATTCGGGACTAAAAATACTGCGAGTAGCTATGGAAACCACAAATGAGGATATCAGGACAAGGATTTTAAACCGCCCCAAATACAGCAATGAAAAATTTGCAGAGGTCGCTAAAAAGCTTAATAAACATGGCATCAGGGTCATAATGCTGAATATGTTTTGTCTTCCCGGCCAAACTCTTGCCGATTGTGTTGAAGCCTTCAGATTTGCCAAAAAGAACGGAGTTCTCATGTATATAAGCATCCTTGTGCCTTTTAAGGGAACCGAAATATGCCGCCACTGTATAGATAACGACCTTCTGATTGACCCGGATGTCACACAGGAGATGCTTGGCAAGCCATCTCTTAAAGGAGAAGAAATGGAACGGATGGTCACATTGCAAAATTTTTCATTTCTTCTTAATCACTTGAACATTTTTATTTCGCCTGTTTTGTTCCTTTCCAGATACAAATGGTTCAGGGAATTTGCCTACAGGTATATTTCACCCATCAACCTTGTTTTGATGCATCTTCCCATTTATTTGGGGCTTTTTTCTCTTAAGAAATACATTACTCTTGGAATCAGAAATTACAGAACAGTAAAAAGGAAGCAGTAAAAATGCCAGATCTGCCCTCCGTTCTCCTATGTCAATTTGATTCGCTCGAGTATTATTCCTACATGATACTTTCTGCAAGGCTTACAGAAGCGAATATAAAACACGACATAGAGATAATAGACAGCGACTCCGAACTTCTTACTAAGTTGTCCAGTGAATATAGCGAATATTCCATAATAGGCTTTTATACCTGCAATACAGACTATCCAAGAATTGTAAGGATTTCAAAAGAAATTAAGAAAAATTTCAAGGACAAAGTTTTGATTTTGGGAGGTCCCTACCCTACCCTTAATCCATTGAATATAGATTTTAATATTATTGATTTCATATGTATCGGGGCAGGGGAATTTTATTTTCATAAATGGATTTCGGAAGGCCGGTGGGAAGTTAAGGAAAACTATCAAAATTTTGTGTGCGACCTCTCAAAACCTTACAAAGTTTTATTCGTAACAGACCTTGACAAAAGCCCCAAGCCTAACAGGGATATTTACTATAAAAAATATGATTTCATGAAAAATATGGGAATAAGAAGGTTTCTTTTCTCCAGCGGATGTCCTTACCGCTGTTCTTATTGCCATAATGCAAGTTTTAGAGAAAAATATAAGGAGTATTTCAAGGCTGTTCTGTTTAAAAGTCCGGAAAAAGCCATTCAAGATATGAAAGAGGTTCTTGAAAAATATCCCTCCTATGCCATTTCTTTTTCCGATGATAACTTTTGCATAAACAGAAAATGGCTTTCAGAATTTTTGAACCTTTATAAAAGTGAGATAAATAAACCATTTAATATGAGCACAACCATAAATATCCTTACCGATGACATAATAGAAGAATTGAGCAGAGCCAATCTAAAAACAGTCAGGATAGCCATGGAAACAACCAATCAGAAAATCAGGAAGGAAATTCTCAACCGGCCTGATTATTCCAATGAAGATTTTGAATATAAAGCAGCCAAGTTGAGGAAGCATGGGATTAAGGTTGTAATGCTGAATATGTTCTGCCTTCCCGGCCAAACTTTAAGGGACTGCGTGGATGCCTTTAAATTTGCCCGAAAGAATAGGGTTGTTATGAACACAAATATTCTTGTCCCCTATAAAGGCACGGCTATTTTCAGCTATTGCCTCGATAACGATTTGCTGATAGACCCTTCAGCCGCAGAAGGAGACCTTTACTCTTCCGGCTCTTCTCTTAAGGGGGAAGATATGGAAAGAATGGTAACGCTTCAAAACTACACATTCCTGTTAAATTATTTCAACTTTTTTATCCCTCTGATTTTGCTTTTTTCCAAATCGTCGCTCTTTAGAAATTTTTCATTAAGGTTCATTGCCCCATTGAATATAGCCATAATGACCCTTTTCCAATATACGGGACTGATGCCTTTAAGTAAAATAGTTGTCTTGGGAGTTAAATCTTTCAGCGCATTTAAGAGGAAGAAATAATGTTTGGAACTCTTGCTGAAATAGTTTTAGCGACTCTAAAATACAAGTTTTTCGGCATAAGAACGCCTCTTGTGCTTTCTATTAGCATTACAAGCAGTTGTAACCTTAGATGCGTTTACTGCTATTCCAAGGAGGACAATCTCCATGCCAAGGATGTTCCCCTTACTGAAATTTTAAATACCTTGGATGAATTCCACAAACTTGGGACGAGAGTGGTTTTGCTTCAGGGAGGAGAGCCGCTTTTACATAAAAATTTAAAAGAGATAATTGAATTTGTAAAATCAAAAAAAATGTACTGTGCCGTAACGACCAATTCAATAGGTTTTGAGAAACACCTGCCTTTCATTAAAAAAGTAAATCAAGTTCAGTTAAGCATTGACGGGAATGAGGAATTAACCGATATTAACAGGGGAAAAGGAGTTTATGCTTCCATAGTCAAGGCAATTGAGCTTTGCAGTGAAAACAGAATTCCCTTTCATCTCCATATCGTTATAACAAAGGGGACTTCGGTAAAAAATACTTTAATCCCACTTACTGAACTTGCAAACAAATACGGCACATATCTTAATTTCTGCATCCCAGCTCCAACGGGTTCGGCCAAGGATAAGAACCTCGCAGATGACAATCAGATAAGAGAATTTTACAAAACTATTTTAGAAAAGAAAAGACTGGGGATGCCCACAAACAACACCTATCGGGCAATAATGGATATAATAAGCTGGGGAGAGGATATGGCTTACAATTCCTATATTCCTTCCGATGACAATGAACTAAAAAAGAAATATCCCAAATGTATAATGGGAAATCTGGTGTGCTGGCTTGATTCGGAAGGATTGCTTCATCCTTGCGCAATCCAGTTTGGACAGAAAGGTTTTTACTATTCCATTAAAGAATATGGAGCAAAAGGCGCTTGGGAAAAGCTTAAAAAAATCCCCTGCCATTATTGCCCGAATTCCACAGAGTTCAACAATCTTTTCAATTTCAGGATCGAGCCTGTTATCAATAGCCTGAAATTTCTTATTAAGAGGGGGAAATAGGATGAAAATTTACGCCCTTAGCATGGATAGAAATTTGGTGGCAATTGGCTTTAGAAGAATAGTTTCTTATGCCAAAAGCAAAGGGTTTTCTGTTAAATCCATATTCTTTTTGGATAATATTTTTGAGGCTTCATTTGCCGGAAGCTGGTGGAAGCAAAAAACCGACGAAGGTTTTACGGTTAATTATGTGAAAAATTATGAGGCAATAGATAAACTTGCCGAAAAAATTTCTTCAGCCGATGTTGTTGCCCTGTCTCTTATGAGCGTCCAAAGAAACATAGCAAAAAGATTATGCCTATTACTAAAGGAGTTTAATCCAAACATTAAAATAATAATTGGAGGCTACCATCCGACTATTTTCCCTGAAGATGCCATAACTTTTTCCGATGTAATCTGCCTCGGTGAGGGAGAAAATGTTTTTGTAGAATTTTTGAAAAGAGTAAAATCGGGTGAAAACATTTTAAATATACCCAATACATGGGCAAGAAAGGGAGATGAAATTATTAAGAATGAAAGAATCCCCGTTATGACCGAAGAGGAGATGGAGAAAATGCCCTTTATGGATTATTCCCTTAATGAGAGCTATGTGTTCAGCTATGCTCAGGGGATTCTTGGGAAACTCACAAAAGACATCTTAATAAGACATGTGGGAACCACCTACAACACGATTTGGTCCGTTGGATGCCCCTATAAATGCTCTTTTTGCTCTCAGTCAAAATTTATTGATTTGGACAAGGCTTACGCAAAATACAGGGGGCCTTCTCCCGATTATATAATTGCAGAAATCAGGGAGGTTCAAAAGAATTACCCTCTCGATTATGTTATTTTCTACGACAGTAACTTTCTTGGAAGAGATATCAAGGAATTAAGGGAGTTTGCAGAAAAGTTTAAAAGAGAAATAGGGCTTAAATTCATTTTAAGCGGAACCAATCCTGTTTCCATAACCTATGACAAAATGCAGATTTTAAATGACGGCGGGTTGGTCAGAATAAAGATGGGCTTTGAGTCGGCCAACGATAATATTTTGAGAATTTTTAAAAGACCTACGACGGTTAAGCACCTTGAAAATGCACTTAATATCCTCTCGAAATTCAGAGGAAAAATGGTTATTCCGTCCCTTGAAATGATTCTCGATAACCCTTACGAAACCAACGAAGACCTTTACCAAACGATTGATTTTTTGGATAAAGCCCCTGGCCCTTTTACAATAAGTCTTTTTTCCCTTCAATTTATGCCAGGAACTGATTTGAGCCAAAAAGTAAACGATTATAACCTGATAGAAGAACAAATGGAAAAGGAGTATATGTTTTCCTACAAGCCCACGGCTATAAATAATTTTGCAAGTATTTTTGCCATTTTTAAGCCGCCCCATTTTTTAGTAAGATGGATAAGGAAAATGATAACTGGCAAAGAGGAAAAGCTTTATCCTAATCTTAAAAACTTCTTGTATAAGACAATGCTGGTGAGAAGAGCGCTTAATCAGGCAAGATATGGGGATTACAGCACCTTCCCGTACTGGACAATGATTGCTTATCATAAATACAGAAATATATTCGGAAGATAGAGGAAGAGGGTATGTTTCAAAAATTAAAACATTTCATTTATCACAGCAAGGTAATTAAGCTGAGATTTGGCCTTATACCCAAAATTCTTTATGGCTACTTTAACACCCTTGTCCTGAGAAGGGCATCGCTCAGAACTATTGAGTTTTCACTTCTTGCCGAGTGCAATTCAAAGTGTGTCATGTGCTATGCGTCCCAAATTAAGAGGGAGGACGATGAATACTTAACCGTTTCTGAATATGCCGATATCTGGAAACAGGCTGAAAAGCTCGGCGCTCTTTCGGTGATTTTATCGGGAGGAGAGCCAACTTTAAGAAAAGATCTTCTTGGAATTATCTCGGTCATGAATCCGAAAAACACCATTTTTGCCCTTGTGACCAATTCGTTGAATATGAACAGAGAATATCTTAAAGAACTTAAAAAAGCAGGGGTTGAAACCATTCACCTAAGTCTTGACAGCCTTGATGAGAAAAAGAACGATGAGATACGGGGAGCGCAAGGGCACTACAAAAAGGTTCTTGAAACCATTTCTAATGCCAAATCTCTCGGATTTACCGTTTGCTTAAGCACCGTAATCGCTCATAACGGCTTAAACAAAATGAGGGAAATGGTTAAGTTTGCCGCTGCCAATCAAATCGGTATAGTTTTTTCGCTTGCCTGTGTTTCCGGAAACTGGGCGGATGAAAAGGATGTTCTTTTAACCCCCAAGGAATGGCAAAGTGTTCAGGATTATATGAAAAAAAATCCTCACATAAGATCTGATTGGACCATAAATTTCTCAATGAAACAGGAGTGCCCGGGTGGAAGGGAAAAGGTGAGCATATCTCCTTACGGGGAAGTTATGGGATGCGCTATGAATTATGTTTCTTTTGGCAATGTTAGGAAAGAACCGCTCAAAACCATTTGGAAAAGAATGCAGAACTTTGAGCATTTCAAGAAAAGAAGTCCCGATTGCCTGATAGGTGCGGACCCTGATTATATAGAAAAATATATCCGCCCGCTTTCCGGAATGAAGGTTCCGGTGAGCATAGATGAGCATCCTAACTTCCCAGGTAGTAAAGGACATAAATGAATAACAAAGAAGAACTTCTTCTCATCCAACCCAACACTTCCCTCACAGGCGCTTTTGTTAGGATGCTCCCACTAGGTCTTTTGTATGCTTCTTCTCAAATAATAAAAAAGGGATATAGTGCAAAGTTAATCGATTTGAGAATAAATCCATCTAATTGGATGAAGGACTTAGAAAAGGCGATTACTGATAAAACTTTGATTGTTGGTATATCGGCAATGACAGGTATCGCCATAAGCGAAGGTATTAAAGTATCAAGGTTTATTAAGGAAAGGTATCCCGATATTAATGTTGTATGGGGTGGACCACATGTAACTTTCAGCCCTGAAAGCGTCTTTGAGGAAAAAACCGTAGATTTTGCTATAAGAGGCTACGGTAGTGTGCCCTTTATGAAACTTTATGAGTTTCTTCTTGGCAAATCGTCTGAAAAGATAGAAGAAGTAATGGGATTGTCCTATCGTGGGCAGTCGGGGGGAATTTTTCATAATAAAATTGATAATTATTTTGAATTTGTTGATTACGATGATATTCCATATTGGTTAATTGAGAATTTTTCAAACTATCGTCATGTAGTGGGAAATGAGACTGTATTTCCGATATACAGCGTTATGGGATGCCCGTATAAATGTGCTTTTTGTAGTTCTCCTGCCCAATACGCAACATTTGGGAAAAAATGGGTACCCTATGAGATAAAGAAAGTTGTTTCCCATATTAAGATGGTTAAAGAAAAATATGGGGCAACTTATATATACTTTATAGACGATGACTCCTTTGTAGATTTGAATCATGTAGAGGAAATAATTGACGCCATTAAAAAGGAAAGTTTGGATATTAAACTTGGCTTTAGAGGAGCAAGGATTAATGAAATAAGTAAAATGAGCGACAATTTTTTACAAAAACTTGTTGATGCAGGCACCAATACAATGCATATCGGTGTTGAATCTGGTTCTGACAGACTTTTAACTTTGATGAAAAAAAATACAACTTGTGAACAGATTATTGAAGCAAATCGGAAGCTTGCTAAGCACAAACAGATAAGGGTTTTTTATAATTTCATTGTAGGCTTCCCAACTGAAACCATAGAAGAAACACTGTTGACTCGGGATATTGTTTTAAAGCTTATGGAGGATAATCCAAATGCATGCATTATTCCATTGAATAAACCAAGGCCGCTTCCGAATACAGAACTATACAGATTAGCAATTAAGCATGGCTATGTGCCGCCGAAAAATCTTGAGGAATGGTCTGATTACGAAGTGGAATCCTCTTATTATAATCCCCCCTGGCTTTCTAAGGAACACAACGATCTTATAAGAATGTTATTTTTAACCATGTATTTTATAGACGGGAAAATACATAGACTTGCCAAGGGCAACTCTATAAAGTTCATGGTTTTAAAAATTTTGGCCATTATTTATAAACCTCTAGCTCTTTACAGATTCCGTAAAGGATATTATAAATTTCTTATTGAAGATTACATTTATAATTTTCTAAAGAAACTTATTTAGCCTATAAGGAGATTTAGTGCACCTATTTCATGGTATTCAATCCACATCTTTTTCCCTTCCAAAGGAGCCCTTCCCCCTTTTTGATAGGCCATTGAAGGAAGATGTTAAAGTAATATCTCTCCTGACACTTTATGTTGTTTTTGTATATGGCGGTTATTATTTCGGCAACCGTTCTCCAGTTTATGACTCTGCCGTTATTTATAGTCTCGAAAGAATGAAGATGATGAGGGATTATTTCCTATCAAATGGGGAACCCTTGCAATGGTTTTACAGCGTTGGAACAGGTTCGGACTTTATTGGACAGGAAACCTCAACTTGTTCTGTAATTCTTACCAACCTGCTCTTTTTACTTCCCTTTGATGTGCTAACTATTCATGTTTTAAGCGTTAATTTAGTGCTTATCACTTTTGGTTATTTCTTCTACATTTTTCTGAGAAGTTATAATATTTCCAAGATCGCTTGCATTCCTGCTATAGCCGTTGGAATCTACCCGATTGGATGGGCTAACAATGGAACGGAAGCAGGGGCATTTCACTCTGCCGGTTTTGCAATCCTTCCACTAGTGTTATTGCTAATCAAAAACTTTGTAATCACAGAAGGAAGAAAAACTACCTATTTTGTCTCACTTACTATTTCTTTGACTTTGCTTTACTTACTTTCAGGCGGGATGTTTGCTTTTCTGAATTTTAAACTTTTCTTCCCCTACTTCATGTACCTTCTATTGCTTAAAACTATTGACAAGAAAAAAAGTGGCGAAAATATAAAAAAATTTATTACTAATATAGCATCAAGAACATTATTAGTAGCTACTTTATCATTTCTGATTGCCAGCTATCATCTAATACCATTTATATATAATCTCTTATTTGAAGGCTGTAGAGAAAGCCACTTTAGTGGTCAAAATCCTGGATTAGGAATATTTGAAATTTTAAACTTTTTTTCTGTATTGCCTGGAAGTGCATGGGTTATGTTTGCAAACGACTATTTTTTCAGAGCGTCAACACTTATCCAATATTTCTTTCAATTTAGTGGTCTACAAAGTCAGTCGTCAGGATTTCATCTTTATCTCGGGATTTTGGTTCTTCCTATTCTTATAGTTGCCTTTAAAAATAAGATATTTAATAGGGAGGAACTTTTTTTCCCAGTAATGTTGCTATTGTTTTGGATTTCATTTACCCGAGTCGGAGGAATGCTTCTTGCTCCTGAAAGGGTATTTAAAGGGTTTCCAATGTACGCAGCACCTATTATCCCCTTAAGAGTTTGTGCCGGTTTAATTCTTGGGATTTTTCTTGATAAAGGGATGGTAAGCAATATCCCCCTAAGCTTGGATAAGTTAACTAATTTCTTGGTTAAATTTATACAGATAGTGCTTATAGCAATAGCATTATGCTTTATAACTACAGCAATTCTTACGGAGTATAACAGGGAATTCATACAATTTGTTATAAAGTATGTGTTTAGATTTATGGATATAAGAATGGATTCACTAAGAACCCTCTTCCATCACAGGGTTTCCTTAAATTACTATTTTAGTGGTGTAATATTATTTGGTGTATTAACAACAATTTTTGCAAGGTTGCTTCAAATCCATCTTTTCTGTACTGGTAAAATTTTTAGCAAAAAGGGTATGCTAATTTTAGCGTTTTTGATGCTTATAGAAGGCAGTGGTATTTTGATTAATAGCTGGTCATTTAATTCTGGTTTCTATTATGGTTGGTTAACAAAACATGGAAATTCGGCTCTGGCCAATTATATCTATAAGAAAGCTTCCAAAACAGACAGGATAGGGGTTCATTATCCTGATTTAAATATGAACCCGCCTTTTTATCCAATACCCGAATATCCTAATGATAGTTATTGGATGGCTGTAGACAAAGACAAAATTGTAGAGTATCTAAAGCGGTACCAACCTTATGAGTGGTCTTATAATGGAGGGCTTGGAGTACTCTATGATGTACCATTTTTGTTTGGTAATGGTTATAGCATCTACAACTATCATGCTGGCTTATTGCCGAGACACTTTTTGATTTTTAACAAGGAACTTTATAATGGACAAACGGCCTATCATTTAAGCTCCACCATAGGTTTCAATGCATTCTCTCCTTTAACGCCCTACACCGGAGTTAAATATGTATTTATGGTATCTAATCAATCTACTTTTACAAAAGGAGAGTATAGTCTTATAGAACGGCATGGCTACAAACTGGTAAATAATTACAAGATGGATTCTATCTACTATGTCAGGCTTCTTGAAAGTGATTTTCCCTATGCATTTTTATCAAGCAATCCAGTCTATGTTGATAATGAAGAAATGGCTGTAAATATCATGAAAAACGCGAAGAACTTAGGGCACCTTCCATTAGTTGTAGATAAAAAAGATATTAAGGCAATCCCGGGTGTCGCAAATGTTGATGGAAAGATATTGTCAATAATGAGAAAGCCCACTGAAATAGTGGTTGTCTATGAAGCGCCAAATGATTCTTTTATATCGGTTAGCGAAACCTACAATAAAAATTGGAGTGTAAGTGTTGATGGTGCGAGGAGTGATAGTTTAAAAGTTAATGCCACATTTCTTGGGGTCTATGTGCCTAAGGGAAGACATGAGGTAAGATTTCAATATGAAAATAAATTCTATAAAATTGGTATGAACTTGACTATTGCGGGGCTGTTGTTGACATTTTCAATATTCTTGTTCGGTCTTATTAGGAGAAATAAGAAGTTAGATATATGTGCGGAATAGCCGGTTTTCTTACTAAAGATTCAACAGCTTTTGATTCTTATTATGTTATTAAAAGAATGACCGAAATTCTTAGCCATCGCGGACCTGATGGGGAAGGGATTGAGGTTTTTCAATCTCCTAAGTTTGGTTGTGTTACTGCGATTGGCCATAGAAGGCTTAAAATCATAGACCTTTCTGAAAAAGCCCGTCAACCCATGTTTAATGAGGATAAAAACCTCTCCATAGTATTTAACGGCGAATTATACAACTACCTAGAGCTTAAAGAAGAATTGTTGGCGAAGGGGTATAAATTTTTTTCATCAAGCGATACCGAAGTTATTTTAAATGCTTATGCAGAATGGGGGGCAGGTTGCTTTGAGAGATTCAACGGCATGTGGGCGCTTGCTATTTTTGACAAGAATAAGGGAAAAGTAATCCTCTCACGAGATCGTTTTGGCAAAAAACCCCTCTATTATTATAAGACGGACACGGAATTTGTTTTTGCTTCAGAGATAAAGTCAATCCTTAAATATCCGGGAGTTATAAAGAAGCCTAATTATGACAAGATATACAGATACATCGCCTGTAATTACAGGTATGTAGACATAGATGAAAAGTCCTTCTTTGATAATATCGATCAGGTTCCCAAAAGCTCGTGTGTCGAGATAGATGAATATCTGAATATAACAGCTCGAAAATACTGGCAGATTGATCCCTCTTTGATTAAAGAAGAGATAGATGAAAAAGAGGCAATAGATACCTTTCGGGATCGTTTAATGGACGCAGTAAATATAAGACTTAGATGCGATGTTCCTGTGGGGTGCATGCTCAGTGGCGGATTGGATTCAACGTCCATTACCTCTATTGCCTATAAGGTTTTCAATAAGCGAATTATTACATTCTCCGGAATTACCGGTGAGGAGAAGGGTGTATATGACGAAAGTGATTATATAAATTCTATTATAAGAGAAACCAATGCAAATTTTCATTTTATAAGACCTGGGCCTGCCGATGTCGTTGATACAGTAAACGAGATGCTTTATTATCATGATGAGCCTATTTGTACGGTTACATGGTATAACCTTTACCTTATTGCCAGGAAGATTTCCAAGGAGAAAGTGCCTGTAATATTGAATGGACATGCAGGGGATGAGCTTCTTGCAGGATACTGGGATCATTATCACTATAATTTCTATGAACTTGAAAAAAGTGGCAATAAAACTTTATTGAAACAAGAAATAAAAGACTGGAAAGGAAATCATGGAAGAGATCCATCAGAGATAGATAGGAGCAAAAGTTATATAACGAATCTGGTAAATAATAGCACTTCAGAAATGGATAGATTCCCGGATTATTCTTATTGCTTTAAAGAAGAGATCATAAAGAAATATCATCGAAAGATATCCTTGGAAAATGGTTACAAGAATTTACTGAGCAGACGACTTTATTCTGAACTTTTCTATGAAACTGTCCCTGCTTCGTTGCGACCAGAAGACAGAAATACCATGTCCCAGTCCATAGAATCCCGCTCCCCGTTTTTAGATTACAAGCTGGCAGAATATTGTTTCTCGCTTCCAAACAGGTTTAAGATAAGAAACGGCGTGGGGAAGTGGATTTTAAGGGAGGCGATGAAGGGTATTTTGCCTGAAGACGTGAGGACAAGGAAAGACAAGTCCGGTTTTATCGCCCCTGCAGATGAATGGTTTAGGACAATAAACAGAAAACAGATTTTTGATATCATCAATTCTGATTCGTTTAACAGCAGGAACCTTTTTGATATAAAAAGAGTCAACGAGATGTTTGAAGAGCATGTGGAAAGAAAGAAAAACCACCAGATGGTATTGTGGCAAATCATAAATCTGGAGTTATGGTTCAGGAGATTTTTTGATGCATGAGCCTGTCTACATCATAGCGGAAATTGGGATAAACCATAACGGGTCCATTGAAAATTGCTTTAAGATGATAGATGCGGCTGTTGAGGCTGGATGCAATGCAGTAAAGTTTCAGCTTTTTAAGGCAAAATATCTTTATCCTCAAAGCGCCGGAAGCCTTGATTGGAAAAATGCGGAGAAGGAATATTCGTATAATATATATGAAGCAGCGGAAAGGTTTGAGTTGCCAGAGGACTGGATAGACAAATTAATGAATTACTCCGAAGATAGGGAAATAGATTTTCTTTCTTCCGTGTCAGATAGAACAGGAGTGGACTTGTTGGCAAAGAAGGGGATAAAAAGAATAAAACTCTCATCCTATACAATAACGAATATTCCGCTTATTGACCACTGTGCAAAGACTGCTCTCCCCATCATAATGTCTACCGGTGGGGCTACCCTCTCAGAGATTGAGGAGGCAGTAACCACTGTGTCAAAGTATCATAACAACCTCACCATACTTCACTGTTCGATAAAATATCCAACTGATTTAACGGATTGTAATCTTGGAGTTATTGAAACATTAAGAGTTGTTTTTCCCACCATAGATGTTGGATATTCAGACCATACAATAGAGATCTCAGATGCCGCTGTACAGGCGGTGTATCTGGGGGCCAGTGTTATTGAGAAGCATATAACCCGTAATAAAAAAATGGAGGGACCAGACCATTTTTTTGCCCTCGAACCTGCGGAACTAAGGAAGATGGTGCGTGATATACGACAGGCTGAACTGTCCTATATAAGAGGGGACTTTAAGATAGAAAAGTCTGTTTATGGCAGTACAGCAAAAGTTACCTATTCTCATGAGAAGTATTTAAGGGACTTTGCATACATGTGCCTTTTTTCAGCGAAAGATATAAAAGAAGGGGAAATTATAACGGACAAGGATATTGCCATATTAAGGCCTGGGAAAAAAAAGAGAGGGCTTGAGCCAAAATATTTAAAACTTTTCGAAGAGTATAAGGTTACCGCAAAAAGAAATATAGTATTTGAAGAACCAATTACCTGGGATGCAATACTTTGACGAAAAAAATTCTTTTCAGGGCAGATGCAAGGCCTTCCCTTGGGATAGGAGATCTGATGTCTCTTATTCACCTCTCAAGGCATTTTGAAAAAAAAGGATGGGAGCCGCTTTTTATGATTCGAAACTATCAGGCTGGGGTATCGCTTGCAAAAAAACACAATATCAAAAAATTAGTGATAATCGAAGAAAATATTTCAGTTGATGATGAGGTCAGAGAGATTAATAACCACATAAAAGCAAAAAATGTCAATGTGGTTTTTTTTGAGATAACAGAAAGGAAGATTACGAAATATAAGGGTTTGATGGACAATGTTTTAAAATGCTGTATTTCTTTTGATGGTTTTGTGCCTGATGATTTCAGGCTGGTTGTAAACTGGGATGTGGATTCAGACAAGCTTTTTTGTAAGGGAAAATATCCGAAGACTAAATTTCTTCTGGGACCTGAATATGTGGTTCTACCTGTAGAGTTTGATGCCGGCCGGATTAAAAAAAGGATCTATAGATCCAAGCCTCAGAGATTATTAATAGCAATGGGTGGGGCTGATGAATTAAATATTACAAGAAGAGTCGTTGAATATTTAGTGAAGAACAGGCCGGATTTGGAGGTCAACATAATTATTGGATCGGGATACGAGTATAAAGATGATCTTGAACGATTTCTGGCCGGAGCATCTGTTAAATATCAAGTCAAGCATAATATAACTAATATGTTTGAAGAGTATATGGGCTGTGATCTCGCAATAGGGGCTGGGGGCCTTACGTCTTATGAGCTTGTTGCAACACGAACCCCTGCCATACTGATTGCAGCGTATGAACACCAGATTGCGAGATGCAACTATTTTGCTCAACGGGGATTTGTAAAATATTTAGGGTATAGGGGTTTTGATGTCAATGATTTAATCAAATCATTGGACGGTCCTTTCTTAATAGCTGGTGAAAGCATTATAAGAGTAGAGGAAATCCGGGAAAGTGTAGATGAATTACTCAAAGGACATCGAAATTAAAGCTGGAAATGCGGCTTATTACTTCAGGTTTTTGGAATGGGATACGGATTTTTTTGGAAAGAGATCTTATATTTTAGAGCCAGAAAAATCAAGCCTTATCGTTTTACCACCAATTAAAGAAATGATTGAAACAACTTTCCAAGACTGTTTTGTTACTCTAAAAATAGAATCAACGTGCTCAAAAGAGCTTTTAGATTTCTTCCAGACATTAGGTTTTCGGTATATAGATACAGAAGTAACTCTAAGATATAGTAAAGCCTTACAAGATAAGGCATCAACAGATGGAAATATCAAAATAATAAAGCTGGAGGAGAATAAAGATTTGCCATATCAGGAGCTTGGATCTGTCTTTTCTTTAACAAGATTTCATTATGATGTACATATAAGGAGCGACAAAGCAGATTTACTCTGGATACAGTATATTAAAAATTACAAACCCTCTCCAGCAAGCCATATGTTTATTGCCAAATTAAATGGTGAAACGGCAGGGATTATTTTGGTAAATGAAAACGAAGAGAACAAAACAGTTGCCCTATTCTTTGTGTCGGTGTTGGGAAAATTCAGAGATAGAAAAGTGGGCTCTGAATTAATTAAACATGTAGTAAGATATTTTGATGGCCATGAACTTACGACTGAAACACAAATCAGAAATATTAAAGCAATAAATTTTTATATAAGAAATGGTTTTTCGGTTTTAGCGGCGACCAAAACAGTATTGCATAGGTGGAACTAATGAAGCATCTCATAGTAGCAGCACATCCAGATGACGAGATATTAGGATGTGGTGGGATTATAAATCAATTAAAAAAGAAAGGACTTGATTCTTATGTTTTAATATTGACCGGGGGTGCTGAAACAAGATATGCAAAGGATATGGAAGTGGTTTTAAAAAATAATGCCTATGAAGCAAATAAGTTGGTGGGGACAAAAGAAGTTTTCTTTGAAGCCTTACCAAACCAGCAGCTTGATACAATACCCCTATTGAAGATTATTCAAGCCATTGAAAAATATATCGCTGAGATTAAACCAGAGATTGTATTCACTCACCATGGAGGTGATTTAAATAAGGATCACAGATTAGTATACGAGGCTACCATTACAGCGACAAGACCCATTATAGGACAAATGGTAAAAAGAATTTACTCTTATTATGTCCCATCATCAACGGAATGGAATTTCATCGAGGGAGATAAGGTCTTTATCCCAAACGTATACATTGATATAAAAGAAGAGGTGGACACTAAAATTCAGGCGATGAGCTGCTATGCCAGCGAATGCAGGCCGTATCCCCATCCAAGAAGTCCCGAGGCAATAAAGGCTTATGCTCATTATTGGGGAATAACGGTTGGAATGGAGTATGCTGAACCCATGAAATTAATTAGGGACAATTCTGGTGCGATATGAAAATAGTTTTTATTGGTGGTGTGGAGATAGGTAAGACAGTATTAAAGGCTGTTTATGAGAGTGGTTATTGTGTAGACACTGTTATCACCCTGCCATTCGATGCTGCTTCGAAAACTTCAGGATTTGTGGACTTTGAACCTTTAGTTAATCAGTATAATAGCAATTTGATCCGGACAAAAGATATAAATCAACCAGAATATATTGAGAAACTTAAGAGAATAAACCCTGACCTTATAATTGTATGTGGGTGGCAAAGGCTGATATGCAAAGAAATCTTGGATATTCCCAGATTAGGTACTATAGGGTTTCATTCATCATTACTTCCTAAATACAGAGGAAGGGCGCCTGTGAACTGGGTTATCATAATGGGTGGAAGAGAGACAGGAATTACCATGTTTTATTTGACACCGGAGGCAGATACAGGGGAAATAATAGCGCAAAAGGCATTTCCAATTCTCTTCAATGATGATTGTAATACTATTTATAAGAACGCTGCTGAGGCAGGAGCAGAACTTATTAAAGAGTACCTGCCAAAGATTGAAAAGTGTGCAGTAAAAACTATTCACAATGAATCAAGAAGTTATCCCCATTATCCCAAAAGAACACCTGAAGATGGCCTGATAGATTTTAATAGATCCGCCCTTGATGTCTATAACTTTGTCAGAGCTTTAACAAGGCCGTATCCAGGAGCTTTTTTCTATGATATAAATGGTAACAAGATTATTGTCTGGAAAATTGAGATTGTTTTTGATGAAAGCAGATTACGGCATGATGACATAGTTTGTGAGACAAAAGATCTTAAAGTGAGATTAATAGAATGGGAGGAAGAAAAAAATAAATGAAAGTTTTATTTATCAACCCATCGCTACGTCC
>ERZ1292633.1007-Hain-H41-02um-R1-1007-length-31149-cov-15_pt1 | contig 28691 bp, 26 predicted proteins | sample MGYA00564406_ERZ1292633 | MGnify/ENA primary metagenome ERZ1292633 (study PRJEB36523, sample SAMEA6512639) | groundwater metagenome | collected 2019-01-08 | study: AquaDiva: Metagenomics assemblies of 32 groundwater samples | reverse complement strand
TATAAAGTTAACTTTTGAAACCGCCTGCCTCAAGAGCGCTTGAATAAAAACGCGTCGGCTTGCCCAGAAACGCGCGCTTTATCCTTACAAAAAAATTTCCCAAAAATGTTTTTCTTACATAAGACTTCAGAATCTTCATCCGCCGTTTTCTTAGCTCTTTTTTCACTGCTCTTTGAAATGGTTCATCAAATGACGTGAGGGCCCTTGCCCACTCTTTTAAAAATTCAGCCTTAACTTTCTTATCAACTCCCCATATTATTTTTCCTTCCATTAATGCTTGATAAGCAATACCGAAATAAAAAATCCAATCAATATCAATATCTTTAAAATTATCACCGGCAAGACTCCGAATTTTCAAAAAATCATTAAAAATCAAATTGGTATTAATCGGAGCTTTAATAGGAACATATTTGTAAGGATCGGACAAATTCAACGACTTCAAATATGATACGACACTCACCTGCGCTTGGGTACCGCTACTCAACGAGGCGCCTTGAAAAAAAACTAATGGACGCGGAAGATATATCACGCTATCGCTATACGCTAAAGCGAGAAGTGACGATGTGTAATCCGGGCCGAAGGGTAAGTATAGCCGCCCGATATTTTGTTTAATTTTTTGAACAATATCAAATCGATAACAGCCGACATGCGGCCGAGGTAAATAATGCGCATCCAACGTACTGCCAAAATTTCTTAAAAGATTTTTTGATTTTAAAATTTGCGCTCCTTCCTCTTCTTTTTCTCCGCGCAAAACTTTTTTCTGTTCATCGAAATACCCGTATTTCCAGAAAAAAACGGGCGCTTCTTTTGATTCTATTATGATATCGTGTATGTCTCGCAAGGCGCCTTGCGCTAAAAAAGCTCTATCAGTAAGAATCAACGTATAAACGCCTTTTGTATTTTTAGTAGCGAATTCCCAGTGATCAGGTATGTTTAACTCGCTTTCAGCGCGAATATAATTTATATTGGGATTATCCTTGAATTCATCTATAACTTTTTTCGTTTTCTCATCGTTAAAATTATCGGAAACTATTAGTTCGTAATCATCAAAATTTTGCAAAAGGACGCTCCGTATCGCGTCCCGTAATAATTCGGGCCTATTTTTAGTAGGAATAACGATTGAAAAAAATGGTTTAGCCATAATCAATTATCCCTTTCAAAGTTTTGGCGATAACCTATTAATAATATCGTTGTAATTAATTTGAAGCTCTTCCGAATTTGGAAAAAGCCAGTCCTCTCTAAACTCTTTTTTAATAATTATTTTATTGTCTATTTGACATTGCTCCAAGGCATTTATAATTAAGTTATCGCAAGAGAAATTCTCGCTTTTACTATCGTCAATAATAACTAGATTTTTAGTCTTTTTTACATTTTCAATAATTCTGCTCCATTCGATTGGAGTAACGGCGTTTACCGAAAAAAGAGAAGAATCAATGCCTTTTTCTTTTAATTTGTTATGCAGTTCCAAGCCGTAGGGAAATGCCAAATTAAAACAGACGACCGTCGCTTTATCGCCTTCTGCGTATTGGAATAAAGTTTTCTCGTTGTTGGAATATGATTTTCCGACATCTAAAATTTCTTGACCGAATAATCTTTGACTGACTCCAATTATTCTGAATCCCGGAGACACAAGATGAGCGTTTATTATCTCCTCGGCATCTACTTTATTGGTTATGGTAAAGCCCGGAATTCTAGCCATAGAACAAAAATCGCCAAAGTTATTCAAACTTGATTGCATACCTTGATATCCCACATCTACCACTATAAACACGATCGTAAATGAGGCCGTGGGATTTTTTCTCCTAATAAAATTATAAGTGTTGACCAATTGATCGATTCCCAAAAGTAAAAAATCTTGCTGTTTCATAAAGAAGATAGATGAAACCCCGCTTAGCATCAAGCCAAACCCCAAACCAGTCAATGTATTTTCAGAATTGGGCGTATTAATGATAAAACCTCCTTCCCCAACTTTGAGATTCTTCGTAAAGCCGGAAAGGCACGAACCAGCGGCAATATTTTGCCCGAAAAGTACCAATTTTTCCGTTTCCGAGGTCTTTTTCCCAATGAGTTCGTTTATATATTCAACGTATTTCATAATTCGTTTATTTCTTCCTTGAGGGTTTTCAAAATTTCTCGCGACATCGTTTGAAGAACTTCGGGAGTAAAATATTTTTGTAACACAAAAACAGGGTCGTTCGCCGAACTTTCAATTTCCGGCCATTCTGATAATGTTATCTCGGGAGCCGGGCCAGCATGATAATTAATAAATCTACCTTTTGTGCCATCTGCGTTTTTTACGTGCCAACCTCCCAAAGCCGTAAGATCAACCTCGAGAACTACGGATATATTATGTTTCAAAGCGTGTTCCCGAATCCCTTTAAGATGTTCTATGTAATGATAAGGATCGTTCCCGCTTAATTTCTCATATTCTATGCCCAGCGACGCGGTGAGTTTTGGAAGGTCAATAGCGCATCTGCGCTCTTCAATTTTTGTCGCCAACGACCAACCGTTATTTTCGACGATAATCAATGCCCCGAGCGAATTGCTTTTCAAAAATAATAAACTTTCATAAAAGCTTCCTTCTTCAATGGCTCCGTCGCCGGTGACTGCTATAACCAAACCATTACTGCCCTTTATTTTTTGCCCTAAGGCCAATCCGGCGGCTACTGGGAAATTATTACCCAATATACTGGAAGTATATGCCATATTTCTTTTCTCATTCGCCAAATTCATTGAACCTAGCTCGGCTCCGGCCAATCCTTCTTTTTTTAAGAGATATTCATCCAATATCGGCTTCAACGCCCTCGTTCTGGCGAGATTATAATGCATATTCCTATGGTGAAGAACCAAAAAGTCGTTTTCTTGCATAACCGCGTCCACGGCAACGGCGATTGCCTCATAACCCAATGCCAAATGTATCGGTATCTTAAATAGACCGACCTTATACTTTTCATTCACAATCATCTGGCTAAGCCGTATTCTCAAAATTTCTTTCGCTATGTTTATGTCTTGTTTATTTTCCATACTATATACCTCTATTATACTTCTCTTTGAATTCCCGAAAAGAAGGATACCCTTTATCTCTCTCGGAAATATACGGAACGTTTCCGTTCAAATTCCAATTGATGTTCAAATCTTTATCATTCCATATAATCCCGACTCCGTGTTCTTCGGAAAAATAATTATCTGATTTAATTATGAGATCAACTTCGTCCGTCAAAGATAAACAACCATGAGCAAAACCGCGGGTAACATAAAGAAGATTTTTACGCTTATCAGATAATATTATAGAATCCCATAAACCAAAAGTTTTTGAATTTTTTCTCACGTCCACCGACACCCATAACATTTCCCCCCTAGTAACTCGTAAAAGTTTTCCTTCGGAAAATGGCGGAAGTTGAGTATAAAGACCTCTTAAAATATATTTCTTTTTAGTATAATGATGGCTTTCCTCCGTCCATTCGGTGGGAAGCCCCAAGTCCTTAAAAACTCTTTTATCATATAAACGAGCCAAAAAACCTCTCTCATCTTCATACGTTTCGGGGATGAGCTCAATAAATCCATCAAGTTTTCCTTTTCGTACTTCTATTTTCATTTTAGAGAAGAATTTAAATTTTGTAGCCAGGCGTCAATTGTAATTTCTGGAAACCAACCCAACATTTCTTTCGCTTTTTTATTTGAGATATTTCGCACGCTAATATTATTGGGGTTTACTTCCGTGATTTTTGGATTTTTATTTAAAATTTTCTTTGAAATCTCAACGATGTCCCGAAGAGTAATTAATTTATCTCCCGCCAAATTAATTATATTAAAACCATTCAATCCTATAGATTTAATAATTCCCAACGCGATGTCCGAGACATGGATAAAACATCTGCCAGTCTTAAGTGATCCGACCGAAACTTCATCTTTTTCTTTTACGGAAAGGAAAAGTGATTCCACCGCTGATTTTTTTTCACCCGTAGTCCCGCAAACAATTCCAAAACGCAGAATAGTTACCGGGCAAAACCCGTTTTGATATTTTTGCCTTAAATTTGCCTCGCTTACAAGTTTCGAAAGAGCATATTCTGAAGTATGATTCGCGATATTAATAACCGATTCTTCGTTTTTTACTTCTTCCGCATTGCAATTGTCATACACCCATTCTGTGGAAGCGAATATAAACTGCTTTGCTTTTTTTTGCGCCGCCGCTTCCACTAAATTAAGCGTACCTAAAACATTCATATCAAAACAATCATACCCTCTGTTCTTGCATATAGTGTCGTTTGATAAACCGGCTAAATGGATTACTGCGTCTACCCCTTCTGGGATTACATCGGCTATTTCTTTTGAACGAATATCAAACCCTTCGGCCAAATCCGCTCCCACAATTTCAATCCCTTGCTCCTGACATTGGGAAACTAATTCCCTTCCAATAAAACCGTCCGATCCTGTAATAAATAATTTCATTGTAATTTTATTAAAATTAATCTCCTCCGGCTACGGTAAATATTTCGCCCGTTATAAAATTACCGCTTTCGGAAGCCAAAAATAACGCCATTCTGGCAATATCAATCGGTTGGCCCATCCGCCGCAAGGGAATCATACGTATCCTTTCTTGAGCATTCTCTTCGCTATAACCGTCTACTTTTGCGCGCATAGGCGTATCTATAAATCCACATCTGATTGAATTGACCAGTATGTTATGTTTCGCTCCTTCCCTGGCGAAACCGAGAGTTAGATTGTCAAGGGCGGCCTTGGCAGCGACATAATGCAAACTTTTCGCGCTTCCACCGTATTTTACGTTAACCGAACTGATATTAATAATCCTGCCCCCGCCCTGCTCTTTCATATAAGGAAGAACCTTTCCTATCAAGTAAAATGGCGCTTTCACGTTAAGATCAAATGTATTTTGCCAGGATTTTTCATCCAGTTCGGAAAAATGTTTATAATCATAAATCGCGCCGGCGTTATTTATAAGGACATCTATTCCTCCAAATTTTTCAACGAATAATCGTATCAAATTTTCTCTTGACTCTTGGTCTAAAAAATCTGCTTGGAATATCTCTGCTTCTCCTTTTTTGTCGCATATTTCTTGAAGCAACTGCGCAACCCCTTTTTTATTGCTTCGGTAATGCAAACCAAGGCGGGCGCCGTACTCTGCAAAAATTCTTGCCATACCAACCCCCATGCCGCCGCTTGCCCCGGTAATAAGAACTCTTTTATCTTTTATATCTTCAAACATACTTTACTTAACCCTTTTTAAATATCCATTCTGACTATGGGAAGAATACAATTTATTAAATTGTTCATCAATCTGAAAATTATCGTTCTTCTTTAAGAATTCGGTTACTGCTTCTCCCGGGCCATTATCAATATATATTTTTTGGGCAGCGCCCAGTTTTGCCAACTCCGAAGAAATAGTATCAAACACCACGATATAAGAACCCGGGATTACAAATTCCTGATAAAGCTCCAGCTCTCGAAGCACGTGGGCTTTGGTATGATTTGAATCAAGACAAACAATAACCTTGGAATTCTCCGGTATTCTTTTTTTAATCTCTTGAAGGGTCTCTTCCGCGATAGAAGACCCCTCAATCATCTCAATTCTTTTAGATAATGGGTGGGTCTCAATAACTTCTCTATTGTGTTTTCTAATTTCAATATCTATTCCTATCACCTTTCCCTTGCCTAAAAGCTCCAACAAGGAGGCTTCGTATATCATTCCACCGCCATGGGCAATTCCGACCTCGAGGATAACGTCTGGCTGAATTTTAAAAATCAATTCCTGTAAAAGCACCAAGTCCTCTGGGGTCTGAATAACCGGAACCCCTAACCAATCAATTTCATACGATAAGTAATTTTCCGAGCACGTTTTGGCCCATTCCATCCCCGCCTTCTCTAATTCTTTGGTATTTTTATCTTTTTTTGTAAGAACATATTTTCTTAACGAAGGGATGTTTTTGTAATTGTTCATAGTGGTTATATTATAGACTATTCATTAATAATTTGGCAATTGCCAGTAATAAAAATTTTCATAATTTTAGTAAAGATTTTACGGCATTTAAAAGATCCCCGTCCGATTGAATTAATATTGTGGGACAGCCAGCCGCCTCACCCGCCTCCTTGTCGCGCTCATCGTCGCCTATAAATATCGCTTTTCTTAAATCAATTTGGTGGTCAAAAGAAAGATCAAAAAGAAGTCCGGGTTTCGGTTTCCGGCAATCGCACCCGTCATTCCAGCCGTGCAGACACATGTAAATTTCGTTAATTTTCGCGCCATGGCGCTTAAGTTCTTCCTCAAAATTTTTATTGATCGTATCAAGATCATCTCGACTCATCATGCCGCGCGCGATTCCCGGCTGATTTGTAATTACATAAATTTGATAATTATTATCATTTAATAATCTGATCGCTTGGATAGCGCCGGGTAAGAATTTAAACTCGTCCCATTTTTTAACATAATCCGCTTTAGGCGGTTTTTTATTAATAACGCCATCACGGTCCAAAATGATGATTTTCTTGGGAATGAGGAACGCTTCAGTTAAAGGAATTCTGTCTATAGAACCGATGCTATAATATCGTTCATCGGTTTGGAACCCCGAAAGCTGCCGTTGCGCGATAAGAATCGGAAAAATCTCTTTTTCAAAAGAAAAATTCTGCGGAGGCATTAAATCTAAAACCTTTTTTTTGAGAATGAAAAAACCGACATCAACGCCGTTTAAATTCGGATTAGTACAACTTTTATCATAAATCGTCACGTAACCATCGCCATCCACAAACATATTATTATTTGTAATTCTTCTTTTATTCGTGTACACCGTGACGGTCGCGGAAGAAGGATGGGCATTAAAAAACTCTTCTAATTTTCGCAAATTGAGCGGCCAATAATTGTCGCAATACATCAGAAGGAATTCGTCGTCGAGAAGCGAGGCGGCATTTCTAATCCGCGTTCCGGTTTCGTCTTCAATCGTTCCAATCGAGTATTTAATTCTAATTCCAAACTTCGAGCCGTCTCCAAAATACTCTGTGATTTTTTCAGATAGATAACCAACCAGAATCACAATTTCCAATATTCCGTTTTCTTTGAGCATTTTTATTAAATACTCCAGAAAGGGCTTTCCGTTTATTAGAACCATCGGTTTTGGCTTATCGTTGGTGAGCGGACGAAGACGCTCGCCTCTTCCTCCAGCGAGAATAACCGCCTGTCTAATATCGGTTTTAACCATAAAATCAGTACAAATCTTTTTTAACAAAATCCCGCCAATACTCTAATGTATCTTCAAGTGTTTTTTGAAGAGATATTTTCGGTTCCCAGCCGGTTAATTTTCGAAACTTAGTCGTATCACCTATCAGCCGCGGCACCGAAGTGGGCCGCACAAATTGCGGATCGGTTTTCGTTTGGATACTCGAAACACCGGACATTGCTATTAATATTTTAATAATTTCACGATACGTGCGTGTATTTTCAGGTTTTTCATGCCCGATAAGGTACATTTCTCCGGGATTACAGTGTTCCATGGCCAACCAATAGGCCTCTACCAAATCTCTTATGTGAGTAAAGTTTCTTCTGTCGTCTATGCCTCCGTGCGTAAGTATGGGTTCCTGCTTCCCGGCCTCAATTCTCGCAATCTGATAAGCATACCAAGGAATACCAAAAACATAATCTCTTCTTGGTCCCTCGTGGTTAAAAGCGCGAGTTCTAATAATATTAGAACTATAAGACCTGAAATATACATAACCTATAAAATCTTGGGCAATTTTGCTCACCGCGTATGGATTTACCGGTCTCAAAATCGTATCTTCCTTAATCGGCAATTCATGTTCGTATATTTCTCCGTATTCTTCTCCGGAACCCGGTATCAGAATCCGCGAATTCATACCGGCCTCTTTTACTGCGTCAAGTAAATTCACTGTCCCTTTAAAATTTACATCCATATAGTGGCTGGGATGATTCCAAGAAGGACTGACGAAACTCTCGGCCGCAAGATGAAATATTTTGTCCGGCCCTATCCGTTTAATAACCGTTCTTACTCCAATGGGGTCGGTAATATCGCAATCCAAAAAAGTTACGCGTTTATCATCTAAAAGATGCGCAATATTCCTCAATCTCGAAAGATTCCATCTTTTTAAGCCGTATAATTCAACGTTTCCCTTCTTAAGAATAAAATCCGCAAGATGGGAACCGACGAAACCGGTAATACCTGTTATTAATATTTTTTCTTTCATAGATATTGGTTTTATTAGATTGAATAATTAAAACAATCCTTAAAGTATCGCGCCATAAGGTGGAAAAATCAACCCTTATTTATTTCTGCCAAATAATCAAAATAGTTTTTAAAATATTTTGTGATCAGATGGAGTAATGCACTGTGTGCGCTTTCTACTACCTCATACTGTCCCGGCTCTGTTCTAACTAAAATCTTTGCATCCGAAAGTTCGTTCAACTTTCCGCCGTCAAAACCGGAGAGTCCTATTACGGGAATCTTATAACTTTTTGCCAATTCGACCGCTTTAATAATGTTTGGGGACTTTCCCGAACTGGATATCGCGATTACGGTGTCCGTGTCCTGAATGTAGTTTTGGAGAGGACCAGCGAACACCATATCAAATCCCACGTCATTTGCCCACGCGGTAAGCTCTGATTCTGTAGAAGGCAGTCGAATTGCCTGAAATCGACGCGTATGATAATCAAGATGATGACTGAAAACCGTTTTGTTAAAATCACTTACCCAGTGAGTCGCGAGTGCCATTGATCCGCCGTTTCCGAAAATATAAATTCTACCGTCCCGTTCGTATGTTGCTTGAAGAATGTCAATCGCTTTCGCGATTTCTTCTTTCGGCAAATCGCGAAATGCTGCGACAACTTGATCAAAAAAATGTTGAATATAATCTTCCATGGTTATATAGATATTTATACAACAGCACTCCTGCCCGCATGGTCATTGTTCATAAGAATTTCTGCTCCCGCCTGCACAAATTTCACGGGTACTTCCGCAAAATCTTCCAAATGGTGTTTTTTTGCAACAATCATGATTGCCTCTCTTATCTCTTTATGTTTTTCGGGAGACGCGATAAACAAAACGCAGCCGCCGCCGCCCGCTCCAAGTATTTTACCGCCCCACGCGCCATACCGCGTACCGGTCGCATAGAAATCATCTATCATCTGATTTGAGATATTTGAAGCAAGTGTTTTTTTCTTTAGCCATCCCTCGTGAAGCATTTCTCCCAATCCTCTAAAATTACCCGAGAGAAGCGTATCTCTAAACTGAAATACGGAATCCGCCATTGCTTTCATAGTATCGAGATTTTTCTCCGTATTGGCTTTTTGTTCGGTAAGCACGCTCGCCGCCGCTCGCGCAATGCCCGTATAAAATAGAAGAATGTGATTCTCGAAAGCCGCTCGCTTTTTATAATCAAGCCGCACCGGCATAACGTCCACCGATCCGTTGGAATTAAACTGAAAAATATTAAAACCGCCAAATGCGGCCGCATATTGATCCTGCTTGCCGATGGGCTCTTTCACAAGATTGATTTCGAGATGAGCTGCCGCTTCAGCTACCTCCCTCTTATCAACGCGCTTACCATGCGCCGCATAAAGTCCCTTCATAAGCGCCACCGAGAAACTTGACGATGAACCAAGCCCAGTTTTTGCGGGCACATCGGAAAAGCTCCCGATATGTATATTGTTCAAGATATTAAAATGCAAAAGTGCTTCGCGCACGCGATCATTTTCAAGTTTCGAAGGATGATCCACAATTTCTTGAATCGCGTAGCTTGCGGAAACTTTTTTGGCTATCAAAGGAGGTCTATTGATCGTCACGTATGAATATTTATCTATCGCAGTTGAAATAACCCGGCCGGGCGAATGGCGATAAAACGCCTCGAGATCAGTGCCGCCGCCAACAAAACTAATTCTTACCGGAGCTCTTACAATTATCATAAAAAAATAATAGTTTAATTATAAATCTCAGTCAAGCCATTCGCATTATTCGTGATTACTCTATACCTCAAGTCCCCCGCCTGACTTAGCGAGAAAACTCTCAAAACTTTGGGCATTCTGGTCACGCGCGGAGATGCTTGCCGGGTTTCTTGCGGGCCAGGGAATCGCGAGCGCCGGATCATCCCATTTAAACTCGCTCTTCGCGCTATCGTCATACACATTATCCATTTGATAGAGCACATAACAGTTGTCGGTTATCGTGCACATACCGTTCGCGAATCCCCGCGGGATAAAAAGTACACCGTGCTTTTCTGCCGAGAGAACCACACTGCCCCATTTTCCGAGCGTTGAAGAACCCTTTCTGATGTCTACAAAAGCCCAAAACGCTTCGCCTGAGAGCATGGAAATAAGCTTGCTTTCATTCTTCGGCGGGTACAAAAAATGGAGACCGCGAATTGTACCACTCTTTTTTGTGAAGGCGCGGCTCTCTTGCGCCCAATCCGTAGGCAATCCCTTCGCGCTGAAAATCTCTTTGTCGTACATCCGAACGAAAAAACCTCTCTCGTCCACCTTGGGGTCAAGCTCGATTTCAAAAACACCCTTTATATTTAATTCCTTAAATTTCATTTTACGAAATAATTCTCGGCTTAATTGGAAGAGGGATTATATAATCGCCCTGAAAACCTAATTTTGTCCGGGCAATTTTCATGATTTCATCAGTAAAGTTCCAACCGGTAAGAAAAATAGTATTTGGCCGGCGAGCCATTCCTTTTTTCGGACCCTCAATTAAGATACGCGAACCGGCAGTAAATTTTCCTTGTTTTAGAGGATTCATATCAATAATGGCGGGTAAGAGTTTGGAATCAATTTTACAAAAATTAAGCATGGTTGAGCTTCTCGCCGATGCCCCCCAGCCAATAATATTACCGCCTGATTTTTTAGCTTCGGTAATTATTTTAAGAAGTTTTTCGCGATGTTCGAAAGAACGCTTGGCAAAATTCCGCCACGTTTCCAATATATTTAACCCTTTTTTTGCTTCCATTCTCCGATATTCCCTAACTTTTTCTTTTTCTTCTATTTTTTGCTTTTTAGCATAAACGATAATCGCGCCGCCGCTAATGGAACTTGCCATGATATCAAAAACATAAAGACCGAATTGATTCAATAAATGCTCAATGGGTTTCAGGGTGAAATAACACAAATGCTCGTGATAAATAGAATCGTACTGAAGCCCTTTCAAAATAGCTCCAGCATAATGTACTTCGATAGCTAAAACTCCGTCTTTATGCAATGATAGAGCCATCCCTTTTACAAAATCTCTGATATCAGCAGCATGAGCCAAAACGTTTCTGGCAAAAATTATGCGAGCCGGTCCCTGTTCTTTTAATAAACTTAACGCGGTCTTAGAATTCCAAAATTCTGCTCTGGTTGACACTCCGTTTTTCCTCGCAATTCTCGCTATATTTTTTGCCGGGTCAATTCCAATTACTTTGTAACCATTTTTAACAAACGGCTGCAAAAATGTGCCGTCATTTGAAGCAATCTCAAGGACGTAATTTTCGCGCGCTTTCAGCGTTCTTTTTATCAATTCTTTATAAAAAATAGTGGAAGAATCTCTGGCCATTTTTGAAGTACCCGTAACCCAAACATAGCGAGAAAAAAGCTTCTTTGGATCAACGGTGTAGTTCAGCTGCGCAAGACTGCAATCTGGACACCAACACAAAGCCAAAGGATAATGGTCTTCTTTCTCGTTTTTCTTTCTAAGAAGCGAGTTAGCAAGTGGCTGCGAGCCCAAATCAAAAAACGGCTTGAGCCGATGCCCGTTACATACCCGACATTTGGTTATATATGACATAGTTTTATGGGAAAAACGCCGTTATTATTTAATTTTTGATTTTCCGAATGATTTTATAAAATGGCTTCAGTAAACTAAAAAGAATATATCTATAAACTTCTATTATAAGCGCTTTAACCGCATATGGGTAATTTTTACGATGACGCCAAATCATTCTTATTTTAACATTGGCGTCTTTTGATTTTTTTTCTAAAATATTTCTCTGCCCAAAAGAAGGTTCTCTGTATTTTATAAAATAGTCCGGCAAAACCGCTAATTTTCCGATTTCGCCGAGTTTTAATAAAATATCGTAATCCTTGCCGCGGGGCAATACCTTGTCATAGCCCCCGATTTTTAGCGCGGCGTCTCGCCGATACAAAACGGAAGAATGCGCGATTGGGTTTAATAATAAAAAATTTTCCCGGATACTTGCGTCGTCATAAGGCGCTTTACTTCTTACGATTTCTTTTCCAGTATCATAATTAACTACTACTGAATTTGTGCCAACTGCCACATAATCCGGATTCTCTTCTAAAAATTTAACTTGCAAGGATAATTTTTCTTTAGCAATCCACAAATCATCATCGTCAAGAATGGCGATATATTTACCCTTTGAATTATTTAAACCGACATTTAAAGAAATCGCCCCGCCTAAATTTATTTTATTTTTAATATACTTAATCCTTTTATCATTAAAGCTCTTAATCGCTTTTTGGGTCTCTATCCCGGGAGAACAATCATCTACGATAATGAGTTCAAAATTATTAAAATCTTGTTCAAATACGCTTGTAATTGCTTCTTTTAAAAAAGCCGGTCTATTAAAAGTCGTTATCACAACACTCACGAATAGTTTGGGAATATCTTTTAATGATTTTTTATTCATTTCGTCAAATTTCTCCAAAATTTTAATGATTTATCTTTTTTAATATTATAACAATTACAATATCATAACAATACTTAATTTTTCACATATATAGTATAATTAAAATTAATTTGAGAAATTTGGCTTAAAAAAATGAAAAAAGTCTTAATCATCACCAATTTATTCCACGCCTCGCCACGCATTCCGGGGCTTTGTAAATATCTGCCCGAGTTCGGCTGGGAGCCGGTGGTTTTAACGATGCCTCTCGGAGAAAATCCGGAAGCTAATTTCGGTCCGCCGAATAATTTTAAAGAAAATATAAGAACAATAGAAACTCCTCATTATAATATTGTCGGCTTTGTTAAAAAACTTTTTGGACTGAAACCAAATTTAAGCTCAAGAGATCAGGTTAAAAAAAAATTCGGCAAAAAAACCGGCGAGAAATCTTTAATGGAAAAATTGATTATTTTAGGAGCGTCTATTATCGCTTACCCCGACGAGTGCCGGGGATGGAAGCCGTTTGCCATTAAAGCCGGATTAAAACTGACAAAAGAAGAAAAATTTGACGCGATTTTAAGCAGTTCTTCTCCGGCGACAAGCCACCTTATTTCAAAAGAATTAAAGAATAAAACCGGTATTTCGTGGGTTGCCGATATGCGCGACTTATGGACTCAAAACCATAATTACCAATATCCCAAAATAAGAAAATTTTTTGAGACTCGGCTGGAAATCAAAACACTTTCGGCCGCCGACGCCTTTACGACGGTTTCCGAACCACTGGTCGGACATTTAAAATCAAGGTACAAAAATAAAAAGATTTATTCCATTCCTAACGGATTTGACCCAGAAATCGTTAATGACCCGGCCGCGCCGATAACCGAAAAATTCACTATCAGCTACACCGGAACTATTTATATTGGCAAGCAAGACCCGGCGAAACTTTTTGCCGCCCTGCGGGAATTGATAGACGAGAAAAAAATTAACCCCCGAAAAGTTGACATAAGATTTTTCGGAATTCCCCAAGATTGGCTTGAAGCGGAAATTAAAAAGTTTAATTTAACGGACATTGCCAAACAATACGGCGCCTTGCCGAGATCGGAATCATTTAAAAAACAAAGGGAGTCTCAAGTACTTTTGGTTTACGGCTGGGAAGACGCCGGCGAAACCGGAGTTTTCCCGATAAAATTATTTGAATATCTGGCGGCGCGCCGACCGATTCTTGCAACCGGCGGAACCGAAAGCGAAAAATTCAGAAAATTGATAGACGACACGCGAGCCGGCAAACATCCGATAACAACCGAAGAAATAAAAAAAGTTTTGTTGGAATACTATGAAAATTATCTCAAAAACGGTAAAATTTCTTATAATCCGAATTTTGAGGAAATAGAAAAATACAGTTATCGGAGTATGGCGAAAAAATTCGCCGAAGTTTTAAGCAGTGTTTCTATATAATAATACAAAGATGACTAATTACGATTTAGAAAAACAATTCCGGCTTACTCCTAAAGATTTCTTCGGGAAACTCGATTTTATCAACTGGTATCGTTATTTTTTCATCCTTAAAGAGCTTGGACGTTTTGAACCGAAACGCGTGCTTGAAATCGGGCCGGGCGAGGGCACTATCAAACGAGTATTTGAACCATACGCGGAAGTCTATGAAACAATGGACATGAACCCAAAGCTTAATCCTACCTATACCACCGATATACTCGTTCGCGTATCGGCCGCGAAAGAAAAATTTGACGCTGTCGTCGCCGCAGATATTCTTGAACATATCCAGTTCGAAGAACTTGAAAAGGCGTTTACAAATATCCGTTTCTATCTTAAAGACGACGGCCGCGCCCTTATCACAATTCCCCACCGCGCCAGTAATTTTTTACTGATGACGCCGACGCAAATTCCCCGCGCGTTCCGAGTGCCAACCGGATTTTTGAGCCCGGGCGCGTTTTACCGACGATTTATTAAACGAAAAATCTGGATTGACCCGGACCACCAATGGGAAATCGGCGACGGAAAACATAAAATAAAAGATGTGGAAAATATTATCAAGAAAGCCGGCTTTGAAATCGAAAAACGCCAAAAATTAGTTTATGTTGATTTTTGGACATTAATAAAAATTTAAGAAAAAGGATAAAGATATGAATGTGAAAATAGAAAAAAATATTGTCTTCCTTATAAAAATCGCCCTCATGGCCATTTTTATTTTGACGCCTTTGCTTTTTTACACCAAGAGTCCGTATCCGTATGTCACGCCAAAAATAATTTTCTTTCAGGTAATGGTAGTATTTGCGTTCGCGCTCTGGTTATCATTAATTGTTTTTTTTAAAAAATACCGACCCGCCATAACACCGCTCACTATTTCTTTGACGGTTTTTCTTTTTATCTCTTTCCTCGCGGCGTATAACGGCGCTGATTGGAGAATGAGTTTATGGGATGTCATCGATAGAAAAATGGGGCTCGTTGCGATCTTACACTTCTTTATACTCTTTTTAATATTGTCTTCTCTTTATAAGGAACGCGTATTTTACCAATTCACGCGCGCTATTATATATTCAAGTATTGGCGTAAGCGTGATTACTCTTCTTCAAAGATTTACCGCTGTTGGATCAATAATCCCTACGGAAAATATAACCCAACCATCCGGCGCTTTTTCTAATTCACTATTTTTGGGCAGTTATTTGATTTTTACAATTTTCTTTGGTCTTTGGCTCTTTTTTTCAGAAAAAGAAAAAAGCGGTCGATATATTTCTCTCGCAAGTATCGTATTGGGAATTACGGCGCTATTTATTACAGAGGCGAGAGGCGCGATTATCGGTTTTACAATTGGGATTATTGCTCTTTTGATTTACCTATCTATATATGGAAATCGTATTTTCGCGTCTAAACACTTGAATGCGCGTAAAATAAGCGCGGTAATTTTAATTTTTATTCTTCTTTTTAGCTTTTCGTTTTGGCTCACAAAGTCCGCCGATTTGTGGAAGAGCGTTCCCGGATTTAATCGATTGGCAAGTTCTACCGCAAAAACAAATTTAGATAATCGAATTGCGCAGTGGGAATCAGGATTGAATGCCTTCAAAGAACACAAATTTTTGGGATGGGGGTGGAATAACTTTAATATTGCCCAGAATAAGTTTAATGTCCCGGCTCATGACGGGACAACAAGGCCCTCCTTTTTTGGCAGGACCAATAAGCCGTTTAATGTCTTTATTGAACATTTAATAAGTGGAGGGCTTATGGAACTTATAAGTTACATATTGGTTCTCGTAATGTTCTTCTATCAACTTTTTAAAACCGAAGGCGTCCATAAACCATTCATTGGGGCATTAATGATTGCTTATCTTGTTCAAAGTTTAGGTATTTTTGACACCATCGCCACCTACCCATTATTATTTTTTCTTCTCGCGTTTATTGACGTCAAATACAAATCGCAACGCGTACAAAGCGATACCAACAAGAGCGCAATAATTCTTTCGCCGCTGAAATTTATATTGGTAGCCATATTTTTATTATTCGCTTTTTTACTTTTAACGTATAGATTGAATTTTGCTACTCTTCGCGCTGAACATAATCAATACTTGGCAGAAATAAATTCTGATTCAAATCTTGATGTTTCATTAATGTATTGGAAAAAAAGTTTACAAATATACAATCCGTATCATTCGCAACTCAGTTATAAATTCGCGCTTTCCGCGAGAAAAATAATCGATCTTAGCGCCCAAAACGAACAGCTTTTTGAGTTTGGGAAAACCGCTGCGCGGGAGTTAGAAATTATTACAAAAAAATCTCCTTATAATTATGATTATATATTCGCTCTCGTTAATATCTATAACTCGCTTTCTCTATATGATAAATCGTATATTCCAAAAGCGGAATATCATATTAAAAGAGCGTTTGAACTTGCTTCCAATAATCCTGAAATTTATATTGCGCTGGCAAAAACCCGCTTGCTTCAAAATGACGCGAATGGATCTTTAGAGGCGCTAAAAATGGCAAAAGATATTGACGTAAAGATGAGTGATCCCAATATAATCCTTGCCGTTCTTTACCGCCAAATAGGAGAGCTTGAAAAAAGTAACGGGGAAATTGATAAATTAATCCATCAAGGAATATCGCCGCAATACATTGAGGAAAATATCTTGTTTGGCGACATTAAAATAAATAAACAAGAATTTGGAAATGCTATTAAATTTTATACTGAGGCGTTAAAAGCTAAGCCATCTTCAAATCAAATTCTTTTTGTGGACGCCGGCCTCAACTACAACGTGGTTATAACAGCGATAAAACTAAGACTGGCATTCGCTTATTATAATGATGGACAAAAAGAAGAAGCGGTAAAGGTTATAACATCCATAAGTAGAAAAATAACGATTTTAAGGGACGGCAAGGATCAATCTGGTCTTCTTGAATATTATTTGATGTTTAAGGACCTTGGATTTGCGCGGTGATTTTTTAGTTTACAAAGTTGCTATGAATAACTATAAAAAAGAGGAAATAGAGCATTACGATAAGTTGGCGGCCGAGTGGCAAGAAAAAGCGACAAATAAAGAAACGGCGCGAATCGATATCGAAAAAATTGACGTTATGAAAATGGCGAGCTATCAGTTTCTCTACGAACTCCTGAAAAAATACGCGCCGGGCAAAAAAGTTCTTGATTACGGCTGCGGACACGGAATGCACGCGACTGAAATCGCTAAAATTGGAGCGACTGAAGTAATCGGCGTTGACCTTTCCGAAAAATCGCTGAATATCGCCGAGGAACGCGCTAAAAAAGAAGGGTTATCCGAAAAAATAAAATTTATCAAAATGGACGCCGAGAAGCTGGAATTTCCGGAAAATTCTTTTGATATTGTTTTTGACGGCGGAACTTTTTCGTCTATTGATATTTCTAAAGGACTGCCTGAGATCGCCCGCGTCTTAAAGACCGGCGGATATTTAATCGGTATTGAAACGCTTGGCCATCATCCGCTCGCCAACCTAAAACGCCGGCTCAATAAAAAGCGCGGCATTCGCACCGACTGGGCCGCCAGCCACATCATGAAAATGAAAGATTTTAAACTGGCGCGGCAGTATTTTGATGTTATTGAAATCCGCTTTTTCCATTTTGTCTCTCTTACCGCCATACCGTTTCAAAATTTTCCCGGCGGTTCAATTCTGATAAAATTCACCGAAACGATTGATAAAATTATTTTCGCGCTTCTTCCGTTTCTCAAACGCTACGGATTTAAAACGGTTTTCGTCCTCCAAAAATAATTTTAATTAGAAATTGACTTTGGCCGATTTCGCGATTAAAATATGAAACATATGGTAAAACGGCTATTTGATTTCTCCGGCGCCTTGTTTGTTCTCATTATTTTGTCCCCTATCTTTTTAATCATCGCGGCTCTTATAAAATTTCATGACTGGGGTCCGGTTTTTTATCGCGGAGAACGAGTCGGTCTTCACGGAAAAATTTTTAGAATTTATAAATTCCGTTCAATGATTATTGATGCCGAGAAAACCGGCGTCTTATCTACCTCCAAAAAAGATTCGCGAATTACGCCGATCGGCAGATTTATAAGAAAAACCAAAATTGACGAACTGCCGCAATTGATTAATATCTTAAAAGGCGAAATGAGCATTGTCGGTCCACGGCCGGAAGTCAAAAGATTCACCGACCTTTATACTGATGAAGAAAAAATATTATTAGATCTTCTGCCGGGAATGACTGATTACGCGTCAATTTGGAACGCTGACGAAGGAGAAATTTTAAAAAACAGCCAAGACCCTGATAAAGATTATTTTGAAAAAATCCGGCCGGAGAAAATACGGCTTCAAATGAAATATTATAAAGAAATGTCGCTTTGGACCGACATTAAAATTATTTTTCTGACGCTAAAAAAATTGACTAATATTTTTTAAATGATATCTTTTAAAAAATGGATAATTTTACAAACTATAAACAAAAAGCTCTGGAGATAAGAAAAACCGTCCTTCGTTTGATTCATCAAGCCCAAACCTCTCACATAGGTTCAAATTTTTCCTGCATAGACATACTTACCGTTCTTTATAATATCGCCAATATAGATAAAGACTTAAAAGAAGACAGAGACAGAATAGTGATTTCCAAGGGTTGGGTCGCCGCGACAATTTACGCGCTTTTAGCCGAAAAAGGAATTATACCAAAGGAAGATTTGGAAACTTACTGCAAAGACGGGAGTAAATATATCGGGCTCGTGGAACCTTATGTGCGAGGCATAGAGGCGGCCGGCGGGTCAATGGGTTTTGGCCTTCCTTTCGCGGTTGGATTTGCTCTCGCCAAAAAACTGAAAAACGAAAAAGGGAAGGCGTTTGTTTTAATGAGCGACGGCGAGATGCAGATAGGAACCACTTGGGAATCGGCTTTAATTGCCAGCCAGCATAAATTGGATAATTTATTTGTCATTGTGGACGCGAATGAACTACAGGCAATGGGCAAAGTTGAGGGAATTTTGAATATTGAACCGCTAAAAAACAAATGGGAAGCATTCGGCTGGGAAGTCCGGGAAATTGACGGGCATAATTTTGAAGAAATAGAAAAAGCGATTACTTCGCCGTCTCATAAAGAAAAACCGATAGTTGTTATTGCCAAAACGATAAAGGGCAAAGGGGTGAGTTTTATGGAGGGGGTAAATTTGTATCATTATAAAGCCACATCTGATGAGGAGTATCAAAGGGCATTAAAAGAGTTGAAATTACATGGCTGAAATAATAAAACAATTAGACACAAGAAGAGTGCTTATTGACACTCTTATAGAGTTGGCGGAGAAGGACGACAAAATCGTCTTTATTATCCCTGACGTGGGGTTTAATTATGTTGAGGAGTTTTCCGCTAAATTCCCGAATAGACTTTTTAACTTCGGAGTGACAGAACAAAGCACGATGATTATTGCCGCCGGGCTTGCTCTCTCGGGGTTCAAGCCGTATGTGTACAGTATGATAAATTTTGTCGTTTTTCGCCCCTATGAAATGGTTAGAAATGCCGTTTGCTTGCATAATGCCAATGTAAAAATTATTGGAGTCAAAGGCAGTGAGAAATATAAATTTTTAGGATTCAGCCACAATCTCATCACCGAAGATGAGGATATAAAAGTTTTGGAACATCTACCCAATCTCAAATCTTATATTGTTACAGATCCTAAAAAAATTAGGGATCTTATTCTGGAAACATACAAGATAAATTCTCCTTGTTATATAAGACTTTAATGGGCGGACGATATCGTAAAAGCGACGAAAAATTAATTAAAAAATAAAAATCTACTATAAATAAACATGCCTTATAAAGTACGTTTCGCTAACCCCCAAAAACAATACGCCGACCACCGCGATGAGTTTATTAAAGCTTTTGACGATGTCTTATTAAGGGGAGATTTAATTTTAAGAAAAGATGTTGAGGAATTTGAAAACAACATTGCTTCTCTTGTAGGGACAAAATATGCGGTTAGCTTAAATTCAGGAACTGACACAATGTTTCTCCCGTTGAAAGTTTTAGGTATCGGACCGAACGATGAAGTCATTAGTGTTTCACATACTTTTATCGCCTCAATTTCTGTCATCGTTCAGACAGGAGCCAGACCTATCTTGGTAGACGTAAAAGAAGATTTTACAATGGACGTTAATCAGATTGAGGCCGCAATTACTAACAAAACAAAAGTTATAATCCCCGTTCATTTAAACGGTCGCGTTTGTGAAATGGATAAAATAATGGAAATTGCTCAGAAACATGATTTAGTGGTTATTGAAGATGCTGCTCAAGCTCTTGGTTCAAAATACAATGGAAAAATGGCGGGTAGCTTTGGCTTAATAGGCTCTTTCAGCTTGTATCCTTTTAAAGTTTTAGGATGTTTTGGGGATGGTGGCATTTTAACCACCAATAATAAAGAGATGGCTGAAAGGATAAAGATATTAAGAGACCATGGACAAAAAACAAAAACGGAAATAGTTTGTTTCGGTTTTAACTCAAGATTAGACAATCTTCAAGCCGCTATATTAAATGTAAAACTAAAATATTTCCCGCAATGGGTAAAAAGAAGAAGAGAAATAGCTTCTATATATGATAAAAAATTATCTGATATTAAAGAAATAAAACTTCCACCAGCTCCAGATTCAGATGAAAAACATTTTGATAATTTCCAAAACTATGTTTTAAGGGCAAAAAAAAGAAATGAATTGGCCGCTTTTCTTAAAGAAAACGGCGTAGAAACCCTTATTAAAGACCCTGTAGCAAATCACAAACAACCTAGACTTGGTTTGTCTCATTTTAATCTGCCTTATTCAGAAAAATTAGCAAATGAAGTAATTTCCTTGCCGATGTATCCCGAACTGACCGACGAAGAAGTTGATTTCGTTATTGAAGTAATAAAAAAATTCCATGCCCGGTAAAAAAATTTTTATTTTCAGCGCGGCCGACGCAATTTTGAGCGCCGGCTCTCTTATTTTGGCTTTTCTGCTCCGCTTTGACGGTTCCCTGCCGCCCATTTATTACAATCGCCTTCCTTATTATCTTTTAATCTTTGCCGTTTTAAATCTTTTTTTCCTTTACCAACAGCGGCTTTATTCATTTATCTGGTCATTTATCGGATTAAAAGAATTAACCCGGCTTTTTCGCGCTCTTACTTATGCCGGCGCTTTTTTTGCCGTTATTATTTTTATTGATCAAGGCACTTTAAATTTATTCGCCGGCTTCCCCCGCTCCACTATCTTTTTGGGCTATCTTATCAATCTTATTTTAATCGGATCCCTAAGAATCGCTAAAAGAGTCTGGTTGGAGTTAACCGATAAAGAATCTATTCAAGCCGGCGAACCGACTTTGATTGTCGGCACAGGAAGACACGGCGAGCAATTAATCCGAAACCTCCAGTCTTCTCAAAACTTTTATCGAATTATCGGCATCGCCGACAACAAACCGGCTTATCAAGGCGCGATTATTCATGGCATACCCGTACTTGGTCGGCTTGAAGATATCCCCGAAATTGCCAAACAATATGACATCAAACATATTATTATCGCTTTTGAACGCGAACATCTGAAAGCCATCAGAGAAACAGTCAGATTAGCTAAAGAGGCTAATATCACCGACATGAAAATCATTCCGGAGTTTTCCGAGATTATCGGCCAAAAATTGTCTTTTCGCGAATTAAGAGAAATCAGTGTTGAAGACCTTTTAAGCCGTGAACCGACTCGATTAGACACCGAGGAAATTAAAAAATTTATCCACAATAAGACAATTTTAGTAACCGGCGCCGCCGGTTCAATCGGTTCAGAACTTTGCCGCCAAATCTCCCAATTTTTGCCAAGCAAACTTTTCCTTCTCGACTTTAATGAAAGCGGTCTTTTTGACTTGGAAAATGAACTAAGACGATCTTTCCCCGGCGCTGAATTCCAGACGATAATCGCCAACGTATCCGATAGGCAAAAAATAGAATTCATCATTTCTAATCACCGGCCGGAAATTGTCTTCCACGCCGCGGCCTACAAACATGTGCCGCTAATGGAGAGCCATCCGGAAGAAGCGGCCAAAATTAACATCCTCGGAACTTTCTATACGGCTTCGGCAGCCTTGAAATACGGCGTTAAAAAATTCGTTTTTGTCTCCACAGACAAAGCCGTCAAGCCGATTTCAATAATGGGCAAAACAAAGAAAGCGGCGGAAATCATTGTCAAAACATTAAACGAAGAAAATCCGACCAAATTTGTTTCTGTCAGATTCGGCAATGTCTTAGCTTCCCGCGGCAGCGTTATTCCTCTTTTTCAGGAACAAATCCGGCGTGGCGGGCCGGTTACGGTCACTCATCCAGATATGATCCGCTATTTTATGACCATTCCCGAAGCCGCTCTTTTGGTTATGGAAGCCGGCGCAATTGGCAAGGGAGGAGAAGTTTTTATTTTAGATATGGGGAAACCGATTAAAATTATTGAACTTGCTAAAGAATTAATCCGCCTTTCCGGCTATACGCCCGATGTGGATATACCGATTGTCATTACCGGAATCAGACCGGGAGAAAAAATCTTTGAAGAGGTTTTGACAAAAGAAGAAGGAACCGTTGCCACTAAATGGGAAAAAATATTTGTCGCCAAGGTTGAAAATTCCGTTAGCCGCGAACAAATCGAGGAATCAATCCGCTTATTGGAACGCGCCTTTGAAAAACCGCCGTTGGAAAAAATCGAAATAGTAAAATTGATAGAAAATTTTATAAAATAACTAAAACTTGTTTTTCAACTCATTTACTATTTTTATCACCTCCGTGTCTGTCGGCCAATAAAAAAGAATTTCTTCTCCAACCTTAATCGTGTTGTTTGAACGATTTTTTTGTTTCCCGTAAAGTTCAAAAAGTCCATAAAGACACTCAACGCGGCGCGGGCTTTCTTTAAGGCATTTTTGGTAATAATTTTCCGATTTGGCGGCGAAATCAGTATTATTGGTTTGAATCCAAACAAAATAATTCATCTTGCCTAAAGCGTACAGCGCTTTTGTAAAGTTAAAGCCTTTTTCTTTTTTAATAATCGATTCATTGATTGTTTCTAAATAATCGGCTAATTGCGGCGCAACTTGAACAGCGCTTGTTTTATCCAAACGACTGATGATAACCGTTAAGGTGTCTGTGATAAAAGAAGTTATTTCTTCTTGGCCAATCGGCGAAAAATAATTCAAAGCAATATTCGTTCTATCCTCAATTTCAGCAACGCTTTTTGCTTGCCTTATTTGATGAAGCGCTAAAATCCCCAACTGCGATTTCCGGTAAGGCAAATAGGCGCCGACATAAAGAGCGGCTAAAACAACGATAATCCCAAAAATTGTTATCAATCGCTTAATCATTTTGAAATTTATAAACCGAAAACGCCAAAAAGAAAAAGAACGACAGATAAACCGGCAAAATTTCAAAAAGAACGATTCCTTGCGTTAAATAAGTGATCGGGAAAGCAAAAAGCAAGGCATTTGAAACTATTGACCCCTGACTATTGACCATTGACTTTTGTTTATTTCCGCGTCTATCCGCTTCTAAAAATTTCCGTTCCGCGTTTATCCGCATTTTAGAAAGAAATTGCCAATAAAAAGCCGCAAATATGCCAAGATAACTCAAAAACCCCAAAATGCCGGTTTCAACTAAATAATCAAAAAAAACGCTGTGCGCCCGGTCGTACCAAGTATCTGAAGTCTCCGCCGGAACAAAATGCCTAGTATCAAAACGATTGTTAAACACTTTAGCGAAATTTTCCGGGCCCCAGCCGAAAAGAGGTCTTTCTTTAAATCCTTCGTAAGCTGTCCGCCAAACCCATAAACGGCTCTGCACCGAACGATCAAAAACCGAAATACGAAACAGTCGGCCGACAACCGGTAAATCTTTTATCATCGGCGACTGCCGAAAATAAACGGCGGTCGAAAAACCGATGATTAAAACAATAACTGCTGTTAGAAATAATCGCCGATGAACCGATTTTTGAAAAACAACAAATAATAAAAATGCGGCCAGTCCGACGATTAATCCCAAAAAAGCGCCGCGCGTCTGAGTAAATAAAATAAAAAGCGAAAATAAAAAGAACAAGCCCGAAAGCAAAAATCGTTGCCATCCGACGGTCTTTCCGTCAAAAATTAAAAATCCGGCGAAAAAAAGCGAAAAAAGAAGATACGAACCGAGATAGGCCGGATTGCCCAAAGAACCGGCGAAACGATTACTTAAAAGACCGCCCGCTGAAAGATCGCCCCAAAAGCCGTAGCCGATAACGAAAACAGCGGCGGCTAACATCGTCCACAAAAATAGCCGCCAAATCTTTTTATCGCGCCCTATTAAAACCAAAAGCAGGAAAAAAAGATAATAATAAATCATCTGGAACCCTCCTTCTCCTCTTTCAAAATTTGACCAAAAAGCCGACGAAGAATCATAAGCGAAAACGCTCGCCAAAACGAAAATAACGGCAAAAATTGTCACCGCTAAAACCAGCGGCGAAGAAAATGTTTGTTTGAATAATCGGCGAATTTCTTCATTGGAAGATTGAAAACCGACCCAGCCCAAAAAAGCGATTAGCGCCAAACTGACGCAAAGCCGAAACCAATAGGCCTTGACTCCGATAAAAGGAAAAAGAGTGCTGGAAGCGACAAAAACAACGCTTAAAGGCGCCAAGGCGAGAAAAAATTTAGAAAGGTGAATAATCATAAGAAATGATTTACTGGAGAAAAACATCCTCGTATTGGCGGCCACGATATTTGTCGTCTAAGGCGGCTGCTTGAAGATACGTCTCTTTCGCTTTATCTCTCTCGCCAAGCTTAAAATACGCCACCGCAAGATTAAAATAATTGTCGGCATCCTTTTCTTTATTCGCTAAATATCCCTCAATAAGCGCCGCGGCCTTCTCGTATTGATTGGTTGCCTGCGCCGCTTCAAGATACCGATAGTAATCACGGTCATTATCCCAAAACTTTGCCCCCAAGACACGCGCCTTATCATACTCCGCAAGCGCGCGATCAAACTCATCTTGCAAGAAGTACGTATGCCCCAGAGTGAGAAAACGGTAGGGGTCATTGTCGCCAACACGAGAAAGAAAACGCTCCATCAAGGCGTTCAGCTCGTCAAACTTCTTCTGAAGAATAAACACCTGCCCCATCTCGTCAACATACTCAACGCGCATATCAGAATATTGAAGCGCTTGCCGCATTACTCGCTCGGCGTTCGCGATATCCTGCGTCCTCCCTAAACGCTCATAGCCAAGACGGTATAAAGCGCCGAGCACATAATAAGTTTGGGGGTCGGCGGGATGTTTCGCGAGCACCTTTTCAAGCTCCGGCATGACATCCTCATAAAGCCCCGCGATAACAGCGCGATTTTCCGGCGGCACCTCTTCCTTGAGTCCTTTTACTAATAATTCCCAACCGGCATACTTTCGCACATCGGCGAATACATATGGAGAAGAAAATTTCAGAGATTCTTTAAAAGTTGTGTGAGCCTCCGCATACTTTCCATCGCCCACCAAATCAATATAGCGCTTAATAAGTATATTTGCCTTATACGGAATCACCGCTGTTTGCCATACCGCAAAAAACATTATTACCGCGAGCAAGCCCGCAAGAGCATACTCGCGGCCGGCGAGGACGCGCTTTTCTGCGTTATTCAACGAGTCGCGAGATTGCTCTTCAAAGCAAAGAAATCCCAAAAGCGTGAGAAGGCCAATATAAGAAGCGAACATATCAAAAAGGAAAGCGTTTTGAACGAGATATCCCGCAAAAGTGGCGGTAGCGATGGCACCAACAAGACGCTCCTTTTTAAAAATTTTTACCAGACGCGAAAACACCACCCAGAGCAAAAACACGTAAGTGCCAAAAAGCAGAATGCCGCCCTCCGAGAGAATCTGTAAAAATTGATTATGAGGACGGTCAAACCACTGATCAATTAAACCGACGCGGTAATCGTAATACTTATTGGAAACCACGATAAAATTCTCCGACCCCCAACCCGCAAGCGGCTTTTCCACAAATCCCTTGAGCGCTATCTTCCACTCAATCAATCGTTCGGTTACCGATTCTGTCCGCGGCGCTTGCGCGACGCGCCGCACAATTCCGTATTTAGTAACCAAAGACGAATCCGGAAAGGAAAAAATCAACGCGAAGAAAATAACAAGAACAATCAAAAGCGTGTTAAGCGCGCGAATAAGGACGCGAAGTCGATCGCGTAAGAAAAAGTTCGCGAGCGCCGTAAATGTTATAAATCCGGCGATGAGTCCCAAATAAAGCCCGCGCGTTTGAGTCAAAATAATGGCGATGACAAAAAGAACTATTGTCCCCCCACCTACCCACACAACACTTTTTCTCCCAAATATGTTTCGCAAAAATGAAAACCGCTCGGTAAAAAAAAGCGCCGCAAACCCGATTGCAAAAAATAAAAACACTCCTTCAAACGAGGAGTTGCCAAAAGTGCCGGGGAGGCGCATCACCGCCTGCCCTTGAAAAATCCCGATAATGACGCTTGTGAGCGCCGTTGTTACATATAAAAGCAGCGCTATCCCCCAATCTTTGTGCGTTCGAAACACAGAAACCGCCATAAGAAAAAAGAGCGCCCAAAATCCAAATTGCAACACGCCATCCGAGCGTTCAAGGCGATTAAATAATGAGTGCACAGAGTCAACGCCCGAAAAAGCCGTAACGACAAGCGCGAGAAGAAAAATCAATATTCCCCAGACAATGGGATTTTTCAAAAGAGAGCGTATTTCCTTTCGAATTAAAAGTAATGGAACCCATCCGATAAATCCCAACTCAACTAACACCCGAAGCGCGTATGCCTTAGAGGTGGTATAAGGAAAGTAGAGGGACGAAAAGGCAAGGAGAGGCGTGACAAGCAGAACGGCATAGAGTATCGTCTTCACCCAATTCTCAAGGTGTTTTGCGGTAATCATATTTTCCTTATTCTACCGAACGCGGTCGCGTTTGTAAACGAAAAACCCCTCCGGCTTGCGCCGGAGGGGTTCTCTCCGTGTCAACCAATACAATCGTATCTTTCGAAACAGTAATTAAGACAGGTTACGGCAAGATGACGTACGGAGTCACAAAGTCGCTCAAACCGTAGTCCTGCAAGAAGAGGGTAGCCGCGCCAAAGTTCGAGTAGAAAGCTTCAAGATTGAAGCGTTGGTACGCGGAAGAACCAGTACCTGTAGACAAACGATTAGCTGTAATGGTTACTGTAGCCTCCGTCCCATCAGCAACAGCCTGATTCGGGCTAACTGCTACCTGTATCGCAGTGACTGCCATCGTTGTTGTGCCGTCGCTCGCGACTCCCATAAGGACCGCTCCGCTCGTCGGCAAGGTAAGCGTTCCACCCATCGACTTCACTGTGAATTTAAGAACGCCGTCCATTGAACTTGATACCGCTCCTGTGCCGGTTGTCGCCGGGTTCTTGGTGTTTGTCGCGCTCACAAAAGTGATTATCGCGGCGGTGCGCAACGCGCGGACATCCTTACCGTTTATCGCAGAAGAGGCAGTCGGAGTTCCGGTTGAACCATCCGCTTTACGATACGAAGAATTGCCCGCGGCGGCCGGAATGGAAACCGAGGCCACCATACCGTTACCCGTTGACGGGAAATTGGCGGCAATGGTCAAAGTCTTCGTGGTGTCTTGAGGAATAGTAAGCTCAATATTCGTAAAGGCAGTGTGGTTTGAAGTTGAGGCCGAAGCAAGTACCGTGTCGCCATCGTACAGCGATAAGGTTGAGGGTTGTACCGAGGTGTAGGTAGACGATACCGCCAAGGTTCTAAGAACTGACGCGCCGTCCGTGGACTTCGCGGTAAAGCGCAAAAGCTCTGTTCTCGTTGTACCGTTTGTTCCGTCGAGGTACACATTTCTCGCCTTCAAATTGGCTGTATCAGTCGAGAGAGTCAAGACTGACGCGCCGCCTGACTTGAAAGTGTGCGCGCGGCTGTCGGCCGCGGCGAGATCAGCGTAAGACGCCGTGCCCTGAGCATCAACTCCTTTTAAGGAGTTTGTGGCTCCCGCGTAATCCTGGAAAGTTACTACGCGATTGTTGTCAATCGTCGTAATCGTATCAACGCTGAAAGTCAATACTTTCTTCGCGTCCTTCGCCACATTAAAGCTGAAACCGCTCAAGCGGATCCAGTACCGGCTTGAGGAATCTAAGTTTAGATTCGAAGAATCGAGCACTACCGAACCCAACTCTGTCGAACCATCCCATATACGAATCTTTTTGATGAAGGATGTCGGGTTATAAGTTGTTGCCGCTCCAACGTTGGTGACAGAAATCTGCCAATCAGCGCGGTTAATCGTTATGGCAGAACCTTGCGCTTGTACCTCAACGCCAATCACGGGTTTATTATCTCCCGCGCTGGCGCTAGGATTTGCTGCTGGAGTCGCCGCTAAGGTTGCAGTGAAAGAACCTTCCGCTCCCACCACTACTGGCGTAGTTGTTGCTGGGGTTGCTGGAGTTGCCGGGGTTGCTGGAGTTGCTGGGGTGACAACGGCTAATGAATTAACATAAGCCCTTGTTTTTGGACCAAAATATCCGACTGCCGGAGAGATTCCGACTGCCGCTTGATATTTAGCCAAAGCCGCCTTGGTTAAT